>Ga0208938_1000101_pt1 | contig 89571 bp, 71 predicted proteins | sample AD_UKC125_MetaG_FD_184434 | JGI IMG/M metagenome (GOLD analysis project Ga0208938, IMG submission 184434) | Active sludge microbial communities of municipal wastewater-treating anaerobic digesters from USA - AD_UKC125_MetaG (SPAdes) (version 2) | ecosystem: Engineered > Bioreactor > Anaerobic >... | reverse complement strand
GCTACGACAACGCCGTCAGTGAATCCTACTTCGCCACCTACAAGAAAGAACTGATCCACACCCGCCCCTGGGCCACTATCCAAGAACTCACCGACCACACCCGAGACTGGGTCACCAACTACTACAACACGATCCGGAGGCACTCCACCCTAGGATACTTGACAATCAGAGAATACGAACTAGGATACAAACACATCAACGACCTGGCCCTCTAAAACCAGTGTCCTCAAAACCCAAATCACTCCAGGGCTACTGGCACAGGGACATCAAGACGTTCGAGTGGCTGGCCCCCGTGCTGCACCAACGAGAGTGCCTCGCACCCAAACTCAAGCGGACCCTCCTTCAGCCCCAGCACACCCTTGACGCGTGCCTCGCGCACACCTTCTACCCCAAAGCGACTGAGAAGATCGAGAGGTGGGCGGACCCGTGAGCATCACTGTGGAAGTTCACCGAGCCGCGTCCCGTCCGCCGTCGCCGCGCCTCCGCCCAACTCAGGCCGGTACTGCGCTGCAGGAGTCCGACAGACCCGTTCCAGGCGTGACCGCGACAAAGAAGGGGTCCGTCCGATTAACGGTGTAACTGGCATTTTGATTTAGAGGTTCTCCGCGGCCGGCATGCGGTCGGCGAAGGTGATGGCGACGGAGTTGATTGACGGCGATGCCCATTCTCTTCGGAGTCATTACGACGCCTGCTGCATGGGCTGCGCCGCTGTCTTCAAGCCGTAGGTCATACGCTTGTCGAATGTACCCGCCACCAGTCGGGCCGGACCTGACGGCCGAGCAGTGTCAGGAGCTTGACGACACGTTCTTGTCGTCTGATCCGTACGGGTACTTCAGCGCTCGGATAGCCATGATGCTGCAGTGGGCAGAGTCGGACGCCGACAGCGATCGGCATTCCCTGGACGCGTGCGATGGTGAAGAGCAGCACGCGACTGAGCCCCGTGGGCGGTTCGCCCGCCTCCTTGGTCGGCCTATGGGATTCATACATGAGACCTCGCCGAGGTCCATTGCCACACAGGTCGCCACGGATTCGTACGCCCTGCGGCATCATGCGGCTGAGTCGCTTGTGCGGTTGACGGCGGCACTCTCGCAACGGACGCACGTTGCCGAATCGTGCGTTTGGGAAGCCCTGTCGGCTGGACCAAACCAACTCGATCAGGTCGTGAGCCAGATCCGCGAGTCCTTCTCGTCGGCGGAGGGACCGATGCAGTTTGCCCGTCTGGTTCTCCGCGAGCAGGACTTGCAAGGCGGAATGACTGAGCATCTTGCCTCGGCGTCCAACGTGTTCGCCGACTGGCTCGAGTTCGGTATCGACCTACTCGTGGGACATGAGCTCCAACTCAACGCTGCTCACAACAAGGTAAAGCACGGTCTCTCAGTCCGTGCTCGTGATGACCTCAAAGTCTCATTCGTCACCACTCCGCCCAGCGCAGATGGGACAATCCCGGTTGGTGCGCTGACCGGCCCGGACACCGTGGATATCTTCGACCGCCCCGTTATTGAGGTTCTCGCACAGGCGCCAAAGGTGGACGGGCATCGACAAGGACTGGAACTGACGCAGTTGCGGGTGGATGCCCATGTCGTTCTCGCCGAGGCATACATGATCGCCTGGACCCACGGGGCGATGTTCCATGTGGCGGCCACGAAACACTTCGAAGGACGCACAGAGCTCCCCGACTATCTGGCCGCTCCCGCTCACCCAGGTTACCCAGTGGGCGGCCCGCGCCCTCACCATGTTTCAGCCAAGGCGCCGGTCGGGATGAGGTTCCCTCTCACCACCCCTCCCGGCGGCGGGCCTACGCGGCGTCCTCCGGGAATCGCATTTCGAGACTCGTTCATACCGCTCATATTCACTGGCTCTGCCGTGCGCAACCTTCGCGTTGTTGCGGACGAGCCACCGGAGCAGGCGTAGATGCGCGCGCCAAAGAACGAGGCTACGGGAACCTCGGGTGAGTCTGAGGTCGTTGCGCAGTTCGAGCGCTTGGGCTGGGGTGGGGTAATTGATAGCCGGCACGACACAGGCACCGATCTGTATCTGCGGCCGCGAGATGCTCGCCGGTACGAACTCGGCGCCGTGATGGGTGCCCAGGTCAAGACCGGACCGTCATACTTCACCTCCCCACAGAAGGACGCCGATGGCACGATTACTGGGTGGTGGTTTGCCGAGGACGACCGTGAACATTTCGACTACTGGCTGCGCCACGCCCTGCCCCACGTCGTGATCCTACGCGATCAAGACAGAAACATCTCGTTCTGGGTTCACGTCACCCCTGAGCGAGTTGTCTCGACCGGCAAGGGCGCCAAGATTCTTGTCCCGGCCTCCCAAACCATCGACGCCGACCACAACGAAGCGCTCTCCGACGTCGCGCTGACGCAGGTTCCGGCTCCGACCTGGGTCGGCACTGCGTGGACCGGCGCGGTGCATCTTGCACCGGTCGACGAAGTTCGGCATGCCCTCATCACTCCCCGGCTCATAGCACCACACCCGAACCTGGCACCAGATTCGATCTCCGGCCTCGAAGCCCTCGCCATGCAAGCGCTCTTCCGGGACGACCTTGAACGGATTCTGGAACCGGTGAGCCTTCCTGCGCTCGCAGGGAAGAATGACGCGGAGCGGAAGGGGCTGTCACTCGACGATGCACGTGAGTCCCATGACTGGTGTTGGCGCGCCACTGCCGCCCTTCATCTCCGGCACTACCAAGGGGAACCCGCTGACCTGCTCCAGCTTGTCGACCTAACTTCGACGCCGAGTGAGCGCTCCGCGGCATCCGTGCTCTGCTGCATCTATCACTTCGACGAGAACGATCCCGATACTGCGCTTCAGGTGCTGCAGGACGCCCTGGCACATGACGACTACTCCTCAGTGGATCACGCATGGCTAGAAGCTCAACGAGCACGGGCGCTACTGGAGGTCGGACAACACGAGGAGGCTTTCGACCTCGCGATGAAGACCCAGCGCATCCATCGAGAGGCACCATCAGACGTCACGGCTGCGGCCATCGCGGGCGCGTGTGCGCTGACGTCGTTCAGGGCCAGCGGCTGGATGCAGGGCGACATCGCCAACATGATCCAGCGCAGCGACAACCCGGCGTCGTGGTGGAGAACCCAGGTGAAGTCCGCCGGGCTGGCCGCTCATCTCTCTGAGGAGTTCCGGGCCTGGAGCGAAGATGCGTCGATTCGGATCGGAGGCTCGGACACTGCCCACAAGCGCCTGCTTTCCGCGGCGTTGCTGGCCTCGTGCGCTGGTGATCATGACGGGTGGCGTGGCGCAACGGGCGCTCTCGCGGAGCACTTCCTTGTCACCACCAGCCCCACGGATGATCCCGAGAGGAATTGTCAAGACCTGTGGATCGCGTGTCATGAGGCGAGTTGGTCGCCTTCTTGGTGGTCGTCGTCTCGTTCGACCAGCACGCCCTTGTCGAAGGTCGCGCCGGCTCTGACGAGGGCGACCAGGTGGGGCGCGTTGACCGCTCGCCAGCGGCGTTGCGCGGACTGGATGAGCTTGAACGCCATGGCGATTCCGGCGGCTCGGGTGCCGGGGCCCTTGGTGATCCGTTGGCGCAGCCGGACTGTGGCGAAGGTGGACTCGATCGGGTTGGTGGTGCGTAGGTGGATCCAGTGCTGGGCCGGGTAGTCGTAGAACGCGAGCAGTACGTCGAGGTCGTCGGTGATCTTCGCGGTGGCCTTGGGCCACTTGGTGCCGTACTCGGCCACGAACGCGGCGGCCGCGGCTTCGGCGTGTTCCTTGTCTTCGGCGTTCCAGATCTCGGTGAGGGCCTTCTTCGCGCCCGTGTGGGCCGACTTCGGCAGTGCGGCAAGGACATTGCCGGTCTTGTGGAACCAGCATCGCTGCTCGCGCGTGTCAGGGAACACGTCTCGGACCGCTTTCCAGAACCCGAGCGCACCGTCCCCGACGGCCAGCACCGGGGCGCGCATCCCCCGCCGTTTGCAGTCGCGCAGCAGGTCCGCCCACGACTCGGCCGACTCACCGAACCCGTCCCCGATCGCGACCAGCTCCTTGGTGCCGTCGGCGCGGACCCCGATCATCACCAGCAGGCAGATCTTGTCCTGCTCGAGGCGGACCTTGACGTGGATCCCGTCGACCCACAGGTACACGTAGTCGACCTCAGCCAACGACCGGGAACCGAAGGCGCGGGCCTCGTCCTGCCACTGCTGGGTCAACCTCGTGACCGTGGCCGACGACAGGCCTGCCGCGGACCCGAAGAACCCCTCCAACGCGGGGGTGAAGTCCCCGCTGGACAGGCCGTGCAGGTACAGCAACGGCAGCACCTCAGCCACCTGTGGGGACTTGCGCGCCCAGGCCGGCAGGATCGCCGACGCGAACCGAACCCGTTCTCCCGTCACAGGATCGACGCGCTTGTCGTTGACTCTGGGTTGCTTGACCGACACCGCACCAGCCGCGGTCGCTACCTGGCGGGGGGCGTGACTGCCGTTGCGAACCACCAGCCGGTGGCCGCGCTCATCAACCTCGCCGATGTGGGCGTCGACGTACGCGGCGACCTCGGCCTGCAACGCCGCCGCCAGCATCCGGCGGGCGCCTTCACGGGCCAGCTCGTCCAACATGTCCCCACCGACCGCGACCGGTGCATGTGTGTCGTGGGCATCGTCAACTACGGTGAGCATGAGCGCGCCTTCCCGAACCAGCGCGCCAACGCCGGTCCTGATCAGAGCTTCTTGGACTTCAGATCTTCCTCGGGAAGGTGCGCCCCCTCACGTCACCCCGCCGAGGGCCATCCACAGGTTCTGATCATTGCTCCCGACAGGGTTGCCGGCTGGCTGACTCTTCTCCGTCTCTCGGGCGACAGCATGAGCACTAGACGCGCGACTCGATACATCGTGCGCAGGGGCCCAGCGATGGCCGCGAGGATCGCGGCGAACAGCGTGGACTTGTCTCGATCGACTCGAACGACCGCATGGGCAGATATCGAACTGCTTACGGCCGCCGGCGACGTTCTCGAACCAGGGCGCGCCGACGAAATCTGTGCGTGGGCGCTAGCAATGCTCCAAGAGCCACAGGCCTACCTGGAACGGGCACGGCCCACATTCATCGTGCTCTACAAGATCATCGATCTGCTGAAGGCCATGGTGCGGACGTTGAGCGAGGTCGCCCTTCACAACGTGATCGACTACTTCCTCGACCAGCCCCCGGTCACCGACGACGGAGACGCGCAGACCCTCGCTCGCCTGATCCATGCGATTCCCGCATCCGCGTGGCGTGAGAGTGACCGTCAACGCGCAGCGAACCGATCTGACGGCGACGCCGCCTACCTGCGCGAGGCCTTCGTGATGGTCGCCGCTTCTGCGGTAGTCGAGAGTCGCGAGCAAGTCCTTCAACGAGCCCGGGCCGGGGAGTTGCTCGTCTTCGAAGCCATCGAAGACGTGCGGACGCTGCCCTCCGATGCAGTCAATGCAATGGCCGAACGACTGTGCAGCGTCATCGACGATCTCATCGAGGCTGCCGCCAAGGGGGTGTATGGTTTCGGCGGTCTCGATCCCGGCCATGCACTGGCTCTGCTCGGTGTCTGGCACCCTTCGAGCGCGCGGTGGGATCGCATCGAAGCTCTGTTGACGGCTCCCGGGGTCAGACCTCGGCAACAGTCTGGCGCATTGCACGTTCTCGCTGTACATGGAGCGACGCTTGCCGACCCAATCAAGACACAACTTGTGGAACCCGTGTCAGCTCTTCGGAACCGAAAGCCAGTGCGGACGCTCTTGGATGACGACGAGGATATCCGGGGCCTCGCCGCCGAAGTGCTCGGAGCCCTCGTAGATGAGGCCTCGCGCGAACCCTTGATACGAGACCTCCTTGGCGGTGACACCGTTCACCGTGCCGCAAGTGCACGGATCATCGGACGTTTCGGAGACAAGGCAGAGTCCGAGCTCCTTCTCGCACTAGCGGGTGACGAGAACGAGAGCGTACGTGACGCGGCGCTCAATGGACTGAGTAGGTTGGTCGCTGCAGACCGCGCACCTGAGGGAGTCGTGACAATCCTGTCGCAGGTCCTGACGTCGAGCGGAAGGCAGAGTGCCGCGGCCGTTGTTTCCGGGCTTCAGACGCCTTCGGGAGGGGCAGCCGTTTCTCAACTGCTGACCATCGGCGCGCAGCACCATTCAGCACAGATTCGCAAAGCTGCACGCGAAAGCACCGCCGACTGATAGCCCACTGTCGGCCACTGAGGTAGCCCCCTGCGCCATTGCCTGGCCGGAGGTCGAGGGGCCAGGGTGTCACGGCCTCAGTGTCGCGCTCATCGGCATGTCCGGTCGTTGCCGCGCCTCTCCAGGCTCAAACCAGACATTGCGTCCCAGATTCCGACAAGTTGGCGGGACTCGCCCTGGTCCACGATCTTGACGGTCCGCAGGTCACGGGCCTGCGTCCCCGACAGGTCGCGCGAGAACCTACAGCGGCTGCCGGTTCTCGCAGAGGCCGCCCGTAGCGGCATCGAAGGCGCTGGGGGCAAATCGGCAACCACCACCCCCGGACCGCGGCCATTCGCCTCGCCCGGCAGCCCAGATCAGGTCCAGCCCATCGGCAGCCGACTCCAGGCCTGACAAAATGGCCTCTCAGTGGCTCTCCCATTTGGAGTTTTCAGGTTATCCCAGGCACCCGCTACAGCGGCAGTTGAGACTGGTCATACGACTTGATCCAGGCGCTAACAGTTCGCTATATCTGAACTGTGCCCCAGCAGCAGAACGACCCAGGAAACGGCAGCCAAGCACCTCCGGCAACCGCCGCAGACACCCGAGCGTTCCTCATCGAACGCTCGGGTCGGTCGTTCGCGCCCGTCCCCAAGACGTTCATCCAGAACCCCGATCCCACGGCCAGGCCCGATCGTCGCGCCCCACTGGCCGACTTCGTGCGCCGCGGTGACAAGCGGGGCCTTCTCGCCCTGCTGATGCTGCACACCATCATCAGCAGCGGGGACCACGACGACGGCTGGAGCGCCACCTTGCACCTGAAGGTCTGGGCCCGAGCATTGGACACCGTCGCTACCGCCGCCGGCAGCTCCGCGACCTCAGCAGCCACCAAGATTCTCTCCCGGCTCGTCGATCGTCACCTGATCGAGCGCCGCCGCACCGGGCGGGAACGCAAAGTCACCGTCACCCTGCTCAGCGCCGACGGGACAGGTCAGCCCTACACCCGGCCCACCGGAGCGACCCAGGCAGACCGGTTCATCCGCCTCAACCACCAGTTCTGGACCGAGAACTGGGCACAGACCCTGACCCTGCCGGCGATCGCCATGCTCCTCGTCGCCCTGCACGAGAAGCCCGGATTCACCCTGCCCACCGAGCACATGCCCGGCTGGTACGGCTGGTCGCCCGACACCGCGGAACGTGGATTGCGCGTGCTGGAGGAGCAGGGTCTGGTCCACATCGGCAAGCAGATCTACACCGACCCCATCAGCCCCAGCGGGGTCTCCTCCAAGAACGTCTACACCGTCCTGCCCCCGTTCGACGCAGCCTCAGTCGACCACGACGCGGCGGCGCACGCTAAGGCTCGCCGATGACTCCTGAGACCACCCTGCGTGCTTGGGTAGATGAGTCCGGGTCCGACTGGGCCCACGACCCTGGTACCTACGTCCTGGCGGCTGCCATCGGCCCAACTGACGCTGAACCGGCCATTCGCGAGCAAATCAGCCGCCTACGCCTGCCCGGGCAGGTCAAGTTGCACTGGCGAGACGAAGACGCCAAGCGCCGCGCGACGATCACCCAAGCAGTAGCCGGGTATGACCTCGATCACCTGGTCGTCGTGCGCGCCGGTGCCCTCGATGACCGTCCCGAGCGGTGTCGGCGCAAGTGCCTCGAGCGGCTCCTCTACGAGCTTGCCACCAGGGCCGTCACCGATGTCGTTCTCGAGTCCCGCGGTCCTGCAGACGACCGACGAGACATCCAGATGCTCAACGCCCTCCGCGGCCAGCACTACCTGTCCACTGCGATCCGGCTCACCCACATCGTCGGCCGGCTCGAACCCATGCTGTGGATCCCCGACGCCGTATGCGGAGCCATCACCAGTGCCCGCACGGGCGACCCAGACCACCGGACGGCCCTCAAGTCTCGGCTCACCCTGATCGAGATCTGACAGGCCAGCCAATAGCGCGAGCCCCGGGCCCTGTCGTCCGGCAGGAAATCCCGAGGCTCACTTCCCCGACCCTCGCAAGGGGGGGCTTCGACCTCCACTGTACCCCAGTCCACGTCCGCAGCGAACCCCACGCGTTGACTCGCGCTGAATGCCCGCGTAGGTCGAGTCGTTGACTCACCCAGGAATGCCCGCGTGGGTCACCCTCTGGGGATGGAGTTGACAATGAGCGAACGCAAGGCGGTCTTGACCTCGCAGGTCAAGGCGTGGCCCAAGGCCACCAGGGCGGAGAAGTCAGCCATCCTGGACCACTTGGTGGCGGTCAACGGCTGGCATCGGGACCACGCCCGGAAGATGATGCGGGCCGTGGTGGCCGGCCGTGACTTGCAGGCCCCCCGGGCACGACGCGAGCCGGTGCTCAAGTACGGCCAGGAAGTCATCGACGCCCTGGCCACGTGCTGGGCCGTCCTGGACGGCCCGACCGGTAAACGGCTCCAACCGGGCCTGCCGGCTTTGGTGGACTCGTTGGTCGCCCACGGCGAACTGCCCGACGATCCGGCACTGATCGAGGCGCTGCTGTCGATGTCAGCAGCCACGATCGACCCACGCCTGGCACCGCACCGTACCGGGCTGGTCGCGCTCAAAGGCCGGTCGATGACCCGGCCGGGGTCGCTGTTGAAATCCTCGATCCCGATGAAGACCTGGCACGAATGGGACGACACCACGCCCGGGTTCATCCAGGTCGACCTGGTCGCCCACGAAGGCGGCGACAACAACGGCCACTTCCACTGCATGACAGCGCGTTGGTGCGTCTACTCGTAGTGCGTCCACATCCGTAGAACGTGAACCAGTTTCTCGTCAGGAAGCACCTCGTAGACGAGGCGATGTTGGATATTGATCCGGCGCGAGTAGCAGCCCGCCAGGTCCCCCACCAGCTTCTCGAACCGTGGAGGAGTGGCGAAAGGGTCTTGCGCTAGCACGTCCAGCAGCTGCTGAGCCTTGGCCTTCAACCCCGAGGAAGCCAGCCTCCGAGCATCCTTCTGCGCCTGGCGCGAGTACACCAGGGTCCATCCGGGCTGACTCACCAGTCGAGCTCAGTCGATCCAGCGTCGACACCTTCTGCGCGGGCCCGGCGGAGCGACTCGGAGAGCCCCGGCACAGACTCGAGGTACAGCGTCTCCTGGATCGCTCGCCAGTCATCCTCCCCGACCAGCACGGCATTGCCCCGCTGCCCGGTAATGGTTATCGGCTCAGACTCCTGGTTGACCTGATCGATCAATCGGTACAAGTTCGCGCGGGCTGAAGTCGCACTGGTCGCCGTCATGTCACACCTCCTCCATCAAGCGTACGTTATCCCGTACGTGCGGCAAGAGGGGTCCCTTCAGGCAGGGAGGCTCCCTGCGCTAATCGAAGACACTAGGCATTGCCGGTTGCTGCACTGCGGGAGCAGGGACGAGAGTGCTCGGCTGAGCCCCTCAAGTCCGAGGCTCGGCATTACAGGATGCCTGAGGCGGATGACTGAGGAGCGTCGCCGTGTTCTGGTTGCCGGCCGAATCGGGCGAGATAGTGCCAGACGCGCTTCAGCGCCTGAGGATCGCGCCTCTGACCGGGCAGCACGTCCGATGACGTCCGGGGTCAGCACCGGAAACAGGGAGCGAGCCAGAGTGACGACCTGCCCGCCTCGGTAGTGCGGGGTCCAGCGATGAAGACTCGACCCTGAACCCTGGATGCCACTGGTGCGCACACCCAAGCGCCCGTGCAGCGTCCTCCACGGCGGTGCCCTGGTAGCAGGGGTCGAGGACGAAGGCCTCCACGTCACGGCTGAGTGAGACACCCCCGTGCACGTGGGCCTCGACGTAGCGGTCCAGCAGGTCGTAGTCGCTGTCACGAGCCTCTCAACCTGCCCGCGACCGTGGCAAGTGCCAAACTCGCATCTCGGCAAGAGCGTACTGGCGCGAACCTCGCGGCAGATACGTGCGTTCAACTACGTACGGGGCCGCGTAGATCGAGTTCGTCGTGGATTTCAATGCCGCGCTCACCCAGCCACGGAATCGTGGGTTTGATGCGGCGCGCCTCATCCACGGCCCCAGGGCGAACGGTGACGATGCGCAGGCCCATGCGCTGCCAGAACGCAAGCGCGCTGACGTTGTCGTTCGTCGTCGTGCACACGATGCTGCTCGCTCCGGCCTCCACTGGTCCCGACGCATCACGGACGAACACCGCTTGGTCTACAAGGTGACGGACGGCGAACTGCGCCTCGCTGCCTGCCGCTATCACTATGGGAAGTAGACGCGAATGACCGCGTTCGGCGACGTCGCTACGAAGCCGGTCTCCCATCGGGCCTACGGAGAAGCGAGCACGACGAGGCACTCGACGTTGATTCTGGGGGGCGACGAGCACCGGGCTGGTCATCATCCCAGGGCTCTCGTCAGGGCCAGGGCGGCGTCCATCCTGACCCATCACCCGGTGACGAGCGCGACGAAGCGCTCAGAGCCTGGGCGACAGGTGTACCGGCCATGGAAAGTCGAGCGAGGCGATCAGGGTGGTTGTGAGGAGCGCACCGGCACGCCAGGCTGGCCCCATGCTGCTGCGGTATCCGTTCTCGGGACGTTGGCTGGTGCAGAACAGCCCGGCCAACCGGGTGCCCAGTCACGGCACGGACGCTTTCGCCAGCAGGTATGCCGTCGACTTCGTGCCCGTTGACGCCGCCGGCCGCACCGCTCGCCTCACCGTCGCGGCCCTGATCCGACCCGAGGCGCCGGACCGGTTCCCCGGCTTCGGCCGACCCGTGCTCGCGCCGATCGAGGGCGTCGTCGTCGGGGCGCAAGAGAGCGAACCGGACCACCCGGCATACCGGGGAATCCCGTCGGTGCGCTACGCCCTCACCCAACGCGAGCGGGCCACCCACGGCTGGCCGGCGCTGGCCGGCAACCACGTCCTGATCCGCACCGACGAAGGCCCGGTCGTCGCTCTTTGCCACCTCCAACAACACAGCCTGTCGGTGAGCGTTGGCCAACGGGTCGCCGCGGGAGAGCCCGTCGGTCGGTGCGGCAACTCGGGCAACAGCACCGAACCCCACCTGCACCTCCAAGCCATGGACAGCCTCGACATCTCCACGGCCCAACCGGTGCCGATCACGTTTCAGGGCTCACTGCCGCGCAACCGGGCCATCGTCACCGCTCTTTGACCCCGAGGTCGCCAAGCCTCAGTCGCCCGCCCACACGAGGGTCTCGACCCGCTGACCGGCATCAGCGACAACGACGGCACACCCATCTCACGACGCGCTCGATCGCCGGAGCGAAAGGAGTAGCCGATCTCCAGCGGGGCATCGTCACAGGCATGCCGCCGACCACCGTCACCATCGCGCCCCGAAGGTCGTTGGCCGGCCCATGGGAGTACGTCGCCCGGACGTGTCGCCGACCCGTATGCCGCGGCGCTTACACCGTCTGGTCCCCACGGATCGCCCCTGTGGCCGGGCCGCGACCGCACCTTCACTCCGCCATCTCGCCGATGACTCCGACCACCCTGCAACTTCCGGCCTGGCGAGCCTGCGATGTCCGGCGTAGGCCCCTGCCCGCCACACCCTCTGGTGCTACGCCGCCAGCGCCGGCGAAGTCATGATCGTCGACGACGTCGCCCAGCCTGGCGGCGCGCATGCCCGCTGACGAAGGCGCCCACACCAACGCGCTGCGTGACGACCCTGGGCAGGCTCCGCCGACACCCACCAAACTCTTGGCCATCCCGTGCGGCTGTGGCTCCACCAAGAAACCGTGCTCGGCCACACGGCCGCCCTCCCCGTTGGCCGACCTCGACGCTGTAGGCACGACCGGGCAGATCCATTTGCTGAAGCAGTACGCCGCCATGGCGCCCAGATGGCATAATCTGCCAAACGGAGGTGATCGAGATGGCCACCAGGAATGTCGTTTTGAGCGAGCACCAACACGACCTCGTCGAGTCGTTGGTGGCTTCGGGACGCTATCAGAATGCGAGCGAGGTGCTCCGTGCCGGGCTGCGCCTTCTCGAGCGCCAAGAGGCCCAAGAGGCAGCCCAACTCGCGGCCCTGCGCGCGGCGGTCGACCGGGGATGGGCCGATCTCGCCGCGGGCCGCTACGACGACGTGGAGGACGAGCGGTTGGAGGAGTTCATCGCGGGCCTCGGCTCCCGGGCTTTGCGGCGGCGCACGGCGGGCTGATGACGGCATACCGCCTCACCCACGCGGCTCAGACCGACATCGCCGCCATCCTTGCGTGGTCCCACGAACTGTTCGGCGCCGACGCCCGCCGTCGATACGAGCGGCTCATTGCCACCGGCATCCGCGATGCCGCGGCGAGCAAGGACGCCCCGGGAACCCCGCGACCCGACCTGGGCGACGGTGTATTCGCCTGGCACCTCGCGCGCAGCCGCACTCATCCGCGGGGCCGGCGGGTGCGCAACCCGCGGCACTTTCTGATCTGTCGGCGCGAAGGCGACCTGCTCGTCGTGGGACGAGTCCTCCATGACGCGATGGACCTCTCGCAACACGTCGATCCAGGCGGGACCTGGGAGTAGCCCCCTGCCCATGCCCACTCGCTCACGAAGGCCCCTGGCCCGGTCGGATCGTTCCAGCGCGCCGCGCCGGGGAAGGCAGCGAGGACACGCCAGACCCGGCTCTTGTTCACGACGTCTCTCGGTGAAGCATCGCAAGAAGGTCGCGTTCACGCTCACAGATTCGTGAGCGTGAACGCGACCTTCTGGTGACTATCCGGTTCGGTCAGGCTGGGCCGGGCGCCCTTTCACTGCCGCGATCGGGCGCCCTGCCGGGCGCGCCAGGCTCAGCGGGTGGGGCGGGTCGGCAGCACGTATGCCGTGCCGTCCAGGCCCGGGTCCGCGGTGATGCCCATCGCGGACAACACGGTCGGCATGATGTCGACCGACCGCACCGGCGCCTGCAAGTCCACCCGCGACAGGTTCGCGCCGGCGAAGACGATGGGGATCTGCTGGGTCCGCTGCTGGGTGCCGCCGTGGTCGCCGGCCACCGAGTAGGTCGTGTCGTCGGCGAGGGTGCCGATGATGTCGGGCCCGTATGCCGCGGCCTCGGTGTCGACGAGTTCTTGCGCATGCTGGGTGAACCAGGCGTTCTCGGTCGGATGCGTCATGAGCGCGCGGTTGACCTTCGAGGCGAGGTCGTAGCGGCTGCCGTTGCGCGACCAGGACGCGGTGACCCCGGGCAGGCTTGCCATGATCGCCGCCGCCTGCGCCTTCTTGGCCGGCGAGGTGTCCTTGAGCCAGACCCGCAACATCGAGTCGCTGTAGGAGATCGCGACGTTGCCGGTGTCGACGAGGGGCTTGAGCGCGGCCGGCGGGTTGAGGTAGGGCCCGTCGTTGGCGTAGGTGCCGTAGTACCAGTTGTAGTAGCCGTAGTCGACCGCAGGGTCGGTCGTGCCGTAGAACTTCTCACCGGGCACGCTGCCGTGGTCGGCGGTGAGGACGACGAGGGTGTTGTCGAGTTGTCCGGTGGCGCGCAGTTTGTCCATGACCCGGCCCACTTGGGCGTCGGCGGTCGCGGCCGCCTGCTTCATGTGGGTCATCGGGTCGCACACGAGCCGGCCCGCGCACTCCTTGTCGTCCACCGAACCCCACATGTGGGCGGCCTTGTCGACGCCGGGCAAGGTGAGGAAGATGCCGCTCCACTTCTCGTGATCCATGACGGCCAGCGCGGCATCGGTCGCCCACACGTCCCCGCCGGGGTGCTCCTCGTCATGGCCGGTGACGTAGCGGTCCCCGTCGAGCGGGTAGAGGCTCGCGGGCAGTTGCCAGGTGTCGTAGTGGAAGTTGGTCGCGTTCGAGTTGACCCAGAACCGGCCGCAGTTTTGGGAGATGTATGCCGGCACGTTGACTCCGTCGGGCGCCCGCCAGGCCTTCACTCCGTTGCAGGTCTTGGTGCTGGAGAAGGTGATGATCGAGTCGGCGGTGGGGCCGCCGTAGGCCCACGCGGCATACCTCTTGGGACTGATGGCGACCACCTTGGCGGTGGGATCGGCGGCGTGGAGGTAGTCGGGGAGGCGACGCTTGCCGACAGCGCTCTGCACCGCGAACATCTGGTCCTTGCTCCACGAACTCGGCACGTAATAGGGGTTGGTGCCCCCGAGCAGGCCGGTGGTGTCCTTCCACCCATCGTCGGACCAGCCCATGTGCTTGGGGAGCAGGCCGCTGGTGATGACGTTGTGCGACACGACGGTCACCGAGCCGACGTGGCCAAGGTAGCTGCGCGGGGTGTCGACGTAGTCGGCCATGAGGCGCTGGACGTTGGTCATGTGGTACTTGTCGACGATCTCCTTGGACAGGGCGTCGACGACGACGATGACGACCTTGGTCGGTTTCGTTCCGACCGGTTTGGGCACGGCCTGCGCCGGTGCGGTGGCGACGAGCGCGAGCCCGCTCGCGGCGACGACGGGGACGAGTATGCGCAGGCTTCGCAACACGACAAACCTCCAGGTCAGCGCGGACACCGTTGTCCTGGGGGGCGAGCATAGCCACGGCGGACCCGTTTGGGGAGGGTCAAAACAAGGGAGCCACGCAGCGGTTGCTGCGTGGCTCCCTCGGGGGGCTTGGCCTCAGGCGCCGTTGCCGCGGATCGTTTCGCGACGCTCGCGGTTGGCCTTGGGGTCGCGCAGGTCGCGGGCCTTCTGGAACTGGCGACGGATGTCGGCGCCGACGTCGTTGAGGGCGTCGCGCAACTCGGGTTCGTGGGAGGTCGCGACCAGGCGGGTCTTGCCGGGCACCCACGCCTCAAGGGTCACCTGCTGACCGGGCGCTTCACGATCCTTGACCGACAACTCCATCTCCCACGCGGTGTCCGAGTGCGAGAACCGCCCAAGGGCCTGGGCGAGGGTATCGGCGACCAGCGGCCGGTCCTTCTCCGAGAAGCCGCCGCCGAAACGGACCTTGGTCTCGAGATCGCTCACTTGCTGTCCTCTCCATCGGTTGTGGTGGCTCCATTGTCTCCCGCGGACCGCAGGGGTCATCCGCCTGGTGGCGGCGTTGCCGTCGCGACGAGGACGGCACGCAGAAAGTCGCGTTCACGCGGAGAAATTTCTGCGCGTGAACGCGACTTTCCGCGTTTCTTCGCCGGCTCGGGCGCCCCTCGTGCCTCAGCCCGTCACTCGGCGGGGTCGGCGGTCACGATGCGGCGGTGCGTGGTCAGCGCGAACACCGCCATCAGCACGGCCACCGGCGCCCCGAACAGGCCGGCGAAGGACCCGGTCGCCAGCCACGACCCGACCAGGGCGACGAGCGCGACGATGGCGGCCACGGCATACGACCGGCGAGCCATCCGCAGCGAGGTGAGGCTGGGGGTGGAGGTGGCGGCGGCGTTCATGACGATCCTCTCGGTGGTGGCCAACCCGCGTGGCCGACTGCTTTCACCGTAGGTTTGCCCGTCTCGGTCCACCTCCCGCGCACGACGGATTTCGCCCTCCCTCCGAAGGGGGACCCGGTATGCCGTCTCCCCCCCTCCCGTCGAGTGGGCGGCCTCGCCCGCTGCGTTGGGCACCATGGGCCCGGATTCGCCGGCCGGGTCCGTACACAACCCACCTATTGGTCGATTGTTGACACCGTCGGGACCGCCGGGTCCGTACACAACCCACCTATTGGTCGATTGTTGACACCGTCGGGACCGGCCGGGTCCGTGCATAACCCACCTATTGGTCGATTGTTGACACCGTCGGGGCCGCCGGGTCCGTGCATAACCCACCTATTGGTCGATTGTTGACACCGTCGGGGCCGCCGGGTCCGTACACAACCCACCTATTGGTCGATTGTTGACACCGTGCTCGGGGTGCGCAGGCGCGGCGTGAGCGTGAAGCCTTCGGGCATCAACGTGAGGCGCTCGGTGATGCGCAACTCATAGCCCGGATCCGCCTCGAAATCGAAGCGATGCAGCAGCCGGGCCAACACCAGCACGGCCTCGTGCAGGGCGAACTGGCGCCCGATACAGGCCCGCTCCCCCGTCCCGAACGGCTTGTACGAGTGCGCCGGGCGCCGACGCACCGCCTCGGGCAGGAACCGGTCGGGATCGAACCGTTCGACGTCCTCACCCCACACCGACCGGTCGCGGTGCAGCAGCGGCAGGTGAATGAGCGCCCAGTCGTCGGTCGTCATCGTGATCGGGGCGCCGACCCCCGCGCCCTCGCCGATCACAGTGTCGCGCAGGGGGGTACGCGCATAGGCAGGAGCGGTCGGCCAGAGCCGCAGGGCCTCGTCCAGGACCCGCCGCACATAGCGCAACCGGGCGATCGCGGCATACGAGGGGATGCCGCCGACCTCCCCCGCGAGCACCGCATCGACCTCGGCCTGGGCCCGGGACCGCACCTGCGGGTGGGTGGCGAGGAACCACAGCGCGAACGACAACGCGCCCGAGGTCGTCTCGTGCCCGGCGACGAGGAAGGTGACGACGTTGCGACGCACCGCGAGCGGGTCGAGCCGGGCCCCGGTGTCCTGGTGGGCGGAGTGGAGCATGAGGCCGAGGAGGTCGCGCTCGTGGTTGTCGTCGGCGGCCAGGCGGTCGGCGATGATGCCGTCGACCATGTCGTCGACGACGCTCTGAGCGGCTTGCGCACGCCGATCAGCACGCCCCACGACCCACCGACCCCATGGCATCATCATGATCGCCTGGCGCCGCATCCCATGGGTGAGGGCCCGGATCATCGAGGAGACGAACACGTCCTGTTCCTCGCGCTCGAACGACCCGAAACTGTGGCTGAAACTGGTCCGCCCGATCGTCTCCAAGGTGAGCCGGGTCAGGTCGCCGGACACGTCGACGGGCGCGTCGGCCCGCTCCCAGCGCTCGATGAGTTCGTCGGCGACCTCGTTCATCGTGTCGTGGTACGTCACCATCGCCGGCTTGGTGAACGCCGGGCGCAGCAGGTCATGGGCCAGCGCCCAGTTGGGTTCGTCGGTGTATGCCGTGAACAGCCCGTCCCCGACGAACATCCGCAAGTTCGAGACGGCCGGGGCGAGCGTCTTGCCGAACCGCGACTCATCGCACAGTTCGGCGTTGAGGGCGGCGCCTTGGACGAACACGATGCGCCGGTTGAGGAAGCGCATCTCGAAGATCGGGCCGAGGTCGCGGCAGCGGGCCATCGAGTTCTGGAGCGGGGTGCGCGGGTCCATGCCCTGGGGCAGGTCCCCGAGCAGCCGCCGCCGCCCCGCCGGGTGCGGGAAATCCCTTCCGCCCCACCCGTTGCGCATGGTCGCGATCGGCCCGCGCCATTCCTCGCTCATGACTCGCCGTCCGCGCTCACCTGGCCATTGTGCAATTTGCGGTATGCCGCCCGCGCACCGCCGTCCCATAGCGCGCCGCTGCACCCCGCGCCCTCGGCCAAGGCATCCGACGCGAGCGCCCCACGAAGGGGCGCCCGCGGCATACGCTGAGCCTCGCCAGCCACCACGCCACGGACGCGTATCGGAGGATCGCCATGAGCACCACCCCAGAGTCGAGCACCGACACCACCGTCAGCCGCCCCGACCCCGCCCAGGGCCGCGAGCACGACCAGCCCACGTTCGTCGACCTCGTCGGGGGCGCGCGGATCGCCATGATGACGACCGTGGCCGCGGATGGCACGATCATGAGCCGCCCGATGGCGGTGCAGCAGGTCGACGACGACGCGACCGTGTGGTTCTTCGCGTTCGCGGACTCCCCCAAGACGGTCCAGTTGGCCCTGCGCCCCCAGGTCAACCTCACCTTCATCGATGGCGACACGTACGTGTCGGCCTCGGGCACAGCCCACTTGCTCGACGACGTGGCGAAGAAGAAGTCGCTGTGGAACCCGTTCGCGGAGGCGTGGTTCCAGAACGGCCCCGAGGATCCCGCCGTCGCCCTGATCCGAGTCGACCTCACCGGCGGCGAGTACTGGGACTCCCCCGGCAAGCCCGCGCAACTGCTCGGCCTGGTCAAGGGCCTCCTGGGCAAGGGTGCGCCCCTGGACGGCGACAACGCCAAACTCGAATTGGGCTGACTCGGTCGTAGACCCCCGCGGTCGGCACCGCGAGTCGAAAGTACGCGACTCGCCGTCTCGCCCGAGCGCAGACGGCGAGTCGCGTACTTTCGACCGGCGTAGGCGGCCCTTTCGGGTCGCGCGGAGCATCCGTCTCATGCCGCCCGCAGTCGTTCGGCCGTGGTGACGGGTCTGCTGATGGGTCAGGCCTGGCGATTCCTGTCGATGCGGCCCGCCCCAAGGGGCCGAACACTCTCCAGGACAGGTTGCCGCGCAGCCTTCGCCGAGGGTCCGCTGTCCTGAACGTGCTCCCACCCGCCCCAGGTGCCTGAACCTTGTGTGCAACGTTCGCCCGCCAGGTTCGATGACCGCCGTGGGGGCTCGTCTGGTGCGGGTTGGGCCGGCGAGGCGGACCGGTCGGCCCAGCACGATTCGAAAGTACGCGACTTGCCGTCTGCGCGCAGCCGACACGGCAAGTCGCGTACTTTCGACCGACCCATGGGGTGATCGCCAGCAACGCTTCTCGCCTGGGGAACTGACGCCGCACCAACGACTAGCGACCGTGGACGCCCCGCCCCAACACACCGAACTCGTGCTCGCCCGCATTCCCGCCGGTACACACGATGGCGCACACCGCCGGCCGCGCCTCATCGGCGAGCAACCCCGCGAGCGCGGCCGCCCCGGCCCCCTCGGCGAGCGTGTGCGCGTGCGTGGCCATCAGCCGCACCGCCGCCTCGATCGCCGCGTCCTCGACCACGACGAAATCGTCGAGGCGAGCCCGCAACACCCCCTGCGGCACCTCGAACCCCGTCGCCGTCGCCAACCCACTCGCGAACGTCTCGCACGGCCGATCGACCACCTCACCCGCGCGCCAAGACGCGTATGCCGCGGGCGCCGCCGCCGACTGCACCCCGACGATCCGGCACCCCGGGGCCAGGGCATCGCGCACCAGGCAGGCACCGGCGGCTCCTGTACCGCTGCCCACCGGCACGTAGATCGCCTCAAGGTCCGGGCGCTGCCGAAGCAGTTCGAGGTATGCCGTCGCGTGGCCGGCGATCACGGCCGGGTCGTTGCCCGGGTCGACATACCGCAAGCCCTGCTCGGCCGCCAACGCGCGGGCCCGCCCCCCCGCCTCCGTCATCGTCGCGCCGTGGACGACGACCTGCGCCCCGAGGGCACGGACCGCCTCGACCTTGCCGGGGGGCGCCGAGAGGGGCACCACGATGACCGCGCGAAACCCGCCCCGGCGCGCGGCATACGCAATGGACTGCGCGTGATTGCCGGTCGATGCGGTGACGACCCCAGCGGCGCGCTCGGCATCGGAGAGGCTCGCGGCCACGGTGAGCCCGCCACGGACCTTGAAGGCGCCCGTCGGCTGGACGTTCTCGTGCTTGACCACGACCTCGCAGCCGGCGAACGCGTCGAGCACGGGGTAGGACCAGGCGGGGGTGGGGGGCAACGGCAGGCGCGCCGCAACTGCTTCGATCGTCGCAAAGGGGATCGGCATACCGCCAGCCTCGCGCCCCCGGCGACCGCTGTCCACCCTGCCGGAGCCGCCCCTTCCGGTCGCGGTCGCCGCTAGACGAATCGACCCAATGGGTGGACTTGTCCCGCACGCCCACGCCCTTCACACGGTAGATGTCCGTTGGACCCATACCCCCACCCCGTTGCGGGGTCGGACTCGATCCGACACCCGAGACGAAGTCGCCCCCGCCCGTGCCAGGTCAGACGCCGCTGAATCCGTGCGCTACTGCCTCGACTCAGCCGCGTGCGCCGGCAACGACGCCGACTCCCGCTGACCCGGGCCCGGGCTCCGCCCGCGACGGCCGCGATGCCGCTCGAGCAACGCCCGCGCGCTCTCCTCGTCGAGCACCAGATCGGTCGCCACCCCGGCCCGCAACGCGCCCCGCAACGCCGCCGCCTTGGACGGATCGGCCACCACACAGATACGGCGGGGAATCCGCGCCAACTCCGGGGGTGTCGGCCCGGAAGCCCTCGCGTTCAGCGCAATATCCGCCCATGAGCCGTCCTCGCGCAACAGCACGGTGCACACGTCGCCGACCACCCCATCGCGCACCGCGTCGGCCAATTCGTCACGGTCGAGGTAGCCCCCGACATAGACGTGCGAACCCAGTTCGCCATAGAAGGAGCCGACGCTGAAGACCGCCACATCCGCCGAGCGCTGGGCGTCAATGACCCGCCGCACCGCCCGCTCCCGCCACAAAGCCACCTTGGTATCGGCGAAATCGAAGAACGCCGGCACCGGGAAGTAGAGCACGCCGGCATCGAAAGCCGACGCGACCGCGCGCAGCAACTCACCGGCATACGTCACCCCGGAACTGTGGGTGTTGGCGGCCCCGTTGAGTTGCACGACGACCGACCCCCGCGTCGCCACCTGCGGCAACCGGCTGACGACCGCGGACACCGTGGTGCCCCAGGCGATGCCGAGGATGACCTCGTCGCGGACCTCGTCGGCGACGAGTTGCGCGGCGAGAGCGGCGACCCGCTCCAGGCGTTGCATCGACGGGGTCCGGTCGCGCACCGGCACGACTTGCACGCGAACCCCGAAATGGGTCTCGATTTCACGGGCCAGTTCGCCGCGGACATCAACCGGCCGCACGCTGATCCGCACCAGCCCCTCGTCGCGTGCCTGTTTGAGCAGCCGAGACACCGTCGAGCGCGAGACGCCGTAGCGCGCGCCGATCGCCGCCATCGTCTCGTCCTGCAGGTAGTAGAGGGTCGCCACATCGTGGGCCGAGATCGGCTGTCGCCCCGCGGTTTCGGTATGCCGCCCGGCGGGTTCCGCAGGCCGTCTCGCGGTTTCGGTATGCCGCCTCGCGGACTCCGTATGCCGCGCGCCACGACTCGTGGGAACGCGCCGTTCGTTCATGGCCTCCACCTCCGTCTGCACGTTCGTGCATCGCCTTTGATCCTACGTGCAGGGGTGGTCGAATGGATGCAGACGCTCCCATTGGAAGGACCGATCGTGCACACCGCACTCACCCCCGCCACCCGCCACCAGGCCCTCACCGAAATGGCCACCGGCGAACTCGACCTGCTCGTCGTCGGCGGCGGCGTCACGGGGGCCGGCATCGCCCTCGACGCAGCAACGCGCGGGCTGCGCACCGGCATCGTCGAGGCCACCGACTGGGCCGCCGGCACCTCGCAAGCCTCGAGCAAACTCGTCCACGGCGGGCTGCGCTACCTCTACCAACTCAACTTCCCGCTCGTCGCCGAGGCCCTCAAGGAACGCGGCCTGCTCCTTACCCGGCTCGCGCCGCACCTGGTCAAGGCCCAGCCGTTCCTCTGGCCGCTCAAGACCCCGGTCATCGAGCGCTCGTACAGCGCCATCGGGGTCGGGATGTACGACGCGCTCGCCCAGTTCGGCGGGGGCGGCACGTCGGCGGTCCCGCATCAGCGGCACTACGGCCGCTCCGGCGCCCTGCGGCTCTTCCCCGGGATGCGGCGCAAGGCCCTCGTCGGGGCGATCCGGTTCTACGACGCCCGTGTCGACGACGCCCGCCTCGTCGTCGACCTGGTCCGCACCGCCGTGGGCTACGGGGCGTTCGCCGCGAGCCGCACCCGAGTCGTCGACTACGTGCGCGACGGCGACCGGGTCGTCGGCGCGATCCTCCTCGACGCCGAAACCGGCCGGACGATCCGAGTCACGGCGCGCTACGTCGCCAACGCCACGGGTGTGTGGACCGAAGCGACCCAGGACCTCGTGCCCGCCGCGCATCGCCGCGGCGCCGGGCTGCGGGTGCTGGCGAGCAAGGGCGTCCACATCGTCATCCCCAAGGACAAGATCGCCGGCGAGACCGGCCTCTTCCTGCGCACCGAGGCCTCGGTCCTGTTCGTCATCCCGTGGGACCGCTACTGGGTCATCGGCACGACCGACACCCCGTGGCACGAGGACGTCGCCTCCCCCGTCGCCACCCGGCGCGACATCGACTACGTGCTCGCCCAGGCAAACACGGTGCTCGCCAAGCCGCTCACCCACGACGACATCATCGGCACGTATGCCGGGTTGCGGCCGTTGCTGCAGCCGCGCGACGCCAAGGATGCCGCCTCGACGCAGGTCTCCCGCGAACACACGGTCACCGAGATCACCCCCGGTCTGGCCTCGATCGCCGGCGGCAAACTGACGACTTACCGGGTCATGGCCTCCGACGCCGTCGACTTCGCGCTCACCCGCCTGGAGGGCCCGTCCGGGCCCGCGGGTCGCCCCTCGATCACCGAGCGCATCCCGCTCGTCGGCGCCGCGGGTTACCCGGCCTGGCAGGCGCAGGCCGCCCGCGTGGCCGCCGAACACGGCTTGTCGCCCGAGCGGGTCCAGCACCTGCTGGACCGCTACGGCGACGAGTTGCCGACGCTGTTGGACCTCATGGCCTCCGATCCGTCGTTGGCCGCTCCGCTCAGCGCCGCTCCCGCTTACGTCGGCGCCGAGGTCGCGTATGCCGTGACGCACGAGGGAGCCCTCCACCTCGAGGACGTCTTGTGCCGGCGGGTCCGCCTCGATCACGAGATGCGCGACCGGGGCGTGGCCGCACTCGCCGAAATCGGCCCGATCGTCGCCGCCCGGTTGGGCTGGGATGCGGCGACCCTCGCCCGCGAGGAGGCGGCATACCGGTCCCGGGTCGCGGCGATCGCGGCTGCCGAGGAGCAGGACGACGACGCGGCGGCCGTGGCGATCCTGCACGGTGACGCCGCCCACGTCGGCGCCGCCTGACCCGCCAGCCCCGCGCCGCCGCCAGCGCCGTCGAGCCTGTCAACATTCGACCAATAGGTGGCTTGTGAACGGAGGCCAGGCCCGCGCCGGCGGCGGCGCGGTCGAGCCTGTCAACATTCGACCAATAGGTGGCTTGTGCACAGAGTCGACGGGGGTGCGACCGCGGGCTGAGCGAGCACGCGCAGTAAGTCGCGTTGGCGCGGACAAATTTGTCCGCGCCAACGCGACTTACTGCGCGCCTTCCCGGGTGCGGGCGGCATACGGACTACGGATTTTGACGATCACCGGCCCTCTGGACCTAATATCTGAACAGATATTCAGATGAGTAGGAGCAGGGGATGGCGATGGTGCGAGCGCTCGACGGCTGCGTGGGCGAGGGAGTTCACCCCGAGAAGGTGCAGTTGGTCCGTGAGCAGGCTCCCAGCGAGCAGGAGGTGGGGCGGGTCAGCGCCCTCTTCAAACTGCTCGGTGACCCCACCCGGGTGCGCCTGCTCCACGCGCTTCTCGAGGCCGGCGAACTATGCGTCTGCGACCTCGCCGCCGCCACCGACACCACGGAAACCACGGTCTCACAGGCACTTCGGTTGATGCGGACGGCCGGGATCGTGAGCGGGCGGCGCGAGGGGCGCAACGTGTTCTACCGGCTCTCCGACGCCCACGTCCGCCTTCTCCTCGACGTCACCCGCGAACACGTCGCCCACGCGGAGACAGCCCGATGAGCCACGGTCACAGCCGCGGGCTCGGCGCGGGACACGCGCACGGCGGCGGCGCGGCATACGGGAAAACCGACGAGGGAACCCCCACGACGGCCGCGGGTCGGCACCGGTGGCGGCTGGCAGTCGCGTTCGGGCTGGTGGCGGCGTTCTTCGGCGTCGAACTCGCCGCCGGGCTCATGGCCTCCTCGCTCGCCCTCATCAGCGACGCCGGGCACATGGCCGCCGACGTCGTCACGCTGGGCGCCGCGCTCGTCGCGACCCGGATCGCCACCCGCCCGGACCGGACCGGGCGGCGCACGTTCGGGTCGTACCGGGCCGAGGTCTTCGCGTCCGGCCTCGCCGTGCTCATCATGCTCGGCGTGTCGGTGTTCATCGCCGTCGAGGCGATCGCCCGCATCGGGCGCCCGGCCGAGCCGGGGGTCGGGGTCATGCTGGCCGTCGGCGCGCTCGGGTTGGTCGTCAATCTCGTCTGCCTCGCCCTGTTGCGCAGCGGCGCCGGGGAGAGCCTGAATGTCAAGGGCGCCTACCTCGAAGTGCTCGCCGACACCGTGGGTTCGGTGGGCGTCATCGCGGCGGCGCTGCTGATCCGGGCTACGGGTTCACCGTGGTGGGACACCGGGATCGCGCTGGGCATTGCGGTGTTCGTCGCGGTGCGGGCGATCGCGCTCGGGCGCGAGGTCGTCGCGGTGTTGGGTCAGCACGCGCCCGCCGGGATCGACCCCGGCGCGGTCCAGGCGGCGCTCGAGGGCGTCCCCGGTGTCGTCGAGGTCCATGACCTGCACCTATGGCAGCTCACCTCGGGCATGAATGTCGCCACCGCCCATCTCGTGACCGCCGACGGGCCGAGCGACGCGCTCTCGGACGCGACTTCGCTGCTGCGCGACGGCTTCGGCATCGCGCACGCCACGCTCCAGGTCGAGACGACGCCGAGCGCCCGCTGCGAGGGCGCCGATTGGTGAAGGGTCGTCCGGGCCCGCTGCCCCCCTCGACCGGTACACAACCCACCTATTGGTCGATTGTGGACACGCGGTATGCCGTGCGCCGACTGGTGAAGGTCGTCCGGGCCCGCTACCCCCCTCGACCCGTACACAACCCACCTATTGGTCGATTGTTAACACGCCCTATGCCGCGCATCACCGGTTGAGGGCGGCGAACATCTTCTTGTTGCGCGCATACACCTTGGGGAACTGGGCGAACAGTTCGTCGTAGACCCCGCGCACCGCCGGATCGGGCACGAACACCGCATCGACAGGCACCAGGTCGCGCAGTTCCGAGCGCTCCACGACCCCGAGAGCCAGCCCGACGAACAGGCCGGCCCCGCGCAGCCCCCCGATCAGGGGTTCGCGCACCCGCTCGAACGTCCGGTCACACACGTCCGCCAGGATCTGGCACCACAGGTCCTCGCGTGCCCCGCCCCCGATCACCCGGATCGGGTCCAAGCGGCGGCCGGCGAACTTCTCCGCCGCCCCGAGCAACCAGCGCAGGTTGAACGCGACCCCTTCGAGCACCGCCCGGGTCAACTCGGGACGCCCGGCCTCCAGGGACACGTTGTGGAAACCACCCCGGGCCCGCCGGTCGTCGATGGGCGAGCGCTCCCCCGTCAACCACGGCGTGAACACCACCCCGCCCGACCCCGCCGGGACCTCGGCAGCGGCGGCCAGCAGGTCGGCATACGCCACCTCGGGAGCAAACCCGCCGCGGAACCATTCGAGGCAGCGCCCGGCGTTGTCCTGGTTGTTGGCGAGCACGTAGTGGCCGTCGCCGAGGCCCGGCACCGAGGCCATCTGCCGGATGACGTCGGTCTTCTTCGAGGGCACCGGGCACGACACCCACGACGAGGTCCCGAGCGAGACGTGCGCCTCGTACAACCCGACGCTCCCGGACCCGACGACCGCGTTGTGGAGGTCCGGCGCCCCGGTGACGACGACGGCCGAGGCCGGTATGCCGATGAGTTCGGCGACGTCGGGACGCACCGTCCCGACCACCGATCCCCCCGGCACCAGCGGCGGCAGCTTCTCCGGGTCGACCCCCGACATCCCCACGAGGACCGGGTCGTAGTCGAGCACGGAGAGGTCACGGTTGTCGGTCAGCCAGGCCGCGGTCATCGACATCGCGGTCGCCGCCGCGACCCCGGTGAAGCGCATCGTGAGGTAGTCGACGGGTTCGAGATACCACCGCGCCGCCGCGCTCACCTCGGGCCGGTCGTGCCGCAGGTGGAGCATGTGGGCGACCGGGTCGGCCCCCGACGGGTTGGGCACCCCGCCCGAGCGCCGCAGCCAGGTCGCCAATGCCTTGGGGGCATAGCCGGCGACCGGGCCCCCGAAGCGGGTCGAGGAGTATTCGCCGCCGCGGGTGTCGCTCCACATGAGGCATTCGGCAACCGGTATGCCGTCCGCATCCACCGGGACCGTGCTCGCCCACTGCCCGGTCACGGCGACCCCGACGACCCGCGACCCGTCCACGCCCCCCTCGTCCAGGCCCCGCCGGGCGGCCGCCACGATCGTGTCCCACCACGCGCCCGGGTCCTGGACGGCGGCACCGTGGACGGCGTCGCCGCGCTCGTACCACCACCACACGGGCTCACCGGCCACGGTGACATAGCCGACCTTGGGGCCGCCGCTGCCGAGGTCGACGGCGAGGACGAGGCCATCGGCACTCACCGCGCCTCCCCGGCTGCTGCCTGGACCGGCGGCAGGGCCTGTTGGGCGTCGAGCATCGTGTCCATGATCGACTCGATGAACTCCTCGACCTCGCTGGTGAGCCCGGCAATACCGCCCGGCATCCCGCCGTAGATCGCGCCCGACTCCGAGGTGCGCCCGGCCGCCGCCTCGGCCCGGGCGAACTCGACGGCCTGCGCCAAATCGGCGGCAAACGCCTCGACCACCCCGGGCTGGGTTTGCGGACGGGTCACGGCCATGTGGATCGCGTTCGGGTACTGCTGCCCGTTGAAGCGCCAGCCGCGCCCCCGCATGAAGTCCGACACGTGGTAGATGTCGAACTCCTCGCTGGTGAAGGAGAAGCAGAACGTCGGGGACCCCATGACCCGCAACCCGTCCTGGGCCCGAACCGCCGCCATCATGGCCGCCGCGGTCTCGAAGATCGCCGCGGCATACCCGCGATAACCGGCGCGGCCCAGCGACACCAGCGAAGCCCAGGTCGCCGCCAACAGCCCCCCGGAGCGCGACCCGTCCATGCCGGGAGACATGTACTTCCCACCGGTCCAACCGGTCATGTGGAAGTACTGCGCGTTCCGATAGGCCTTGTCCCGGAACAGCACGACCGACGAACCCTTGAACGCATACCCGTACTTGTGCGTGTCCGCCGAAATCGACGTCACCCCCGGCACGCGGAAGTCGAAGGGCGGCACGGCATACCCCAACTCCTCCCCGAAGGGCAGGATGAACCCGCCAAGACACCCGTCGACGTGCAGCCCGACCCCGCGCTCGGACGCGAGCGCCCCCAACTGCGCGATCGGGTCGATCGTGCCGTAGGGGTAGTTGCCCGCCGATCCGATGATGGCGATGGTGTTCTCGTCCATGGCCGCCGCCACGACGGCCGGGTCGACGACCGTCGTCACCGGGTCCACCGGCACCGTGCGGCATTCGACCCCGAAGAGGTGGCACGCCTTGTCGAAGGCCGGGTGGGCCGTCTCGGGTTTGACGACGTTGGGCACCCGCCCGTGCGCGACCCCGATCCCGCGCACCGCCGCCGCATGGTCACGGTAGGCGAGGATCGCGTGCAGGATGCTGCCGGTCCCCCCACTGGTCACCATGCCCACGGGCTCGCCGTCGGTCACCGCGCCGGCGTGCATCAGGTCGAGGACCATGGCGATGATCTCGCCCTCGAACTTGGTCTGCGAGGGACACATATCCCGTTGCAGCGCATTGACATGCGCGAACCGCCCGAAGGCCTGGGTCAGGAAGTCGTAGTGCCCGTGGTCCCCGCAGTACATCGTCCCGGAGATCTTGCCGGTCTCCCAGAAGGCGTCCTCCTCGCGGGCCATCGCGTCCAACTCGGCGAGGACCGCCTCCCGCGGCGTGCCCTCCTCGGGGAGGGTGCGGTGGACGGGCAAGCGGTCGGCATACGGGTAGTCGCTCATCGGTGGCACTTTCGCTGGCGGGGATTCGCAGGCTTCACCGTATGCCGTGTGCTCACCTCCCGCGGTGACCGTCCCGGCCACGGGTGCGCACCGCCAGGCGGGGCTCGTCCCCTGGCGGCCCCTGTCGGGTGGCGCCCGGGGCAGCGCAGACGGCGCGGGGCACGCTCAGGTGCCCCGCGCCGCCCGCCGCTGGGGTGGCGAGCCGCGCCGCGCCGGCTCGCCACCCCTATGCCGTCAGCTCGCCGGCGTCGCGCTGTTGGCGCTCGACCCGTTGCTCGCGGTGCCGGAGCCGCCGTTGGCGTTCGCACCGTTCGGGCCACCGGGGCCGCCCTTGCCCTGGCCGCCCTCGGCGATCGTCTTGAGGTCGGCGCTCACGTCGTACATGACCTTGGTGCCGTCGGACTTGCTGCCGAGCGCGTCGTAGGAGCCGTCCGGGTCCTTGCGCACCGTGTCGATGGTCACCGAGGAGTCCTTGGCCTTGACCGCGTCGATCACCTTCTGCGCCTCGCTGCCGGTCACCGCGGCGTCCTGGCTGCCGCCGCCGGGCCCGCCGCGGCCCGCGCTCACGGTCTTGAGGTCGGCGCTCACGTCGAACATGACCTGGGTGCCGTCGGACTTGGTCCCGTGCGCGTCGTACGTCCCGTCCGGATCCTTCTCGACCGTGCTGATCGTGACGCTCGAATCCTTGGCCTTGACGGCGTCGATCACCTTCTGCGCCTCGCTTCCGGTCACCGTCGTGTGCTGGTGCTGCTGGACGCCCTGACCCTGACCTCCGCCTTGGCCCTGAGTGGCTCCGCTGCTCGCCGACGTGGACGGCGACGGCGTGGCGTTCTGGGCGGCGTTGGCCAGCGCCGAACCCCCGCCGACGATGGCGCCGGCGGCGAGCAGGGAGGCGGCGGCCAGACCGATCTTCTTGCGGTTCATGTGCGTGTGCTCCTTGGAGATGGTTCGGTGACTGGTCGCCACCGGTGATGTATCCACCGTCGGCACCGCCCCTGTGCCGGACCTATCACCAGGCCGTCGACCACCCATGCCTTCTCCCTCGCCCACACAGGCTCACCCGCTGAGGTATGCCGCCGCCGCGCGCTTGCCTATGGGGCCACTACGCGTCGGCCGGGCGGCCGGCATACCGAAGCCTGGCCGCACCGGCGCGCAACGGCCCCGGCGGCAGATCGACGACGGCAAGCGCCGATGTCGGCATCCGCACCCACGTCCCCGTGAGCGCTTCGATGAGGTCCTCGACGGCGGGGTTGTGGCTGACGAGCGCGAGCGAGTCCACGGCGGGCGCGGCGTTGACCACCTCCCAGAGGTCGCCGCCGTCGAAGGTGTAGGCCGCCTCGACCACCGCGACGCGGACCTTGCCGGCGAGTTCGGCAGCGACCAGGTCCCAGGTCTGGCGAGCCCGGGTCGCGGGAGACACGAGGGCCAGACTCGGTTGTATGCCGTGGGCCGCCAACCAGCGCCCGCTCGCCGGGGCCTGGCGCCGGCCCCGGGCCGCGAGTGGCCGGTCGCGGTCGGGCACCGGGATGTCCCAGTCGGACTTGGCGTGCCGGACGACGATGAGCATGCGGTTGGCGGAAGTACCCGGGCCTGGATCGGTCGTCATGGCCTCATCCTTGCGCGCTCTGCGCGGAACGACACCCGCGTGCTGCTGGGAACTAGCGCTGGGGTCTTCGTGTCCGTGGCCTCATCCGCGCGTCAACGCTGGCGCCCGTGGCTACCCTGACGGCATGGAGATCACCGATCCCGGTCCCGTCGGGCGCCTGGGCCGACGCCTTGGCGCGCTCACCAATCGCCTGCCTCGGCCCACGCTGACTCGCCGGGGCGGTCCCGAACCGCGTGACTTCGTCAGCGCCACAGTCGTCCTCACCGGTGCCGCAAGCGGAATCGGGGAGCAGATGGCGCGCCAACTCGCCCAGGAGGGCGCGGCATACCTCATCCTGGTCGACCGGGACGCCGACCGTCTCGAAGCCCTCACCGCGGCGCTGGCAGCGACGTCCGACACCACGGTCGAGCAGCACGTCGTCGACCTGTCCGTGCGGGAGGAGGTCGTGGCCCTCGGGAAGCGCATCATGGAGGCGCACGCCACCATCGACCTGCTCATCAACAACGCGGGCGTGACCCTGTTCGGGACGTTCGAGGAGATGAGCCTCGACGACTTCATGGGCGTCCTCGAGGTCAACCTGCACGCCCCCATCGCACTCACCCACACCCTGCTGCCCGCCTTGCTCGCCACGCCCGGCAGCCACATCATCACCATGTCGAGCCTGTTCGGGCTGCTCGCCCCACCTGGCCAGTCGGCCTATGCGACCAGCAAGTTCGGAGTCCGCGGGTTCTCCGAGTCGATCGGCGCCGAGTTGGCTGGGCACGGGATCGGGGTGACCACGGTCCACCCGGGCGGGTTCGCCACCCGGATCGCCCAGGATGCGCGCGCGGCCGAGGGACTGAGCACCGCGGCATACCAGAACCAGCAAGGGTTCTCCCGCGACCGCCTCAAGGGCGACCCGGCCCACGCGGCCGAACTCATCCTGCGCGCGGCGCGGCGGCGCGACAGCCGGCTCGTCGTGGGTGTCGACGCCCGGATCCTGGAGATCCTGCCCCGGGTCGCGCCGGGCCAGATGCGGGCCCTGATGGGCCTGGTCGAAGGGCTCGGCGACAAGGACCGCTGAGCCGGGTCACCTCGCCAGGCGGGCCGTTTCGCGGGCTCGTAGCCACGGCAGCACGGCCAGAAGCGTAATCGCCCCGGTTGCCCCGAAGGCGAGCGCGAACGAGCCCCGGTCCACCAGCACCCCGGCGAGGATCGGCCCGGTGATCGACCCGAGATCGGCGGCCATCTGCACCGTGGCGAGCGCGCGTCCCCCGTTGCGGTCGTTGCCGACGACGTCGGCGAGGCTGGCCTGCTGGGCCGGGTTCAAGGTGCCCGCGCCGAGCCCGGCGATGACCGACACGGCGACGAGCACGGGTAGGTTGCCCGCCCACCCCGTGACGAGCGTGGCGGTGCCGCTGATGAGCAACCCGCCGATGATGAACGGGCGCCGCCCGCGCCGGTCCGAGAGCCGCCCCGAGAACGTCAACCCCACCGCGTTGCCCGCGGCGAACACCGCGAGCGCCATGCCCGCCACCCACGGTTCTTTGCCGATGACCGCCGCGGCGAGCAGGGGCAGGATCGCGTTCCGCACCCCGAAGTTCGCCCACCCGTTGGCGAACGACGACCCCAAGGCCGCCCGGTAGGCGTTGTCGCGCAGCGCTTCGCGCACGGTGAACAGTGGGCGGACGGGCGCGTCCGCCGCTGGGCGCAGGGCGTGCGGACGGATCAAACCGCCGACGAGAGCGGCCGCGGCAACCAGCGCCACGGCATACACGAGGAACGGCACGCGCAACCCGAGGTTCCCCAGCAACCCGCCCACGACCGGCCCCCCGATGCCGCCGAGCAGGAACGCCGACCCGTAGGCCGACGAGACCCGGCCACGGATCGCCGGCGGCGCGAGTCGCACGATGAGCGCGACCGCCGACACGGTGAACATCGTCGAGCCGATGCCGCCGAGCCCGCGGTAGAGGACGAGTTGCCAGTAACTGTGCGCGAACGCCGTCGCTCCCGTCGAGGCGGCGACGATGAGCAGGCCGGTGAGATAGACGGGGCGTTCGCCGAGGCGGGAGATGAGGCGGCCGCCGACCGGCGCGAAGGTGAGCCGGAAGAACGCGAACGTGCTCACGACGATCGAGCTCGCCGTCGCGCCGACCCCGAAACTCTGCGCGTATTGCGGCAGCACCGGCGTGATGAGCCCGAACCCGAGCGCGATGACAAAGGCCGCGGCGACGAGAACCCAGATCTCCCGGGGGATTCGGGGGGCCGGGGCCGCGGCCGCGTCAGGCGTGGGGGTGGGGGTGGGCATCGCCGGCCAGTATCCCCCGTCGGGTCGGGCACGCGTCTCCCGTTCCGCCGTCGGGTCGCTGCCGGTATGCCGTGTCGCTGGCCTCCCGTGTCGAGGTCCCGTCCCGCTCGCGACTCGCGCCTTACCCTGGGCCCATGAGCAGGCATCGTCCCGGGGGACGGGCATCCGAGCGCGGCGAGCGGGAACCGGGCCCACGGCATACCGGCGTCTGGGGATGGGTGCGGCGCCGTTGGCTGCGAATCGTCATCGCCGGGACGGCCGGCACCCTCCTCGCCGTCGCCCCCTGGCTGTGGGTGCTCGCCCAATCGCGCGGGCGGATCATCGACGCCAACGGCACCGAACGGGCCTCGACGGCCCCGGTGGCGCTGGTGCTCGGCGCGGGACTGACGGCCGCCGGCACCCCGACCCCGTTCCTCGCGGCCCGGTTGGATGCCGCGGTGCACCTCTATCGGAGCGGATCGGTCACCGTGATCCTCGTGTCCGGCGACAACCGGACCCATTCCTACGACGAACCGACGGCCATGGCCGACTATCTCGTGGCGCACGGTGTGCCCACCGGCGATATCGTCCGGGACTTCGCCGGGCGCGACACCTATGACTCGTGCAGCCGGGCCAAACGGATCTTCGGTGTCGATCGGCTGGTGCTGGTCTCGCAGGGCTACCACCTGCCGCGGGCCGTGGCGACCTGCCGCAGGTTGGGTGTGGACGCCACGGGGGCAGGCGATTACCGGATGGAGGCGCAGTTCCCCGGGCTGTGGCGCTGGTACACCTTGCGGGAGGTGGCCGCTTCGTGGAAGACGGCGTGGGACCTAGCGAGCGGCCGCGACCCCGTGCTCGGGCCGCAGGAGAGCGGGGTCCGTGACGCCCTGGCCCGCCACGGCCTCGCCGCGCCTTGAGCGTGCCCTTCTACGCTGAAGCGCTCTGGTCGTGGGGACGACCAGGGCGCTTCAGCGAAGCGGCGACCGCACCCCCGGAGCAGCCCGAAGTGCGCAGTCTGAGCGTCGGCACGGATGCGGGTGCCCTTGCCATCCCCGCGCCGCCAAGAGTCCAGCAACCTCTCGAGCGGTTGCACACGGCCGCACGGCGACATCAACCCAGAAGACCCGGCTCGTGAAGCGTCCCGTGGCCGCCAGTTGGCGATCGCGCGCCCCGTCACGTACCCGGTCCCTCCACGTTTCGTGGCCCAGCCGGCCGTCCACCTCGATGACGACACCCCAGTCGATGTACTCGTTGTCGTGAACGGCATACCCATTCGCGGCGCTGACCACCTGGCGTCGTCCCTCGGGAAGCCCGTGGGCCCGCTCGACGTCGCGGGCGAACCGCACCTCCGCCGCCGAATGCGCCCCCGCGACGACATCGCCGAGGACTTCTCGCATCAGAGAGCCGTGCCGGATGCGCTGGCGAGAATCGAGTTCCGTTTGCAGCGCTACTCCCGTCACGAAGCGCCCCCGTATGCCGCGTGCCAACCAGGCCGCTGCTTCGTCCGGACTGCCCAGCGAGGCGCAGTCGACGATGGTCGCCGCCTGCGTCGTCCGCCAGGGGACGGCAACCGGATCGACCCGCCTATCCCACTGCTGGATTCGCCTGACCCCGAACGACTCCCGGCGGGCCGGGGCCCGACTCGCAGGAACCGCAACGACGATCGGCGGGACTCTCGCCGGCCCGATTCCCCAAGCCCGGGCAGCCGCTAGACCCCAGAGGGCTGCGGGCGGGGTTGCCGCTGCAGTCGGCTGCCCCAAGGGTGCCGGCCCGAACCCTGCCAGCGACATGACGGCGGCCATCGCATCGATCTCCCACCCGCGGCGTCCCGGCGCGGTGGAGTAGACCTCGCGAGCGACTTCCTCCCAACGCCCCGTCTGCAGGCGGTGGCGAATCGAGGCGCGCGTCATACCTGCGGCAACGCACTGCGTCCTCGTCACCAACCCGTCCTGAAGCCCGGCAGCGGACTGCAAGGCCCGCCAGTTCACCACTTCGGCGCTTCTCCCCATGGGTCGACTGTGCCCCTTTCCCCCACGTGCTGCTGGCGCTATCCACAGGCCCCCCTGTTCGGCCCCTCGGGGGAGCCCGAGCTCGGCGGCGCCCCGAGTTCTTCGCTGAAGCGCGCTGGTCGTGGGGACAACCAGCGCGCTTCAGCGAAGACCGGCACGCTAGCCGAGCCCGAGGCGACCCACGACGAGAACGGCCGCGAGCGGCATACCGGCAAGCAGCACCAGCAGGGTGTCGCCCACCCCCCAGCGGGCGGCATACAACCAACTGCGACGTGAGGTGGCCGCCGAGGCGAACCCGCGGGCATCCATGGCGACCGCAAGATCGGCCGCTGCCCGCAACGACCGCAGCAGCAAGCCCACGGTGAGCGCCATGACGTGCCGCGCCACGCTCGCTGGGCGCCGCCACGACGGCCCCACCCCGCGGACCCGCCGCGCCCGTCCCAACTCGGCCCACAGTTCGCCGAACGCCTGCATCCGGTGCATCGCCGCGGCCACCGCGACCACCGGGCGGTCGGGCAGCCGCAACCGCTGCGCCAAGGCGTCCCCGAGCCGATCGGTGTCGATGAACGGCAACAGCACCGCCGACGGCACCACAATGAGCAGCACCCTCAGAAAACCGTTGACCGCCAAGTCGATACGGTGACCACCGAGTAGCCACGTCGACCAGGCGACCGACAGCGCCCCGAGCAACCCCGGGAGCAAACGTGTGGCCAGCGCCCGCAGCGGCCGCCCCACCCCCGCGGCGCGGCTGACGAGCCCGGCGACCGCGAGCCCGAACTGCACCCCGAGCAGCGCCGCGCTCGTCCAGCCGCCGGGCGCCATGATCCCCACCGGCACCGCGAGGGCCGCCCCGGCGAGCAAGGCGAGCGGCGCCCGGCCCGCGAGCCACGGCCGCCCGGTCCTCGGGGTCTGCGCCCGCGGTTGCGGGTCGAGCCGGTGCACCCGCGCGGCCCGCTCCACGATGTGGGCGTCATGGGTCGCCGTCACGATCGCGCCACCTTCGGCCCGGTATGCCGCGAGCAGCCCGACGATCGCGGCCCACGTATGGCGGTCCTGCCCGACGGTTGGTTCGTCGGCGAGGACGACCGCCGGCCCGTGGAGGATGGCCGCGGCGACGGCGAGCCGGCGCTGTTCGCCGCCGGAGAGGTGGCGCGGGTCGGCGTCCGTCAGGTGCCCCAGCCCGAGGGCGTCGAGGAGATGGCGGGCGCGAGTGTCAAGGTTCGGGTCGTGGCGGCCGAGGGCGCGCGAGGTGAGCATGACCTCGTCGAGAACCCGCCCGGTGACCACGGTCGAGGACGCCCATTGAGGGATCCAGGCGAGCCGGGCGGCAAGTTCTCGCGCGTCGAGGGTGGCGGGGTCGACTCCCGTGTTCACAATCGCCCTATTGGTCACTTGTGTACGCGGGTCACCGCCGGTGTTCACAACCCACCTATTGGTCGCTTGTGTACGGGGGCCACCGCCGGTGTTCACAATCCACCTATTGGTCGCTTGTGTACGCGGGTCGCCGCCGGTGTTCACAATCCACCTATTGGTCGCTTGTGTACGCGGGTCGCCCGGCTGCGACGTGCTGGACTCCTCCGCGGTGCCGGCGAGGCGGACGGTGCCGGACGCCGGGCGGAGAAAACCGGCGAGGGTATGCAGCACGGTCGACTTCCCCGAACCACTCGCCCCGACGAGGGCGACCAGTTCTCCGGCTCGCACCTCCAGCGGCTCGGGAAGGGCTGCCGCGACCCGGGAGGTGTCGATCCCGTCCACGGTGTGGGTGCGCCGCACGATCGTCAACGGTTCCGCGTGGAGGACCGGGGTGACGGTCAGGACACCGGACCCAGTAGGCGCCGACCAGGGCATCCCCGAAGCGTGACCCGGGAACGGATCCCCCGCAGCCGCGGGCACGAACACCCCAGTGGGCACGGCCAGCGGCGCGGGGGCCGGAGCCCCCGGCACCCAGATGCCCATGGACAGGAGCGCGTCCCGTTCCTGATCGAGCGTCTCCCCCACCGGCCCGTCGGCCACGATGATGCCCTGATCGTCGAGGACGACGAGCCGGTCCACCATCTCGACCCAGGGCCCGAGGACATGTTCGACCACGACGAGTGTGATCCCGAGCGTTCCCACGACCTCGTCGACGGCCGCCCGCACCCCCGCGGCATTCTCGGCATCGAGCATCGCGGCCGGTTCGTCGAGCAACAGCACCGAGGGCGTCAACGCCAACGCACCCGCCAGGGCCAGGCGTTGGGTCTGCCCGCCGGAGAGGGCGGCCGTCGGGGTGTCGAGGGGCAGGTCCAACCCGACCGACGCCAACGCGGAGGCGACCCGGGCGGGCATGGCGGCGCGCGGCATACCGATGTTTTCGAGCCCGAAGGCGACATCGCGGCCGATGGTTGCGGACACGACCCCGGCGCCGGGTTCCTGCAACACCAACCCGACCGCTCCGGGCCGGGCGCCCGGCGCGGCACCGTCGATCGTCACCGTGCCCGCGCGCTCGCCGGCATCGGCCGTTTCGAGGAGGCCGGCGAGGGCCCGCAACAAGGTCGACTTGCCCGAGCCGCTCGGCCCGACGAGCAACACCCGCTCGCCGGGCGCCACCGACAGCGACAGGTCGCGCAGGACGGGGGCGCGACGGCCATACGGCCGCCACGTCAGCCCATCGACCTCGATCGCACCGCGAGCGGCGCGCCCGTTCACCGCGACACCGACGTCGTCGACCACGTCACCGGGCGCATCGGCCCGACGGGTGCCGCCCACCTCAAACAGCGCGTGACTCCCGTGCCTCTTGACCCGGAGGGAACGCATTGAGCGCGCCCGCCGCCGCCAACGCCCGGGTGATGACCCAGCCCAGCCCGCCCGCGATCACCGCGCCGGCACCGGTGAGGATGAACAGGTAGGCGATCTTGTATCCCCAGGCCCAGTCGGTCCAGTAGACGAGCCACTCGTACACCGCCTCCAGCGGCGCGGACAGCGCCCCCGCGAGCATGGCGGCGGCCAGCCCGAACGAGCCGTAGCCGAGGAGCAGGAACCCCACCTCGGCGCCAAGCCCCTGCAGGACCCCGGAAATGAGCGTCGTGAACCCCCACTGGGTCCCCGGGATCATCGACACCAGCGCCGCGACGACCTCGCACATGAGCGCCGCGCCCGGGCGCCGCACGACGAGCCCGCCGACGACGCCGGCGATCAGCCAGGGCGCGCCGGTGATGCCGGCCAGCGGCGGGAAGAGGGCCTTGAGCGGCGCGGCCGGCGCTTCGTAGGCCAGCCCCCACCCCCAGTAGGCGATGCCGAAGGCCGCGCCGAGGAACGCGATCGTCAGGATGTCGACGGTGCGCCAGGCCATGAGGGGCGCGCTCGCGCGGATGCTGCCCGGTCGGGCGGTGGTCGTGCTCAGTGATGCAGTCATGTGTTGCTCCCGTGGAATCCGGTGGATACCTCGGGGAGGCCCCGCTCGCGGCATACGAAAAACAGGCCGTATGCCGCGAGCAGAGCCTGAGATCCCGACTCCCTACGCCGGTGCGAACCGGATCAGGTGCGAGGGTCTGCGGTTGCCCGCACTCTCAGCGCCGAAGCGCTCCCCTGTCGTTGACACCGGCAGCATAGCGCCGCAGAGGGACCAGCGCTGCCGCCCGCCGCGCGAATGTGTCACAGTGAGCCTCACCCGCCGACGGTTGCGGGGTTCGCGAGAGGACGTGTGAGATGGCCAAGCCGGTCCGCAGGGCCCTGATGACGGGATCGGCGTTCGTGGCCACGTTCGTCGCCGATCGCCTCGCCGACCAGATCTGGAAGATGACGGGGTACGACGACGTCGATCCGGCCGACCCCGACGCTCCGCTCAAGCAAGCGGTGTTGTATGCCGCGCTCACCGGTCTGTTGGTCGCCGGCGCCCGGACGTTCGCAGCCCGCAAGGCGGCTCAGGTGTACGCCTATTCGACGACTCGCCCGCGGCGCGCGATCGAATCCGAGGCCGCTCCGGCATAATCGTCGGGGAGCCCCGCGAGGCTGGCGGATGCCGTCTGCCGACGCGCCGGTGCTCGCTCTCCTTCTCGGCACCGTGGCACGCTCTGACGTAGGGTTGTCCTCGTGGGCAAGCGCCCTGGCACCAGGCAGTTGGGGCGCACGAACGATCGTAGGCAGGGCAGACACATGACAGGGCTTCGGTTCATGGGCAGCGCCACGTTGGTGGCGTTGATCCTTGCCGGTGCGACCGGTCATGTGGTTTCCACCGAGCCACACGCGGCCCAGGTCGCCACGACCCGGTCCGCGTCTCCGTCGCCACGGCCGTCGGCCAGCGCCCGGCCTTCCGGGTCTGCATCGCCCCGCCCCGCATCGAAGCCCTCGGTGGCCCCGAGTCTTGCCGTTCCCGCGGCCTCGCCCAAGCCGACCCCGAAACCCACGCCCTCGTCGCGTCCGAGCCCGACTCCGCCGACGCCGACCGGGCCGGTGCTGTATCTCACCTTCGACGACGGGCCCGACCCGCGCTGGACGCCAAGCGTGCTCGCCGTGCTCGCCAAGCACAAGGCGCACGCGACGTTCTTCGAAGTCGGAGTGGCGGCTCGCCGATCCCCCGATCTGGTCGCCTCGGTGCGCAAAGCCGGACACGGCGTGGGCAACCACAGCATGACCCACCCCAGTCTGACCAAACTCTCCGCCGCGGGGGTAGCCTCCGAGATTTCGCAGGCCGACAAGTTCATCGGGGGTTCGGCCTGCATGCGCCCGCCGTACGGCGCGGTCAACAAGTCAGTGCGCAACCAGATCGCGGCCGAGGGCAAGCGGATGGTGCTCTGGGACGTCGACACGAACGACTGGCAGTTGCCGGGCGCCGATGTCATCGCGTCCCGTGTCATCGAGGGCGCCAAACCCGGCGCGATCGTCCTCATGCATGACGGCGGTGGGAAGCGCTCCCAGACCATCGCGGCCCTCGACACCGTGCTGACCCGGTTGGGGACCGCCGGTTGGCGCTTCGAGCGGCTACCCAACTGCTGAACCGCCCCGCGGCTGCCTACCTCGCCGAGGAATGCTCGGACACGTCGAGCAACCGGGCCAGCGGCACGCCGGGGCGGTAGGCCAGATGCGCGTGCGTCGGCGCGTCGAGCACGCAGAGGTCCGCCGCCGCCCCCACCACGAGCCGCCCCACATCGGATCGACGAAGCGCCGCCGCCCCGCCCGCGGTAGCCGACCACACCGCCTCGGCCGGGCTCATGCCCATCTCGCGCACGGCCAACGCCACCATGAGGGGCATCGAGGAGGAGTTGCACGTCCCGGGGTTGCAGTCGGTGGCCAACGCCACGACGACCCCGGCGTCGAGGAGCCGGCGGGCATCGGGATAGGGCGAACGGGTCGAGAACTCGACCCCCGGCAGCAGGGTCGCCACCGTCGTCCCGGCCGCATCCGCGAGCGCCGCGACGTCCGCGTCGGCGAGGAACGTGCAGTGGTCGACACTGGCCGCCCCCACCTCGACCGCCACCTGCACCCCCGGCCCGTGCCCCAACTGGTTGCCATGGACGCGGGGCAACAACCCCGCCCCCATGCCGGCCGTGAGCACCGTCCGCGCCTCCTCACCAGTGAAGGCATAGGGCGAGGCCGGCTCGCAGAACACGTCGATCCAGCGGGCGTAGGGCGCGCACGCCGCGAGCATCGGCCCGGTCACCAGGTCGACGTATGCCGCCCGGTCACCGCGCGCTTCCGGCGGCACGACGTGCGCCCCGAGGAAGGTCGTCTCCGAGGTGACCTCGGCGGCCAGCCGCAGCGCGCGGGCCTCGTCGGCCACGGTCAGCCCATAGCCGCTCTTGATCTCGACAACGCTGGTCCCCTGCGCCCGAAACTCCGTGATCCGCGCCGCCAGCAGCCCCCGCAACTCCTCGTCGCTCGCCGCGCGGGTCGCCGCCATCGTCGTCGCGATCCCCCCGCCGTCGTACCGCTGCCCCGTCATCCGGGCGGTGAACTCGGCGACCCGGTCCCCGGCATACACGACGTGCGAATGCGAGTCGACGAACCCCGGCAGCACCGCCCGCCCGCCGAGATCGATGGCCCGGTCCGCCGCTGGTGCCGCCGCGGCCGGCCCGATCCAGGCGACCCGCCCGTCGTCGACGACGAGGGCCGCATCCGGCACCAGTCCCAGCCGGGTCACGGGGTCGCCGCGGTATGCCGCCCGCTCGACTCCCGCGCTCGCCCCACCCTCGGGCGCATCCCCGGCGCGCGCCGCCTCGGGAGAGCCGGCGTTGGTGACGAGTTCACCGATGCCGGTGACGAGCAGGCTCATCGTCCCTCCCGGACCAGGGCGAGGGCGTCGGCGACGAAGGGGTCGATGGGGCCGAGGGCGTGTTCGCCGTCGCAGATGACGTGCCGGCCGGCGACGACGACGTGCGTGACGTCGGCGGCGGTCGCGGCATACAGAATCTGGGCGGGTTCGGCACCGGTGGTGCGCCGACTGTCTTCACGGACGGTGACGAAATCAGCGAGCCCGCCGACGACCAGCCGCCCCCCGTCGGCCCAACCGACGGAGCGGTAGCCCTGAGCCGCAGCCATATCGACCAGTTCGTCGGGGCGGAAGCGGCCGCGCTCGTGGCTCAGCAGCCGCTCGTGCATCTCGATGGCGCGCATCTCCTCGAAGGGGTCCATGACGGCGTGCTGATCCGAGCCGAGGCACATGGGCACTCCGGCAAGGTGGAAGGACCGGCTCGGCCCGACGCCGTCGGCGAGGTCGCGCTCGGTGGTGGGGCACAGGCAGACCCGGGATTCGGAGAGCTCGAACAATTGGATGTCGCGGTCGCTTAGATGGGTGGCGTGGACAGCCGTGAAGTCCTCGTCGAGCAGCCCGGCCTGGGCGAGCAACTCCACCGGGGTCATGCCGTAAAAGGCCTGGGCAGCAAGGTTTTCGGCGGGCTGCTCGGAGACGTGGGCATGGAGAATCCGGCCCACGGTGGCCTCGCCGAAATCGTCGAGTTCGCGGGCGGTCAAGGCCCGCACCGAGTGCGCCGCGGCCCCGATCCGCACCAGGTCGCTGTCACGCAGCGCCTCCACGCGCGTCGCCCACGCCTCGACGCTGCCGTCCCCGAACCGTTGCTGCACCTCGTCGAGCGGCAGATGCCCCTGCGGGGTGAGCCCGCCCTGGAGGTAGCACGTGTCGAGGAGGGTCAGCCGAATGCCCACCTCACCGGCGGCCTGGATCAGCGCGGCGCCCATGGCGTTGGGGTCGGCATACGGCGCGCCGCCCTGGCCGTGGTGGAGGTAGTGGAACTCGCCGACCACGGTGTAGCCGGCCGCGAGCATCTCAAGGAACACCGCGCGCGCGAGCGCGAGGTAGGAGTCGGGGTCGAGGCGGCGGGCGACGGCATACATCTCCTCGCGCCAGGTCCAGAAGGTGCCGCCGCGGCCGTGGGTGCGGCCCCGCAAGGCCCGGTGGAAGGCGTGCGAGTGGGCGTTGGCCAGGCCGGGGAAGGTGACCCCGGGCAGCCGGACGTCGTTGATGCTCGGCGGAACGCGCTCGGCGACCCCGGTGATCCGCCCGTCGGTCACGGTGAGGCGCACGCCCCACTGCACCTTTGTCGGCAGGTAGGCGTGTTCGCACCAGTAGGTGCGGGGCTGGGTCATCGCGGGCCGCCGGTGAGGTCGGCGAGCACGGCCGCGAGGGCCGCGACCCCGACGAGACTGTCGCCCTCTTCGGCGAACTCCGCCGGGGAGTGCGACACCCCGGTCGGGTTGCGGACGAAGAGCATCGCGGCCGGGATTCCGGCGTTGGCGAGGATGCCGCTGTCGTGTCCGGCTCCGGTGCCGAGGGTCGGTATGCCGCCGAGCCGGCCGGCCATCTGCCGCACTAGGGCGTGGTCGAAGTCGGTGGTGGGGGTCCACGATTCCTGGCGCACCTGCGCGTCGAAGTCGTCCATGATGGCGGCGACGTCGGCGACGACCGCCTCGACGGCGTGGGCGTCGGCGCCGCGGGCGTCGAGCCAGCCGGTGACGGCGCTGGGGATGGCGTTGACGCCGCCGGGGGTGACGGCGACCTTGCCGATGGTGGCGACGCACCCGTGGGTTTGGGCGGCGCGGCGGGCCGCGATGACGGCGGCGGCGAACCCGATCATCGCGTCCTGGCGGTCCTCCAGGGCCGTCGTGCCGGCGTGGTTGGCCTCGCCGGGAATGTCGATGCGCCAGCGCCCATGGGGCCAGATGTGGCTGCCGACGCCGACGGCGGCGCCGCGATCGACGAGGTACCGGCCCTGTTCGATGTGGAGTTCGACGAAGGCGCCGATGCGGGCCAGGGCCTCGGGGTCGGGGCCCAGGGCATCGGGGTCGCGACCGGCGTCGGCGAGGGCCTGGGCCATGGTGACCCCGTCGCTGTCCCTGAGGGCGCGAGCCCGGTCGGGGTCGAGCACTCCGGTGAGCAATCGGGAACCCGCGCAGGCGATCCCGAACCGCGCGCCCTCTTCGTCGACGAAGTTGACGACGGCAAGGGGCCGGTCGGGGCGGTGGCCGCGTTCGCGGAGGACATCGACGGCGAGCAGGCTGGAGACGACACCGAGGGGACCGTCGAAGGCGCCGCCGTCGGGCACCGAATCCAGATGTGAGCCGGTGACGATGGCCTTGCGGCGGGCCCCGGACCCTTCGCCGCCCTCGGGCGCCGGTCCCCACCAGGCCCACTGGTTGCCGACGCGATCTTCGGTCAGGGTCAGCCCACGAGCCTGCGCCTGCGCCGCGAACCAGTCCCGCAGCTCCAGGTCGGTGCGGGTCCAGGCATACCGGCGATAGCCCCCCGTCTCCGCCCGCCCGATCGGCTCCAGTTCCGACCAGAGGCGGCGAAAGGCGGATCGGACCTCAACGCTGAGGGGGCGCAACGGCATACCCCCATTCCACCCTGTCTCCCGCTCGAAAGCCACTCCCCACCCCGCACCGTGCCTCCGACACTGTCTCGTCGGGCAGACTCGCTCGTGGTGCCTTCGTGGGCGGTCGGGTCGGTCCTGGCGATCCGGTATGCCGCCGACTCCCTTCCCGCGTGACCGGCCCACCTACCGCCGCGCCCGCGACCCGGCGGGCCCGTACAGTCACGGCCATGGGCAGCGAAGGTGAGGCGCGAGCGCTCGGTGCGCTCACGGCATACGGGATCGACGTCGAGGTGACCCGGCACGGACCGGTGAGTTCGCTCGCCGAGGCTGCCGCCGCCCGCGGGGTCGCGCCCGGCGACATCGTCAAGACCCTCGTGCTGCGGCGCGGCCCCGGCGACTACCTGTTCGTGCTCGTGCCGGGGGATCGGGAGTTCTCCTGGCCGAAGGTGCGCGCGGTCCTCGGCGTCAACCGGCTCTCGATGCCCAGCGCCGCCGAGGCCCTCGAGGTCACGGGCTACGAACGCGGCACGATCACGCCCTTCGGGGCCAAGACCGCCCTGCCCGTGCTCGCCGACGCCTCGATCGCGGGACGTCGCATTTCCATGGGGGCCGGCGCCCACGGGGTCGCGGTCACCGTGGCCGGTGACGACGTGATCCGCGCCCTCGCCGCGATGGTCGCCGACCTCAGTGAGAGGCCCGGCACGCAGCCCTGACCTCCCGGCGACTGGTCTCGGCTCCCGCGCCACCCGCCAACAACCCGGGCCGCGCCGGATATAGAGTAGGGATCTCCTCTATATTCCGATGGCGCGAAGGGAGGACCATGACCGGGCCCGGCTCCGGGATCGCCCTGCTCGCCTCGCCGGTGCGGCGACTCGTCCTCGACACGCTCAGCGAATCGGGCGCGATGACGGCCGCAGCCGTGGGCGACACCCTGCAGTTGCACCTGACCACGGCCCGCTTCCACCTCGAACAGTTGGTGATCGGCGGCTTGCTCGAGTCTCGCTTCGAGAAGCAACCCGGCGCCGGCCGCCCCAAGAAGGTGTATGCCGTGCTGCCCGGCTCGTTGCCTGGCGACGGGCGTGCCACGAAAGGACTCCGGGTCCTCGCGGGACTGCTGGCCGACACGTTCGCCTCGCTGGGGGAAGGCGGCGACGCGACCCCGGCCGACGTCGGCCGCCGCTGGGCCTTGGCGCATGTCCCCGCCCACGACGGACCGGTCGCGGACACCCCCGGCCGATGGCTCGCCAAGGTAGGGCAGATGGTCGATGTCCTCGGCGAATGGGGATACACGCCCGACGTCACGACCACAGACCGCGGCCGAGTCGTCCGCATCACCTTGAGCCACTGCCCCTTTCTGGACTTGGCGCAGAAACACCCGGCGGTCGTGTGCGGCATCCATCGAGGCCTCATCTCCGGCGCCCTGGAACGCCTCGGTGAGCCACAGGCCCAGGTCAGCCTCGAACCCTTCGTCGGCCCCCAGTTGTGCCGCGCCCACCTCCGGACCACCACTCCTTTCACCCCTTTCCCGCCTGAACCGCCCAACGTCCACTTCGCACCCCAACAGTCGGGGGGCGAAGTGCCCCTTTCCCACCGGAAGCAGACACACACCACCGCGGAGCCGTGATGCCCGAACCCATCGCCCTTGGCCAGCCCCCGACCAACGATGCCCCCGGCATACCGCTCGAGCGTGAGCGCCGCCCCTCCGCCCCCTGGGAGGGCCTCCCGAGCGAACCCGGCCAGCCGGCCATCGTCAACCTCACCGCCGCCGGCGCAGCGCTTCTCGCCCAGGCCCGCGCCGACGCCCGGGGCAAGGCGACCCTGCCCGTCCTCAAGGGCGAACGCCAACGCGCTCTGCTCGTCGCGCTCACCGCCGGCGCCGGCCTCGCCGAGCACGCCTCACCCCCCGCGGCAAGCCTGCACGTCCTCTCCGGTTGCTTCCGCCTGTCTTCCGCTGACCACGAGTGGGTCTGTGGCCCAGCCGAGTTGGTGGCAATCCCGCCGGAACGGCACGCCGTGGACTGCCTCGAGGACGGCGTCTTCCTCCTGACCGTCACGCCGCCGGGTGTCTAGGCCCCGCGTCTCGCGCCAAGCGTGACGGGGCGGCACGAAACGCCCTATCGGGTCGCCTCATCCCCTCCAGCAATACGGGCTCACGGAGTGTCGTCCTCGATACCAGACCATCTGGGTGGCTCGTTCCGACAAGTCCGTGACCCGAAGAGTCACTTCGCGAGCATTCAGCGCAGCCGAGGCCCGCATCAAACGCCGCGACCTGCCCCCCTGACATTTCAACGGGACGATCGCCTAGTTGCGGCGCAGGTAGACGACTACTTGACCATCGGCGGGGGCGTAGCAGTGGACGGGCTCGGTGTTCTCGCAGACGAGGTCCCAGTAGCGACCGAACTTCGGTGTGTAGACCTGCGGCAGCGATACGGCGCCCCCGCCGGGGGCCGCTTCCCGGTATCGCTGGCGCACAATGTCGGCGAAGATGCAGCTCGTCCAGGTGTTGTCCGCCATGGAGGTGGCAGCCAAACCGGTCCCATCGGTGGAACACACGATTGTTTCTGAGGGAACGCTGATCGGCCGTGCCGCCACTGCGGCCGGGCCCGGAGGCGACGCCGCAAGCGAGGGAGAAGCCTGGGTTTGCGGGCGGGCACTGGGACTGGCGGGGGCCGGAGCAGCGGACATCGTCGAGACCGACACAATCGACGACGATGTGGCCGCCACGGTCACCGGTGGCTGCGAGCGACTGCTGACCACGGCATACCCAATCCCAGCGCTCGCGCCCACGATGACTGCCCCCAAGACCACAGGAAGCCAGCGACGACTGCGCGCTGGCCGCGTCGGGATGTCCACCGACCCGCCGGACACGTTGAATTGCCCACACCAGTGCGCGAGACTCCCGTCGAGCGCGGCCCCGCATCGCGGACACAACTCCCGTGGCATCACGACCCACCCGAGTGCCGCTCGGGATCTTCCAGTCCAGGATCTGGGTCTCGGCCTGCCGTCATCCTGCGACGCACGATGAAAGCCACACCGCCGACGATACCCGTCCCCACCGCGACGGCCACCGCCTCGCCCAGCCCGAGAGAGGCATCGGCGCCGCTCGCCCGTGCACCTGACGGCGCGACCTCCGGCACCGCCTTGGACGCGGACGGAGAAGCGAGAGCCGACGCCGTCGTCGGCACCGGCGTTGACGCGGCCGGTGTCGTCGGTTCCGCGGCGCTCGGCCGCGCAGCACGCACCAGGTCACGAGCGCCAGCCAAGAACGTGCCCGGGATGAGGGCGTATGCCGCGTCCCCAGGGCACGTGGTCTGGGACATGTCTCGGTGCCCGGCAATCGGCGCGGTCGTGACCCGTGTGCCTGCCGGCCACCGGTTCGAGCCACGGGACACGAACGAGACACGCGCGTCGGGGGAAAGGTCGAGGTGGTGACGATCCGCCAGCCATGCCAACAACTGCGTCATCGACGCCACCGCCTGATCGCTGGGCGGAACCGTCATGAAATCACCAATGAAACAACACAACTGTGCGAAGCCCTGGCTGCCACCCGTGGCATCGCCCCGGACCGGCCCGGCCAGGCTCCCCGCGCGTCCCTCCCAGATCCGCCCGCCCGAGTCGACAAGGAAGTTGTAGGCGATATCCGGCCACCCCTTGGTGGTGGTGTGATATTGGAAGAACGACCGTAACTGACTCACCGACTCCGCGGGCCCGGTATTCGGGCTCGCGGTGTGGTGGACGAGGAGAAACCGGACGTCGTCCTCGGGTTCGAGGGCTCCCACCGGGTCCAACCCGGCAGCCCATTCGGCGCGAGGACGAATCTCAGGCGCTGGCACAGTCACTGGACCAACCTCTCGTAGCATGTGCCCCCGACATCACGGCCCACCGATGCGCACGCCGCTCGGGCGGCGTCCCTGGACGAGAAGCCGACAAGAGAAATGGCCCAGTAGCCCCCGTTGAGTCCTGGAATCGCACTGGAATCCACCACGGTCACCCCGTTGTAGCCCAGCGCACGGGCCGCCCCCCAGGCCGCCGCTTCGGTCCACTCGGTTTGCGGTTTCGAGTCCAGGACCGTGAGCCAGGAGCCTGCGGGCAAGGCGCGGAGCGTGCCGAAAGTGGAGGTTGCCAGGGGCGTTGGCGCCGGCAGGGTTGGGGTCGGCGCTCCCAATACCGTCGAGGATGGCCGAGGCACAGTGGTCGAATCACCCGAGCCGGTGCTGCTCGTGGGCGATCTCGCCGTTGACACGTCGGGGAGACCACCGGTCGTCAGCCCCCTGCCGATGCCGAAAGCCACGGCAGCAACAACGACGAGACCCGCGACTCCGGCCAGAAGCAGCAGCCACCGCGTGCCACCAAAGGGCGCGGCCGTCGCGACCGGTGGATCACAGGTCGGACACCGCGACCCCTCGAGAACGCCACCACAGCGTGCACAGTACGTCTCGTTCACGGCTCTTCCCCGTCCAGATTCTTGAAGACCCAATCGAACTGACGGGGGAGGGCCACCGAACACCGTTCCGCGATCCCGTCTCGCAGCCTGGCTGCGGCGGCCCGAATCAGGCCCCCGCACCCTTGATGGTCAGACACGACAGACTGTCCCTCCCTTGGCCGCGGCCGCAGCTCAGTCCGCGCCCAAAGCGCTCAGCACTGGTTTGAGGGGGCCGAGGTCGATTCCCTGCGATTGAGCGTATGCCGCCAGCGCTGAGATCCCCTCGCCGGCGGCGGGCCCGACATCCGAACGCGCCTGATCGAGCATGGTGTCGACCCCAAGTTGGGCATCAGCAAAGAACGCGATGGGCGCAATCAAGATTCCGATAGCCAGTGCCAATGCCTGGACCCACGGCCGCTTGCGACGGATCAGGCCGACCACGGCCACGATCATTCCCACCGTGACGACCGCGCAGGCTACAGCCCACGCCGATCCCCAGAGGAGGGCGTTGCCGAGTGGGTGCGTGGAGATGATCCTGATCTCGGTGAAGACCAAGTAGAGAAATACCAATCCCCCCACCGTGCCCAGCCCGACGAGCCCCAAACCCCACCACCCGCCGGTAACCTTGGCGCCGCTTCCAAGCCCTGCCACCGACCCGGAGCGCGCTCCGCTGCCTGCGGAGCCCGGGACCCCGTAGGGGCTGGGGTAGGGCGCCATCACTGAGGGCGCGGCGAATCCCACCTCAGTTGACCCAGGAAAAGCGGGGTCTTCGAAGGGATTACCAGAGCGAGTGGACGAGTCGCCGGGCCAGTCGAACGGAGAGTTCTGGCGGGACGCGTTTCCCGATACTCCCGGATATGGATCGGGATGGGACTGAAAGGGGTCTCCGGGGATGCTCATGGCTACTTTCCTATCGTCCTGACGATGCCACGAGTGGCGAGAATCCAAAACAGGGGATCCACGACGCGGTAGGGGGACTTGCCTCGCGCGGACAACTCGGTGCCATCGGTCGAAGCGCCCAACGCTGACATGGCAAAGAAGCGCGTCTCTGCCGGGGTGACCGTGGGCGGATGTTCGGCGAGATTGACCAGGCCCTGGGCGTCGAGCATTGCCAACAGAGACCGAACCTCCTCGGAGATGAGGGCGCCGAGGACTTCGTCGTAGGTGGGGCCATCCGGGCGCGAGCGCATATACCCGGCCCCCGGGTTGTGGAACGGGGCCGCGACGTTGGCATCCACCGTACTGAGTTCGTGTAGGACATCGAACTTGCTCACGACGATCGCCAGTCGCGGGCTGCCCCGCCCGATCAGCCCAAGCAGATTTGTGAAGACCTGCGTGGTGTCGGCGCCGATGATCTCTTGCGCCGGCAAGATATCTTCCAGGGCATGGCGGACCTGCGGCACCTCGAAGGGATCGAACAGGAAGACGATCAGGTCGGCATACTCGAAATAGTCGAATTTCCCGGGCGCGTCCGCGGCCGCCAAGTCCTCACCGGCGATGTCACGGATAGCCAGAATGCGCGACCGACCCGCAATCTGCCCGAGGGAGAACACCAGCGTCCAGGGCACCCGCCGCTCCGTCGCCGGCAACGCTTGGCTCTTGAGATCCTGGTCGGTGATCTTCACTGTGCTCAGTGCGGGCATGAGAGCCAAGGCGCCCCCCATCCCCACGATCATGTTGTACAGCGGTGACAGCCCGACCTTCATCGCCACCGTCTTTCCCGAACTGCGCGGCCCCGCGAATGCAACGGCGGTTACGTCACTGTTGAGGACGACCTCGGGCAGGGGGGTGTGACACCGAACGCACATGCGCAGCAGGCCCGAACCGCACTTCTTGCAGAACCTGTTTGTCGGCTGCCACTCTCGCACGCCCGGGGGGCGGCGCTCTACGACCGAGTAGCCGATGGTCACGTCCCCACCGGCTCCGGGGTCCTTGCCCAGGTATTCGGTCGCCACGGCGTCCACCTTGCGCTCGTGCGCGCATTTGGGGTTGTCACAGTAGAGCATGACCGCATCAGAGGCCACGGGATAGAAACAGAGCACGCACTTACTCACCGGGCAGTCTCCTTCGACTCGAGGTCGCGCAGCATCGGTCGCACAAGGTGCCGGACGCCCTCGGTGAGGGCGGCTGCCATGTCGGTCGAAGCGGCGGACCAGCGGGTCACGAAGCAGCCACCCACCCGTTCGGGGGCTGGACCGGGATAGCCGAGCAGCACCACTTCGACGCGGCCCCTCATGTCCCGGGCCCCAGAGTCGGCGAGCCACACGGGCAGGTCGTCACTGACCAGGTAAAGCATTCGGTCCGGGGCCACAAGCGCAGCGACGAGTTCGTACTTCGAGAGGTTGCTCCCGAAAAGCACGTCGTTCGCGTCGAGGGCACCGAACAACTCGGCACGCGAAGGAAAGGATTGCGCCGGCTTTTCGAGTCCGAGGAGCGCCGGGCGGTTGCCGGGGGTCGCCTCCCCAGCCAATGCTTCAACACAGTCGAGGAGAGTCTCCAACTCCTGTCGCGAAGCCGGTCCTCGCATTGAGGCGGACAGATCAACTGCCACAACGATCGACTCGACCTCGGGAGAGACCTCTCGAGAACGCAAGGCCGAACGGACCGCCGCGCGCGCGGGTGTCACGGTCCCCTGGTCGACCGGAGTGGAGTCCTTGAAGACGAGCGTCTGTCCGAAGAACTCAATCTCGGCCACGAGGGCCTCGCTGCAGCCCCCCAGGCTGCGGGGAACGATGGTCAGTAGGTCATTGCCGATGTCGATCGTCACCGCGAGTTTCTCGTTGACCGGGAACTCACCATTGGCCACCGTGGCAAAGAGCGCGGCCCGCTGGGGCAATTGCGTCAACGGGCGGCTGAAGGTCCCTACCCACAGATCCCCGTGCCGCGTCCATAGTTGCTCCTGCGCGCTGGCGTCCTCGGGTGGGGTGGAATACCGGAACTCCAAGCGCACCGGGGTGGCGCCATACGTGGCCTGGACTCGGACCAGCCCGCGGCGGGTCTGGACACTCTGATTCGGCCCCAACTCATACTGCGGCATCGCGTCGCACCCTTCTCATCCCTCGTTCTCCCGCTTGCCTCGGCGAACGAACTTGCTCCCCAACCCGTCGCCGCCGGCCACCCGGTCAAACCAGGCGTTCACGACCTTGCGTGCTTCACGATCGAAGTCCTGGCGCTCGGCCATCCGTTCGTGGAGCATGTCGCGCCAGGCCTGGAGCCCCTTCCGGTCTGTGACGCCGAAGATCGCGGCTACCGTGATATCGAGCGCATTCGCCTCGCCCGGTGAGCAACAGCGCGCCAACAGGGGCACCCGCGGGTCTTTCGCGTGCGTCCAACTGGGCTCCAGTTGGACCGCCAACGCAGCAACATCTGTCGTCGCGTCCCAGTAGTCCTCGTCTCTCACGAGCCCTTCGAGCATCCTCCCCAAGAAGCGCGCGGCCACGGACGCGTCGCCCACGTCGCTCGAGACGAGGTATGCAGCGATCTGCTCGACCGCGCGTGGCGGCGACAGGGGTATCCAAAGCAGCACAAACGTGCTCCAGAGGCCCCCCAGGGCCACCCCTGCCCGCGACTGCAACCGCGCCAGGGTATCGACAGCCTCTCGCGCCTGCTCGCGCAAACCCCGCAGATCCGCGGCTACGCCTGGGGACGGATTCAGCACCCGCATCAGCCGCCGCGCCAGATCACGATCGGCCCGGCTCAAGGCCGACAAACTCCCGCGGTCCAGCCACTCCAGGGCTCGGACTGCCTCGCGGCCTTCCGATGCACCCAGCGTCGCCAACGCACCGTATGCCGTTGACGGGGCGACCCGTGCCTGATCGGCGTCGGCGACGGCATACACCTCGGCGAGCGACAACTCGCCCGGTGGCAACCGCGTCGCGAGGAGTTCGTCGATTCGCACCGTGGGTTGGGGTGTGACGGTGGCATACCGCACGAGGGTGGAGCGCGCCCAGGGCCACCACGGGGACTCGCGCCCGGTTTCGGCGAGGACGGCCGCGACATCGACGTCGAGATCCGAGGGCCCTCCCGATTGTGGGATATCTGGTGGACTCGGGTAAAGCCACTTCATGACCGCGACCGGGACTCGGCGTCCGGGTGCGGCCCCTGGCCCTGCCCAAACAAGCGGCAACTGCGCGAGCGCTGGCCGGACGATGAGCGCTAGAGCCCTGCGTGACAGTGCGGGCACCGCCTGCACGAGGTCGTGGGGAGTCGAGGTCAACACGGGTGTCAAGTGCTCGGTCAAGGCCCGTTGCAATGCCGAGCCGGCCTCGGTGGGCGCGCACTCGCCAAGACTCTCCCCGCTGAGAGCCTCGGCTATCCGCAACAGAATGATCGCCTCGGTGATCCCTCCCCGTTGATTCGCTCGACGGACGCCCGCGAGCACAGCGCTCTGAATGTCGGGGTCGTTCCACGCCGACCATCGTCCCCGGCCGACAACGGGCACCGCCTCAGCGACTAGCCCGTCGATGTCGACTAGACGGCGATGAAGATGGATCTTGCGGAGCAAGTCCATGACCGGGGCGGACGTGTGTGGGTGCTTCTTGAGGACCCTCCATGCCTCCTGGGCGCTCGATCCGGTTTGCTGCGCAATGGCCCGAACCCCGAGTTGCCACAGGTCAGGATGCCGGTCCAAGTCATCGGGGGATTCCCCGAGCAGCGCCTCGGCGACGGGGCCCACCAGTTCCGGCCACTCATCGAGGTGCCCGACGAGGGCCATCGCAAGAGGCCACCCCAGGGATTCGACGCGCAATCCCCGATTGCCGATGCGCTCCACCTCCGCCAGGATGGCTGCCGGGTCGTCGAAGAGCGAGAACAGCGCCACCGCGAGGGGCCCGAACGGCGATCGTCGTTCCTCGGTCCCTTCTACATGCGGTTCCCAGGCTCGTGGCGCCGGCTCCTCCCGAGGGTCGATGACTCCCACCGTCGGGTCGGCCTCTCGGAGAGCCGCCGCCTCGGCCGGTGACACGAAGGTCAGGTCGAGGTCGCGCCCACGGCCAAGTACGCCGCGTGCGCTCTCCCACAGTGCGAAACTCAACCGCTGGGCGGCCTCGGCGGTGACGAGATGGCTCACCGCCCCCATCCACAAGGCCGCCTCGTCCGGCGACGAGGCGATCACCACGACCGGTGCGGAACCTTTCGGTCCGACCAAGGCGTCGAGGATCTCGCAGAGCGCGCCGAGCCGCCACGCGTCCGGGTCCGTGATGAAGGCGATCACCGATTCCCGACTCACAACCGGTCGGTCATCGCCGAAGGGGATGCGCAGACCAACAGCCTCAACGGCCGCCGACCCGAACGGCGTGAGCCAACCGGACGCGCGCCAGCGCTCCACCGGGCGCGGCGAGCCGGCAGGTCGCGGCAGGCGCTCGAGCAGGACATGAGTGACGACATTTCCGGGTCGACCCGAACTATCGGTCCCCGCGGGACTCGACAGCCAGGTGATCAGCCCAGCCGGCGTCATCCGACACGTGAGGTTGCGGGCGAATCCCGCCACCTCTTCGGGCGCGGCGAAGGGCGGGATCACTTCCCCGAACTCCCGCCGATCGCGATCGATGCCCGCGAGCATCACATCCGCTTCCTCGGGGGTCAGGTCCTCGGTCCGGGCTTGAACGCCGAACCCTCCGCGCGCAGAGGCATACACCAACTGCCCCGGCTGGTTGCGGGACGGCATCGTGGGCGTCGTCGACATCTCGTCACACCTTCAGGGACCACACGGGAGGATCGATCAAGGCGATCCTTCGGCGCATCGCCAGCGGCACACTGGCGCTAATGAACACCCTGAGGTACCCGTGCCCGCCGGGAATCTCGGCGCGGAACTTCATGGCCTCGGCAGGGGAGGTCGCAGCCGCTGCCTGCCGAGCCTCGGCCGCGGGCGGAACATTCGCCGAGCCGTCGGGCACGACGGGGAGGAGATGACCGTCACGCGGGGTCAGTGGGAGGCGATCGGGCCGGTACACCAGGACGAGCGGCGGGCACCCGGCCTTGAACCGACCGTGGGTCACCCAGGCCGAGAAGACGATCTTCGGTTTCCCGAACAGACCCATGGCCCGCACCGCGCTGAGTTGGTACTCCATGACCACCAACGGTGAGAAGGTGATCCGAGACGAGGGTCCGCGATGGTTGCCTTTGACGCCGGTCAGGACGAGATCGAGGTCATGGCCACTGTTGGGGAGTTGCAGGCGCCATCCCCCGCGGCGCTCGTAGTCCGTAGCGTCGATCTGCGCGAAGGCCGCGCCGGCGGTGATCTCGGCGCTTTGGTCGCCGACCGCCGCCAGGTGCACGCTGACTTCGGTGGCGCCGCTCGGCCATTCGAAAGTCACGACTTGCTCGTGGACGCGCTCCCTGAGCCGGGGATCACCTGGGGCACCCATGCCGATCAGTCGCACCGGCGACCCGACCATCGCGTCGTGACCGAGGATCGTCACCGGCACGAAGTACGTCACCGATTCGTCGGCTGTCCACCGAACCGCCTTCATCGCGACGCGGCCGTCCTCGCCTTTGTGCACCGGGTTGACCACGCGGCGCGACTCCGAGAACTGCGCCTCGGGAAGTGCGTCGAACCGGAACGGACGACCGGCAAGCCCGCCAGGCAACTGGCTGTGGATTCGGTAGACGCGGACCTGGCCAGCCTCCGGCGCCGTGTAGGTCAACGTGACCTGGCCGGCATGGCCTCGCGCCGGAAAACTGGTGACTTCGCACGCGAGATCGACTACCGGGGACAAGTCGGCCGGCACCTCGACGGTGACGTCGACCGGCTCGGAGAGTTGAGTCGAACCGGCGACGTTTGCCTCGACGACGGCGCGGTACACAAACACCGGTGCGCCCGTCGCGTCAAAGTCGAAGAAGCCCCCAAGGTTGTCGTCGGCCTCGAGGATGCGGTCCGTCTCCCGGTGGTGCGTAGGAGCCCGATGGCCCTTGAAACGGTAGAGCCGCACACAACTCGCGCCGTCGGGGGCTTCCCATTCGGCCCGCACCTGCCCCGGGTCGGCGTGCAGCACGACGTTGGTGATGGGGCGCACCACCACCGCTTCGGCCACGAGGTCGGGCTGGGCCTCGACCGCCTCCTCGAGGGTCGGAGCGGCATACGACCACACCTGGAGAAAAGCGACAACCGAACGGGTCACGAACTCAACTACGGCAGAACCAGTTACGGTGATGGCAGCGGTCGCGCCGAACTGCGGGTTGAGCGGCCGCTCCCCATCGCCGATGACGAGGCGGTACACGGTGATGCCCGGTCCGGTCGCCTCGGGCCAGGACAGGTGCAACTCGGTGCCTTTGCTGACGACGGTGATCCGGCCCTCGACCTCATCGCTGTCCGGCGCCAGGCTGTACGCCTCGACGAACTGGTCGGCAGTGAGTGATGCGACCCGCTCGCGCAACGGGTCCGGCGCCGTCGACGACTGGCCGAGGCTCGCGGACGCACCGGAGGGTGCCGGTGGGGCGCTGGCCGACTCGGCGCCAGGTTCAGAGGCTGACAACGGCTTCGGTATGCCGTCTTCCCCCGGCTGATCGTCACTGGCCTTTTCATAGACGCTGTCGGCCTCAGCAAGGACGGCGAGGATCTCCGCGGCCCACGCGGTGAGCCCGCTGACCCGCTTCACGATCTCGGCGGGACTGGTGAAGCGGTAGCGCGAGAGGATGCGGAGGTTGGCCTGACTCACTGCGGCTTTGGGCACCCGGCCCGCGGTCTGCTGTTCATCGGCCCACTCCTGCAGGGCACGCAGGCGGTTGGCCTCCGGTGTCGCCGCAAGGCTTGCTCGAGGCCGGGTGGCTCCCGCGGCGGCCGGTGCCGCAGCATCCACCGATGCCGGGTCCGGGACGGCCGCCGACACCGCCGCAGGGGAGTCCGCGATCGCCGGAGATTCAATGTCGAGGGAGGCTATCCCCGCTGCCGCTGCGGAAGTCAGCGCCGCCGCCAGCTCCGGAACCCCCGCGTCCGGAACCTCCGCGTCCGGAACGTCCGCGTCCGCAACCTCCGCGTCCGGAACGTCCGCGTCCGCAATCTCCCCGGACCCCATCTCAGCGGAGTCCGGGGACGCTGGCAGTTCCGTTTCCTGCGGGATCGGGCCCTCGCACCCCCCATCCGCCGACGGTGGAACGGTTCCCGTTTCCGATGTCTGCTCGAGCGGTGCAGGGTCCACCAGCGGGGGGTCGGCCGGCCTCACCGGAGCCGAGGGGGCTTCGAACGGATCGATCCAGGCAGAACTGAATGATTCGGCCACCGGATCAGCCTCCGCGATCGGCACGGCAACTCCTGAGGTATCGACGACATCGACGATGGCGTTCGACTCTGCGACATCCTCCGGAGCACCGACGGTCGCGTCCGGCCCTGCCTCACTCGATTCCGATGACGGTCCTGGCGGCGCACTTTCCCGTGTCGTCGGCGCATCTGCCGCGTCCACGGTCGGTGCCTGCGCCTCGCGCCCCCCGGATTCGTCCGGAGCCGATACTGGGAGTTCATCGGCAGCGACGTGCTGCGGGATCAGCAGGGACAAGCCGAGGACAACGGCTGGCCACTTCACGCCCAGCCCGGCCTGCTTGAGGAGGTGCGCAATCGTGTGCCGCCACTGCCACGCGGCATACCCGTCCTCGGGGACAACTCGGCCCCGGTCGGCTATCTCTTCGAGTTGTTCCCGAGACGGCACACCGGGCGTCTGTGGCCCCATGGCTTCCTGCCAGGCGCAGAGCATTTCCCGGCCGTCATGATTCATCGGCAGCCATTCCTTCCGCTGGTCACCACGTCGCACGCTCACCTAGAACCGCAACCCGTTGTCGTCGCCCCCCGGGTTGTCAGGAGGCAACGGCCGATCCGGTGGCCGCCCGTTCAGTGACTCGAGCTCCGGTGGTGTGGTCGGCAGACTGGTCCGCTCAGGTGGTGGTGTCGGCAGACTGGCCCGCAAGAGGTCGGTCTTCGCGAGCGCTCCCCCGATCGAGGCCATGGTCCGCAATTCGCTCAACCCGGACATGCCCCGCCGTTGCCATTGTTCTCGCGGTCGCGTCTCGTTGTCGAGAATCGCGCGCGGCGAGAATAGTTCGTTCGGGAAGGTGCGCTGGTCGGGGTGGTCCAACGCAGCGACGAAGTCGGCATACTCTGGCATATTGCCGTCCTGGAGGCGTAGGAGACCGATGAGTTCGGCGACCTGGCCAACCTGATGGACCCGCAACTGGCCCACGAGGGCCTCCCACATGCGATAGCCAGCGTCATGGCTGGCGCCGTTCGCGGAAAGGTGGGCGGCCCAGGACGGCAACTGCACGTCTTCAGCGACTGCTCGCTGACGATAAAGTTGCTCCGGCCGTCCGATCAGGCTGACCCCCCGAGGGCCGAGGTCGACCGCCGCGGATTCGAGGAACACCGACCAGCACGCACCAAGCCAACCGGGACCGAAACGCCTCTCCCGCAAAGCATGGGCCACCATGGCAACCCGTCGCTGGTCGACTTCCGCCCGGGCGAATTGGGCGGCCAGCGCGTGCCCTTCGCTGGCTACCGCCGGCCGGGTCGTCCCGGTCCATTCGCGGCCCAAGGGCTTCGCCACAAAGGCAGCAAGAACCTCGGCCCACGATTGGAAGAGCTCGTAGAGATCGGCGAGACGATCAGCGTCGGCGAGCGCCGCCCGAAGGTTTTGTTCGGCCGCCTGTGCTTGGGTCACCGCCTCTTGGCGACGGTACTTCGCCTGGAAGATCGACGCTGTGCCTTTGACGTATGCCGTGAAGGTCGCCCCGAGCCAGAGGATCACCCAAACCACACAGGCGAGCACGACCGTCACCCAGCCGAAGACAGCCAAGATCCCCATCGCCACGGTCGCCAGGCACAAGGTCACCACGGTCGCGAGGATGATTCTGATCCAGGTCGCCAGGCGGCGTTGGGCGCGTTCGACCTCACCGGTGATGGCGGCGTGACGTTGGGCTTCCTGGAGAATGTGCCAGTAGCGGGCGATCTCACGAAGGCGTGCCGTCCACTCCGAGGCGAGGCGGTCGCCGACCTTGGCCGTGTAGGTCTGTTTGATGCCGGCCCACCACGCGAGGGCATCGGCGCGGCACGCCGCAACCGAGGCGGAACCGGGGTCGGTTGGGTCCACCGCGTCTGCGCGCTGGACCAACTGTCGTAGAGCCAGGACATCCCACGGGAGCACCCGGTCGAGCCCGAGGATGTTGCGCACATGCGCGTCCGCGATCACGAAACTGCGATCGAATCCAGGTGCCACCAAAGCCCCGTTGCGCATGACCGCACGCTGACCGCCGATGTCGACATGCCGCACGGTGTCGGATCGGGTCGCCCCATCCAGAAGCGTGAGCGCGCCGCCGGCGACATCCCGCCACACCGGCCCGTAATCGTGGTGAACCTGGTGCTCTCCGTTGGCGTCGGGCAGGCTGTCCTGGAGTTGTCGAACTGCCTTGATTTGATCCCCGGTCGAGGCGGCGACCCCGCCGACCACGATCTGCATCTGGGAGTCCGCACCGAAGATGGCCCGGGTCGCGGTGTTGGCGACCCATTGTTTTCCCGAGTAGATGACGCTTTGGGCCCATTGCCCAGGCGCAGCGCGCAATGCCGCCCAGAGAAACTGGAAGAACAACTTGATGGACTCGAGAAGGCCAGGTCTGATGATCGGATCCCGGCTGGGCGGCACGCGACCGCTCATGAGCAGGTGCCGGTGTGCGGTCCAGACGGCATCGCTCATCGCTCCGCTGGCGAACTCGACGTTCTCGATCGTCGTCGCCGAGATGCCGTTCTCCGTGACGAGGGGGAACCCATCGGCCATCGATAACACCTGAACGCGCAGGGCTTCCTCGACCGAGGACGCGTCGATGAGCACGGTGAATACCCGCAGGGCACGGACATGATCGCTCAGGGGCGGGTCAACGTCGTCGAACGGCGCGTCCGGAAGGCCCGGAAGGAGCCCGCCGATCGTTGCCACAGCATGGACCGCCGAGCGAGCCACCGCGGTCACATCGTCGTCCGCATCCAAGAATCGCGAGGGGCTCGCCGGACCCCGCGAGTCGTCCGGCGACAGCAGCAGACTGTGGAACCCGGTCAACACGAGTAGCCGATCAGGGTCGTAGCGACCCACCCGGGTCACGTTGATGCTCACCAGGTCCAAGGATGCGATGTTCATCGATCTCAAGGCGTCCGCGTGGCGATTGGCGACATCGGACATCGCAGCCAAATCGCCGTCCGCATCACCCCACAACGCGACCAGCCGGACCCGTTGGGGCGCCTCGGAGGCGACGAAGTGCTGGAGCGTCACCGACGTCAACTCGCCCGCGGAGACCCGTAAGGTCGCGGCGGGGAGGGTATCCCGAGCCTCCCGAAGCCATACGAACGGCATGAGTTGCCCGGCCGCGGACCAGTCGCGCAGGGTCGCGACCATGGCCTCACCAGTCGCTGATCTCGTCAAGAGGACCGTGACAATCGACATGGGGGCGGCCTAGAAGTCCGGGAGGGCGTTGCCGCCCGGGATCACGTCGTCCTCGATCGGTCGGTCGAGGAGTTCGAGAATACGAGGGAGCATGATCTCGATGTCCGGGTACAGGTCACGCAGCATGGGTGCGGCATACCGTTCGGCGGCTCCGCTGATCGTCCGGTAGGCGACGTTTTCGGTGCCGAAGAGGTTCTCCATTCCGGTCAAGACGCCTTGCGCCCACGCCTTGGCGGCCTCGGTGCGCGCTGTGGCGTCGGCGCCCTCGACGGGGAGGGCCTTGCTGCCGCGGGGGCGTCCCCGAGGGGGCTGGCCGTCCCGCCGCCATTTCGTGAGCAGCGCCTCGGCACTGAGCGAGAACACTCCGAACGAACTGTCGATCGGACCGGAGGCACTGGAATCCCACAGTCGCCGCAAGGCCCGGTAGGGCGCGAGAGATCGGCCAGGCGGCGTGCTCCGGGCATAGTTGGACACCGCGACCAGATGCGACTCCAACACCGCGGGCAGCAGGTCCTGGTGCATCCGAAACTCCTCGGGCGCAGTGAGGTAGGGGAATGGGAACGGCAACCACTCGAGGCTGATCGGGTCATAGACCGAGACGGCCTTCGTTTGGTAGGCCTCGGGAACGGCCACCGCCCCGGTCAGCGTGCCGACGAACCACCCCGCGACAAGCGCCTGGCGTTCCGCCGGGCTCATCGCTATTGCGGCGTACAAGGGTCGGGCTCGGCGCAGATCCCAGAATGCCGCGCGGTCGTGGGACGTGGTCGACGCCGCCCACTGCTCCGCGGCTGGGTTGCATACGCCCGCGTGCGCCACGGGCATGGCGAGCGGGTAATAGCCGTAAACGTCGATGCGGCTGGGCCCTTGCTGGCTCAACGCCGCCGTCAGGTTCGTCACGGTCTCTTGCCCCAGACCGCGCTGCGGCGCCAGCGCCAGCAACTCCTCGCCCGCGGCAATCCCCTCCAATGGAATCGCGGAGAACGCGTACTGGATGGAGGCCGCCACCTGATGTGAGGAACCGTAGGTCGCCGAGTCCACTGGAGTCATCGGATCTGCTAGCCGCAACGTCGTGAAGAGAGACTCCACGACACTCGGCTCCCGATGTTCCTGAGCGAGGTCGCGGATGGACGCCGTGACGTAATCATTGACCGCGAATCCCGGCCGGCGCACCCACTCCATGGCCCGGCCGAGAATCTCGTGCGTCGACGCCGACCAGCGGTACTGCCCGAGCGCCGGGACAATGGAATCGGCCGTGGCCGGATCCGTGGGCAACGCAGCGAAAGTCGGCTGCCGATCGATCCGAAGCAAACCCTCGGGGGCGGCCAACCCTTGAGCGGTCGGCCACTGGCCGGTGACAACTGCGCGGACGGCGCGGCGGGCGGCTTCGATGACGGTGGGCGGTGCGGTGTCGGTTCCCAACGTGGTCGCCAAGGGCAACAAGCGCGTGGTCTCGGCCTCGAAACCGCGATAGTCGGTCAGCAGCACCTCGTTGACAGAAGCGCCCCAGCGGCCGTCCACCAATTCGCCCGCAACCGGCCACTCGGCATAGCGATCGGTATGGACGGTCGCTAGCCCACCGTGTTCGCCCGGGGCTCGCATGGCCCGCAGCACCTCATCCTGCGCCACGCGCAGCGAGGTCGACAAACCCGACAGCACCTGCGTGTCGACCTGGGAGAGTACTCCCCCGACAACCTCACACCAGCGACCGCGGATCTGCATGTCGGTACGCCGGAGGTAGAGGGTCTTCACCGGGTCGATGACCGCCGCCGGGTTCTGGATCGCACCCTGGATCGTGCTCATCAGACCCTGCTTGTGCTGCGTGAAATTGGCCGAAGCAGCGCGCACCCCGTTCTGGAACTCCAGCAGTTTCTGCGACACCAAAGTCAGATGGGAACGCAGCAGGTCCGCGAGGGCGACGGCATACACCATGCCGGCCCGACCCACGGCGTCCACGAAGGCCGCATGTAACCGAGCGACGAAGGCCTGGGACCAGGCATAGCCATAGCGATACCCCGCATCGGCGACGGAGCGCAGCATGACGGACTCGGCTGATCGTAGGAAGGACTCCAAGCCACCGAGGTACTGCGATGCTTGCACCCCGGGCGTGGGCATTGGCATCGCCGGGCCCATGGTGGCCGCGATCACTTCGCGAGCCGCGGACTGGCAATCGCTGGCGGCGAAGGCCCCTCCAACCCAGGCGCGCACCGTTTCCGTGTCGGACGATTCGGGCAACCCGACGGAGCGGCATACCTGAGGAAACAGGGCCTGTGCGAGCGCGTCGGCCTGGGCCTTGTCGTCGCGGGCGTCGCCGTGCCCGGTGTGGCCCTTGAGCAGATGGTCCAGACTCTGCCGCGCCAGCCATTGCGCGATGAAACTCTCGAGGCGCTCTCGACCGGTCGACAGCGAGGCATACCCCATCGAGCCCCACTCGACATCAATGTCGTCCTGTCCCCACCCGAAATTGTCCTTGTCGGAAAACACGTTGGGGGTCGAGTTCTCGATCACGCGTTGCCGAATCGCGGTCAGGGCACGATCCGAGAGGGCCAAAGCGGCGAGAGCTTGTCCAGTGACTCGATAAATCGTGTGCGGTTTGCGGTCGCCGACCGGGCTGCCCTGGCCCCGGAAACTCGACAACGGGATGATCCGTCGGAAGGTGCTGCCTTGATGGGCCGACATGATCCCCATGTGCCGGAACAACTCCACGTCGTGACCACCCGCCGCCCCCGTCTGGCACGCCACCAATTCGCCGAGCATGGCCAGGGCATTCGCCCGCACGCCCTGCCGGTTCTCCGGGTTGAGCGTGTCGAACACGTCGGCCGTGCACATGAACAGCGCAGTCATCGCGGGGTTGCCCGTGAGATCCGCCAGGACTCGTGTGACGTCGAGGGAGATCGACGCGCCGGTCCCGCCCGCCATGGACGACACCACGAAGGTGTAGACGGCATTCTGCAAGTGACCCAGTGTGGGCACCTGCGCACTGGCCTGCATGGCCGCCTCGACCGCAGTCGCATCGTTGACCTGCGCCACGATGGCAGCCAGCCGCTCCCGCAACTGCGCGGCGCGCGAGAGCACGGCAACCCGCCCGATCGCGCGCTGCTGTCCGGCCCCAAGTTGCACGGGGATCATCACGCGCTCAGGGCGGCGCGCGGCCCAGGTCGCGATCTCCGAGCGCACCCCTTGTCCCTGGCAGAGGCCATTGTCGATGAGTTCGTACTTGCCCACGTCGGGGGCCAGCGGCACGTAGTGGCCACCAAGTTGCTCGATGGTCCCCAGCCCCGGAGCGACGCGCTCTGCTGCGGGCGGCATATCGACATGCACGAACTGCCATACGCCAGGAATCTTCGAGACCCCCGCCCGCTGAAAATCAGCGCGCAACTGGTCCATCAGGTATCCGACGATCGCCCCACCGCTGCCGCCACAGCCGACGAAGAGCATCTTGAACATTAGGCTTCCCCTTGGGGCTTGTCGTTGGCGTTGCCCGACGACCAGTCGGACAGGTCGATGGCGAAGGGATCGGCACTCGTGCCCCACTGAGCGGCCTCGGAGGCTCGTTGCGGGGTCGGGTTGGGGCCCGCCTGGGACCCGCGGGGCACCGTGGGCCAGTCATGGATCCCGCCCCCATGATCCGTGGCCGCCGTCGCCGATGGAGCGGGCGCCAATCGGGGTGAAGCAGCCGCGGGGCTGGCGTCAGCAGCGACTGTCGCATCGAAACTCCCGCCCCAGGCCCCGGTCGCCGCCGAGGGCGGGGCGAACGGATCGGTGGAGACCGGACCCGCGCCGGACGGTACGCCAGCCGGGAACCCTGACTGTTCACCGAACGGGTCGGTCGCGGTTTCGCGGGCGGCGAACCCGTCGCCGAACGGGTTGACACCCCTGGTGTCCGGCGCCATGGTCGAGCCCACCGACGCGCGGATTCGCTCGACGAGTTCCATCACCCGCGGACCCAACTCCGTGAGCCGACCCTCGATTTGGGCACGGTCTCCCCCGACTCCGGCGAAGAGGACGATGAGTGCCTGGTCAGCCGGACCCGAGGGATCGTGGAGGACCGCCCACTCGTTGTGCAGCGCAAGTGGAAGGGCGGCCCGTCCATCCTTGCGGGGTGTCCCGTCCACCGAAGAGACAGCGACCATCCCGGAGGCCGAGACGTATGCCGTGGCGGCAGCCAGCGGTGACCAGCCGGTTTCGGTCCGTACGCTGACCCGGCCCAGTTGAAGGTCGCGGACCCCGGCGGGAGGGAGCGGCAAAGGGTCCCGCAAGTCTGTGGGGAGCAGAATGTGAGCAGAGCCGTCCCGTGCCACCCCGACCGTCGTGACCGTGACGGGCAGTTCCCCACCGAGCAACCCGGTAAAGGGCTTGATCTTGGCCGAGCGCCACTTGAGGACGTACATGAGTCCGAGCGGAATGGCGAGTCCAATGACGGCGGCGGCGATGCCCGCAGCCCATGCCAGCCCTACATTGGGTGGCTGGTCGAGGGTTGCGGTATACGGGATCTCGACTGTCTTGGCCTTCCCCAAGGCGTCCGTGGGGGCGATTTGCAACGCGAGTGACCCGTTCACCGCACCGTTGGCGCCGGCGGCGGTGCTGAGGGTGAGGGGGACCTCCTTGTCATCCCCCGCTTTGATGCAGGTTGCCGAGCCTGAGGAAGCGCCGAGTCCAGTGATATGGACCGCACCGGCCTTCTGCGGACTGGCGTGAACCTTACTCTCGCCCATCCACACACACCCTGGGCCCTTGACGCGCAGCGCAGTCACGAGTTTCGCTGGAGCGCGAACCTTCCACGCCCCGAATTTCATCCCCTCGGACTCGACTGTGGGGTACCCCAAGGGGGGAAGCAAGTCAACGGCATACTCAGCCTTCGTGGGCTTGAACTGCGTCCCAGGAACACTCTGGCCATCCACGGTGGCGGCGGCCGTTGTCACGGTCGCGGAGACGCTGATTGTTCCTCGCCCGGGCGAGACGGCTGCCAAATCGAGGCTCAGCGGTTTGCTGAAGGCGTCGACGCCCGCACCTTGAAGCAGTTTCGTCACATGTCCGGCGGAGTCAGCCAGGCTGGCGTCGACGCTGATGCTTCCCTTGAGAGTTGTGGGATCGAAGCGCTCCCCGCTGCCGCGCTTGAGACCGAGTTTGACATCGGGGACCTTCTCGCCGACATGCGCCCCGGTGGGCACGACCAGGGTAGGGGTGAGGTCCGTGGTCATGCTGATTGAGGTCTGACTGTCAAGGCCCTTGCTGCCATTCGTGGGGTCGACAAAGACCAGCGACCATTGGCCTGACCAGTCGGCCTGCGGCTGGACAAGATCCACGTTGGTGGTCGAGGAGTCGTAGCGTTGAGAAGTACCTTTCACCGACCCCACGGCGAAAGACTCGGCGACTTTGACCGGCGCCCCCCCAGGTGCGGCCACATAGAGTTGCAAGTCAGGCGCCTTGCTCTGGGCCAGGATATGAACCCAGGTCAGGGAGTTGTCGAGCACGAATTTGTGCGCAAACTCGGTGCACACGGCTCCTTGACAAATCTTCGAGGTCTGCTTCACCACCCCGCCATCGGGGACGATCAGTTCGTCGAAACTGCCGATGAGATCGCCGACGTCCGTCGCCAACTTGAACCAGCCCAGACCGGCCGCGGATACTGAGCCGCAGGGCCCCCCAGTTGGGGAGTTGCCACCGGTAGCCATGGACTTCATCAAATCGAAGTCCGTAGCGGTAGAAGTTCCAGCATTCAATCCGATAGCGAATAGGCTGATTGTGCCACTCCGTAGTTGGTCGACCACCCCCCCGCTCCGGCAGATATCCGCAGCCGCAGCAGTTGATGTCTCGGCATTGCTGACGGCGGAGGAAAGATAGGGTTTCACTGCGCTCCGGCCGTCCACGGCATAGGTCGCGTAGGCATCCAGTTTGCCGTCCGTGAACCAGACAATGGCCTGACACGTCCCGGCCGATGGCGCATGATCTGCCAGTGACTGGCGCGCCCCGTTCAGCGCCATCCAGTAATCGGTCTGTTGGCCCGCGTTGCGATCAGCGAAGGCTGCGACGTCAGACACGAGATCCGCTGAGCCGGCGCCCACTGTGCGCCACGTCCCCGCCGATGTGGCTCCGCTGAAGCCCATGGTCTGCACGTTGATCGTGGACCCAGAACGCTCGGCGAGCACCTTCCACTCATTGAGCAAGTGCGTTGCGGCGACCACGCGCTGAGCCGCTGGATCACTGTCCTTCAACGAGCCGGACTCGTCGATGAGCAGCACGACATCCGCGGACTTCTTGCCCCGCAGGCAGGCCCCGAATTTCGCTGCACCCGACGACGGCGTATCGACTGTCAGGCTGGGGTCGGCGGCCGGTCGCTGCGGAACCGCCGACTCTTGCGCGCTCGCCACCCCGAAGACCCCAGAACTGACCATGACCAGGGTGCAGACGGCCACCAAACGCCCCAAGCCCTTCATGCGCGGGCCACCCAACGACCGATACCGAAAGCAGTCAATCCGATCCCAACGACGATCAGCGCTCCCACGACAAGCGGCGCGGCCTTGACCCACGAAGCACCCAAGTAGGTCGGTCTCGCCCGCGCCGCCTGGTCGCGAGTGATGAACTGCCCAAGCACGACCACTGCCACCGGCCCTGCCAGAGCCCAGCAACCGATCAGGATCGGAAGCGAGGAGGTCCAGAGGGCTACACCCCCCGAAATCAGGACAAAGACAACAGGAAGCACCAGCAAGACCAGCGGTGGTTTGCCTGGCGGCAACTGGACCGGCACCACCTGGTCTGACTGATAATCACCGAAAGGCTGACCCTGAGTGGCCTGATCCGGCCATGACGAACCCAATGACTGTTGCACACCCTCTGCAGCCCCGCCTCCCGCCGTCTGCCCCCCAGGGCCGCCGAAGGGGTCCCAGGTCGTGGAGGAGGTGTTTCCCGCGTGCGACTGAGCAGTTGTCTCAATCGGCGCGCTGAAATCCATATCGCTCATGATGCTTCCCTCCCATTGGTAGATTCCCTAGGACACTGCCGCCTTTGTCTGTCGGTCAACTGATCAACGCACGACATAGACGATCGCTCCGGTCGGGGTGGTACAACGCACCGGAATCGTCGGCTCACAGGACGTGTCATAGTCCAAGTTGGTCACCGGGCTGTGGACTACCAGGTGCACGACGGTCGTGCTGGACGGGCCAGCCGCCCGGTACGCCGCCGCCACGTTGTCACTGAAAGGGCAACTCGTCTCCAAGTGGCCCGACCACACCTCGGTGAATGGCGCTCCGGTGCTGGCCGTGCACAGTTTCGAGTCCGAACCCATGGTGATCCTGGTCGGGCCCGTGGATGCCGGGGACGGACGGGATGACGTAGTGGTAGTGCTGTAGCCGGACCCCTGCGTCACGGACACGTTGCCCAAACCGCCAGCGGTGACCGGCAACGATCCCTGATGTTCGCGCCACAGTGCGACAGTAAGCACGACGATGATGGCGGCAAGAACCAGTCCAGAGACGCCGACCACGACCTTCGAATTGGTCAAGAAAGGCAACTTCTTGGCCGAGCCCGCGGCGGACCCGGCAGGCGCTGGCGAACAGGCAGTACACCACTCGTTGCTGAGCGCTGCGCCACATTGAGGGCAGAAGCCCCCTTGAACTTCCTCCTCGGGCGCCGCGCTTGGATTCACCACGCCAACCTTGACACACATCGGACTCCATGAGGCGCCCTCACCACAACCTCACAGACAACCACGGCCACATTCTGCCGGGTCCAGGCCCAGATGCCAGTCCCCCTTTCTGGTGACATGACACACAACCAGGGCCGCGCGGCGGATGACCGCGGCTGCCGTGGCCGCAAGTGGGTCGCGCCAGGTGCAGGTGACCACGCCTGCTTCCACTTCGGTCAGTCGCTGCTCGCACCCCCACACCGTTCCCCCCTTTCCCGCCTGAACCGTCCAATATCCACTTCGCACCCCGAATGTCGGGGGGCGAAGTGCCCCTTTCCCACCGGAAGCAGATGCGGCCCGCCCGCGTGCGCGAGGAATTGTCAAGACCTGTGGATGGCGTGTCATGAGGCGAGCTGGTCACCTCCTTGGTGGGCGTCGTCTCGTTCGACCAGCACGCCGTTCTTGAACCTCGCTCCGGCACGGACGAGCGCGACGAGGTGGGGAGCGTTGACCGCACGCCACCTGGCCTGGGCGGACTCGATCAGTTTGAACGCCATCGCGATCCCGGCTGCTCGTGAGCCGGGTCCCTTGGTGACACGCTGCCTCAGCCGCACGGTGGCGAAGGTGGACTCGATCGGATTCGTGGTCCGCAGGTGGACCCAGTGCTCGGCCGGGTAGTCGTAGAACTCCAACAGCACGTCGAGATCGTCGGTGATCTTCGCGACCGCCTTGGGCCACTTCACTGCGTAGTCGGCGGCGAAGGCCTTCACCGCCTTGGTGGCCTCGTGCTTGTTCTCCGCGTTCCAGATCTCGGCCAGCGCCGCCTTCGCGCCCGGCTGCGCGGACTTCGGCAGGCAGTTGAGCACGTTGGCGATCTTGTGGAACCAGCACCGCTGCTCGCGGGTCTCGGGGAACACGGCGCGCACCGCGGCCCAGAACCCGAGCGCCCCGTCACCGACCGCAAGGACCGGTGCCCGCATCCCGCGGCGCTTGCAGCTGCGCAGCAGATCGGCCCAGGACTCGGTGGACTCGCGGTGCCCGTCGTCGAGCGCGATCAGCTCCTTCGAACCGTCAGCGCGAACGCCGATCATCACCAGCAGGCACACCTTGTCCTGCTCGAGGCGGACCTTGAGGTGGATCCCGTCCACCCACACGTAGACATAGTCGGTCTCGGCGAGCGACCGCTTGTTGAACGCGACCGCTTCGTCTTGCCAGTCCTTGGTCAGCCGGATGATCGTGGCCGCCGACATGCCGGCGCCGGAACCGAGGAACTGCTCCAGGGCCGGACCGAAGTCGCCCGAGGAGAGGCCGTGCAGGTACAGCAGCGGCAACACCTCCGCGACCCTCGGCGACCTCCGCGCCCAGGCCGGCAGAATCGCCGAGGAGAACCGCTTGCGCTCGCCGGTGGCCTCGTCGGTCCGCTTGTCGTTGACCCGCGGCGCACGCACCGGGATCGCACCCGCAGCCGTGGTCACCTCCCGCGGCTCATGGAAGCCGTTGCGGACCACCAACCGCCGACCATGCTCGTCCACCTGATCGGCGAACGCCTCGATGTAGGCGGCGACCTCGGCCTGCAACGCCGCAGCCAGCATCTGCCGAGCCCCCTCCCGGACGATCTCGTCCAGCAGCGACCCACCGGCCGCCTCGTTGGACGCATCGGCGTCGTGAACTACCTTGAGCATCGGGTGCACCTTCCCCGAGCCGGCGCGCCAACGCCGACCCTGATCAGAACCTTGTGATTGCTTCGATCCTGCTCGGGAGGTGCACCTACTTCACGTCACCTCGCCGAGCGCCATCCACAGGTTCTGATCATTGCTCCGTGCGCCACGCCCCTCCGCTCGGTAGCACGGGAGTTCACACGCCTGCGGTAGGCGGATGGCGCCTCTCACCTCTCGCGCGCCGGTCTCCGGCAACGCTCCGGACTCGGGAACGGGACCTGAACATGGCCATCGCTTGGTGGCTGGGCTCCAGCCCACGACCGCCCTCGGTCCGCCACCGCCCTCCGGCGGGCTCCGTGAGCAAATCAATCAGGGCTGGACTTGAGTGAGGCACAGATCTCCGTACACGTACAGGCGCGCCGTCGGAGAAGCCTTGCCAATGGGTCGCACCAAGAGATCGCCGTGATCCGTCGTCCCGGTCAAGGGGCCTCGCGCCAACTGAGCAATAGCCTGTTGGACGGTGGCTGAAAGCCGGTCACGCTCGGAAGCGTCGGATGCACCGGCGTCACTACCAGAGTCGGGCGCAGAGAACTGCTCGCACAGGAGGCTGTAGTCCTTTTCCACGTCATGGACGTGGACCGGGTGACCGTGTAGCCGCCCGTCCAACCGGATCAACAAGTATTGGGCGTCGTCGACCGTCGGCGGGGGCGGCAGGCCTGGGCCGGACACCGTCGGGCACCCGTACGGCGATGAGAGTTCGGCCCAAGTCGCCCACACGTGCCAGGATCCGGAGTCCCAGGAAAGCCCAGTCTCCGTTCCCTCGACCTTGCCGGAGAGCGCCTGCAACGTCCCGGCGCGGGCCGCATGTTCCAGCCCACCGATGCGGCGCGACGGGGCGATGGTCCAGCAATTCCGTTGAATCCGGTCCAGGTTTGGCGCCGCCAAGTCGTCGGCGAATCGCTGAAGGGCGCCGACTCCGATGCGCCCGCCGAGTTCTCCGACGCTGGTCACCGTGATCGGCGGCAGCGGCCCGCCCGGATCACGGGGCCCGGTGGGCGTCAGCGACGGCGCCGCGGGCGAAGGGGTACTCGCGGTCACTGATCCCGAGGGTATGCCGCTGCGCGAGGTTCGGCCTGCGTCGCCCGAGGACGACGACGCACCACCTAGGCCCCATTTACCCCACGCCACACCGCCGAACACCAGGGCCGCTGCCACCGCGACGATCGCAAGGAGCCGCCCCAGCCGCCGCGGGCCAGGGGGCGAGATCGACGGATGTGGGGTGAACGGCTGGGATGCGGACTTGTCGGCGGGTATAGGGAGGGAGGGGGTGGGGAAGCCGGACGCCTCGTGCCCGGCGGCCCGCTCAGGATCGCCCGTCACGCCTGAGGTGGGGGTAGCGACCGGGGCGCCGCACACCGGGCAGAAGCCGTCACCGAGCGACAATGACGCGCCGCACACACCGCATCTCACCCGCCCAAGATAACCGAGCGCTCGCCCCGCTGCCCGTCACGGGCAGCGGGGGGCGTGCGCGGTCACCGGAGTGGTCTCCAAGCCGTTGGAAAGGAGCCTTCCCGGGCCACCTGCGCCTCTTCGCGCCGAGCAAGACAGGCCGTCTGTTCGACCTTGGCTAGCGGCTCCGCTCCTGCGCGGTGGACCTCAGCGGGGTCATGTCGCGCCCCTCCGTCGATCGGCACTGCCCCACGCGACGCCGCACGCGGGGATTTGCGCGCGGCCGTGACCACTCCGCCGAAGGCGGCGTCACAACCGGCGTCTCTCGATCGGGGCTGGACCGATCCCGAGAACGGTCACGCGGCATACCCTCGAGCGGGGCCCGGCGGCCCCCTGAGAGAGCCCGCCAGCGAGGCGAGCCAACTGGCCCTCGCCCATCTCGCAACCGCCGCCCGGCTGCTCGCCCACCCGCCAACTGGTCCCGACGCGACCTGCTGGCGCCGGGTACGCCTTAACCGGTCTGGGAGTAGGTGAACCCCGATCGCAGCGCCGAGTCCTCGTCGTAGAACCACACGTCCGGCTCGCGCGAGTCGTACCCCGGCATCTGCGGCGTCCGGAACGTCATCGTGTCGCGGTAGGCCTGCACCGGGTGCGCAAACGGCTGCGCCCCATCGGCGATCGGCGCCGCCGAGCCCATGCCGTACCCGCCGTCGCGCACCTCCCCGAGTTCGGAAATCCGCCGCCCCCACGCGGCCGTCTCGGGCGCCTCCGAAGGCATCGGCGGCACGGTGTCGTCGTCGGATTCGGTATGCCGCACCTCCTCCTCCGCGCCGTCGGCCGACGGTGCCGCCTCGCTCTCCTGCGATTCGGTATGCCGCCCCGGGCCATCGGCGTCGGCCTGGTCACCGGTCCCGGCCTCGCCTTCGGTATGCCGCCCCTCAGCAACGGCACCAGCCTCATCACCCGCGCCGTCGTCGTCATCGCCGCCGGCCTGGTCACCGGCCACGGCCTCGTCATCGACGCCGGCCTCGGCAACGGGCACGTGCGCGTCGGGCGGTGCCGCTTCCTCGTCATCGACGCCGGCCTCGGCAACGGGCACGTGCGCGTCGGGCGGTGCCGCTTCCTCGTGCTCAGGCTCGGCGGCCATCTCGGAGCGAGCCGCGGCTTGGTCGTCGTCGGTGTCTTCGCACTCGGTCGTGCCCGCATCGGCGGCCTCGTCCTGCGGCGCGGTGGCTGCCTCGGTGAGTACCCCCTCGGTGGCCCCTTCCACGGCCACCTCGCTCTCAACTTCTGGAGCCGCGGTTTCAACTCCCGGAGGCGTCGGGGCTCCATCGGGACCCACCGTCTCGGTCTGCGTCGGATTGCCACCTTCACTCGGCGCAGATTCCTCGTCGGTTTCGACCAGCGTGGCGGGTGGGCTCACTTCGCTCGCCGACACGGCGGACCGCACCGGCGGGCCCTCCTCGGTCCAGGTCGGCGTCGCCGACTCCACCTCCACCTCGGAAACCTCATCCCGGAATTGGCCACCGCGAGCCAGCGCCAGCGCGCGGCGCTCCTCGTCGGTCAGAGGCTCCTTGGCCACCTGGTCAGTGGTAGTCGCAGGCGCGGCGTCCGCCGCGGTTGCCCCAGCCTCCTGCTCGTCGGTAGCGAGCCCCGGCGGCTGCGCCGCGAGCCGCGCCCGCTCGGCCGCCTCGGCATCAAGGCGGACCTGCTCTGCCGCCTCTGCCGCCTCGGCCGCCTCGGCATCGAGCCGGGCTCGCTCCTCCGCCTCGGCCGCAACCCGGGCCGCCGCCTGCGCGTCAGCGGCGGCTTGCGCCTGTGCCGCGGCGCGCGCCTGTTCGGCGGCCTCGGCATCGAGCCGGGCCCGTTCGGCTGCGGCCGCGGCCGCAGCGTGCGCCGCAGCGGCCGCCGCTTGAGCCGCCGCCTCCGCGCGGGCCACCCGTGCCGCCTCGGCTTCTGCCGCAGCCTCCGCCTCGGCCCGGGCTCGGGCTTCCACGGCCGCCGCTTCGGCCCGCGCCCGGGCTTCGGCGACCTCAGCCGCCTTGGCCGCCTCAGCAGCCTTCGCAGCCTCAGCCGCCTCAGCAGCGTGACGACGAGCGGCATTGGCGGACGCGGCATACCAACCGACGACCACAACCAACAGGACGAACAGCGCGATCGGAAGCAGATTGATCATCTTCATGGCGGCAAACTCCAGCCTCACGTGCCGACGGTTCGCTCCGGCGGCCTTGAGACGAACCTAGCGCGGATCGGCGCCCGGACCCAGCACATCTCCCGTCCAGGCTCGACTGGCCACTGTGCCGGGACACGCACCGCGCCCGGCCGGCCCCGACCGATGAACTACCCCAGGCCCAACTCCTCGGTCGATACCTGACGCATCTCGACCTTGCGGATCTTGCCGGTAACGGTCATGGGGAACTCGTTGACGATCTTGACGTACCTCGGGATCTTGTAGTGCGCCAACTTCCCAGTGGCGAACTCGCGCACCGACGCGGCCGTCAACGGCTCGGTGCCCTCGCGCATCATGATCCAGGCGCACAGTTCCTCGCCGTACTTGGGGTCGGGAACGCCGATGACCTGGGCGTCGAGCACGTCGGGGTGGGTGTAGAGGAACTCCTCGATCTCGCGCGGGTAGATGTTCTCGCCACCGCGGATCACCATGTCCTTGATCCGGCCGGTGATCTCGACATACCCGTGCTCGTCCATGACCCCAAGGTCGCCGGTGCGCATCCACCCGTCGACGACGGCTTCGGCGGTCTTGTCCGGCTGGTCCCAGTAGCCGAGCATCACCGAATAGCCGGAGGTCCAGAACTCTCCCGGTATGCCGCGGGGCAGGGTTTCGCCGGTCACCGGGTCGACGATCTTGATTTCGAGGTGCGGGGCGACCCGGCCGACCGTGTAGACCTTGCGCTCGAAGGAGTCGTCGGTGCGGGTCTGGGTGGACACCGGCGAGGTCTCGGTCATGCCGTAGCAGATCGTCATTTCCTCGATGCCGGCCTCGATGAGTTTGGTCATCATCGACGCCGGGCACGGGGAGCCGGCCATGATCCCGGTGCGGACCGAGGACAGGTCGAGGGCGGCATACTCGGGGTCGCTCTCCCGCAACGCCCATTCGGCGATGAACATCGTCGGCACCCCATAGAGGGAGGTGCAGCGCTCCTCGGCGGAGGCCTTGAGGGTGAGCCCGGGGTCGAACCCGGGGGCCGGGATGACCATGCAGGACCCGTGCGAGGTGGCCGCGAGGTTGCCCATGACCATGCCGAAGCAGTGGTAGAAGGGCACCGGGATGCAGATGCGGTCCTCCTCGGTGTAACGGCAGACCTCGCCGACGAGGTAGCCGTTGTTGAGGATGTTGTAGTGCGACAAGGTGGCACCCTTGGGGAATCCGGTTGTTCCCGAGGTGTATTGGATGTTGATGGGGTCCTCGGCGCGCAGCCCGTCGGCCACCGCCGCCAACTCCTCCGCCGACACCTCGTCGGCCCGGGCCAGCAGGTCCGTCCACGAGGACTGCCCGAAGACATACACCTGCTCGACGCGCGGCACCTCCGGGCGCGCGGCCTCGACCATCGCCACATAGTTGCTCGACTTGAACGTCGCCGCGATGACGAGCACCGACACGCCGGCCTGGTTGAGGACGTACGTCAACTCGTGCGTGCGATACGAGGGGTTGATGTTGACGAGGATCGCCCCGATCTTGGCCGTCGCGTACTGCACGAGGGTCCATTCGGCGCAGTTGGGCGCCCAGATCCCGACTCGGTCGCCCTTGGCGACACCCGCCGCGAGCAACGCCCTGGCGAGCCGGTCCACTTCCGCCGCGAACTCGGCATACGTCCACCGAATCCCTTGCGCCCGGTCGACGAGCGCCTCCCGGTCGGGGAACCGGGCCACCGTCGCGTCGAGGTTGGCGCTGATGGTCTCGGTGAGCAGCGCGGGAGTCGTCTCGGCCACGGCGTGCGAGAGGGCCGGGGAGGTGTCAGTCGCGGACATCGTCGTCCTTTCAAGGCGGGGATGTTCACATCTCATCGTGCCGGGCGCTTCCGTGCAACCGATGCCGTATGCCGCGCGCTGGCCGGGGCGCCATCCGGCACCTGCGTTGCGCCCACCGGTCCCCACCGGACGCGTCCTCGGAGCATGGAGCGCGCACGCGAGGCTCGCCGATGCGGACGGAGGGCGAGGCGGGGGCCCGCCGAGGGCCCGACCGGACCGAGGGCCGGTCCGGTCGGTCGGGTGGGGCCGGGTGGGCGGACCGACCTGGGGCGTCGGGAAACAGCGGCTACTTGACGGTCATCTGCCGGGGGTAGCAGACGTCGGACAGCTCGTCCCCGCGCTGCGTGAACCGGGCCTCGCACCACGCCTGGACATCCGCCTTCGAGGGGTAATCGATGTCGGCGAAAGTGACCCACATGGTCAGCGGCCCCGCCGTGGAGTTCCCCCAATCGCCCTGGTGGACGACCCGGACGAGGCTGCCATAGTCGGGATTGGAGCGCAGCCGATTCACCTCATCGAGGATCTGCGGCACGGTGAAAGGCGTGGACTGTTGCAAGGGGTCGCTGACCCCTTCGTACTTGCTCGCCAGTTGGGCGACCCATTGGCCCCGGATGGGGTTGCGGGCCCGATCGTTGACGACCATGGCTTCCAGGGTGTCAATCGCGGTGGCCCGCAGTTGCTCGGGTGAGGGCGGGGTGGGGCTCGGCGTCGGCGAGGGCGAGGGCGCCACCCGAGGCGAGGGGGCGGCGGCCGATGCCTGGCCACCGCCGGATGACGTTCCGGACGTCCCGCCGCCGGCCGCCGAGGTGGTACCCGCCCCCGCGGTTTCGGCCCCACCGAACCAGCCTTGTCGCCAGCCGAACACCCCGACGACCACGAGAAGCAGCAGCACCACCGCCCCAGCGCCAGCAACGAGGAGGGGCCTCTTCGACGGCGCTGGCGTCGCCGTCAGGGCGCCCCCCTCGGCCCATCCGCACACTCTGCAGACGGGGGCGTCCATAGTATTGCCGCACCTGGCGCAGTAGCCCATGGCCCCATCTTGCTCTTGCCCGCGGCCGCTGTCTGCCCCTGGGAGACCTCAGAAGGCGGCGCCGGGGTTGAGCAGGCCCTGGGGGTCGAGGGCGTGTTTGATCGCCACGTTGAGGCTCATGACGTCCGACCCCAACTGGTCCGGGAGCGCGGCCCGTTTCGTCCGGCCCACCCCATGTTCGCCGGTGATCGTGCCACCCAAGGAAATCGCGAGCGCCATGATGTCGGCGAAGGCCGCCTCGGCCCGCTCCCGAGCCGCCGGGTCCTTGGGGTCGTAGATGAGGTTGGGGTGGGTGTTGCCATCGCCGGCGTGGGCGACGACCGGGATGTCGGTGTCGTGCCGCCGCGCAATGTCGGCGACCCCGTCGAGCAACTCGGGCAGGCGGGGAACGGGCACTCCGACGTCCTCGATGAGCAGCGCTCCGAGCCGTTCGGTCGCCGGGAAGAAGGAGCGCCGCGCCACGAGAAAGGCCTCCCCCTCCTCCGAATCGTCGGTCGCGTAGACCTCGGTCGCCCCCGCCGCTTCGCAGAGGGCCTCCACGCGGGCGATCTCGGCCCCGCGGGCCGGCCCGGGCGCGTCGCACTGGATGACGAGCATCGCCCCGGCCTCCCGATCCAGGCCCATGCCGAGGAAGTCCTCGGTGATGTTGATGGCCCGCCCGTCCATGAACTCCACGAGCGAGGGCCGCAGTTCGCCGCCGATGGTCACGACCGTTTCGGCCGCGGCGCGCACGGTCGGGAAGAGCGCGACCAGAGTCGCGGGCGGTGGCGGCGCGGGCACGAGGCGCAACACGACGCGCGTGACGATCCCCAGGGTGCCTTCGGAGCCGACGAACAACTTGGTCAGCGACAGGCCGGCGACGTCTTTGACTCGTTGCCCGCCGAGGGTGATGAGCCGCCCGTCGGCGAGCACGACGTCGAGTCCGAGCACATAGTCGCTGGTCACCCCGTATTTCACGCAGCACAAACCGCCCGCGTTGGTGGCGACGTTGCCGCCGATGGAGCAGATCTCGAAGGAACTGGGGTCCGGCGGGTAGGAGAGCCCGTGGGCGGCGGCCGCCTTCTTGACGTCGACGTTGAGGGCGCCCGGTTCGGCGATCGCGGTGCGGGTCGCGGCGTCGATCCGCACCTCGGTCATGCGGTCCAGTGAGATCGTCAGTCCCCCGTCGATCGCGGCCGACCCGCCCGCCAGTCCGGACCCGGCCCCCCGCGGAACAACGGGTATGCCGTGCCGCGCCGCCCAGCGGACCGCGGCCTGGACCTGCTCGGCGCGGCGAGCGCGCACGACCGCACGCGGCATACCGGCTGGCGTCCGCGCCCAATCGAAACGGTAGGCCTCCATGGCAGGCTCGGCGAGCACCACATCCTCGGCCCCCACGGCCTCGAGAAGTTCGGCGATCTGCGCGTCGGTCACACTCACGCGGGCCACGCTAGCGGCGGCGGGCGGCATACAGTGACAGTGGACCCCTGCCCAGGCCGATGACGCCCGAAGGAGAGTCATGAGCGCCGAAACGATGAAAACCACCGAGTCGCCCGTGCCTCCCGAAGCCGTCGTCGTCGGCGTGGACGGCAGCGACCGGGACGCGACGTGTCTGCGGTGGGGGGCGGGCGCGGCGACCCGGCTCGGCAAGCCGCTCCATCTCCTTCATGCCCACGACACGGCAGCCGAGTTGGCCGCGGGCGACCCCCTCGGGTCGCGGGCCCTCGTCGTCCTGCCTCGCCTCACCGACGACACGATCCTTGCCGACGCCCTGGCCAAGGCGCGCCGCGACTGGCCCGACCTGTCGATCACCGGCAGCGAACCCTGGACCAGCCCCGAGCGCGCCCTCATCGACGCCTCGGCCGCGGCCTACCTGGTCGTCGTCGGCTCGCGCCGGATCTCCGGGCTGCGTCGGCTCATCCTCGGCCGATCCGCGCTCGCCGTCGCCATGCATTCGGCGTGCCCCGTCGTGCTGCTGCCCGAGGGGGCGCGCACCGATGCCGAGGGCCCGGTCGTCGTCGGCGTGGACGGGAGCGATCATTCGCGGCTGGCGGCGCGCCGGGCGTTGTGGATCGCGCAGGTGCGGGGGACGTCGGTGCGGGTCGTCACGAGTTGGTATGTCGAGATCGTGGACGGGGTCGTCGTCACCACTCCGGGCACGCCGGCGTGGGAGGCCGTCGAGGCCCGGCACCGCGCCGCCGCGGAAGAGGTCATGGCCAGCGTGCGGGAGGAGTATGCCGCGGTGCCGTACGAGATCGTGGTCCGGCGCGGGGCGGCTCCGGAGGTGTTGACTGCTGAGTCGGCCGGCGCGAGCCTGCTGGTCCTGGGGAGCCGGGGGCGGGGCGGGTTCCGAGGGATGCTGCTGGGCTCGGTCGCCCACAAGGTGCTGGAGACGGCGACCAGTCCGGTCATGGTGGTTCGCCGCGGGTAGCCGGGTTCGCCTTCGGGCCGGATCGCGCACTTCGGGGCGCTGCTCGCACCGCACCCGGCCCGCCGAACGCGCACTTCGCACGGGAACGGTGCACTTCGCACAGGAACATTCGGGGGGCGAAGTGGACCTAGGGCACTTCAGGCGGGAAAGGTGGGACGGGAGGGGGACGGAGAGGCCGGGGGCGGCATACAGGAGTAGCGTGGTTCGTCGTGGCTACGCCTGTGCCCTTCGAGGCCGCATCTTCATCCGCTGCCCCAGCCGCCCCTGTGGGGGACCCCGTCCCGGACGCCCCGGGTGGGCTGCCACACCTGCACGACGAGTCGCATGCTCCTCACGGTTCGGGGTGGGCACTCATTCTGGGTGCCCTAGGGGTCGTCTTCGGTGACATCGGGACGAGCCCCTTGTATGCCGTGCAGACCGTCTTCGCGATCGACGGCGGAATCGTCAAGCCGACACCCGAGGATGTCTACGGCGCGATCTCACTGATCTTCTGGTCGATCGTCATCATCGTCTCGATCAAGTACGTCACGTTCATCCTGCGCGCCGACAACGACGGAGAGGGTGGGGTGTTGTCGTTGGCGCACCTGGCCCGACGCAAGGTCCGCCCCGGTGGCCGGCGCTTCAAACTCGTCATGGTGCTCGGCGTCATCGGAGCCTCCCTGTTCTACGGCGACAGCCTCATCACCCCGGCCATCTCGGTCATGTCCGCCATCGAGGGCCTCCAGGTCGTCGACCCCGGATTCGCCGGGTTCGTGCTGCCGATCGGCGCCACCATCATCACCGTGCTGTTCGCGGTGCAGCGCTACGGCACGGACCGGGTCGGCAAGGCCTTCGGGCCGATCATGCTGCTCTGGTTCGCCGTCCTGGGCATCCTGGGGATTCCGCACATCATCGAAACCCCGCACGTGCTCTCGGCCCTGCTGCCGCACCACGCCGTCCGGTTCTTCATCGATCACCCGTTCATCGCGTTCGTGGCCATGGGCGCCGCCGTGCTCGCCATCACCGGTGCCGAGGCCTTGTATGCCGACATGGGCCACTTCGGACGCACCCCCATCGCGCGCGCCTGGTTCTGGTTCGTCTTCCCCGCGTTGACGCTCAACTACCTGGGCCAGGCCCAACTGGTCCTGAAGAACCCGGCAGAGTCGGTCAACCCGTTCTTCCACCTGGCCCCGAGTTGGGCCCAGTTGCCGCTCGTGGTGCTCGCCACCATGGCGACCGTCATCGCCAGCCAGGCCGTGATCTCGGGCGCCTATTCGGTGTCCCGGCAGGCCGAACGGTTGGGCTACCTGCCCCGGCTCACCGTCCGGCAGACGTCGGACAAGACCGGCGGGCAGATCTACGTGCCGTCGGTCAACTGGTTGCTCTTCGGGGGCGTGCTCTTGCTCCTCGTGAGCTTCCAGCGCAGCGAACGGCTCGCCACGGCATACGGGCTCGCCGTGACGGCGACCTTGCTCCTCACCACCTTGCTGTTCTGCGTCTACGCCCAGGCGGCGCTGCGGTGGCGCTGGTGGCAGTTGACGGCCGTCATCCTCGGGTTCGGGGTGTTGGAATCGGCCTTCTTCCTCGCCAACCTCACCAAGGTGCTCCACGGCGGTTGGTTGCCCCTCCTCATCGCGACCATCGTCGGGGTCACCATGCTCACCTGGCGGCGCGGCACCACCTTGGTCACGGCGCGGCGCAAGAAGCTCGAGGGGCCGCTCGTGGCCATGCTCGACGACCTGCACGGTGCGGACGTGACGCGGGTGCCCGGCCAGGCGGTGTTCGTCCACGCGAACAAGGAGACCGCGCCGCTCGCGTTGCGCGAGAACTACATGGTCAACCATGTCGTCCACGAGGCCGTCGTCATCGTCACCGCGGTCTCGACGAACGTGCCGTTCGTGCCGGACTCCGAGCGCGTCATCGTCGACACGCTCGACGATCCGCACGATCACATCGATCACGTGACGTTGCGGTTCGGGTACCTCGATGAGCAGGACATCCCGCGCGGCCTGGAGTTGGCGCGTGAGCAGGGTCTCGAGATCGACCTCGAGCAGGCCTACTACTTCCTCTCCCGGATCACCATCCACAAGAGCGCCCGGCAGGGCATGTCGAAGTGGCGCAAGCGGCTGTTCATCGGGCTCTCGCACAACGCGGCCAACCCGACCGAGTACTTCCACCTGCCCGTGGCTCGCACGGTCATCATGGGCGCCCAAGTGCTGCTCTAGAGCCGGGTCCCACCTCAGGAAGTCGGGCGGGAGAGCCGGTCCAGGACCGCGAGCAGGAGTGCCTCCCGCAGCGGCGGGGGCGCGACGTCGAGCAACGCGTTGACCTGCGCCATCCGCTCCGGGAGCCGTATGCCGCCCGCCTCCGGCCCGGCGTCCGAGCCCGACCCGCTTGCACCCGGCCCTCCGCCCTCCCCCGGCGCGCTCCCCGGACCGGCGAGACCCGCCAGTTGCAGCAACCCGTCGAAATCGGCCTCGGTCAAGGTCGCGGGGTCCAGCGCACCGGCCGCGGCCGCGAGCCCGGGATCGACCCGCACCGGACCGGCCGCCTGCGCCGCCGCCACCGACTCCGCGAGCGCCGCGAGGAACTCGGGCACGCTCGCCGCGGTCGCCGCCGACACGGTGAGGTGGAGCGTCGCCGGGAGCGCGGCATACGTCATCTGCGGCTGGACGAACCACCCGCGCACCCGCATCTCGTCGGCGACGGTGAAGACGTCGCAACTGCCATCGGTCACCAACACGACAAGCGTCGCATCCGGTGGGGTCACCACCGTGATGCCGGGTATGCCGTCCGCCCCGGCCGCGATCGCCAGTGTCGCCTCGCGGGCGGTGGCGGCGAGCGCGGCATACCCGGGGACGCCGATCGCCGAGGTGACGGCCCAGGCCGCGGCGAGCGGGCCACCGGACTTGGTCGACTGCATCGTCGAGTTGAGCATGGTGTAGCCGGGCCAGGCGGCGCTGGCGAAGAAGTGCCCGCGGCGCAGGCCCGGGTCGCGGTGGAGCAGGAGCGAGGCGCCCTTGGGGGTGTACCCGTATTTGTGCAGGTCGACGCTGATGCTCGTGACGCCGGGCACGGCGAAGTCCCAGGCCCACGGGGTGGTCAGGTGCGGCAGCACCCACCCGCCGATGCAGGCGTCGACGTGGCAGCGGATGCCGCGCTCGGCCGCGAGGGCCGCGATGTGCGGCACCGGGTCGAGGACCCCGTGGGCGTAACTCGGGGCCGAGGCGACGGCCAGGACGGTGTCGTCGCGGATCGCGGCGGCCATCGCGTCCGGGTCGGCCCGGAAGGTTCGCGGGTCGACGTCGACGGCGATGACGTCGACGCCGAAGTAGTGCCCGGCCTTGTGGAAGCCCGCGTGCGCCGTGGTCGGGATGACCATGGAGGTATGCCGCGTGCCCCCGGCGTGGGGGGCGCCATCGCGGGCGGCGAGCACGGCGAGCAGGATCGACTCGGTGCCGCCGGAGGTGAAGGTGCCGACGGCGCTCGCCGGGCCGTGGAGAAGGCGAGCGGCGAGCCCGACCAGGTCGTTCTCCATCGTCTGCAGCGAGGGGAAGGCCGTGGGGTCCAGGCCGTTGGAGTCCCCGAACTGGGCCAGGGCGGCGCGCCCCAGGGCAGTGACCTCGTCGAGGCCGCTGTCGTAGACGTACGCGAGGGTGCGTCCGCCATGGGTGGGCAGGTCGCCGCGTTGCAGGTCCGTGAGGCGGGCCGTGATGGTGTCGAGGTCGGTGCGGGGATCGGCATCGGGCGCAGAGGGCACGGCGGCGGGGTGACTCATGGGTGGGACTCCTCGGCGGGGGCGGTGCTCGGGCCGGCTTCGGTGACGGCGGTTTCAGGTGTGGGTGTTGCGGCCGTCGCGGCGGTCGCTGCGGTCGCGGCGGTACCCGTGGTCGCCGCAGTCGCGGCCGCGACGGTGGTGGCGTCGAGCCGGTAGCGGGCGAGAAAGACGAGGGACACGAGCACGAGCCCGGCGGGCAGCACCCCGAAGCCGAGGCGGATCGCCGTCACCGCGCTCTCGGGCTGGGCGACCTGGCCGGTCGTGGACGAGACGTACCCACTCACGGCGAGCAGGGCGGCATACAGGAAGGGACCCACCGCCATGCCGAGGGTTTCGGTGGCGGTCCAGACCCCGGTGTAGACGCCGGCGCGGCTGGCGCCGGTGCGGGCGGTGTCCACCGCGGCGGTGTCGGCGAGCATCGCGAGGGGGAACATCTGGGCGCCGGCATACCCGACGCCGATGAGCGCGACGGCGGCGGCCATGGGGGTGAGCGAGGTGGTCGGGACGGTGAGCAGGGCGCCGGTGGCGAGGAGGAGGGAGGAGAGGACGTAGCCGGCGCGTTTGCCCAGGCGGGCGCTGAGGCGTTGCCAGATCGGGGTGACGAGCAGGGCCGGGCCGACGAAGCAGATGAACAGGATGCTCGACGCGCCCGGGCGGGCGAGGACGACGCGCGCGAGATAGTCGACACCGGCGAGCATGACGCCGATGCCGAGCGCCTGGATGACGAAGGTCGTGAGGAGTCGACGGAAATCGGCGGCGTGGGCGACGACCCGCAGTTGGGTGAGCAGCGAGGGTGCGGTGGCCTCGGTGGGTCGGCCCGTCACTAATCGACCAATAGGTGGGTTGTGTACCGGCGGTGGGGACGCGGTCGCCTCGCTGGGTCGGCCCGTCACTAATCGACCAATAGGTGGGTTGTGTACCGGCGGTGGGGACGCGGCCGCCTCGGTGGCGGGCGGGGCGGCATACGGATCGGAGGTATGCCGCGTGCCCCACCACGCGCCCAACGCGCCGGTGAGGAGGAGTGCGCCGACGAACAGGCCCACGCCGCGGTACCCCCAGACCGGGCCGAGCGCGTCGCGGATCGCCGGGGACGCCCCGCCGGAGACGAGAATCGCGAGCGCGAGGACGGCGACCCGCCACGACATGAGACGGGTGCGTTCGTCGTAGTCGTCGGTCATCTCGGCGGGCATGGCGACGTAGGGGACCTGGAAGAACGCGTAGGCGCTGGCGCAGGCGACGAACGCGACGATGACCCAGGTCGCCGCTGTTGTCGGGGAGGCGGTCGGCGGGGTCGGGCCCCAGAAGATGAGGACGAACGTGATGGCGAGCGCGATGCCGGCCTTGAGCAGGAACGGGCGGCGCCTTCCATCGGGATGGGTTGAGCGGTCGGAAATGCCACCGGCGACGGGGTTGAGGATGACGTCCCACGCCTTGGGGAGGAGGACGATGAGCCCGGCGACGGCGGCGGTGATGCCCAGACGGTCGGTGAGGTACGGGAGGAGGAGCAGCCCGGGGACGGTTCCGAATGCGCCGGTAGCGACGCTGCCGAGGGCGTAGCCCCGCCGGGTCGCGGAGGTGAGTGGCACCGTTGCCATGCCAGCGACCCTAATGCTCGTATGCCGCATTGCTTGCTGTTAGCTTCGTCCGTCTTGATACGCCGCTGGGCAGCTGAAAACGCGGCTGCTCCCGCGCAAGAGGGGAGCGGCGTTGGCCCGCGCCCCCACCCGCAGCCACATCCCTACCCGGATCATCCCCGCGCAAGCGGGGAGCACAAAGGACGTCGACGCGCCCATCTCTTCGCGCAGGGATCATCCCCGCGCAGGCGGGGAGCACGGGCGGGGCACCGCCTCGGGCCTCCGAAGACGCGGATCATCCCCGCGCAGGCGGGGAGCACTGACGCGGCCTTGTGGTCACACTCGGCGCCGCAGGATCATCCCCGCGCAGGCGGGGAGCACTCTCGCAGGTGGGTGAGGGCCTTCGGTCCGTCCGGATCATCCCCGCGCAGGCGGGGAGCACGGCTCGACGGTCGCGGCGAACCTGCGCGACGTGGGATCATCCCCGCGCAGGCGGGGAGCACCATCTCGGATCATGACCCACCACCCGCGGGGCAGGATCATCCCCGCGCAGGCGGGGAGCACCTGGCACAGGAGGAGCAGGTTTCGGCCAGCGAGGGATCATCCCCGCGCAGGCGGGGAGCACGCCTTCGACTGCACGTTCTTTCAGATGTGCGAGGGATCATCCCCGCGCAGGCGGGGAGCACCACACCATCGTCTGGACGACGCTGCCGTGGTCGGGATCATCCCCGCGCAGGCGGGGAGCACGCGCCGGTTGAGTTCCTTGAACTCGGTGATTGCGGATCATCCCCGCGCAGGCGGGGAGCACCGAACACGAGGACCATCTGCATCAACCGGCGCGGGATCATCCCCGCGCAGGCGGGGAGCACGTCGGGCCCGATGTCACCGTGCCCCTCGCGCCGGGATCATCCCCGCGCAGGCGGGGAGCACCTGGACGGCGGTGTCGCCGCGGAACCCCTCGATGGATCATCCCGCGCAGGCGGGGAGCACTACTTCGAGAACGCGCTGTCGACCCAGGCCGAGGGATCATCCCCGCGCAGGCGGGGAGCACCGTGGCGCGACCTGGTCACTGGGGTGACCGGACGGATCATCCCCGCGCAGGCGGGGAGCACGTGACCGCGGCTATCCGTGACGTGTTCGCCCGGGGATCATCCCCGCGCAGGCGGGGAGCACTCCCAAAAACGTCGCTAGAGCGATCACTTAGCGGGATCATCCCCGCGCAGGCGGGGAGCACTCCCAGGGGCGTTTCCCGGAGCCGACTGTTCCCGGATCATCCCCGCGCAGGCGGGGAGCACCTGTACTGGGCGAGCCCACCGCTCCCCAGTCAGGGATCATCCCCGCGCAGGCGGGGAGCACGGCGTGTTGGGTGGCGAACCAGTTCCCCATGCCGGATCATCCCCGCGCAGGCGGGGAGCACAGGTGTATCGGACGTCAGCATGTCGGCTATCTCGGATCATCCCCGCGCAGGCGGGAAGCACCACGCCGGGCCGCGGTATCCGTCGCGGTTGTGGGGATCATCCCCGAGCAGGCGGGGAGCACTCCCAGGGGCGTTTCCCGGAGCCGACTGTTCCCGGATCATCCCCGCGCAGGCGGGGAGCACCTGTACTGGGCGAGCCCACCGCTCCCCAGTCAGGGATCAGCCCCGCGCAGGCGGGGAGCACGGCGTGTTGGGTGGCGAACCAGTTCCCCATGCCGGATCATCCCCGCGCAGGCGGGGAGCACGCCGCCCCGATCACCGATATCGACGGGTCCGGCGGATCATCCCCGCGCAGGCGGGGAGCACAGGTGTATCGGACGTCAGCATGTCGGCTATCTCGGATCATCCCCGCGCAGGCGGGAAGCACCACGCCGGGCCGCGGTATCCGTCGCGGTTGTGGGGATCATCCCCGCGCAGGCGGGGAGCACGGAAAGACGTCACCCTTGGTCACCTCCCAGGAGGGATCATCCCCGCGCAGGCGGGGAGCACCCCATGAGCAGCGTCACCGTCACCACCACCGCCGGATCATCCCCGCGCAGGCGGGGAGCACCTCGGAAGCGGTCGCCATGTCGGGCGGGGCTACGGATCATCCCCGCGCAGGCGGGGAGCACTCGCTGTGGCCATGGCCAAAAGTGGCCGTGATCGGATCATCCCCGCGCAGGCGGGGAGCACTGGTCTGGGCGTGGCCCAGAGCAGCCGCTCATGGGATCATCCCCGCGCAGGCGGGGAGCACATGACGAGCACGACCGTGCCGTGTGCAGCGGCCGGATCATCCCCGCGCAGGCGGGGAGCACCACCTGTCCACCAGTCGCGGAACTTCCCCGGGAGGATCATCCCCGCGCAGGCGGGGAGCACGTGCAGTCGAAGGCGCAGTCTTTGGTGGGGTTCGGATCATCCCCGCGCAGGCGGGGAGCACTGGTACGGCGGCATGCAGTACTCGATGATCGGCGGATCATCCTCGCGCAGGCGGGGAGCACGCGGGATGCGGCGTCGTCCCAGTCGGCGGCGGAGGATCATCCCCGCGCAGGCGGGGAGCACCTCGGTCCTCAAGCGTCAACTGGAGGCACAGAAGGATCATCCCCGCGCAGGCGGGGAGCACCGACAGCCTGCCTCACCGACAGCCTCCCCGGGGGATCATCCCCGCGCAGGCGGGGAGCACCCTCGCTCACGCCCCCTCCTCCATTTCGGTCGAGGATCATCCCCGCGCAGGCGGGGAGCACGAGGTCATCGACTACGGCGGCACCCTCGAACAGGGATCATCCCCGCGCAGGCGGGGAGCACGGTGATCGTTTGTGGGTCGAGGCTGGTGCCCCAGGATCATCCCCGCGCAGGCGGGGAGCACCTGTTTCGAGGTCTCCGGGGGCGGCGACCACAAGGATCATCCCCGCGCAGGCGGGGAGCACCAGGCCGCGGCCAGCGTGGACACCCCCGCCGAGGGATCATCCCCGCGCAGGCGGGGAGCACAGTCCGCTCGCGGTAGCGGTCCGACATCGCCACGGATCATCCCCGCGCAGGCGGGGAGCACGCCACATCAGGTCGCCCCGCTCAGCGGCGTTACGGATCATCCCCGCGCAGGCGGGGAGCACAGGACGGGACGCTCACGGCAACCCTGCGCATGGGGATCATCCCCGCGCAGGCGGGGAGCACAACCACCTCACCCGCGACGACATCACCGGGGTCGGATCATCCCCGCGCAGGCGGGGAGCACGGCAACGGCGGCAGGGTCGCGCCCGCGCTCGTGGGATCATCCCCGCGCAGGCGGGGAGCACGGCAACGGCGGCAGGGTCGCGCCCGCGCCCGTGGGATCATCCCCGCGCAGGCGGGGAGCACTCGCGGTTGCATTTCCAGTGAGCCGGCTGTTTGGGATCATCCCCGCGCAGGCGGGGAGCACGAAACGGTGGGGGTCTTGCGCCCCGACCGGGTGGGATCATCCCCGCGCAGGCGGGGAGCACATGCGCGACGGTGGCTTCGAGTGGGCCGTGAACGGATCATCCCCGCGCAGGCGGGGAGCACTGGTGGGGGCCATTATTCGACTTGGCGTGGCGCGGATCATCCCCGCGCAGGCGGGGAGCACATCTGTGTGCTTCTCGCTCTTGGTGCGTTCGCGGGATCATCCCCGCGCAGGCGGGGAGCACACTAGCCATCCGATGCCCGTCTCGACGATCGCCGGATCATCCCCGCGCAGGCGGGGAGCACGTCGGTTTGTGGCCGTTCATGAGGGCATGCACCGGATCATCCCCGCGCAGGCGGGGAGCACCATGGGCCCCATGGGGGCTCCTTCCTGTGGTCAGGATCATCCCCGCGCAGGCGGGGAGCACACGAGGAGGTCCGTGCGGGCGTCGCTGAGTGGGGGATCATCCCCGCGCAGGCGGGGAGCACCATGGGCCCCATGGGGGCTCCTTCCTGTGGTCAGGATCATCCCCGCGCAGGCGGGGAGCACTCCCACATGTCGGCCGAACTCCTCAAGACGGACGGATCATCCCCGCGCAGGCGGGGAGCACACGAGGAGGTCCGTGCGGGCGTCGCTGAGTGGGGGATCATCCCCGCGCAGGCGGGGAGCACGTTGTTGACTCCCCCAACCGTCACCACGGTCCCGGATCATCCCCGCGCAGGCGGGGAGCACGCGGGATGCGGCGTCGTCCCAGTCGGCGGCGGAGGATCATCCCCGCGCAGGCGGGGAGCACACGATCACCACCCGCTACGGCGACGCCCAGGTCGGATCATCCCCGCGCAGGCGGGGAGCACCCGGGGCGGCCGCACTGCCGGTGAGCAGGTGGGGGATCATCCCCGCGCAGGCGGGGAGCACCGCCCGCCGCGCCTCCGCGTCACCAGCGATCGCGGATCATCCCCGCGCAGGCGGGGAGCACGTCCCAATTTATTCCCAAAGGGCGTGGTACACGGGATCATCCCCGCGCAGGCGGGGAGCACGCGAGATTGAGATTGCGCGGTGTCGGCGTGCCCGGATCATCCCCGCGCAGGCGGGGAGCACCCCTTGGAGATCGCGTAGTTGACCCACGCCTCCGGATCATCCCCGCGCAGGCGGGGAGCACCGGGCCCGCTCGCACCTAGGCCCCGTGGCCGTGGGATCATCCCCGCGCAGGCGGGGAGCACGGTTTCCTTTCAAAATCGGGGGACGGTGATGGAGGATCATCCCCGCGCAGGCGGGGAGCACGCGATCCATCCCAGCGGGGATTGTTTCGTGGCGGGATCATCCCCGCGCAGGCGGGGAGCACCGGTATGCCACGATGCCGCTTCCCGCCGGGGCGGGATCATCCCCGCGCAGGCGGGGAGCACTGCTTGATGATCTCCGCAGCGACCGCCGCGGCGGGATCATCCCCGCGCAGGCGGGGAGCACTTCCGCGTCTCCGGGAGCAGCGCGGCATAGTGCGGATCATCCCCGCGCAGGCGGGGAGCACCGCACCTACGTCCGCATCCGTCTCGACATCGGGGGATCATCCCCGCGCAGGCGGGGAGCACGATGCTCATCGCGGCAGACCAACCCTTGCCCATGGATCATCCCCGCGCAGGCGGGGAGCACGTGACCGCCCGGCTGGGCGTCGCGCCCTCCGTAGGATCATCCCCGCGCAGGCGGGGAGCACTTACCATCGGCGTGTCGCGGGTTGCACAATGGGGGATCATCCCCGCGCAGGCGGGGAGCACACACTGTCAGGCCGCCGCGACCGGCGTTCGCAAGGATCATCCCCGCGCAGGCGGGGAGCACGCACGATGAACGTCGCGGACGACCTCGCGTTGGGGATCATCCCCGCGCAGGCGGGGAGCACTCCTGCACGAGGTCTCCGACACCGTCCTGCGCGGGATCATCCCCGCGCAGGCGGGGAGCACCCTGTCGTCCGACACCTGGGACAGTTCTACCGGGGATCATCCCCGCGCAGGCGGGGAGCACGAGGCGGACGGCTTGAAGACCGCAGGGATCTGCGGATCATCCCCGCGCAGGCGGGGAGCACGGCGGCGAGGGCCTCGCGGAGTTCGGCCGAAACGGATCATCCCCGCGCAGGCGGGGAGCACCTGGTCCGGAATTCCAGTCGTCCGTCGATATCCGGATCATCCCCGCGCAGGCGGGGAGCACGCGCGGCCGGCGCCGACGAGGACGCCACCGAGGGGATCATCCCCGCGCAGGCGGGGAGCACTCTTACCGAGCCAGTCGATGAAGTCGGTTTGGGGGATCATCCCCGCGCAGGCGGGGAGCACAGTTGCGGTCGTAGGGGCTGGTGACGTGGAGCAGGATCATCCCCGCGCAGGCGGGGAGCACATCCCCAAACACAACAAGCCGGGCGCACTCTGGGGATCATCCCCGCGCAGGCGGGGAGCACTGGGTCGCGCCGGCGTTTTCCGCGGCGAGAGCGGGATCATCCCCGCGCAGGCGGGGAGCACCACGAAAACCACCTCTGCACCCTCACCCTCCCCGGATCATCCCCGCGCAGGCGGGGAGCACGGCATGACGGTGTCGAAAGCGTTGGCGGCCTTGGGATCATCCCCGCGCAGGCGGGGAGCACTCACGGAAGACGGCAGACAGCAGGGCGCGGGCGGGATCATCCCCGCGCAGGCGGGGAGCACGAGGGCTTTGGTTGGCACGCGGGGCCGGCTTTGGGATCATCCCCGCGCAGGCGGGGAGCACCCGGACCTCAAGAACCAGGACGGCCGCTTCGGTGGATCATCCCCGCGCAGGCGGGGAGCACCGGTGGCGGGTCTGGGGTGCCGGGGCCGGCCGGGGATCATCCCCGCGCAGGCGGGGAGCACTGGATAGGCCCGGATCGCGTCACCGTCATCGAAGGATCATCCCCGCGCAGGCGGGGAGCACGCGAAGTCGGGGGTGGACGTGAACACGTCTTGGGGATCATCCCCGCGCAGGCGGGGAGCACGCGCGACTGAAGCACACTCGCTCGAACTGGGCGGGATCATCCCCGCGCAGGCGGGGAGCACATCTGAGCGGCGAGGTTGGCCTTGCGGGCAGGGGGATCATCCCCGCGCAGGCGGGGAGCACATCGCGTCCTGCTTAACGGTGTAGATGTTGGTGGGATCATCCCCGCGCAGGCGGGGAGCACGATCCACCGAGTCCGGAAGACCTCGGAGTACCGGGGATCATCCCCGCGCAGGCGGGGAGCACGTGGCTTGCCAGTGAGCGAGGGGCCTGGCGGTGGGATCATCCCCGCGCAGGCGGGGAGCACTTTTCCTTTCCTGCTTGACATCGTTTCCTATAGGGATCATCCCCGCGCAGGCGGGGAGCACCTCATGGCTCAATAATGTCGGGTTTCCCGACAAGGATCATCCCCGCGCAGGCGGGGAGCACGCGGGTCGTGGTGCTCATTTCGTCTCCCTCTGGGGATCATCCCCGCGCAGGCGGGGAGCACACCTCACTCGCGAATTGCGGCGGAAGCCTACATGGATCATCCCCGCGCAGGCGGGGAGCACGCCGTTGATAAGACGGTTCATCGATGACCACCGCGGATCATCCCCGCGCAGGCGGGGAGCACCCACGGTCCCCGTCGACCAGGCGCTGAGCGTTGGGATCATCCCCGCGCAGGCGGGGAGCACCTCAAGAACCAGGACGGCCGCTTCGGTTTCATCGGATCATCCCCGCGCAGGCGGGGAGCACATCGCCCTGACTGCGGGGCCGTGGACCATGCGCGGATCATCCCCGCGCAGGCGGGGAGCACAGCACCGCAATCGTCTCTCAAACCACAGACCTAGGATCATCCCCGCGCAGGCGGGGAGCACTCCTCGATGGCGAGGTCGATCTTCGGCTTTGCCGGATCATCCCCGCGCAGGCGGGGAGCACAGGTGGAGCACGGTCTGCTGGTCGTCGGTGAGGGGATCATCCCCGCGCAGGCGGGGAGCACAGGGCATCAATCTTCGCCTCAGCGCCAGCCGTGGGATCATCCCCGCGCAGGCGGGGAGCACCCTGGCGCGCTGTCGCGCGCGCTCGCGGTCGCGGGATCATCCCCGCGCAGGCGGGGAGCACATGCCACCCGCTGCGGATCGTGCGAGCGTGGCCGGATCATCCCCGCGCAGGCGGGGAGCACTCCACCCAGATGTAGGAGTTGAGGCCCTGCACCGGATCATCCCCGCGCAGGCGGGGAGCACGGGCACTCTGCGGTGTGGATCACCCACAGTTGCGGATCATCCCCGCGCAGGCGGGGAGCACCGCATGACCGCGTACTCCCGAATGAGGGTGATCGGATCATCCCCGCGCAGGCGGGGAGCACGCCCAACGGTCGGGGTTCATCGGTCCCACTCGAGGATCATCCCCGCGCAGGCGGGGAGCACTCCTTCCGCCCGACCGACGCCACGCAGGGGTGGCGGATCATCCCCGCGCAGGCGGGGAGCACTGGGCGAAGGCTTGGGCGGTGGCTCGGTCGATCGGATCATCCCCGCGCAGGCGGGGAGCACACCAACTCACCGACGGCCACGTTCCCGCGTCCGGGATCATCCCCGCGCAGGCGGGGAGCACGTGGTCGGGCG
>Ga0208938_1000100_pt1 | contig 89889 bp, 92 predicted proteins | sample AD_UKC125_MetaG_FD_184434 | JGI IMG/M metagenome (GOLD analysis project Ga0208938, IMG submission 184434) | Active sludge microbial communities of municipal wastewater-treating anaerobic digesters from USA - AD_UKC125_MetaG (SPAdes) (version 2) | ecosystem: Engineered > Bioreactor > Anaerobic >... | reverse complement strand
GGTTGCGGTCAACGTCGAAAAAACCAGCAAAATGGCGCCGACGGTGATGGCCGAATCGGCGACGTTGAAGGCTGGCCAATAGTAGCCGGCGGCATGCCACTGTATGAAATCGACGACTGCGCCGAACCGGACGCGGTCGATGACGTTGCCCAGCGCCCCACCCATGATCAGCGTCAGGGCGAGCGAGAGCAGTTTCTGCTCCGGGTGACGGCGCAGTTCCAGCGCGATCCAGCCGGAAACCGCCAGCGCCAGCAGCGTGAACAGCCAGCGCTGCCAGCCCGGCTGATCGGACAGAAAGCTGAACGCCGCTCCGGGGTTGTAGGTCAGCACCCAGTTCCAGAACGGCGCAACGTAGATCGTCTGGCCGACTTCGATCTGGTTCAGCACCACCCACTTGCTGATTTGGTCAAGGACGACGACGAGCCCGGCCAGCGCATACCAGTGCCCGACCTTAAGCACAGTTGCGTGCCTCGCCCTCGCCGTAAAGGTTACTGACGCAACGGCCGCACAGGCCCGGATGCCCAGCGTCGGCGCCGACATCCTCGCGCACGTGCCAGCAGCGCTCGCACTTCGCATGTTCCAGCGGCGTCGCGACGACCTGTTCGGTTTCATCCCTGATGACTGCGGTCGACGAGCAAATGAAGACGAATTTCAGGTCGTCGCCCAGCGCTGCCAGGGCGTCGTGCTTCTCGCCGGCGCAGCGGATCTCGACGGCCGCCTGCAGCGCCGAACCGATCTTGCCGGCTTCGCGCTGCGCCTCCAGCGCCTTGGTCACGTCGGCGCGTGCTGTGCGGACCAGCGCCCATTTGGCGAGCAACTCACCCTCGCCTTCCGGTTTTGGCAGGACGTGCCAGACCTGGAACATCACCGACTGCTCGCTGTCCCCGGTCAGCACCTGCCAGATTTCCTCGGCGGTGAACGCCAGAATCGGCGCCATCAGGCGGGTGAAGGCCTGCACGATGTGCCAGAGCGCCGATTGCGCCGAGCGCCGGGCGCGCGAATCCGGCGCCGTGGTGTACAGGCGGTCTTTGAGGATGTCGAGATAGAACCCGCCGAGATCTTCGGAACAGAAGGTCTGCAGCGACTGGACGACACGGTGGAACTCGTAGCGTTCGTAATCGGCGAGACAGCTTTCCTGTAGCTGACGGGTCAGCGCCAGTGCGTAGCGGTCGATTTCCAGCCACCGATCGAGCGGCAGCATGTCCTTGCCAGCGTCGAAATCGGCGGTATTGGCCAGCAGGAAGCGCAGCGTGTTGCGGATGCGGCGGTAGCCTTCGACAACGCGCTTGAGGATTTCGTCGGAAATCGACAACTCGCCGGAATAATCGGTCGACGCCGTCCACAGGCGCAGGATCTCCGCGCCCATCCTGTCCGACACCTGCTGCGGCGCGATGACGTTGCCCTTGGACTTCGACATCTTGTGGCCCTTGCCGTCGACGACGAAACCGTGGGTCAGCAGCGCCTTGTACGGTGCGCGGCCGTCGATGGCGCAACCGGAGAGCAGCGAGGACTGGAACCAGCCGCGATGCTGATCGGAGCCTTCGAGATACATGTCGGCCGGATAGGCGAGATCGGCGGCGTGCGAGCCGCGCATGACGTGACAGTGCGTGGTGCCGGAATCGAACCAGACATCGAGGGTGTCCTTCATCTTGCCGTAGTGTTCGGCCTCGGCGCCGAGGAGTTCGGCGGCGTCCAGCCTGAACCAGGCTTCGATGCCCTCCTTCTCGACACGCAGCGCGACCTGTTCGATCAGTTCGGCGGTCCGCGGGTGGGGCAGCGCCGTCTCCTTGTGCAGGAAGAAGGGAATCGGCACGCCCCAATTGCGCTGACGCGAAACGCACCAGTCCGGACGGGTGCGCATCATGGCTTCCAGCCGGGCGCGGCCCCAGGCCGGGAAGAACTGTGTCTCGTCGACGGCGCGCTCGGCGATCCAGCGCAGCGTCGAGGCGTTCTCGTCCTTCTTGTGTTCCATGCCGATGAACCACTGCGTCGTCGCGCGGAAGATGATCGGCGTCTTGTGCCGCCAGCAGTGCGGATAGCTGTGCTGGATTCTCTCCATTTTCAGGAGTCGACCGCAGCCATCGAGTTCCTGGAGGACCAGCGGATTGGCCTCCCAGACGGTCTTGCCGGCCAGTTCGCCGACCGCCAGCGCCGGCGTTTCGGGCAGGAAGCGGCCGTCGCTGCCGACCGGATTGTTGACCGGCAGACCGTAGCGCTTGCCGATGACGAAGTCCTCGGCTCCGTGCGCCGGCGCGGTGTGCACCAGGCCGGTGCCGGCCTCGGTGGTGACGTGGGTGCCGCAGATGATGGCGACGTCGCGATTCTGGAAAGGATGCCTGAGCAGCACCTGGTCGAGCTTCGCCCCCGCGCACGAACCGACCGCTTCACCGGACAGACCGTAGCGACCGAGGCAGGCATCGGCCAGTTCGCGGACCAGGATCAGCGCGCCCTTCTGGGTTTCGATGAGGTCGTAGGTCAAGTCCGGATGCACGCTGACCGCCTCGTTAGCCGGCAGGGTCCACGGGGTCGTCGTCCAGATCACCGCGAACGCGGGGCCGCGCAGGTGGGTCAGGCCAAAGGCCGCCGCCAGCTTCTCGGCGTGGTTGGGGTGCACCTCGAAGGCGACGTCGATCGCCGGCGAGTTCTTGTCCTCGTACTCGACTTCCGCTTCGGCCAGCGCCGAGCCGCAGTCGAGACACCAGTTGACCGGCTTGAGACCCTGATAGAGATAGCCCCGGTCGAGAATCCTGCCAAGCGCGCGCATCTCGTCGGCCTCGGCCTTGAAGCTCATGGTCAGGTAGGGATTGTCCCAGTCGCCAAGCACGCCGAGGCGGATGAAATCCTTCTTCTGGCGCTCGACCTGCTCGGCGGCGAAGGCGCGCGAGAGTTCGCGCACCTTGTCGGCGGGTATGCCCTTGCCGTGCTGCTTCTCGATCTGGTGCTCGATCGGCAGCCCGTGACAATCCCAGCCCGGCACGTAGGGTGCATCGAAGCCGGCCAGCGTCTTCGCGCGGACGATGATGTCCTTGAGGATCTTGTTGACCGCGTGCCCGATGTGGATGTCGCCATTGGCGTAGGGCGGGCCGTCATGCAGGACGAAACGCGGGCGGCCGGCACTGATCTCGCGGATGCGCCGGTAGAGCTTCTTCTCCTGCCATTGCGCCACCCACTGCGGCTCGCGCTTGGGCAGGTCGCCGCGCATCGGGAAGACGGTATCCGGCAGGTTCAGGGTGTCTTTGTAGTCAGCCATTGTGCTTGCTCACAGCTTGAAGAGCTTGAAGTGGCCCCGCGCCGCCGCGGCATCGGCGGCGATCTGCGCCTTGAGGGCGTCGAAATTCGGGAAGCGCTGTTCGTCGCGCAGTTTATGCACGAAACGGACGGAGATATGGGCGCCGTAGATGTCACGGTCGAAATCGAACAGATGCACCTCCAGCAGGGGCCGCGTGCCGCCGACGGTGGGGCGGATGCCGAGGTTGGCGACGCCGGGCAGCGGCCTGTCGCCGAGGCCGCTGACCGCGACGGCGAAGACACCGGTCATCGGCAGTGGATTGTGCCTGATGCGCAGGTTGGCAGTGGCGAAGCCGAGCTGGCGGCCGAGCTTCTGGCCGTGGGTGACCTGGCCGTCGATGATGTACGGTCGCCCGAGCAGGCGCGCCGCGTGCTCCATGTCGCCTGCGGCCAGCGCGCTGCGGACGCCGGAACTGGAGACCCTTTCGCCGTCGACCGTGACGCTGCCCATCGCCTCGACCGCAAAGTCACACCGTGCGCCAGCCTGTTGCAGCAGCGCAAAATCACCCGCGCGCCCCCGGCCGAAACGGAAATCGTCGCCGATGATCAGATGGCGGACACGCAAGCCGCGTACCAGCACCCTGTCGATGAACTGGTCGGCGGAAAGCGCCGCAAACGAAGCGTTGAAGCGGCAGACCATGGACTGCTCGACGCCCGCCTCGGCAAGCAGTTCGATCTTCTCGCGGAAGGTCGTCAGACGCGCCGGCGCCAAGGCCGGACTGAAGAATTCGCGGGGATGCGGTTCGAAGGTGAGCACGGTCGGGGGAAGGGCGGACCCGGAGGCGATGTCGCGCAGGCGGCCCAACAGGGCGCCATGTCCGAGATGAACGCCGTCGAAATTGCCGATCGCCAACGCCGTCGGCCCCGCTACCGGGCGCGAGAAGCCGCGAAGAACCCGCATCTGATGCTCGAAAAAATGGGGAATTATACCGGCTTGTGCCCGGCCATGCTCATGGCGCGTAGTCTCGGAACAACTCGCGACGGAGTCTGCCGCACATTGACCGGCGCCCGCGGTACATACTGCCCACAAACTGTTGCAATCCGTTACTTGTGTCGGCGGCTGAACGCCGCTATCTTGCAGTCATGCGCTGAAACGCTTCAGCCTAGGCGGCTCACCTCTCCCCCTCCCAAAACCCGGCCGCCTCGAAAGCCCCTTGCCCCCCTCAAGGGGCTTTCGCCTTTTTGCAACACGGAAGTGCGCAAACGCAAAATAATTGTTGCGCCGCAACAATCCCATGCGTATAGTGAACCCGTCTCCTCCTCCAGTCCTCTGGACGGATTTAAGCCCGCCTTGTGCGGGCTTCTTTTTTGGGCAATTGCCAGCGACGGCCGTATTCGCTTCGCCTGTCAGGCGATGCTCGCCAGCTTGGCCTTCGGGCCAGGCGGGTGCTTGATGAAGTACTGTTTCACGCCACGGACGATGGCGTCGGCCAGCTTGTTCTGATAAGCGTCGTCATTCAGGCGGCGCTCTTCGTCGGGATTGGAGATGAAGGCCGTCTCGATCAGGGCCGAAGGAATATCCGGGGCCTTGAGGACCGCAAAGCCGGCCTGCTCTACACTGGTCTTGTGCAGCGTATTGACCGCACCGAGTTCCCCGAGCAGGTACTTGCCCAGCTTGAGGCTGTCGTTGATCGTCGCCGTCTGCGACAGATCGAGCAGGGTGCGCGCGAGGAACAGATCCTTGGCGCCGAGATTGACGCCACCGACCAGGTCGGCGTCGTTCTCGCGCTGGGCGAGCATGCGGGCCTGCGTGCTCGACGCTCCGCGCTCCGACAACACGAACACCGACGAACCGCGGGCATCGGGCTTGACCCAGGCGTCGGCGTGAATCGACAGGAAGAGATCGGACTGCACGCGGCGCGCCTTCTGGACGCGCATCTGCAGGGGCACGAAGAAGTCCGAGTCGCGCGTCAGCACGGCGCGCATGTTCGGCTCGGCATCAAGACGCGCCTTGAGGCGCCTGGCTACCGCCAGGGTGACGGTCTTCTCGTAGGTTCCGCCGCTCCCGACCGCGCCCGGATCTTCGCCGCCGTGCCCGGGATCAAGCGTGATGGTGACCAGCCGGTCGACGATCGGCTTGCCCGACTTGCGCGTTGTCCGGATTTCGGGAGCTTCGGGCGCCGGCGCGGTCTCGACCTTTCTGGTCGGGGTCGGCGCCTCCTGGGGTTTTGGCTCGGCATCGAGTTGCAGCGGTTCGACGGCATCCTTGCGCCCCTCGACCAGCGACATCAGCGGATCGGCCGGCGTCACCGGGTAAACATCGAGTACCAGGCGATAACCGTATTCGCCGACCGGCTTGACTTCGAACACCTGCGGCGCGACCTTGGCCTTGAGGTCCATGACCAGGCGCACGACACCCGGTTTGTAGCGCCCGGCCCGCAACAGCCTGATGTACGGATCGTCGGTCGTCACCTTGCGCGCGATGCTGTCAAGGACACTGTTGAACTCGACGCCCTCGATATCGACGACCAGCCGGTCGGGATTGTCGACCGTGAAATGCGTGAATTTCAGCGGCGCGTCGTGCTCGAGCGTAACGCGCGTGTAGTCGGCGGCCGGCCAGATGCGTACCGACAGCACGGATGGCCGCTTCGCCGCGGCACCGGCCAGCGACGATACGGAAAGGATCAGCGAGGCGCCGGCATAGCGCAGAAGCTGCCGTCGCCCGCGGCTGTGTTGATGGCCCTTATGCATTGCTGCCCCTCCAGTGACTGTGCGACGGCTTCGAGGAAACGCCCGGAACCTGCATGCTCGAGACGCAACCGCAGGTCGGGCGTGGGCACGTAGCCCCGCGCACGCTCCGGCCACTCGACCAGGCAGACTGTGTTGTCGTTGAAGTATTCATCAAGGCCCGCATCGAGAAACTCCTCTGGTGACTCGAAACGATAAAAATCAAAGTGATATAAGTATAAGCTCGAAATTACGTAAACTTCAACAAGAGAATACGTCGGACTTTTCACCGGACCCCGATGACCGAGCGCCTGGATCAGGGCGCGAACCAGCGTCGTTTTCCCGGCGCCCAGGTCGCCTTCCAGAAAAATCACCATTCCCGGGCGCAATGCCGGCGCCAGCACTTGGCCCAGGCGCTGTGTGGCCGCCTCGTCGGGCAAGGGGAAAACGGCGGTAACATCGGGGTTATGCACGATCTGAACTCCACGCTGGATGAGGCGGCGCTGAAGGAGGCCATCCGCCGGGCCGGCCGGGAACAGGGTTTCGCCGCACTCGGCTTTGCACGGGCCGACACCACGGGCGCGGCGGAGCGTCTGCGCGACTGGCTGGCTGCCGGCTGCCACGGCAAGATGGATTATATGGCCCGTCATGCCGAATTGCGCGCCGACCCGCAACGGCTCCATGCCGGGACGGTAACCGTGATCTCGGCTGCGGTCGACTACCTGCCGCACGGCAAAATCGCTGACGATCCCGAGCAGGCGGCGATTTCACGCTACGCGCAGGGCCGCGACTACCACAAGGTCGTGCGCCACCGGCTGCAGCGCCTGGCCGAGGCGATCGGGGCGCTAGCCGGCCCCTTCGGCTACCGCGTCTTCTCGGATTCGGCGCCGGTCATGGAAGTGCATTTTGCGCAGCAGGCGGGTCTCGGCTGGCGCGGCAAGCACACGCTGCTGCTTTCGCAGCAGGGCTCCTGGCGCTTTCTCGGCGAGATCTACTGCGACTTGCCGCTGCCCCCCGACGCACCGGTCGAGGATCACTGCGGAACCTGCAGCGCCTGCATCGATGTCTGCCCGACCCGGGCCATCACGGCGCCCTATCGTGTCGATGCGCGGCGCTGCATTTCCTACCTGACCATCGAACTGGCCGGCAGCATTCCGGAAGAGTTCCGGCCGCTGCTCGGCAACCGCATCTACGGCTGCGACGACTGCCAGATCTGTTGCCCGTGGAACAGCTTCGCGCAGTCGGGCGACCCGCAATTCGCAGCGCGCCAGGGATTGGACGAAGCCCGCCTGGTCGAGCTTTTTGCCTGGACCGAAAGCGAATTCAACGAACGGCTGGCGGGTAGCCCGATCCGCCGCATCGGCCATGAGCGCTGGTTGCGCAATATCGCCGTGGCGCTGGGCAATGCCGGCGATTCAGCCGAAACGCGTTCGGCGCTGACTAGCCGCGCCAACCACCCTTCGTCCATCGTTCGCGAACACGTCGCCTGGGCGCTGGCACAGTCAGAACCTGCCCACCCGGATGCCGCACACCCGGTATAAAGCGGACCGGCGCAGTGCCGGCCTTGTCAAGCAACGGCTCCCCGTGGATCGTCATCGCAGCTTCCTGACGGCTTGGTCGCTAGCGATCATGATCTCGCCGAGCGAGTTGCAATAATGCAACAAACTCTCGGCGCAGACCCCGTGACCGGACCGGCCCTCAGGCGGCGCTGCCGTGATGCTCCACGTAGTGCTTCAGAACGTTCTTGAGAAGCGCGGCATGTTCGGTATTCCCGGTGTCCTGGGCATGCTTGATGTCGTCGGCGATCATCCCCTTGATCCGCTTTTCGCCCGATTCCGTATGAACAAGGTAGTTGCCCAGTTCGAGGGCCACCATTTCCGGTATGTGCTCGTGCTCCGCAATGGCGAGAATCTCTTCCTCGGTCAGTTCGGACAGTTCGATGCAGTCTTGCAGCGTCAACATGGTTCACCTTTCCTCACTTGGATTGCTTAATGAGACATTTAGTCGCAAGCATCCCAGCGATGCATTGACCTGCGACAATGTTTGTCGAGAAATTCTGTCGTCGGTCGCCGGTCACGCAACCGGTCGCCCGGGATCGGCACACCATTCGCTCCACGAACCAGCATATAAACGCGATCCTGGCAAACCGGCGATTTCCATGGCCAGCATGTTGTGGCAGGCCGAGACCCCGGATCCGCACTGATGAATGACCTGCTCCGGCAGCGCACCGGCGAGAACGGCGAGCCATTCTGCACGCAACTCGGCAGCCGGCTTGCAGCACCCGTCGGCCTGAAGGTTGTCACGGAAAAAGCGGTTGACCGCGCCAGGGATGTGGCCGCCAACCGGGTCGATAGTTTCGTTCTCACCCCGGTAACGGTCGGGGCTGCGCGCATCGACCAGACGCATGCCGGGCGTCTCGAGGCGCTCCAGCACTTCACGGGCAGTGACCGGGCCAACTCCCTCGTTCACCTTGAAGGCAACCGCGCGCACGCCTGGTGGCCGCGCCGTCATCGCCCCGCCTGCCGCCTGCCAGGCCTGCAACCCGCCATCGAGCAAAGCCACCCGTTCATGGCCCAGCCAGCGCAGCAAAACCCACAGGCGCCCGGCGATCATGCCCTGCGCGTCATCGTAAACGACAACCTGCGTCTGCGGCCCGATGCCGACCTCTCCCAGGCGCGCCGCCAGGCGGTCGCGCTCCGGCCAGGGATGGCGACCATTGCCGCCGGTAAGCGGCCCGGAGAGGTCGCGGTCGCAATGCAGAAATACCGCCCCCGGGATATGACCATCGGCATAGGCACGCTCACCGTAACCAGTGTCAGACAACTGATGCCGCACGTCGACGACGCGCCAGTCCGCGGCGCCGACATGCGCCGCCAGCGTGGCGACATCGACCAGCGTCGTGAAGCTCATTGCCCGGACTCCAGCCAGGAAATGGCTTCGTCGGCGTTGTCGAAGACCTCGACATCGGCACTGACGAAGGTCTGCGACAGCCATGCGCTCCAAGTCACCCACTGGCTGTCGGTAACCACCGCAACCCGCTTGAAGTCGTCGGGATGGGCGCGCGAGAACTTGATCTCTTCCCAGGCGACATCGATGGTCAGATCCGCCATCTGGCTCAGGTCGAAATACAGGTCGACCGGCCCTTCGAACTTGACCTTGTAATTGACGACTTCCTCGAACTCCTTGTAATCGGCCAGCGTGAATTCGCCGAAGACGGAAACACTGACCCGCTGAGGTTTTTGGTCGATGACAATCATTGCAGATCTCCGGTGTCGTTTGCTGCCAGTTTAATCCTGTTCGCCCGGGCTGGCGCGGGAAAAATGCGTCGCCGCGATGCCCGACGCGACGATCAGCCCGATGGCGAACCAGGCCGATGCGTCGAGCACCTCGCCCCAGAACAGCGCGCCAAAAAGGCTCGAAAAGATCACCGTACTGTAGGCCAGCGCCGCCGAGATGAGCGTCTTGCCGCGCGTATAGGCGCGCGTCATGGCCAGTTGCGCCAGCGTCGCGAAGAACGCGACACCGAGCAGAAGCAGGCCATTGCGCGGGTCGACCGCATGCAGGTCGCTGAACAACAGCCAGAGCGCAGCGCAACACGTGGAAACCAGAGAAAAGTAGAACACCGTGCGCACTTCGGGTTCGCCGCGGGCGCCGAGTTGACGCACGCTGAAATAGGCCATTCCGGCCAGGACACCCGAGCCGAGACCGATCAGGCCCGCGGTGAGCTGATCGGCGTGCAGAGTCGGTTTGAGCAGCACCACCACCCCGGCAAGGCCGATCGCCAGCGCCCCGAGCATGCCGACTTGCAGGCGCATGCCGGCCAGCGCCAGATAGATGGCGAGGAAGATTGCCGACGTGTAGTTGAGCGTCACCGCCGTCGCCAGCGGCAGCAGCGCAATGGCATGGAAATAAGCGAACAGCGCCGAGAACCCGACGATGCCGCGGCTGATCTGCCAGCGCCATTCGGGGGTCGCCAGCCGCACCCCGCGCAGACGCACCAACCCGAACATCAGGAGCAGCGAGACGAAGCTGCGGTAGAAGGTGATCTCGACCGGCGAATGCGTCTCTGCGGCCAGCTTGACGCAAACGCCCATGCTGGCAAAAAGCAGGCTGGCGACCAGCATCCAGAGGGACTGCATTGGTGAGTGGCTCGAAAAAAGGACGGCGGATTTTACCGCGCCGCCCGGTGCAGGCGGCAAAGGTGGCAGTTACCCCCTGATCGAACTCGCGAGGCGCGCAAAGCCTTCGCCGAGCGGATTCCGGCAAGGCGTGACGGCAGCGGACATCGTCCCGGTCGGGCGTGATTCGAGCCCTCGCCATTGCCGTGCCGCCTTTGTTCAATTTGACCGCAGGACCCCTGATGGGGTATTTTCGCGTGTTTCCCTGAAGCCGGTTGCCATGGATCACCCACCCATCACAGACATGAAATTCGAGGCAGCCCTCGCCGAGCTCGAAGCTATCGTCCACAGCATGGAGGATGGCAAGCTCGACCTCGAAGCGTCGATTGCCGCCTATCGCCGCGGAATGGAACTGATGAAGCACTGCCAGGGCCAGCTGGCCGATGCCGAGCAGCAGGTTCGCGTCCTTGAAAATGGCCAGTTCAAGGACGTCGACCCCGACAGTCTGGACGATCGGTGAGCACCCTCGCCATCGCGGACTGGATGGCCGACACACAGGCGCGTATCGAAGCTGCGCTAAGCCTGTTCCTGCCCGCTTCCGACAGCATCCCCGCCCGCCTGCACGACGCCATGCGCTACACCACCCTCGGCGGCGGCAAGCGTATCCGCCCGCTGCTCGTCTGCGCGGCAGGCGAACTGACCGGTGCCACCCCGGACCGGCTCGACCGCGTCGCCTGCGCCGTCGAGCTGATTCACGCGTACTCGCTGGTCCATGACGACCTCCCGTGCATGGACAACGACGTGCTGCGCCGCGGGCGCCCGACCTGTCACGTCGAGTTCGACGAGGCGACCGCCCTGCTTGTCGGTGACAGCCTGCAGACCCTGGCCTTCGAATTGCTCGCGAGCGAGCCGGTCGCCGAGCCGGTGCGGCAGCTCGAAATGATTGCCCTCCTCGCCCGCGCCAGCGGCTCGCGCGGCATGGCCGGCGGCCAGGCGATCGACCTCGCGGCGGTCGGCAAGACGCTGACCCAGCCCGAGCTCGAACTGATGCACGCGCTCAAGACCGGCGCCCTGATCCGCGCCGCCGTCCTGCTCGGCGCGCTCGCCGGCCAACCGCTAAGCGTCGACGAGCGCAGCCATCTCGACCGTTTCGCCAAGCGCGCCGGCCTCATGTTCCAGGTGGTCGACGACATTCTCGACTGCACGGCCAGCACCGCCACGCTCGGCAAGACCGCAGGCAAGGACGATGCCGCCGAGAAGCCGACCTATGTCCGCCTCCTCGGCCTCGAGGCCGCCCGCGACTACGCCGAGGAACTGCGGGCCGATGCGCTCGCCGCCCTCGCCATCTTCGGCGGGCGCGCGACCCGCCTGACCGAACTGGCGGACTTCATCTGTCACCGGCAATTCTGAATCCCGAAATGAGCGCCTCTTCCTTGCTTGAAAAGATCGACAGCCCGGCCGACCTGCGCCGGCTGGAGCGCAAGCTGCTGCCGCAACTGGCGACCGAGCTGCGCGCCTTCCTGATCGACTCGGTAGCGCAGACCGGCGGCCATTTGTCGTCCAACCTCGGCACCATCGAACTGACCATCGCCCTGCACGCCGTCTTCGACACGCCGGAAGACCGCCTGGTCTGGGACGTCGGCCACCAGTGCTATGCGCACAAGATCCTCACGGGGCGCCGCAAAGGCATGAACCGTTTGCGCATGTACGGTGGCGTTTCCGGTTTTCCCAAACGTAGCGAGAGTCCCTTCGATACTTTTGGCGTCGGTCACTCGTCAACGTCGATATCGGCAGCGCTCGGCATGGCCCTGGCCGCCAGGCACAAGGGCGAGGAGCGCAAGGTGATCGCCATCATCGGCGATGGCGCCATGTCGGCCGGCATGGCCTTCGAGGCACTGAACAATGCCGGGGTCGCCGATGCCGACATGCTGGTCATCCTCAATGACAACGAGATGTCGATTTCGCCGCCGGTCGGTGCGCTCAACAACATCCTCACGCGCCTGATGTCCGGCAGAACCTTCAATGCGGCGCGCAACGGCGCCCGCCACATGCTCGAATTCGCGCCGCCGCTGCTCGAACTGGCGCGCCGTGCCGAGGAGCATGTCAAGGGCATGATCGCGCCGGGCACCCTGTTCGAGGAATTCGGCTTCCACTATTACGGCCCGATCGACGGCCACGACCTCGATGCCCTGATCCCGACGCTGGAAAACCTGCGCGACCTCAAGGGCCCCAAGTTCCTGCACGTCATCACCAAGAAAGGGCAAGGCTACAAGCTGGCGGAGGCCGACCCCATCCTCTACCACGGGGTTTCCCGATTCGCGCCGGGCGAAGGCATCAAGGCCGGCAAGGGTCCGGGCAAGCTGACCTACACCCAGGTCTTCGGCGACTGGCTGTGCGACATGGCCAAGGCCGATTCCCACCTCGTCGGCATCACCCCGGCCATGCGCGAAGGCTCGGGACTGGTGCGCTTCGCCCGCGAACATCCGGATCGCTACTACGATGTCGGCATCGCCGAGCAGCATGCGGTGACTTTCGCCGCCGGTCTTGCCTGCGAGGGCCTGAAGCCGGTCGTCGCCATCTACTCGACCTTCCTGCAGCGCGCCTACGACCAGTTGATCCACGACGTCGCGCTGCAGAATCTGCCGGTCGTTTTCGCGGTCGACCGCGGCGGCCTGGTCGGCGCCGACGGCCCGACGCACCACGGCACCTTCGACCTCTCCTTCGTCACCTGCATCCCGAACATGGTCGTCATGGCCCCGGCTGACGAGGCCGAGTGCCGCCGGATGCTGTCCACCGCCTACGCGCTGGATTGCCCGAGCATGGTCCGCTATCCGCGCGGCGGCGGTACCGGCGCTGTCCCGGAAACGAACCTCGATACGCTTCCTCTCGGCAAGGGCGAGGCCATTCGTCTGGGCAAGGACGTCGCCCTGCTCGCCTTCGGCAGCCTGGTGCCGGCGACACTTGCCGCCGGCGAGGAACTCGACGCCACCGTCGCCAACATGCGCTTCATCAAGCCGCTCGATACCGAACTGATTGTCGAATTGGCAGGGAACCATTCCCTGCTGGTCAGCGTCGAAGAAAACGCGGTGATCGGTGGTGCCGGCTCGGAAATCGAGCGGGTGCTGGCGGAACGCGGGCTGAACGTGCCGGTTTTGCGCCTCGGCCTGCCCGATCATTTCATCAATCACGGCGAACAAGGCCAGTTGCTGGCCGAACTCGGTCTCGACAAGGATGGCATCGTGCGTGCCGTGCGCGCCCGCACCGTCCAACAATAAATCGTTAAAGAACAGCCCATGAACAGCCCTACTCCCATTCCGGACGTCCAGAGTTCGGCCGACATGCGCCAGATCGCCATCAACAAGGTCGGCATCAAGGCCATCCGCCACCCGGTCAGGGTGCGCGACAAGTCAGCCGGCAGCCAGCACACCATCGCGGTGTTCAACATGTACGTCGGCCTGCCGCACAACTTCAAGGGCACGCACATGTCGCGCTTCGTGGAGATCCTGAACAGTCACGAACGCGAGATTTCGGTCGAGAACTTCCCGGTCATGCTGCGCGACATGGTGGTCAAGCTCGAAGCCGAAACCGGTCACATCGAGATGAACTTCCCCTACTTCATCAACAAGACCGCCCCGGTGTCCGGCGTCGAGAGCCTGATGGACTACGACGTCACCTTCATCGGCGACATCTGCCACGGCGAGATCGCCACTTCGGTCAAGGTCGTCGTACCGGTGACCAGTCTCTGCCCGTGTTCCAAGAAGATTTCCGAGTACGGCGCCCACAACCAGCGCTCGCACGTCACGGTCACCGCCCGCACCAACGACTTCGTATGGATCGAGGAAATCGTGCAACTGGTCGAGACCGAAGCCTCGTGCGAGCTGTTCGGCCTGCTCAAGCGTCCGGATGAAAAATTCGTCACCGAACGCGCCTATGACAACCCCAAGTTCGTCGAGGACATGGTCCGCGACGTGGCCGCCCGCCTCAATTCCGAGGGACGCATCGACGCCTATATCGTCGAGTCGGAAAACTTCGAGTCGATCCACAACCATTCGGCGTACGCGCTGATCGAGAAGGACAAGACCCGCGGTTGAATGCCGCCCCGCCTCGGTCGCCCCCGTTTTTGGGAAAAAGCCGGTCAAAAAGAACGGGGCGCCGCAGCGCCCCGTTTGCTTGTGCCTCCGGAAACCGCTCAGGCGGCCGCCGGCTTGGGAGTCTTGCGGACGAGCTTTTCCTTGATCCGTGCCGACTTGCCGGAACGCTCGCGCAGGTAGTACAGCTTGGCGCGACGAACATCGCCGCGGCGCTTGACTTCAATCGCTGCGACCAGTGGCGAATACGTCTGAAAGGTGCGCTCGACGCCTTCGCCGGAAGATATCTTGCGCACGGTGAAGGCAGAATTCAGGCCGCGGTTGCGCTTGGCGATGACGACGCCCTCGTAGGCCTGCAGACGCTCGCGGCTACCTTCCTTGACTTTCACCTGAACGACGATGGTGTCGCCCGGGGCGAATTCGGGAAGGGTCTTGCCCAGTCGGGCAATTTCCTCTTGTTCCAGCTGTTGTATCAGATTCATGTGAGATCCTTGAAATTCATGAACATTTACTCACCGCATTGCTCCTCTCCGACAATTTCCGTAAGGAGTTGCGCTTCTTCCGCGGTCAACCCGCGGTGCGCCAGCAAATCCGGCCGGCGCTTCCGGGTTCGCGCCAGCGACTGCTTCAGCCGCCAGCGACGAATTCTCCTGTGGTCGCCGGAAACCAACACTTCCGGAACGGCTTGACCTTCGTACACTTCGGGCCGCGTGTAATGCGGACAATCCAGCAGACCCGATACAAACGAATCTTCCACCGCCGAAGCGGCATCACCCAGTACACCCGGCAACTGGCGGACGACGGCATCGATCAAGACCATCGCCGGCAACTCGCCACCGGAAAGAACAAAATCCCCGATCGAAATTTCCTCATCGACCCAGCGCTCGATCACACGCTCGTCTATTCCTTCGTAACGACCGCAAAGCAGGATCAGCCCCTCTTCACCCGTCGCCAATTGCATTACCCTTTCGTGGGTCAGCGGCGCGCCCTGAGGCGACAGGCATATCACCCGGCTCAGCAGGCCCGCCTGCCGTTGCTGCGCCTTGGCCGCCGCGATCGCCTTTTCCAGCGGCCCCGGCTGCATGACCATCCCCGGCCCGCCACCGAAGGGGCGATCATCGACCCGACCCCAGGCATTCTCGGCAAAATCCCGCGGATTCCAGCCTTGCCACGCCCAGCGCCGCTCTTCCAGCGCCCGGCGGGTAATACCGCTCTGCGTCACCGCAGAAAACATCTCCGGGAAGATGGTAATGCAGTCGAACCGGATCACCAGTCGCTGCCCCACTCCACGCGGATCCGTCCCGCTTCCCCCTCCACCGCCCGAATTACCGCCGAGACAAACGGCAGCAGACGCTCCAGGCCAGCATCATCAACCACTCGCAATACCGCGTTGGCCCCAGTTTCGATCAACCCGGCAACCTTGCCGAGTCGTTCGCCGGCGCTATTGATTACCTCCAGGCCGACCAGATCGACCCAGTAAAACTCGTCCTCTTCGGTCTTCGGCAACGCAGCGCGCGGCGCCCCCACCAGAAGACCCTTCATGGCCTCGGCCGCGGTGCGATCCGGAACGCCATCCAGCAGAACCACCAGACCTTCACCATGCGCCTTCAAGGCCTTCAGGCCATATTCGCGCCACGGCCCGCCTTCGCTGCCGACCCACCAGGCCGGCATCTCACCCCAATTCAGAGGATCGTCGCCGAAAGAGTACAACCTGAGCCAGCCCTGCATCCCGTAGGGGTCGGCCAACCGCCCCAGAACGACGATGTCGCCGCCGGCCAAAATGCTGACTGCTTAAGCGGCGGCCTGCAGGACGGCGTGCTGTTTGACCAGGCGGGCAACCGTCGGCGACAATTGGGCGCCGTTCTGCTGCCAGTAGGTCAGGCGATCGACAGCAACCCGCAGACCTTCCGCACCGCCGGCGGCAACCGGATTGTAGAAACCGATGCGCTCGACGAAGCGTCCATCACGGCGACTGCGAGAATCGGCCACAACCATGTTGTAAAAAGGACGCTTTTTGGCGCCGCTGCGGGCAAGGCGGATAACAACCATGGAAATTCTTTCGTTGCTTTAAAAAAGACCGAATATTATATCGCCTAATCAAGGAAATACAAGGTCCATGAAGGCAAATCCGGGCGCCGGCGAGGTAGAGCGGATGCTGGTCGTTCCGACACGGAAAATGCCGTCATAGTCGGTCGTTCTGAACATTCAAGATGTCGCAAGAGGCAATGAATTCTTCCCGCGGTTCTGCCGATGGCAAAAGCAAGGCCATCATCGAGTGGCTCGCCCTGGCAAACGGCAGGACCGGTTCCGACGATGCCGACCAACTGCTCAGGCAGGTGTCGCTGTTGCGCGAGGCCGTTATTCCCGCCGGACAGCGCATACGTCTTCTCGACCTGCTGTTCGAGCAGGCCGAGAGAATCGTTCTGGCCCAGTTGCCATTGCTGCTTGACGTCACACTGCCGGTTTCGCGCAAGATCCGGTATCGCGTCGGCATCGTCCAGGAATTTCTGGATGTACTGATCCAGGAGTATTCCAGCACGCTCTCCGAGTTGTTCGACCCGCAGATCGCTTCGCCAGTCCGTCCGCCCCAGGAAACCCTGGGCCGGATCATGACGTGCATTGCCTGGCACATCCGCACCAATCACTTGGTCGCCTCGCCCAACGGCGTCGGGGTCTGGCAACAACTGCATGCGGCCTACCGCACATCGCGCCGCCTTGGCCTCGCGGAGACGCCGGGTCGGGATGGCGAGCCGACGATCCAGCAGTCTTATCTCCATGTCCTGCTGGCCGCAATTGCCCAGCCAGCGTCGTTCTGCTCCAGCGAACTCGAGTTCATTACCGACTACATCGCATCGTGCGTCCGGACCGTCGACATCCTTGAGAACCCGCCGCTGGATCGCACCGGCGTCTTCTGGATAGCCCTGGAGAACGACTATCCGGCCCAGGCCCTGGCACGGCGCGCCCCGCCCAGTGACACGTTTGCCCTCTATTTTGCGTGCGATATTGTCGCCCGCGATACACGGCAACAACTCGCAGATCTGGCCAAAGGAGCGCCGGCTTCCAGCCTGGGGCTTCCGGATTTCGCGGACAAGCCAGCTGGCCGTGGCGTATTGCGCCGGCTCAGTGTGCTCTGGGGCAAACCAGCAACGCGCAGGTTCCAGCGCCGCCGCCAGTCATACCGGGTAAGCCTCTGCGCCGGGCTGGAACAGCTCTGGCAGCTGATGCGCCACCCCGAAACGGAAGGGGCGATCAGCGAATGGATGGTGACCAACGAAAGTCCCGACGGCTACTCGCTGATGCACATGTCGGGCGAAACATCGCATTTGCGGGTTGGCGACGTTGTTGCCGTTCGGCCCACGGACGAACATGCCGGCGGGCCGGTTCAGAACTGGCATGTGGGCATCGTGCGCTGGGCGATCTCGGAGAACCCCGAGCATATCGAACTGGGAATGCAGCAACTTGCCGCCGGCGCCATCGCCGCACAGATCATCAGGCCCGCCGAGCTCGAGGCGGGCAGGCTCTCCGCGCTTATCCTCCCGGAGATGCCCCCATTACGTTCCGGGCAAGCCCTGGTGGCCCGGACCGGACAACTGGGAGAACAGGATAACCGGCTGATAGTCCTGGTCGAGCGGGAAAATGTCGAGATTCACGAGGTCCGCCCGACGGCCCTGACCGAGCAGACCTCGAGCATCGAAGTCTTCAGCGTCGAGCCGGACGAGTCGGACGGGCAGTCGTAGCAGCGATCAATCCCCCAAACAGAACGACTGCCCAGCTCAGGTGCAGCCAGGCCAAGAAAACCGGGAACGCGGCGAAGGCGCCGTATACGCTCTTCAGAGTTGCGGAACTGGCCAGGTACCATTCAAAAAGCTTCTGCATGACGGCGAAGGCCAGCGAGGCGAAAAGACCACCGAGCATAGCGCCGCGCCACGGCACCGGCGCATTCGGCACCGCATGGTACAAGAACGAAAAGAACATGCCAAGGACCGTCACCGAGATCGCCTTGAGAGAGGCACGGCGCACCCACTCTACCTCCTCGACGAAGCCGAGCGACGTGGTGACGGCAAACGAGACGGCGGCGGCCACCGCAGCCAGAACGAATGGCCACACCGCTATCGCGAACAGATAGAGCTTGAGACGGGCCAGAAAGGGCCGCGGCTTGACCTGCCAGACGTGATTGAACGCCCGTTCGATGGTGAACATCAGGATGAAGGCGGTGATGCTCAGGAAGGCAATCCCAGCCACGGTCAACTGCTGTGCACGGTGCGAAAAACGGGAGATATTGCCGGAAATCGTGCCAGCCGCCCCGCTCGGCAGCAATGAGCCCTGAATCAGCACTTCGAGTCGGGTCAACAACAGATTCAGATACGGAACGGCATCAGCAATCGACAATATGAGCGTCACCAGCGGCACCAGCGCCATCAGCGTCGTGAACGCCAGGGCGGAACTGGTCTGCATCATGTTCTCGGTGCGGAAGCGGCGGAAGATCGTTGGTGGAACACCCGCCCTGGGCGGCGACCGTCGATATCGGGAGTGGGTCTGCATGGGACCGTATAATAGCCGACCATGCATGACATCCTCGTTCTCTACTACAGCCACCGCGGCTCGGTACGCGCCCTGGCCGAGCGGATCGCGCGCGGGGTCGAATCGGTTCCCGGCGCTCACGCACGGCTGCGCACGGTACCCAGGGTGTCGGCCGTCTGCGAAGTGGCAGAAGCTGCGGTTCCGGACTCCGGCGCACCCTACGTCGAAGCGGCCGATCTTGAAGAATGCCTCGGCCTGGCGCTTGGCAGCCCGGTCCGCTTCGGCAACATGGCGGCGCCGATGAAGTATTTCTGGGATGGCACCATCGCCGCCTGGCAGAACGGTACACTGGCCGGCAAGCCGGCCTGCGTGTTCACGTCGAGCAGCAGCCAGCACGGCGGCAACGAGGCAACCTTGCTGTCGATGACCCTGCCGCTCCTCCACCACGGGATGCTGGTCATGGGCCTGCCGTTCACCGAGCCGGATGTCGGGCACACCCAGCAGGGCGGAACCCCCTATGGCGCCAGCCATGTCGCCGGCGCCGGCGGCAACCCGCTGCTGTCCGACGCCGAAAGCCGGCTCGCCTTCGCCCAGGGCAGGAGGCTGGCAAATATTGCCCTGAAACTGGGTCGACCGTGACCGCCGGACGCTATCAGTTCATTGCCAGCGCCAGCCTGATCGCCCTTATTTTCCTCTGCCTCGGCTGGGAACTCTGGTGGGCGCCGCTCAAGCCGGGCGGTTCCTGGATGATGCTCAAGGCGGTGTTCCTGCTGGTGCCGCTGTTCGGCATCCTGCGCGGCAAGCGCTACACGTACAAATGGATGTCGCTGTTCATCCAGTTCTACCTGCTCGAAGGATTGACTCGCGCCACCAGCGACAGCGGGCTTTCACAGAAACTGGCCATCGCCGAAACCGCACTGGCGGCAATCGTCTTCGTCGCGACTATCCTCTACATCCGTGCAACGCGCCCAACCGGGGAAGAAAAGGCAGTTCAGTCGAGCTGAAGCAGCCGGCTCGAGCAGCGCCGGGACCGAGATCAGACATCGCCCTGGGCACGCACCCGGTCGAGACTCGAGTGCAGCTTGTTCAGCGCATTCAGGTAGGAACGCGCCGAGGCGATGACGATGTCGGTATCGGCGCCATTGCCATTGACAATCCGGCCAGCCTTGGCCAGACGGGTCGTCACTTCACCTTGGGCGTCAGTGCCAGTGGTAATGGCATTGACCGAATAGAGGAGAAGTTCGGCGCCGCTCCCGGCAATGCACTCGATCGCCTTGAACGTGGCGTCGACCGGACCGCCACCGCTGGCCTCACCCTTGCGTTCGACGCCGCCGACACTCAGGATCACCCTGGCATGCGGCATCTCGCCGGTCTCGGAACAGACGTGCGAATAAATCAGCTTGTAATGCTCGTGTTCCGGCGTCACCAGGTCGTCCGAAACCAGCGCATGGAGGTCTTCGTCGAAAATCTCGTGTTTGCGATCGGCCAGTTCCTTGAAACGCGCAAAGGCGGCATTAAGCGCTTCGTCGCTTTCCAGCTCGATGCCGATTTGCTGCAGGCGGGCCTTGAAGGCGTTGCGCCCCGAATGTTTGCCGAGAACCAGTTTGTTCTGGGCCCAGCCGACGTCCTCGGCGCGCATGATTTCGTAAGTCTCGCGATGCTTGAGGACGCCATCCTGATGAATGCCGGCTTCGTGAGCGAAGGCATTGGCGCCGACGACCGCCTTGTTGGGCTGCACGGGATAACCGGTGATCTGCGATACCAGCTTCGAAGCCGGAACGATCTGCGTCGTGTCAATCCGTGTCTCCACCGGGAAGACATCGCTACGCGTACGCACCGCCATCACCACCTCTTCCAGCGAGGCATTGCCGGCCCGTTCTCCGAGACCGTTGATCGTGCACTCGACCTGACGCGCGCCGGCCAGGACCGCGGCCAACGAATTGGACACCGCCAGCCCGAGATCGTTATGGCAATGCACCGACCAGATCACCCGGTCCGAATTGGGCACGCGCTCGATCAACTGGCGCATGGTTTCCGCGTACTGGTAAGGAATGTTGTAACCCACGGTGTCTGGGACATTGATCGTGGTCGCGCCCGCCTTGATCACTTGCTCGAAGATCCGGCACAAAAAGTCGAGTTCGGAGCGACCGGCATCCTCGGCGGAAAACTCGACGTCATCGGTGTACTCGCGAGCCCAGCCAATGGCCCTGATCGCCTGCTCGACGACCTGGTCCGGGCTCATGCGCAGCTTCTTTTCCATGTGGATCGGCGAAGTGGCAATGAACGTATGGACGCGCCCCGATTTTGCCGGCTTGATCGCCTCGCCCGCTCGGCGGATGTCGTTTTCGTTGGCGCGCGCCAGCGAACATACGGTCGACTCCTTGATCGTGTGGGCAATCGCCTGAATGGCATCGAAATCGCCGGGCGAAGCCGCCGCGAAACCGGCCTCGATCACGTCCACCCGCATTTTCTCGAGTTGGCGTGCGACGCGGATCTTTTCCTCCCGGGTCATCGAGGCACCGGGACTTTGTTCGCCGTCGCGCAGGGTGGTGTCGAAAATTACCAGATGTTGTTTCATTCTTGCTCCGAAGCGTCAAAGGCGCCGGCGCTTGAACATGCCGACCGCCGCCAGCACATAGCCGGAAAAACCGTAAAGTACAAAGAACCCGAACAACGCGATTTCAGGGCTGTAGGCAATCAGGGCGAAACCCAGCGCAATGGCAGCCACCACAAAGAACGGCACGCTCTTGCGGAGGTTGATGTCCTTGAAGCTGTAGTAGCGGACATTGGAAATCATCGTCAAGCCGGCAAAAACCGTCAACCCGCAAGCGAGCCAGCGCACGTCGCTGCCGGGAATTCCGGTCTCGATCATTACCCAGACCAGGCCGGCCACCAGCGCCGCTGCAGCCGGCGAAGGCAGGCCCTGGAAGTAGCGCTTGTCCATGACTTCCAGCGTGGTATTGAAGCGCGCCAGACGCAGGGCCGCGCCGGCACAGTAGATGAAGGCGGCAATCCAGCCCAGCCGGCCGAGATCGCGCAAGGCCCATTCATAGATCACCAGCGCCGGCGCGGCGCCGAAGCTGACCATGTCGGACAACGAATCGTATTCGGCACCGAAGGCTGACTGCGTATGCGTCAGACGCGCCACACGCCCGTCGAGGCCGTCGAGCACCATGGCGATGAAGATAGCCATCGCTGCCCGCTCGAAGTCGCCCTGCATCGCCTGGACAATGGCAAAGAAGCCCGCGAACAGCGCCGCCGTGGTGAACAGGTTGGGCAGCACATAAATCCCGCGCCGCTTGAGTTCCGGATTGAACAGGGTTTTACGGGGCTTGAGTTCGGTCATGGGTCACTACTGAATTGACGACAGGAAAGGGATACGCCGCGAGCGATCCATATCCGCAAACAACGAGGGCGGTGCAGACTTCTACACCGCCCATGCCAGGATGAGGCCAAGCACAAGCGCGAGCAACGACGCTTCGCGAGCCCGCGGTTGTCCAGATCAGTTCCTGGACTGGTCGACGAGCTTGTTCTTCTTGATCCAGGGCATCATGTCGCGCAGCTTCTCGCCGACCTGTTCGATCGGATGAGCAGCGGTCAGGCGTCGACGAGCGGTCATGGCCGGATAATTCGTACGGCCTTCAAGGATGAACATCTTGGCGTAGTCACCCTGCTGGATACGCTTCAGGGCATTGCGCATGGCGGCGCGCGACTGCTCGTTGATGACCTCGGGACCGGTAACGTACTCGCCATATTCGGCGTTGTTGGAGATTGAGTAGTTCATGTTGGCGATGCCGCCCTCGTACATCAGGTCGACAATCAGTTTCAGCTCGTGCAGGCACTCGAAGTAGGCCATTTCCGGAGCGTAGCCGGCTTCGACCAGCGTTTCGAAGCCCATCTTGACCAGCTCGACGGCACCGCCGCAGAGAACGGCCTGCTCGCCGAAGAGGTCGGTCTCGGTCTCTTCACGGAAGTTGGTTTCGATGACGCCCCCCTTGGTGCCGCCGTTGGCTGCAGCATACGACAGGGCGATGTCCCTGGCCTTGCCGGTCCTGTCCTGATGGACGGCAATCAGCGACGGCACGCCGCCCCCCTTCAGGTACTCGGAACGCACGGTGTGGCCCGGGCCCTTCGGGGCAACCATGATGACATCCACGTCATCGCGCGGCACGACCTGGTTGTAATGGACATTGAAGCCGTGGGCAAATGCCAGTGCCGCACCTTTCTTCAGGTTGGGTGCAACTTCTTCGCTGTACACCTGCGGGATGTTTTCATCCGGCAAGAGCATCATGACGACGTCGGCCGCCTTGACGGCCTTCCCGATCTCTTCGACCTTGAGGCCGGCGGCTTCGGCCTTCTTCCACGAAGCACCACCCTTGCGCAGACCGACGATGACCTTGACGCCGGAATCATTCAGGTTCTGCGCGTGGGCGTGGCCCTGGGAGCCGTAACCGACGATAGTGACCTTCTTGCCCTTGATCAGGGAGAGGTCGGCGTCCTTGTCGTAATAGACTTTCATGAAATCCTCGTGATGTGCAGATAGTCAGACTTTGAGAATGCGATCGCCGCGACCGATGCCGCAGACACCGGTACGAACCGTTTCGAGAATCAGGCCGGCATCGAGTGCAGCGATGAAGGAATCGAGCTTGGAACTGGATCCGGTCAACTCGATGACGTAGGTCGTTTCCGTGACGTCGATGATGCGACCACGAAAGATGTCGGCCATGCGCTTCATCTCCTCGCGGTCCTTGCCGGTGGCGCGAACCTTGATCAGCATCAACTCGCGCTCGACGTGGGCTGCTTCGGAAAGGTCGACCACCTTGACCACGTCAATCAGCTTGTTGAGTTGCTTGGTGATCTGCTCGAGTACTTCGTCGGAACCCCGGGTCAGGATGGTCATCCGCGAAAGCGACGGATCCTCGGTCGGCGCCACGGTCAGCGATTCGATGTTGTAACCGCGGGCCGAGAACAACCCGGCCACACGGGAGAGCGCACCCGATTCGTTTTCGATCAGGATGGAAATGATGTGTCGCATAGTCCTTTCCTCCCCCGCCTACAGTTCTTCAGCGAGGATCATTTCGGTCAGGCCCTTGCCCGCCGCAATCATCGGGAAAACATTGGCCGCCGGATCGATGATGAAATCGAGGAACACCAAGTCGTCCTTGTGCTCGGTGAACGCCTTGCGCAAGGCCGGCTCGACGTCCTCCGGCTTCTCGATCTTCATACCGACATGGCCATAGGCTTCAGCGAGCCTGACGAAGTCCGGGAGCGAGGTGACGTAGGATTGCGAATAACGCTTCGAGTAGAACATCTCCTGCCATTGACGGACCATGCCGAGCATGCCGTTGTTCAGATTAATGATCTTGATCGGCAGGCCGTACTGTTTGCAGGTCGACAATTCCTGGATGCACATCTGGATCGAACCCTCGCCCGTCACGCAGGCAACCGTCGCACCGGGGTGAGCCATCAGCACACCCATGCCATAAGGCAGGCCAACCCCCATCGTGCCCAGACCGCCGGAGTTGATCCAGCGCCGAGGCTGGTCGAAATGGTAGTACTGGGCAGCGAACATCTGGTGCTGACCGACATCCGAGGTAACAAAGGCATTGCCTCCGGTGACCTCGTAGAGCTTTTCCATCACGTACTGCGGCATGATCATCCGATCCTGCTTGTAGCGCAAGCTGTCGCGGCCGCGCCACTCGGCGATCTGCTTCCACCAGTTGGCGACTTCGGGATTGGCCTTGAACCCGGCAGCAACCAGCTTGATCATTTCTTCGAGCACATCCGCCACATTGCCGACGATCGGCACGTCGACCTTGACGCGCTTGGATATCGACGAGGGGTCAATGTCGATGTGGATCACGCGGCGCTTTTCCTCGCCGAAATGCTCCGGATTGCCGATCACGCGATCGTCGAAGCGCGCGCCGACCGCTAGGATCACATCCGCGTAGTGCATCGCGTTGTTGGCTTCATAGGTGCCATGCATGCCGAGCATGCCGACGAACTGCGGATCCGTGGCCGGATAGCCGCCGAGTCCCATCAGCGTGTTGGTGACAGGAAAGTTCAGCTTGCGCGCGAGATCGGTGAGCTGCGGCGCCGCATCGGACAGGATGACGCCACCACCAGTGTAGATGATCGGACGCTTGGCCTCCTGGAGGATCTGTACCGCTTTCTTGATCTGGCCGAGATGCCCCTTGACAACCGGGTTGTAGGAACGCATCTGGATGGACTTGGGGTATTCGAACTCGCACACCTGGGCGGTGACATCCTTCGGAATATCGACCACAACCGGACCGGGACGACCGGTGGCGGCAATGTGGAAGGCCTTCTTGAGCGTCAGCGCCAGGGTCCTGACGTCCTTGACCAGGAAATTGTGCTTGACACAGGGACGGGTAATGCCGACCGCGTCACACTCCTGGAAGGCGTCCTGGCCGATGTAGGCGGTCGGCACCTGGCCCGTAATGACCACCAAAGGAATCGAGTCCATGTAGGCGGTGGCGATGCCCGTAACCGTATTGGTGACCCCGGGACCCGAAGTCACGAGAGCGACGCCGACCCTTTGTGACGAGCGCGAGTAAGCGTCGGCGGCATGGACAGCAGCCTGCTCGTGGCGAACCAGGATGTGCCTCACCTGATCCTGCTTGAAGAGCGCGTCGTAGATGTGCAGGACGGACCCGCCGGGGTAACCGAATACACACTCGATCTTTTCTTCCTGCAGGCACCTGACTACAATTTCTGCACCGCTGATCATCATTCTTGAGCCCAATTAAGCTGTTGCCTGAAAAACGTGTAACCTTAATGCAGTGACCCTGTTCGGTCAAGGCGTTACAGCATGACCACAGCCTTTCCAAGGCTCTCAAACCGGAAGAGACGACCCTGGCCTCACCCAACGAACTGGCTTTTTTCCTTGAATCCGTTGAACGGCGCGCGTTCAAGCAGGCAATGTTTGCCGTGCGCGAACAGGAATGTGCCCTCGACATTGTTCAGGACAGCATGCTCAAGCTCGCCGAAAAATATGGCGACCGCCCGGCCGATGAGTTCCCGATGCTCTTCCAGCGCATCCTGCAGAACACGATTCGCGACTTCTATCGGCGCAGCAAGGTTCGCTCGATGTGGACGACAGTTCTGTCAGCATTCTCGCCTGACGACGACGATGACCACGACCCGTTGGAGACCCTGGCCGCGGATGAGGGTCCGCACGGTCCGCAAACGCCGGAAAGTCAGCTTCTCCAGGCCCAGACCCTGAGCGCAATCGAAGACGAGATAAAAAAGTTGCCAGCACGTCAACGGGAAGCCTTTCTCATGCGTTACTGGGAAGACATGGACGTCGCTGAGACCGCAGCGGCGATGGGCTGCTCAGAAGGCAGCGTCAAAACCCATTGTTCGCGCGCCACCAACGCGCTAGCAACCGCCCTGTCGGCAAGAGGTATCAAGCTATGAATGAAGAACGTTATGCATCGCGGGTTCGGCAGGCGCTGAACCATGGACTGAAAGACATCCACCCGGCTTCCGCGCGGCGTCTGGAGGCGGCACGCCATCTGGCGCTGTCGCGCCAGAAGCAGGAGGTTCCCCAGTTGGCACTGGCCGGCGATCACAGTCGCCGCCAATTCCATTTCATGTCGGAAAATCGCCACCTGCGGCAAGTATTGGCCGTCCTGGCGCTATTGTTCGGCATGTGGGTTTCTTTCTACCTGGACAGCGTGAAGTACATCTCGGCAATCGAAGAGGTGGACAGTGCGCTGCTTTCCGATGACCTCCCCCCCGAGGCCTTTCTGGATAACGATTTCTTCAAATGGTTAAAAGACGACACGTCGGCGGAATAGTCCTCAGCTTCGCCCTGGCATCCCCGCTCGCCGCCCAGCCACCAACCACGGCGGTCATAGGCACCCCCCCGCAACCCGGTTGGAGCCTGCTCAGCGCGCAACAGAAAGTCATCCTGACTCCGCTCGCGGCGGAATGGGACAAAATGGACAATGTCCGCCGCAAAAAGTGGCTGGGTATTGCCGAGCGTTATCCCGGCATGAAGCCGGAAGAACAGCGCCGAATGCAGGAGCGCATGCGCGAATGGGCGAGTCTGTCCCCTGAACAGCGTGCCAAGGTCAGGGACAACTTCAGGGAGTTCAACCAGCTCCCTTCGGAGCAGAAGCAGACGGTCAAGCAGAAGTGGGAAGCCTATTCGAGTCTGCCTCCCGAAGAGCAGCAGCGCTTGCGCCAGGAAGGCAAGTCGTCCAGGCTTCTGGCGCCGCCGCCGGTCGCCGAGCCAGCCCCGGTTTCTCAGGAGCAGGTTGCGGGGGAAGGTGAGAGCACGGCAACTGCCCAGCAACCTGCCGAGCCCGTGAAGAATTGATGACCGATGCTGTCCCCAGCATCGGACGCCGGCTCGCGAGCATGCTGTATGAAAGTCTGGTCGTCTTTGCCGTGCTGCTGATCGGTTTCCTGTTGCCGCAGACCCTGCTCTCCGGATTTGGCCTTGTCATGGGCGGCAGGTTGCTGTGGCTGCATGTGTTGCTGTTGTTGATGGTCTATTTCGTATGGTTCTGGCTCAACGGCGGGCAGACCCTGCCCATGAAGACCTGGAAACTGCGTCTTGCCGGTGCCGATGGGCGACGACCGAGACCACTGCAAGCGCTGCTCCGCTATCTGGCTGCGTGGCCGAGCATCCTGTTGTGCGGCTTCGGGCTGTTCTGGGCACTGTTCGACAAGGACCGGCAATTTCTGCATGACCGCATCGCCGGCACCCGCATCGTCTTCGCCAACTGAGGTTGCTGTCTTGCCGCCTCAGCGGCGCTCGACCCACCACAGCATCACGATGGCTGCCAGCAGAAACATGGCCGAGGGCGCTACGGCGCTGGCAAAGGGCGGCCACGAGTTGATCGCGCCGAGATTGGAAAAAAGTCCGTTCAGCATGTAGAAAAGAATGCCGAACATTACGCCGACGAACAGCTTCAGGCTAACCCCGCCGACCCGGCTGTGCGAGTAACCAAAGGGCAACGCCAGAGCCACCATCACAAAGGTTGTCAAAGGGTAGACCAGCTTTTTCCAGATCGCGATCTCGTAACGCTCTGTCTTCTGCCGATTCTCGGACAAATGCTGCAGGTAACCCGACAGTCCAACGAGAGACATACGGTCCGGCGACACCATCAATGTCGACAGCAACTCCGGCGTGACCGCCGACTTCCACTCGTCAGTCTCGCTCCGCTCTACCCGTGACGTGTTGCCGTCAAGTATCGTGCGCACGACGCCGTGCAAGAGCCAGTGCTCTGGCGGACTGAAAGTCGCCTCACGGGCCTCGGTGACCGATTCGAGCGCGTTCGCCGCGTCGAACTTGTAAATGCGAACGAATTGCAGACGCGCATCGGGAGTTGCAAAACGAACGTTGATGAAATTTCGTCCGTCCTTCAGCCAGAGGCCGGTCATGAAGCCATGCTGCGCAATAACTCTGCTCAACGCCCGTGCTTTCAGTTCCTGGGCCTGACGTTCCGAGACCGGCGCCAGCACCTCGCCGACCAGCATGGTGAGCAAGGCCAGCAGTCCGGCAACCCGGAACAGGGTCAGCAGCAGATCTCGCGTCGCCAACCCGGAGGCGCGCAGCACGGTGATTTCGGAATGCCGGGCCAGCGTGGAAAGCGCATAAAGGGTGCCGATCAACGCCGCGATCGGTATCAGTTCGTAAACCAGCCCAGGGAGGCCCAGAGCCACGAAGATGACGGCGTGACCGAATTGATACCCCGCTTTTCCGACGCTGGGCAACTCGTTAACCAGGTTGAAAAAACTGAAGAGGGCGAGGAATGCCGCCAGCACCAGAAAAATCGCCGCGAAGGTCTCGCGCATCAGATAACGCTGGTAGAGACGCAGACGGAACATCAGGAACCCCTTTTCTGCCACGGCATCGATACCGCGATCCGCTTGTAGAACAGCAGCAGCAATGGGAGCATCATCAGGGCATGGGCGGCCCAGACACCAATCGAGAACGACAGCCTCCCCTGCGCCACCCAAGCCTGGCTGAGTGACATAAAATTATTGTAGATCGCATAGACTAGGATGGCGATCAGCATGTTGGCGGAACGGCCGGCACGCGGATTCACATACGAGAGGGGAATCGCCATCAGCGCAAGGATGACGGCGGAGATGGGCATTCCGATCCGCCACAGCAACTCTCCACGCGCCTGCTTGCTGGTCTCGCGCACCAGTTCGGTGAGCGGCAGGCGGCTAGGAGGACGTTCCCCCGGCTTGACCTCGGCATCCTCGGTGCGGACCTTGTAGCGCTCGAAATCCATGACCTTGAACTGCGGCGTTCCCGGCTCGACCTCGTAACGTCGGCCATGTTCCAGAACCACGAAGCGGTCCCCATTGGGCTCGATTTCCTGATAGCCGGTATCCGACATCACCACGCCCAGTTTGCCCTCCTGCATCGAGGCGACAAAGACATTGCCGACCTTGCTTGCATCATCAGCCAACGACTCGACGAAGATCACGCGTTGCCCGCTCTTGGCTTCGCGGAACAGGCCGGGCGTTACCTGCGAGACATCGCTGCGCGCCGAGAGCCGCTGCTTGAATTCATCCGCGTTGTATTGGGCCCAGGGAGACAGGAATCCGGATAGCGTTGCAATGGCGAGCACGATCGGCCAGGCAAACATTAGCACCGGACGGATCCATGCCGTCAACGGCTGGCCGCAGGAAAACCAGACCACCATTTCCGAATCGCGGTAAACGCGCGAGAGCGTGAGTAGAATCGCCACGAACAGTGTCAGCGAGAGTAGTACCGGCATGTAATTCAGGGTCGCAAAACCGAGCAGCGAGACTACCGCTTCGGGCGCAATCCTTCCGCCCGCAGCTTCCTTCAACAAGCGTATGAGTTGCGTTGAGAGGAGGATCGCCAGCAGGGCGACACCGATGCCGGATGCTGCCTGGGCCAACTCGCGCCGGGCGGCGCGCTCGAATATCATGCTTTGACGAAACCAAAAAAATGCGAGGATAATCCGGCGGATATTGAGATATCCATCAACTGGAGCAGCGAGTGGAATTTAGCATAAAAAGCAACAGCCCGGAGAAGCAGAGAAGCGCTTGCGTCGTAGTCGGGGTTTTCGAATCAGGGAAGCTTACCCCGCCCGCCGAATTGCTGGACAAGGCTGCCGGCGGCTACATTTCCGACATCGCCCGGCGTGGCGACATGGAAGGCAAGGCCGCCACCACTCTGCTGCTGCACAACGTGCCCGGCACGCTCTGCGACCGTGTCCTGCTGATTGGCCTGGGCAAGGAAAAGGAGTTTCACGAGAAGGAATTCCTCGGCGCCATCCGCCTCGCCGTCAAGACCGTAAACGAGACCGGCGCTTTCGACGCGTCTTTCTTCCTGACCGAATTGCTTGTCAGGAAACGGAGTGTTGCCTGGCGCGTGCGCCAGGCAGCGATGATCGCACTGGAAGCCACTTACCGTTTCGACAGGTTCAAGACCAAGAAGGACGAGGTACGCCGCCCGTTGCGGAAGTTGACGTTGGCGGTCGAGCGGCGCAATGAGCATGGGCAGGCTGAACAAGGCCTGGCTCAAGGCATTGCGATCGCCGGAGGAATGGCCGCAGCGCGGGATCTCGGCAACCTGCCAGCGAACATCTGCAACCCGGCGCATGTTGCCGAACAGGCCCGGGCGATAGCACGGGAGCTCAACCTGGAATGCGATGTTGTGGAGCGCGCCGACATGGAAAAGCTGGGAATGCACTCCCTGCTCGCGGTAGCCGCCGGCTCGCACCAGCCGCCCAAGCTGATCGTGCTCAGCTACCGGGGCGCCACGGGAGGAGCGAAGCCTGTCGTCCTGATCGGCAAGGGTGTCACCTTTGATACCGGTGGCATTTCGTTGAAACCGGCAGCCGAGATGGACGAAATGAAGTACGACATGTGCGGTGCCGCCGCAGTGCTGGGCACCCTGCAAGCCGTCGTCCGCCTGAAGTTGCCCATCAACCTGACGGTGATCGTGCCAGCTACCGAAAACATGCCCGGTGGCGGCGCCACCCGTCCGGGCGACATCGTCACCTCGATGTCCGGACAGACCATCGAAATTCTCAACACCGACGCCGAGGGCCGGTTGATTCTGTGCGATGCGCTGACCTATGCCGAACGTTTCGAACCGGATACCGTCATCGACGTCGCGACGCTGACCGGCGCCTGTGTCGTCGCCCTGGGCGGCGTCGCCAGCGGCCTCTTCGCCAACCGCGACGCGCTGGCCCGGGAACTGCTCGCCGCCGGCGAGGAAGCACACGACCGCGCCTGGCACATGCCGTTGTGGGACGATTATCAGGAGTTGCTGAAGAGCCCGTTCGCCGATATGGGCAACATCGGTGGCCGCTGGGCCGGAGCCATTACCGCTGCCTGTTTCCTGTCGCGCTTCACCAAGAAGTTCAAATGGGCGCACCTGGACATCGCCGGCACCGCCTGGAAGTCGGGAGCCGACAAGGGCGCGACGGGGCGGCCTGTTGCCCTGCTTACCCACTACCTTCTACAACGCACCGGCCAACTGAATTGACCCAGGTCTTCTTCTACCACGGCGCGTCGGACAAGATCGCCGCCGCCTGCGCGCTGCTCGGCGGCGCCTACGCCAAGAACAAGCCGGTACTGGTCTACGCACCGGAAACGGACGTCGCCGGCGCCGTCGACCGCATGCTGTGGACCCACTCGGCGCTGAGTTTTGTGCCGCACTGCCGGAGCGATTCTCCCCTCGCCGGCGAGACACCGATCCTGATCACCGACGATCTTGATCACCTGCCGCAGGACGACCGCCTGATGAACCTCAGCCACGTCGTCCCGCCTGGTTTTTCGCGCTTCCACAGCCTGATCGAGGTAGTCGGTCGGGAGGAGGCCGACCGCAGCAGCGCCCGCGATCGCGTCAAGTTCTACAAGGACCGCGGTTACGAGGTCCGCTATTTCGACCTCGGCGAGCGTTAGGGGAAGGCCGATGAGCAGTCCCGTCCTTGACCGCGCCGACAAGTTGATGCGGCGGCGAAGATCGCGAACCGCCGATAGCGACGACGTGCCGGTTCTTGTCGACGCCTTCGACCCGGAAACGGACATCCCGGTTCTTCTCGATGCCGAGCCCGCCGCTGCGGCTCGCGAACCGCAGCCCGAAATGAAACCCGTGGCAGAGCGACAAAACGGCGTCGCGCTTGACGGCGAGATGCTCGACATCATCGCCCATGAACTGGCCCGGCGCGTCCATGATCGCCTCGCCGCCGAGCTCCCGGCCATTGTCGAGACGACCATCCGCGAATTCCTCGGCGAGCCGGAGATCATGGCTTTGATCCGTCCGCGCGACTGAGATCGCGGCAAAGCCCTCGCCGCGCTCCAGTATAATCGCTGGCTTTCCCCTTCCCAGACAAGTCAATGGAACTCGCCAAAGCCTTCGAGCCGGCCGACATCGAACGCCGCTGGTACCCCGAGTGGGAATCCAGAAATTACTTCGTTGCCGGCGTCGACCGTACCAAGGCTGACAATTTCTGCATCCTGCTGCCGCCGCCCAACGTCACCGGGACGCTGCACATGGGCCACGGGTTCAACCAGACGCTGATGGATGCCCTCACCCGCTACCACCGGATGCGCGGCCACAACACGCTGTGGCAGCCGGGCACCGACCACGCCGGTATCGCCACGCAGATCGTCGTCGAGCGCCAGCTCGACGCCCAGGGCATCTCGCGCCACGACCTCGGCCGCGAAAAGTTCCTGGAGAAGGTCTGGGAATGGAAGGACTACTCGGGCAACACCATCACCAAGCAGATGCGCCGCATGGGCACCAGCCCGGACTGGAAGCGCGAGCGCTTCACGATGGATGCCGGCCTCAACAAGGTGGTCACCGAAACCTTCGTCCGCCTCTACAACGAAGGCCTGATCTACCGCGGCAAGCGCCTGGTGAACTGGGACCCGGAACTGCACACCGCCGTCTCGGACCTCGAAGTGGTGCAGGACGAGGAAGACGGCTTCATGTGGCACATCCGCTACCCGCTGGCCGACGGCAGCGGCAGCCTGGTGGTCGCCACCACCCGCCCGGAAACGATGCTCGGCGACACCGCCGTGATGGTCCACCCGGACGACGAACGCTACAAACACATGCTCGGCAAGAGCGTGAAGCTGCCGCTGACCGACCGCGAAATCCCGATCATCGCCGACAGCTACGTCGATCTCGCCTTCGGTACCGGCTGCGTCAAGGTGACGCCGGCGCACGACTTCAACGACTACGCGGTCGGCCAGCGCCACAGCCTGCCGATGATCTCCATCTTATCTTTGGACGGAAAAATTCTCGATGCCACCTCTGTAGAACGAGATAAGGAATTTTTCCTCCGAAATACTCTTTCCAATAGTGATTACGACAACCTGCTTGCAGAGGCCATGGCAGGCGAACCACTTCAAGCAGTCATCGATAGAGTGATTCCAAGGAAATATCAGGGGCTAGATCGCTTCGACGCCCGCAAGGCCGTCGTCGCCGATCTCGAAGCCGCAGGCCTCCTGGTCAAGACCGACAAGCACAAGCTCAAGGTGCCGCGCGGCGACCGCACCGGCGTCGTCATCGAGCCGATGCTCACTGACCAGTGGTTCGTCGCCATGTCGAAGCCGGGCGCCGACGGCAAGTCGATCACCGAGAAGGCGCTCGAAGTCGTCCATTCCGGCGAGATCAGGTTCTACCCGGAAAACTGGGTGAACACCTACAACCAGTGGCTGAACAACATCCAGGACTGGTGCATCTCCCGCCAGTTGTGGTGGGGCCACCAGATTCCCGCATGGTATGGCGACGACGGCCAAGTCTTCGTGGCGCACAACGAGGACGAAGCGCAAGCCGAAGCGGCGCGGGCAGGCTACGACGGCCCGCTGACGCGCGACCCGGACGTCCTCGACACCTGGTACTCCTCCGCCCTGTGGCCGTTCTCGACGCTGGACTGGACCGGCGACGAGGCGCTCGATGCGGTCAACCCGGTTTTGCGGCAATATTTGCCGTCGACCGTGCTGGTCACCGGCTTCGACATCATCTTCTTCTGGGTGGCGCGCATGGTGATGATGACCACGCACGTCACCGGCAAGATCCCGTTCCGCCACGTTTACGTGCACGGCCTGATCCGCGATTCGGAAGGCCAGAAGATGTCGAAGTCCAAGGGCAACGTGCTCGACCCGATCGATCTGATCGACGGCATCGGCGTCGAAGCGCTGGTCGAAAAGCGCACCAGTGGCCTGATGAACCCGAAGCAGGCGGAAAGCATTGCGAACAAGACACGCAAGGAATTCCCCGAAGGCATCCCGGCCTTCGGCACCGACGCGCTGCGCTTCACCTTCGCCAGCCTCGCCTCGCCCGGCCGCGACATCAAGTTCGACCTCAACCGCTGCGACGGCTACCGCAATTTCTGCAACAAGCTGTGGAACGCCACCCGCTTCGTGCTGATGAACGTCGCCGGCCATGAACTGGCACTCGACCACCAGCAGCAGCCGGGGAGCGGCGCCTGCACCGTGCCTGCCGGCGGCGAGCCCCGTCTGAAGTTCAGCTTCGCCGACCGCTGGATCGTCAGCCTGCTGCAGAAGGTCGAGAAGGAAGTCGAGCAGCATTTCATCGACTACCGTTTCGACCTGCTCGCGCAAGCCATCTACAAGTTCGTCTGGGACGAGTTCTGCGACTGGTACCTGGAAATCGCCAAGGTCGAGATCCAGACCGGCGACGAGGCCCAGCAGCGCGGCGCACGGCGGACGCTGGTCCGCGTGCTGGAAGCCGTGCTGCGCCTCGCCCATCCGCTGACTCCATTCGTCACCGAGGAGCTGTGGCAGACGGTGGCGCCGATCGCCGGGCGCAAGACCCACGACTCGATCATGCTCGCCGCCTACCCACAGGCCGACCTTTCCAGGGTCGACGAAGCCGCCGAGGCAAAAATCGAGCGCCTCAAGGCCCTGACCTACGCCTGCCGCAACCTGCGCGGCGAGATGAACCTGTCGCCGGCGCAGCGCATGCCGCTACTGGTCGCCGGCGGCGGCGCCGACATCGCCGAGTTCGCACCCGTCCTGCAGGCACTCGCCAAGCTTTCCGAGGTGCAGATCGTCGGCGACGTGCCGGCCGACGCGATGGCGCCGGTTGCAGTCGTCGGCGAGACTCGGCTGATGCTCAAGGTGGAAATCGACGTCGCCGCCGAGCGCGAGCGCCTGGTCAAGGAGATCGACAAGCTGGAAAAGCAGATGGCGATCGCCCGCAGCAAACTCGACAACGAAAGCTTCGTCGCCCGCGCCCCGGCTGCCGTGGTCGATCAGGAGAAGCAGCGCTTGGCCGATTTCACCGCCACGCTAGAACAGCTCAAACCCCAGCTTGTCCGGCTGGGACACTGAAATAAGGGAACCTATGTCCGGCGACCACCGCAGTTTTCTTGCCAAGATTTTCCTGGCCATGATGATCTTCACCGGCCTCGTCTGGGTATGGACCGTCGCCTTCATCATCTCCTGGCCGTGGGAGAAAAGCGCCGTCTGGAAGCCGGAATTCCGGGTCGTCGCCGTCTGCGCCGACAATGAGCCTTGCGGCTTCGCCTATCGCGATCTGGAAGATGCCAAGGTCAAGGGTCTCTATACCTCGCTGACGCCCGCGGAACCCGCAGGCGAGATCGAGGAAGCGCACAACTGGCTCAAATGGAAAGTCGACAAGGGAATCATCGAAGCCAAAGCGTCCTCCTGGTATTTCCAGACCACCATCCGCTACAAGGTCGAAGACGACACCCCGATCCTGATCGAATACCAGGACGTTGCAGCCAAGGCTTTCTACCTTGGCATTGCCGCAGGCCTGTTCTCGCTGATCGGCCTCTACCTGCGCCGGCTGCGCGGCTGATTGTCGCGGTCGACGATCCGAAGCCGCCCTTTTTCAGGGCGCTTCCGGACGGGGCAAGCGGACCCTGATCAGTCCGCGCAGGGCATTCCCCAACCAGAAATCTGACCGCAGGTCATCGGGTATCAGGGTCGCTTCCCTTGCCCTACCGCTCGTCAGCAATTCGGCGCGCAGCACGCCAGGCAGGCAGCCGCTGGCGAGCGGTGGCGTCAGCAGGATTCCGTCGCAATCAACGAAGACATTGCTGCGCCCCCCCTCGGCCACTTCGCCCCGCTCATTCAGAAATACCAAGTCGAAGATCGAGGAGTCTGCCGGCAGGCCGCGCAGTGCATCATCGTAGACCCTGCGCTCGCTGGTCTTGTGCCCGCGCAGTGGATCGCCGGAGTTTATGGAAGCTGCCGCCAGCCTGGCGTACCGGATCCCCTCGGGTTCGTCCGCGAGCGGGAAACACTGCGCCGCAATCTCGCCGCTCTTCGCCAGCGTGACCCACACCCGCCAGATTCCGTCGGCCGGCTGCGCGTCAAGGCAGTCCCTGAGGGCGTCTTCATCGAGGGCGAAGCCAAGCCATTCCGCCGACCGGCGCAGCCGGGACAGATGTCCGGCAAGGCGCGGGTACTGCCCATTTTCACGGCGCATGGTTTCGATCAATTGCAGACCGGGGTCGCAAGCACGCAGGAAATCCGCCTTGAGCATGCATTCCCGCCATTCGGCCGCCGCTTCGGAATCGGCGACGATGCCACTGCCGATGCCCATCCGCCCGGTCCGGTCCGGTGCCAACTCCAGCGTGCGGATGGCGACGTTCAGGCGGAGATCACCATTCGGCGTGATCCAGCCGAACGCCCCGGTATACAGGCCGCGCGACCGGCCTTCCAGTTCTCCGAGAATCTGCATCGAGCGGATTTTCGGGGCCCCGGTGACCGAGCCACAGGGAAAGAGCGCGCGGAGAATTGCCGCAAGACCGATGCCGGGAGCGTCCGCAGACACTTCCGACACCATCTGCCAGAGCGTCGGGTAACCCTCGATCGCGAACAGGCGGTCGACCTTGACACTGCCGTTCGCCGCGACCCGGCCGAGATCGTTGCGCAGCAAGTCGACGATCATCAGGTTCTCGGCCCGGTCCTTGACCGAAGCGCGCAGGCGCTCTGCAGGTTGCCCACGCGCCAGCGTTCCCTTCATCGGTCGGGTGACCAGACGATTACCTTCCCGTTCCAGGAAAAGTTCCGGAGACAGCGAAACGATGCCTCCCGCGGCATCGCCGAGGAAGCCGCCGTAGCTGACCGGCTGGCGGGAGCGCAGCCTGGCGTAGAGCGCCAGAGGATGGCCAAACCACTGAAATGTCAGTGGAAAGGTAAGGTTCACCTGATAACAGTCGCCGGCGGAAATGTAGTCCCGGATGCGGTCGACCGCCGCCGCATGCCGATTTTCGTCGATGCCCGCGCGCAGCCTGCCAATCCCCGCCGGATGCCCGCCCCCCTTCTCCACAAGCCACCTCCCGGCGGCCTCGGCAGTCATGGCGCAACGGCGCCGGAACCGCCAGAAGCGCGCGAGCGGGCGCTCAGCCGACGGCGACCACCCGGCGGGTGCTGCCGCCGGCTCGAGGAGATAACCCAACTCGAAGTCGAGCGCGGCGACGGACCATAGACCATCGCCTTCGACAGCCTTCAGCGCTGCGTCCAGACCGGCGTCGTCGAAAACCGTCAGGCAGTCGACCGGGTCTTCGAAACGCCAGGCAGCGGGAGATCCCTGCGGTGCCCGCCGATCTTCAAGAAACGCGTGAAAGGCTGGATCTATTTGCGCTTGAGGCAGAACTCGAAGACCCGGTTTTTTTCGTTCTGTTCCAGCAACTCATTCCCGGTCTGCTTGGCAAATGCCGCAAAATCCTTGACCGAACCCGGGTCGGTCGCCTGCACGCGAAGCACCTGGCCGGTTTCCATTTCAGCCAAGGCCTTCTTGGTACGGAGTATCGGGAGCGGGCAGTTGAGCCCCTTCACATCAAGATCGCGATCAATTTCCATGGCGGGCCATCCAATATGACGATAGCGGATTCTACCCTTAATTCCGCCGTTCCTTCATTTCCTCGATCTGCAGCTTCTTCATCTCGCGCAGGCGCCCGTCGATCATCGACATTTCGTAGAAGTTCGCATCACCGGCCTGTTGCGCCAGTTGCAGTTGTTCGATTGCCCCGGCAGTCTGTCCCTTGAGCGCCGTCAGTTCCGCCAGTGCCAGATGATGCTGCGAACGGCGCCCGAGACCGGCATAGGAATCCGCCCGCAACTTGAGAAAACGCGCATCCTGAGGGTGGCTCTGCAATTGGTCGTCGGCAAACCTGAGGGCAGCGGCAAACTGCTTCTCGGCGAGCAGGGCGCCCCCGTAGCCATAGAGCAACGGCATGTTAAGCGGGTAGCGGACCATCGCCTCACGGTAAAGCGTCAGGCCAGCATCCTTATCGCCACGGCCAATCTTGACCTCGGCGAGTTGCCGGTCGATCATCGGCGACGCCACCTTGAGCTTGCGCACCGCCACCAGCTCCTGTTCGGCGGCCGCCCAGTCCCGGTTGCGGGCGAGAGCGACCGCCAGTCCATAGCGCGTGCTTGCCTCGGAAGCGTACTTGCGGTCACGCAAGAGGTCTGCGAACTCCTTGGCCGCGTCGCTGGGGCGCCCCTGCAATGCCCGCACCCTGGCCCGCACCAGATGAAATTCCGGGCTGTCGGCAACCTGACGGTAGGCAACGGGCCGTTCGCGATTCTGCATGTCGGACATACGCTCGCCGGATAGCGGATGGGTCCGCAGGTAAGCGGTGGCATTGTTCTCGTACTGACGGGTTGACTGCTGCAGACGCCCGAAGAACGCCGACATTCCGCGCACATCGTAGCCCCCCCGGCGCAGGATTTCGAAACCGAGGCGGTCGGATTCGCGTTCGAAATCACGCGAGAAAGCCAGTTGCGCCGATATCGCCCCCGCCTGCGTCGTGCTGATCGCCGCCATGGCCCCCTGCGGGCTGGAGCGCGCGGCAAGCAGTGCGAGCCCCATGGCGACCATCGAAGCCATCGACAGTTGTTTCGACTGGTACACCTGGCGCGCGATGTGGCGCTGGGTCACGTGCGATATTTCGTGGGCAAGAACGCCGGCAAGCTCTGATTCGGTCTGCGCCGCCAGCAGCAACCCGACATGGACGCCGATGAAGCCGCCCGGCATCGCAAAGGCGTTGATACTCATGTCATCGATTGCAAAGAACTGGAAGCCCATTCCGGGATCATTGCTGACGGCGACAAGACGCGCACCGAGCTGATTCAGATAATTCTCAACGTCCGGATCGTCGAGATAAGACGGCTCGTGCCAGCGAATCTCGTCCATGATCTTCTGACCGATTTTCTTTTCGGTTGCCAGCGAGAGTTCGTTGCTCGCCACGTCGCCCAGTTCGGGGAGATCGTCGGCACGCATTGGCTGTGAGATCAGGCCAAAGACCAGGAATCCGCAGAGCAGGCGATGAGAAAAATGCATCCAAATATGATACATTGCCTTGGTTGACGATCGCGCCGCCAACTCGTAACAAAACGTAACAAATCGTGACTGATCAAATACTTACCCATTTCGACACGGCCGGCCGGGCGCACATGGTCGATGTCGGCGGCAAGGCCGAAACGTTCCGCGTCGCCCGCGCCGGCGGCAGCATACACATGCAGCCGACGACCTTGGCGTTGATTCGCGACGGCTCGGCGCAGAAGGGCGACGTGCTGGGCATTGCCCGCATTGCCGCCATCCAGGCTGCCAAGCGCACCGGTGATCTGATTCCGCTGTGCCACCCGTTGGCCCTGACCCGCGTCGCTGCCGAATTCGTCATCGATGAAGCCGCCGGTGCCGTCCATTGCGAGGCGACCGCCGCGTGTTTCGGGCGTACCGGCGTCGAAATGGAGGCCATGACTGCCGCGGCGGTGGGGTTGCTGACCATTTACGACATGTGCAAGGCCGTCGACCGCGGCATGCGCATCGAGAACATCCGCCTGCTCGAGAAGTCGGGCGGCAAATCCGGCCACTGGCTGGCACCCTGAACCTCACTGCGCGAGACAAGATGATCGAACTGCGTCGCAAACTGCTGAAGGGCGGCACTACCGTCGCGCTTCTCGCACCCTGGCTCGGCACCGGCCTGCTGGTGCCGGGGCGCGTACTGGCGGCAGAGTGGAATCGTGCGGCTTTCACGGCACGCACCATCGGCGAAGCACTCAAGGCCTATGGCACCGGCGCGGCAGCCGAGTCGCGCGACGTGCTCATCGTCGGCCCCGAAATTGCCGAGAATGGCGCCAAGGTCGAGGTCGAGATCACCAGCCAGGTTCCCGGCACGCGGAACATTGCCGTCTTCGCTGACAAGAACCCGATGCCGCTGTGTGCCGCCATCGACTTCGTCGGCGCTGCGCTTCCTTACTGCCGCCTGCAGTTGAAACTGGCGGAGACCACCCGCATCCGGGCGGTCGTCAAGGCGGGCGACGGGAAGTCCCATGTCGCTTTCCGCGAAATCAGGGTGACCCTAGGAGGCTGCGGAGGCTGAACATGGCTGATCAGATCAAGATACGCGCCCAGGTCCAGGGCGAAATCGCGGATATCCGCATCCTGATGCAGCACCCGATGGAAACCGGGCAGCGCAAGGATGAAAAGGGGCAGGTCCTCGCCGCCAACTTCATCCAGACCTTTGCCCTCCTCCACAACGGCAAGCCGCTGATCGACGGGCAACTCAACACATCGGTCTCGAAGAATCCGCTCTTCGCCTTCAAGGCGCGCGGGATCAAGACCGGCGATCGCCTCACCGTGACCTGGACCGACAACCTGGGCGACAGGCGTCAGGACGAAATCATCGTTGCCTGAAACAAAAAAGCCCGTCCTGACGGAAGGGCTTCATCTGGCGTGCAGCCTGGAAATCAGGCGCGCTGGATGTTGGAGGCCTGCTTGCCCTTGGGGCCCTGGACGACGTCGAAGGAAACCTTTTCCCCTTCCTTCAAGGTCTTGAAACCATTCATGTTGATTGCCGAGAAATGTGCGAAAAGATCTTCGCTGCCATCGTCAGGAGTGATGAAGCCAAAGCCCTTGGAATCATTGAACCACTTGACAGTACCGATTGCCATGTTTGCAACTTTCTTACAAAAAACGAATAAATTACGGGTCTCCCCGACTCCCTGTTTGAATTCAGCGACCCGGTGCGCACGGCAACCTTGATGCAACGTGAATCCAAACACAAGCGCTTTCTACCCCCGTCGTCGCACTGCGTCAACAAGTTTTATTGACGCGGCGCAGCATAAGCTACGGAAAATGCAGTACTTTCCGGAAGTTTTCCGGGTCGGGTAGCAGTTGCACAAAGTTGCACAATGGAATGGACTGTATAGAATCTGTTTGATGGCTACGAAATCTCAGGAAGGGAGTCTGCTCGAGGCACAACGTGCCAAGGCGATGCCTCCGAAGATGTACAAGGTGCTGTTGCTGAACGACGATTACACGCCGATGGAGTTCGTGATCGTCGTCCTTCAGCGTTTTTTTGCCATGAATACTGAACAGGCGACAAGAATCATGCTCAAAGTTCACAACGAAGGTCGTGGCGTCTGCGGGCTGTTCCCGCGCGACATCGCCGCGACCAAGGTTGAACAGGTAGGTGCGTTTGCCCGGCAGCACCAGCACCCGCTCGCTTGCATCATGGAGGAAGATTGATGATTGCCCAGGAACTCGAAGTCAGCCTGCACATGGCTTTTGTCGAAGCACGGCAGAAGCGTCACGAGTTCATCACCGTTGAGCATCTGCTGCTGGCGCTGATCGACAACCCGTCGGCGGCTGAAGCCCTGCGCTCCTGTGGCGCCAAGCCCGAATCGCTGCGCAAGGATCTGACCAATTTCATCAACGAGCACACGCCGACGGTTTCCGGCGAGGACGACATCGACACCCAGCCGACGCTCGGCTTCCAGCGTGTCATCCAGCGCGCCATCCTGCACGTCCAGTCGTCCGGCAAGAAGGAAGTGAATGGCGCCAACGTACTGGTTGCCATCTACGGCGAGAAGGACTCGCACGCCGTCTATTTTCTTCAGAAACAGGGCGTCACGCGCCTCGATGTGGTGAATTTCATCTCGCATGGCATCGCCAAGGTGCCGCAGCAGAAGGCGCCGACCGAGGGCGAAGTCGAAACCGAAGGCGAAAAGGAACAATCCGGTCCGCTCGAACAATACACGATCAACCTCAACGCCCTGGCGCTGCAGGGGAAGATCGACCCGCTGATCGGTCGTGACAAGGAGATCGAGCGCGTCATCCAGACCCTGTGCCGCCGGCGCAAGAACAACCCGCTGCTGGTCGGCGAGGCCGGCGTCGGCAAGACAGCGATTGCCGAAGGCTTGGCGCGCGACATCGTCGAGGGCGATGTTCCCGATATTCTGGTCAAGGCCAACGTCTATTCGCTGGACATGGGCTCGCTGCTGGCCGGCACCAAGTACCGTGGCGACTTCGAGCAGCGCCTCAAGGGCGTGATCAAGCAACTGGGCGACAACCCCAATGCCATCCTGTTCATCGACGAAATCCATACGCTGATCGGCGCCGGCTCCGCGTCCGGCGGCACGCTCGATGCCTCCAACCTGCTCAAGCCGGCGCTCTCGTCCGGCCAGTTGAAGTGCATCGGCGCGACGACGTATACCGAGTTCCGCGGCATCTTCGAGAAGGACAGCGCGCTTTCCCGGCGCTTCCAGAAGATCGACGTCAGCGAGCCATCGGTGTCCGAGACCATCGAAATCCTCAAGGGATTGAAAGCGCGTTTCGAGGCGCATCACGGCATCAAGTACTCGGCGACGGCAATCTCGTCGGCGGCCGAACTCGCAGCCCGCTACATCACCGACCGCCACCTGCCAGACAAGGCGATCGACGTCATCGACGAGGCCGGTGCGGCGCAGCGCATCCTGCCCAAGTCAAAGCAGAAGAAGGTCATCAACAAGACCGACATCGAGGAGATCGTCGCCAAGATCGCCCGCGTCCCGTCGCAGCATGTCACGCTCGACGACCGTGGCGCGCTGAAGAATCTCGACCGCGACCTCAAGGCCGTCGTCTTCGGCCAGGACAAGGCGATCGACGCGCTGGCCAGGGCGATCAAGATGGCACGCTCCGGACTCGGGAATCCGGGCAAGCCGATCGGCTCCTTCCTGTTCAGCGGCCCGACCGGGGTCGGCAAGACCGAGGTCGCCAAGCAGCTCGCCTATTGCCTGGGCATCGAGCTGGTGCGCTTCGACATGTCCGAATACATGGAGCGTCATGCCGTCTCCCGGCTGATCGGCGCGCCGCCCGGCTATGTCGGGTTCGATCAGGGCGGTCTGCTGACCGAGGCGGTCACCAAGAAGCCCTACTGCGTGCTACTGCTCGACGAAATCGAAAAGGCGCACCCGGACATCTTCAACATCCTGTTGCAGGTCATGGATCACGGCACGCTCACCGACAACAACGGACGCAAGGCCGATTTCCGCAACGTGGTCATCATCATGACCACCAACGCCGGCGCCGCCGACCTGAACAAGTCCAGTATGGGGTTCACCAGTACCAGGCAGACCGGTGACGAGATGGCCGAAATCAAGCGCATGTTCACCCCCGAGTTCCGCAACCGGCTCGATGCGACCATCTCCTTCGCCGCTCTCGACCACGAGGTCATCCTGCGCGTCGTTGACAAGTTCCTGATGCAGCTCGAGGAGCAGCTTCACGAAAGAAAGGTGGAGGCGCACTTCACCGAAGCCGTGAAGGAAATGCTCGCCGAGAAGGGCTTCGACCCGCAGATGGGCGCCCGCCCGATGGCACGCCTGATCCAGGACACCATCCGCTCGGCGCTCGCCGACGAATTGCTGTTCGGCAAGCTGGCCAGTGGCGGGCATGTCACGGTCGACCTCGACAAGGAGGGCAAAATCCGGCTCGACTTCGAAGAGGAAAAGAGCGAAGCCGTCGTCTGAACGATTGCCAACCACCCCGAAAGCCGTGCACCATTGCACGGCTTTTCCATTTCGAGGACTCCACCATGACCTTCAAGACCCCTGATCTCTGCGATGAATTCGAAGCCGAACTCGGCAGGACCGTTCGCGTCGTCGCCCCGATGTTCCAGCGCTATGGCGGCCGCAACAGCTTTTCCGGCGAGATCGTCACGCTCAAGGTCTTCGAGGACAACTCGCTGGTTCGCGAAGCTTTCGCCGGAGACGGCGGCGGCAAGGTGCTCGTCATCGATGGCGGCGGTTCGCTGCGCTGCGCTCTGGTCGGCGACCAGCTCGCCATCCTCGCCCACAAGAACGGCTGGGAAGGCGTCGTCGTCTATGGCTGCATCCGCGACTCGGGCGACATCAACGGCATCGACATCGGCGTGCGCGCCCTCAATACCCACCCGCAGAAGAGCATCAAGAAGGGCGCCGGCGACCGCGACATCGCCGTCACCTTCGGCGGCGTCACCTTCAATCCCGGCGAGTTCGTCTATGTTGACGACGATGGTGTGCTGGTGAGCAGCAAGCCATTGTGCTGATGCAAGCCAATTGCATTTCACGGATACAATTCGCATTTCACATCATGAAACGTTAATTTCATCACACTGTTTTCATTGATGATTATTTTGTCTTATGTCTTATATAAGACTATTGCTGCTGTGCAAGAAACTCTCTATAATTCCTCCATCGCCCAGGCAGGCTGAAACGCCTCGGCGGAAACTCGTAACCCTCCAAAATCCAAACCTTGAGGAATACACATGAGCACTCGCGAACAGCAAATCGCCGCCCTCGAAAAAGACTGGGCTGAAAACCCCCGCTGGAAAGGCATCAAGCGCGGCTACTCCGCTGCCGACGTCGTCCGCCTGCGCGGCTCCCTGCCAATCGATTACACCCTGGCCAAGCGTGGTGCGGAAAACCTGTGGGCCAAGGTCAACGGCGGCGCCAAGAAGGGCTATGTGAACGCCTTCGGGGCCATCACCGCCGGCCAGGCCATGCAGCAGGCCAAGGCTGGCCTCGAAGCCGTCTATCTCTCCGGCTGGCAGGTCGCCGCCGACGGCAACACCTCCGAAACCATGTACCCGGACCAGTCGCTGTATGCCTACGACTCCGTTCCGACCATGGTTCGCCGCATCAACAACACCTTCAAGCGCGCCGACGAAATCCAGTGGTCGCGCGGCGTCGGCCCCGGCGACGAAGGCTTCATCGACTACTTCCTGCCGATCGTCGCCGACGCCGAAGCCGGTTTCGGTGGCGTCCTCAACGCCTTCGAACTGATGAAGAACATGATCGTCGCCGGTGCCGCCGGTGTTCACTTCGAAGACCAGCTGGCTGCCGTCAAGAAGTGTGGCCACATGGGCGGCAAGGTGCTCGTCCCGACCCGTGAAGCCTGCGAAAAGCTGATCTCCGCCCGTTTCGCCGCCGACGTCATGGGCGTTCCGACCCTGATCCTGGCGCGTACCGACGCCGAAGCCGCCAACCTGCTGACCTCCGACTACGACGAGAACGACAAGCCGTTCCTCACCGGCGAGCGCACCCAGGAAGGTTTCTACCGCGTCAAGAACGGCTTGGAGCAGTCGATTTCCCGCGGCGTCGCCTACGCCCCGTACGCCGACCTCGTCTGGTGCGAAACCGGCGTGCCCGATATCGGTTTCGCCCGTGAATTCGCGCAAGCCGTGCTGGCCGCCTGCCCCGGCAAGCTCCTGTCGTACAACTGCTCGCCGTCGTTCAACTGGAAGAAGAACCTCAACGACTCGCAGATCGCTTCCTTCCAGGAAGACCTTTCCGCACTCGGCTACAAGTACCAGTTCATCACCCTCGCCGGTATCCACATCAACTGGTACAACACCTTCCAGTTCGCGAACGCCTACGCCGGCGGCGAAGGCATGAAGCATTACGTCAATATGGTTCAGGAGCCGGAATTCGCTGCCCGCGACAAGGGTTACACCTTCGTCTCGCACCAGCAGGAAGTCGGCGCCGGCTACTTCGACGACGTCACCACCGTCATCCAGGGCGGTTCCTCCTCCGTCAAGGCCCTCACCGGCTCCACCGAAGAAGAGCAGTTCCACTAAGCTTCTTTCGCTACCCCATCCGGTAGCAGCGAGGCCGGCACTCACAAGGTGCCGGCCTTTTTCATTCGCCGGTTCGCGCAGCGCAACTCTTCCCTGAATGCCGAATCATTCGTCGATCCGCTTGTCTGATCTGGAACAGCGACGGTTGCGCACATACAACACCCGGGAAGCGACCATCCGGGGAAACGATCGAGGAATGCCCTTTCGTCGGCTAGGATGCGCCGGAGTCCGCTGTTGCTTCTGCCACTGCAGCAGCAAACTTGTGAATCCACTACAAGGAGGTCGACCATGACCAAGACCGCAGAACTGCCGATTCCCACCACTGACCAGCTTGAAAACCTGTCTGCCGACCCGCTGGCGACACAGATCCCGCTCATCAAACCGAAGATGGCGCGGTTGCTGGAACTCACCCAGGCGAACGGCTCCAGCGTGACACCCAGGGAAATCAACGCGCAGCTTGACCGCGTCCTGCATGACTATGACGAGTTGACCGCGCTCTACGCCGAAAACAATCGCCGCATCGACAGCGAGCTGGCCGAAATGCGCCAGTCCGGCGGCGTCATATCGACCCAGATGCACCAGCTCGGCGCCGATTTGCAGCAGCAGGGCCTGGCGTTAGCCGGACATGCCAAGGCCGCGGAACAGCGGATGGACTCGATTCGCGACGAAACGCGCGCGTGGCTGGCCGACAGCGAGCAGCGCTGGGACACTCGCCTAGCCAGCAACAATGCGCGCATCGGCGCTGACCTGGCGCGACTCGACGCCGGCATCGGTTCGCTGGAAGGTCTGTTCAAGGCGCAGGAGCGGATTCTCGCCGAGCAACACGCGCGCCTGGATCAGTTTGACATCACCTGCGAGTTGCTGGATACGGCGACACGCGGCAACAAGAACCGCATCGAGGCGGTTCGCGAGGAAGCCGAAAGGCAGCACGCGATCGTCGCGGCGCGCCTTGACGGTTTGGGAGCCCTGCAGCGCGAGCACTACGCCGAGTTTCAGGACTTGCAGCGCCTCGTCTGGGTATTGCAGACGGAGACGCGGCGCCTCGACGGGGCAATCGGCACGGTGGCCACCGCGCTGGCGGACCATCGGGATGACACCCGGGACAGGTTCAAATGGACGCATCTTGGCATCGCCGCCCTGCTGCTGCTGACCGTGGCAGGTTTCGCCATGGTCAAGTGGGTGCCGGCCTTCGCCCCCGCCGGCAGCGAATCGGCGATCGCACAAAACCAGGCCCGGATCACCGAGATCGGCAGCCAGGTGGCCGGACTCTCGGCGCGAGAAGCCGCCCAACAGACGACCGATGCACAGCAGCAAGCGCGCATCGACCAGGTCTCGGGCAAGGTGTCGGGTCTCGAGAAGAGCCTCGGCGACCTGCGCGCCACCGTGCGCAAGCTGGGCATGCAGAGCGCCGCCGGTGCCGCGGTGCTCCATGACAGCGCTTGGCTGCTCCAGCAGAACCCCAAGGCGTACACCGTACAACTGGTGACCTCTCCCAGCCAGGCCGACATGGCGCGCTTCATCGATCGCAATGTCGAGCAACTGGCGCTGGACTCGCTCGCCTTTTCCGTTACCGAGCACGATCAGCGCGAGCGCTACAACCTGTTCTTCGGCGTATTCGGCACGATGTCCGCGGCGCGCGCCGCCATCGCTGCACTGCCGCCCGAGTTGCGCGCCAACCGGCCGTGGGTTCGCCAGTTCCGGTCGGTGCAGGATTCCCTGCGCTGAAATCGATCGGATAAGCGACGGGCGTCGGGCCTTTTTCAGTTTCGGCTGAGGAATGCCCGACCTGGCGCGCGGCTTTCCCCCCATCGCCTCGCCCGAGGCCAGCATCCTGATCCTCGGCAGCATGCCGGGGCGCGCCTCGCTCGCCGCCGGGCAGTACTACGCCCACCCGCGCAACGCCTTCTGGCCGATCATGGGCGCCCTGCTCGGCTTCGACTCCGCCCTGCCCTACCCCGAGCGCGCCGACCGCCTGGCCGCTTCCGGCATCGCGCTGTGGGACGTCCTCCACGCCTGCACCCGCCCGGGCAGCCTCGACACCGCCATCGACCACGACACCGCGGAGCCCAACGACTTCGCCGCCTTCTTCGCCGCGCAGCCGGGCATCCGCCACGTCTTCTTCAACGGCTCCGCCGCTGCTGCGCTCTTCCGTCGCCACTGCCGGCTCCCGCCCGGCGCCGCCGGGACCCGCCTGCCCTCGACCAGCCCGGCCCACGCCGGGCGCACCCTCGCCGACAAGCTCGCCGCCTGGCAGGCGGTGGCCGATGCACTGGCCGCTTGCGGTCGACGTCGCTGAAGGGGGGAATTCCGGCGCGATCAGCGCGACGGACGCGTCCACATCCACGCGAACACGACGACGCCGACCGCCAGCGGCGCGTAGCGCCACGGCGCATCGAGCGTCAGCAATCCGCCGCCGGCGCTGATGGCGAGCAACAACGTCGCCAGGCGTTTGGCGGCCAGCGGAATCGCGCGGTGGTCGCGCCAGGCGAGGATCGCCGGCCCCCAGCGCGGGTGCGCCAGCAGCTTCGCCTCCCACTCCGGGTGCGAGCGGGCGAAGAACCAGGCGGCAAGGAGCAGGAAGGGCGTCGTCGGCAGCAGCGGCAGCACCGCGCCGACGGCACCGAGGGCGACGCAGAGCACGCCGAGCGCGCGGTAGGTCGGCACCTTCACCGCAGTTCCCAGTAGCTCGGGCGCCCGTAGTTTTCCTTGAGCAGGTCGATGAACAGCCGCACGCGCAGCGGCAGGTGGCGGCGCTGCGGGAAGACGGCGTAGATGCCCATCGGCGGCGCCTGCCAGGCGTCGAGCACCGAGGTGAGCCGGCCTTCCTTCAAATCGCGGCCGACCTCCCACAGCGAGCGCCACGCGAGGCCACGGCCGGCGAGCGCCCATTCGTGCAGCACGGCGCCGTCGTTACACTCGAAGTTGCCGCCGACCTTGCGCGCTTCGACCTCGCCGGTGTCCGGGTCGCGGAAGACCCAGCCGCGCTGCTGGCCGAGCGACAGGCAGTTGTGTCGGGCGAGGTCGTCGGGCGTGCGCGGGACGCCACGCTCGACGAGGTAGGCCGGGCTGGCGACGACCATGCGGCGCATCTCCCCCAGGCGCACGCTGACCAGGCTGGAGTCGGTCAGTTCGCCGATGCGGACGGCGCAGTCGATGTTCTCGTTGATCAGGTCGACCAGGCGGTCGGAGAGATCGAGGTTGACCGTGACCTCGGGATTGGTGCGCATGAATTCGCCGACCAGCGGCGCCACGTGCTGGCGCCCGAAGCCGGCCGGCGCCGTGAGCTTGAGGTGGCCGCCCGCGCGCAGGCCGCCGAGGGAAACCGCTGCCTCGGCGTTGGCAAGGTCGTTGAGCAGCTTCTGGCAGTCCTCAAGGAAGGCCTGCCCCTCGAAGGTGACGGTGACGCGGCGCGTGGTGCGCAGCAGCAGCTTGACCCCGAGCCGCCCCTCGAGCGCGTCGATGCGCCGGCCGATGATCGCCGGCGTCACGTCCGCGGCGCGGGCGGCGGCGGAGAGGCTGCCGCGCGTGGCCACCGCGACGAAGGCTTCGATCTGCTTGAGGCGGTCCATGGCGACCCATTATATACCTGAGGTAATAAATGAAATGATCTGAAGCCGGTTTTTCATGCCGATATCGAGGCATACAATCCGCTTCATCGCAACATTCCAAACCACATCCACCAGGAGAAACGCATGGCCCTCAACCTGCCCGCCGGAATGCAAATCACCGCCCCCGTGAAGCCCGAATGGGAATCCATCCTCAGCACCGAGGCGCTTGAATTCGTCGCCAAGCTGCACCGCGCCTTCGAAGCCCGCCGCCAGGAACTGCTCAAGGCCCGCGTCGCGCGCCAGGCGCGCATCGACGCCGGCGAAATGCCGGACTTCCTGCCGGAAACCAAGCACGTCCGCGAAGGCGACTGGAAGGTCGCCCCGGTCCCGGCCGCGCTGCAGTGCCGCCGCGTCGAGATCACCGGCCCGGTCGAAGCCAAGATGATCATCAACGCCTTCAACTCGGGCGCCGATTCCTACATGGCCGACTTCGAGGATTCCAACAGCCCGAACTGGGACAACCAGATCCAGGGCCAGGTGAACCTCTACAAGGCGATCCGCCGCGAACTGTCCTTCATCAACGAAGCCGGCAAGGAGTACAAGCTCAACGACAAGATCGCCACCCTGCAGATTCGTCCGCGCGGCTGGCACCTCGACGAAAAGCACGTCCTCGTTGACGGTCAGCGTGTTGCCGGCGGCCTGTTCGACTTCGGTCTGGTCTTCTTCCACAACGCCAAGGAACAGATCGCCCGCGGCGCCGGCCCGTTCTACTACCTGCCGAAGATGGAAAGCCACCTCGAAGCCCGCCTGTGGAACGACGCCTTCGTCATGGCCCAGGACCACTGCGGGGTGCCGCAGGGCACCATCAAGGCCACCGTGCTGGTCGAAACCATCCTCGCCACCTTCGAGATGGAAGAAATCCTCTACGAACTGCGCAACCACTCCGCCGGCCTCAACGCCGGGCGCTGGGACTACATCTTCTCGTGCATCAAGAAGTTCAAGAAGAACAAGGACTTCTGCCTGGCCCAGCGCGGCGCCATCACCATGGAAGTGCCGTTCATGCGCTCCTACGCCCTGGCACTGGTGCAGGCCTGCCACAAGCGCGGCGCCCCGGCGATGGGCGGCATGTCGGCCCTGATCCCGATCAAGAACGATCCGGTCGCCAACGAAAAGGCGCTGGCCGGCATCCGCCACGACAAGACCCGCGACGCCAACGACGGCTTCGACGGCGGCTGGGTGGCCCACCCGGGCCTGGTGCCGATCGCCATGGAAGAATTCGTCAAGGTGCTGGGCGACAAGCCGAACCAGTTCGAGAAGCAGGTCGAAGGTTCCTTCGGTCCGCAACAGTGGCTCGACTTCCGCCCGACCACGCCGATCACCGAAGCCGGCCTGCGCAACAACATCAACGTCGGCATCCACTACCTCGGTAGCTGGCTGGCCGGCAACGGCTGCGTGCCGATCCACAACCTGATGGAAGACGCCGCCACCGCCGAAATCTCCCGCTCGCAAGTCTGGCAGTGGGTCGTTTCGCCGAAGGGCATCCTCGACGACGGCCGCAAGGTCACCGAAGCGATGGTGCGCCCGATGATCGCCGAGGAACTGGCCAAGGTGAAGGCCACCGTCACCGCCCAGGGTGAGGACACGGCCAGCTATGATCAGGCTGCGGTCATCTTCGACAAGATGTCGCTGACCCCGGATTACCCGGAGTTCCTGACCCTGCCGCTGTACGAGGCGATGGCCTAAGGCTGTCGCGGTCGACGCCCCGAAAGGGGCAAAAACCGGAGCGGCGCGCGGGTGTTCCCGCCGCCGCTTTTTCTTTGGAGGATGACCATGCTCGCATCGCTAACCACTCTGCTCGTTTTCCAGCTCGCCGGCGAAGTCGTCCCCCGCGGCCTGGGCCTGCCGGTGCCCGGCCCGGTGCTCGGCATGCTGTTCCTGTTCGTCGCCCTGGTACTGCGCGGCGGGCCAGGGCACGAACTGAAAACGACCAGCCAGAATCTGCTGCAACACCTGTCGCTGCTCTTCGTGCCGGCCGGCACCGGGATCATGATCCATCTGCACCGCGTCGCCGACGAATGGCTGCCGCTTCTGCTGTCGCTGCTGATCAGCACGGCAGCGACGCTGGTGGTGACGGCGCTGGTGATGAAGCTGTGCATGCGCGGCCAGACGGCGCCGGGAGAAGCACCATGACCCCACAACTCAACGAAATCTGGGTCTATCTTTCGGCCTCGCCGCTGCTCGGGCTGACCGTGACGCTGCTCGCCTATCAGGCCGCCTTCTGGCTCTACCGGCGTTCCGGCATGAATCCGCTGGCCAACCCGGTGCTGATCGCCGTCACGATTTTGGTACTTTTATTGACGTTGACCGCAACCAGCTACGAAACCTACTTCGCCGGCGCCCAGTTCGTGCATTTCCTGCTCGGCCCGGCCACCGTGGCGCTCGCCATTCCGCTCTACATGCAGTTCCGCCGCGTCCGCACGATGCTGGTGCCCGTGCTGGCGGGACTCGTCGCCGGCAGCCTGACCGCCGCGCTGTCGGCCATCGCCATCGCCCGCCTGTTCGGCGCCAGCCTGCCGACGCAGCTTTCGCTCGCCCCCAAGTCGGTGACGACGCCGATCGCCATGGGCATCGCCGAGCGCATCGGCGGCATTCCGTCGCTGACCGCCGTGCTGGTGATCGTCACCGGCATCCTCGGCGCCGTCGGCGCGCGGTACATCTTCGATGCGATTAAGCTGCGCGACCCGGCGATCCGCGGTTTCGCCATCGGCGTCGCCGCGCACGGCATTGGCACCGCCCGCGCCTTCCAGGTCAGCGAGCAGGCCGGCGCCTTCGCAGCGCTGGCGATGGGGCTGAACGGTGCGCTGACCGCGCTGCTGCTGCCGCTGGTGCTGAACTGGCGTTAAGCGATTAGGGTATCTACCAATGGCCGAGCGCCCCCGGCAGGCGAAGAATCGTCCCATGTTCGTCCGCCCCCCGCCCCGCCAGCCCAAGCAGACCTGGTTATGGCTCGCGCCCTACGCCGCCATCGGCATCTTCGCGCTGGCCATGCTGATCGTCACCGCCTTGCTGCAATGGCGCGAACAGGACACCGCGCTGTCGGCGCTCGAAGGCGACATGCACTGGGCCGAGCGCACGATCGAGGCGCGCCTGCACGCGCACCAGGATTTCCTAACCGGGCTCGGGCGCGAGCAGGAATTCCGCCAGCTCATCTACGAAGCCTTTCAGGTGAAGGCCAGCCGCTATGTGCGCGACAACCCGGAAATCGGCGCCATCATCTGGGTCGGCACCGAGGGCAAGGTCGAATGGGTCGCCCCCAACGAGTCGACCGCGACTTTCGTCGGCGAGCAATTGACCGGCATCCGGATGGCTGCGCTGCAGGAAGCGCTGCGCACGCGCCGCCCGCTGTTCTCGCCCGACTATCCGGGCGCCGACCAGCGTCCCGCCAATGACCTGATCCTGCCGGTGCAGCGGGGTAGTAGCGACCTCGGCGCCTTCATCGCCATACAGTCGCTCGAGGGACTGTTGCGCGTCACCCTGCCGGCCAGCTTCACCACGCGTTACAGCCTATCCGTGGTCGACGCGGAGAACCGCGAGGTTTTCAGTAACACCTCGGTCCGCCCGACCGACCGCCGGATCTCGGGATCGATCAGCCTCGACCTGCCGAGCAACCGGCTCGGGCTCAACATCGTCGCGTATCGCGGCGGCGGCTCCTGGCTGCCCTTCGTCCCGGCGGCGCTGATCGTCTTCCTGACCCTGCTCGCCACGGCCACGCTGCTCCAGTTGCGGCGCCATGCGCGCGGCCGCGCCGAGACCGAGGAGCAGTTGCGTGCCGCCTACGCTTTCCGCCAGGCAATGTCGCAGTCGCTGGTCACCGGCCTGCGCGCGATCGACCTGGAGGGCCGCATCACCTTCGTCAATGCCGCCTTCTGCCGCATGACCGGCTTCGCCGAGTCCGAACTGGTCGGCGTCGCGCCGCCTTACCCCTACTGGCCGCCGGAAGAATTCGAGCAACTGCAATACAACATTGATACGGCGCTGGCCGGCAACGCTCCGGCCAGCGGCTTCGAGATGCGGATCATGCGCAAGAACGGCGAGCGCTTCGATGTCCGCCTCTATTTCTCGCCGCTGATCGATGCCGGCGGCCGGCAAATCGGCTGGATGGCCTCGATGAACGACATCACCGAGCCGAGGCGGGCACGGGTCGAACTCGAGCGGGCGCACGAGCGCTTCGTGACGGTCATCGACGGCCTCGACACCGCAGTGCATGTCGCCGATGTGCAAAGCGGCGAGATCCTCTTCGCCAACCGCGCCTTCCAGAACATCTTCGGCTTCGACTCGGCAGGACGTGATTCGGCGCTGGTCACCGCCGCCTGCCGGCCGCCGCCGGAAGCCCTGAGCCGCGATCCAGCCAGTCTCGCCCCCGCCGATCTCCCCTGCGAGATCTTCGACGGCGAGATCCAGCACGCCCTTTCCGGCCACTGGTATCACCTGCACGAGCGCGCCATCCGCTGGGTCGACGGGCGCACCGTGCGCGTCCAGCTTGCCGCCGACATCACCGACCGCAAGCACATCGACGAAGTCAACCTGCAGCAGCAGAAGCGCCTGGAACAGACCTCACGCCTGATCACCATGGGCGAAATGGCCTCGTCGCTGGCGCACGAACTCAACCAGCCGCTGTCGGCGATCGCCAACTATTGCGCCGGCTGCATCAAGCGCATGAATGCCGGTAATTACCGCTTCGACGATCTGTTGTCGGCGATGCAGAAGGCCAGCGACCAGGCCGAGCGCGCCGGCAAGATCATCCGCCGCATGCGCGACATGGTGAAGAAGAGCGACCCCAACCGCGAGCCGATCGCGCTGGCCGAACTGCTCGACGAAGCGCGCGCCTTCGCCGACATCGAGGCGCGGCGCACGAGCACGCAGATCGTCGTCAACCTGCCCGAAAACTTGCCCAAAATCATCGTCGACCGCATCATGATCGAGCAGGTCCTGCTCAACCTGGTCAGGAACGGCATCGAGGCCATGCACGACACACCGGTCGAGCGCCGCCGCCTCGACATCTCCGCCCACCGGATCGACGCGCGCTGGCTGCAGGTCGAAATCGGCGATCAGGGACACGGGTTGCCGGAAGAAGACATCGAGCGGATCTTCGCGCCGTTCTACACGACGAAGCCGGAAGGGATGGGCATCGGCCTCGCCATCTGCCGCTCGATCATCGAGTTCCACCAGGGCCGCCTGTGGGTCGAGCCGCGGCGCGAGGGCGGCACCCGATTCCGTTTCACCGTACCGATCGAGGAAGACGAAGATGAGTGATCCCCTGCAGACCATCCACGTCGTCGACGACGACGAGGCGATGCGCGATTCGATGACCTGGCTGCTCGAAGGCGAAGGCTATGCCGTCGCCTGCTACGACTCGGCCGACAGTTTCCTGGCCGCGCGCAACGAGCGCATGCACGGCTGCATCGTCCTCGATGTCCGCATGCCGCAGACGAGCGGCCTCGAACTGCACGAAAAACTCGATGCCCTCGGTTCGCAATTGCCGGTCATCTTCGTCACCGGCCACGGCGACGTGCCGATGGCCGTTTCGGCGCTGCAGCGCGGCGCCTGCGACTTCATCGAAAAACCCTTCAACAACGAGGACCTGCTCTCGCGCATCCGCCGGGCGCTGGCACTCGACAGCCAGCTTTCGGCCCGCCGCCAGCGTGACAGCGTGATCGAGCATCGCCTGCGCCTGCTCACCCAGCGCGAACGCGAAGTCATGGAACTGGTCGTCGCCGGCAAGCTCAACAAGCAGGTCGCCGACGAACTCGACATCAGCATGAAGACGGTCGAGGCGCACCGGGCGCGGGTCATGGAAAAGATGGGCGTACGCACCGTGGCTGAGCTGGTGAAGGCGGTAATGTCGGTCAACTAGGCGCCGGAAACACAGCGGCGGCAGCCCGTTCACCGATCCTTCCCTTTCCTGGCCGGGTCCGTTGCAGCCGGCTTCTTCGGGCTCACCGCCTTGCCCTTGTCGTCGTAGATGATCCGCGCCGACTGTTCCTTCGGCGCCTTGCGGCTGGCCGTGATCTCCATCGTCGCGGCGCGCTCCGGGGTTGCCGGGCGGTCGATTTCGGCGCGCATGACGCGCACGCGCTCGACCTGGATCCGCCGGTCGATCGCCGCGGTCGACTCGCCGCGTTCGACCAGTTTCTCGCGCATCTCCATCAATTCTTCGAGTTCCTGCGACATGCGCAGCGAGCGGGTCGGCTCGCCCCAGCTTTCCTTCGGCTTGTTGATGGCAATGTTGAACTCTTCGGGATTGGTGATCATCCGCGCGACACCCAACTGGTTGTAGCGCATCGCCCACTCCAGCGCGCCGTCGCCCCAGTCGTTGCGGAAGCCGCGTTCCGCGCCCTTCTCGATGAGCATGCGCGCCAGTTCCTCGCGCCCTTCGTAGATCGCCATCATCAGTACGCTCGAGCCGTTGGTGCTCAGGGCATTGATGTCGGCCCCCTGCTCCATCAGGTAATCGACCACCGGGCGATGTCCGGCGAAGACCGCGTAGTGGAGCGGCGACCACTGGCGCGGCGGCGCGTTGATCCGCGCGCCGCGCGCGACCAGCCATTTCACGGCTTCGAGTTGCCCGCGCCAGGCGGCAAGGATGATCGCCGTCTCGCCGTTGCCGTTCATGCGGTTGATGTCGGCGCCGCGCGAGATGAACAGCCGCATCATCTCGATATTGCCTTCCCAGGCGCCGATCATCAGGCCAGAGCCGATCCGGCTGCCCATGAAGTCCGGCGGCAGGCCGGCGTCCAGCCACGCCTGCGCCTGTTCGAGATCGCCCACTTCGAGACGGGTCGCGAACGCCGTCGGGGTCGGCCGGGCGGCCGGGTCGCCCTGCCCGAACTGGGCATGAACCGGCACTGCCAGGTGCATCCCGATTATCATTGCGAGCAGTTGTCTCACCCAACCCGGCTTCATCGACGCCCTCATCACCTTTGGCCAGCCCGCATTTTCTCACGACCCGCAACGAATACCGGCTCTTGCTCGCGCTGGCTGCGTCACTCCTGCTGCATCTCCTGCCCTTCGTCGCGCACCTGATCACGCCATCGCTCCCGCCACCGGCCAGCCGGCCGCTCGCGGTCACCTTGCGCGAGCCGCCGCCGATTCCGCTGCCACCCCCGCCATTCATCCTGCCCGAACAGCCCAAGCCGGCGGTGGCACCCGCGAAGCCACCCCCGCCCAGGCCGGAGAAGCGCGAGAAGCCGCCCGTTGCGGCAAAAACCTGGACGCAGGCGGTCCGCCAGCACCTGAAGAAGCTCGACGACAGCGGGCAATTCTATCCGGAGGAGGCAATCGCCCGCGGCCTCGAAGGCGAGGTGCTCGTCCTCATCATCATCAGCGAGGACGGCCAGGTCACGGCGGCCCGCATCGAACAGGGGAGCGGCCACCGCATTCTCGACGATGCCGCCCTGCGCGCCGTGCGCTCGCTGCGCTCGCTGCCCGCCGACGCGCCGCGCGAGGCCTTGCTGCCGGTACGCTTCCGCTTGCGCTGAAGGTCAGATCGCGGCGGCGGCACCTCGGCTTTGGCCAGCCCGGCGCACCAGGCCGGCGAGCGGCTTGCGGGTTTCGCTCAGGTCACGGCTCCCAATGTTCGACATGCATTTTTGCCCCGAAAAGCCGGTCGACCGTGGCGGTCACCGCCAGCGGCGCGCCGCTCGTCGCCACCGTCAACCGACCTTGCCCGCCGCCGAGCAGGCCGCCCGCCAGCAGCAGGCGCTCGAGCTGGCGGGCGACCGCTTCGCCGGTATCGAGCAGCGTGACGCCGGGCGGCATGCGCCGGGCGATCGCGTCCGCCACCCACGGGTAATGCGTGCAACCGAGCACCACAACATCGGCGCCGGCGGCTGCCAGCGGTTCGACGAAGGTGTCGAGCAGCGCCGCCACCTCCGGGCTGGCCGGCCCCGCGCACTCGATCGCCTCGGCCAGCCCCGGACAAGCCTGCGCGACCACCTTCAGGTGATTGGCATGATCGCCGACGAGACGCTCGAAGCGCTCGCTCGCCAGCGTCCGCGTCGTCGCCAGCACGCCAATGACGCCATTGGCGGTCAGCGCCGCCGCCGGCTTGACGCCCGGCTCCAGCGCCACGACGGGCAACGTGCCGGCCGCGCGAATCGCCTCGGCCGCCGCCGCCGTCGCCGTATTGCAGGCGATCACCAGCGCCTTCGCCCCGCGCCGGGCGAGCGCCCCGGCAATCAGCACGCCACGCTCCCTGAGAAAAACCTCGGGGCGATCGCCGTAGGGCAGGAAACGGGTATCGGCGAAATAAAAAAAGTCCTCCCGCGGCAGTCGACCGCGCAAGGCGCGCAACACCGTCAGGCCGCCGAGGCCGGAGTCGAAGACAGCGATGGGGTAGGAATTCACGGGGTCATCCAAATACCGATCTGCTCAAGTCTTGGGGTTGATGTCGGGATTCGATCCATGGTGGAACTCGACGCAGATACAAAGCAGCCGTTCAACCCGTGGCATCAGCCATGCGGGTAGTACGTCGGCTGCATGCGATTTTAGGACTATCGAATAGAATCGAGCCCGGCCCCTTTTTACTATGGATTTACAGAAAAAACGTTGCACTGCCGGTGACCCCTTTGATGGTATGATTAATAAATATAAAAGGCATTATGAAATGAAATACACTCACTATGACATCCTGCAGGTCAGCCCTAAAGCCAACCTTGAAGTCATCAAAGCTGCTTACACACACATCAAGCCAACACTGCTAACAGCCGCTAGTGGGGGTAGTGAAGATGCAAAGAATCAGTTGCTTTTTTTGGAAGAGGCTTACTCCGTCCTATCATCTCCTGAAAAACGTGCCATATACGACGCAAAGCTTTCTGACAACTTTGCCTCTCCCTCCTATCATCAATCTATCACGCATGTAGATGATGAAAGTGTGTTTTCCACGAGTTGGCGAGAAAGCACCGTGGGTCGAATCCTGATAGCAGGGATATTTTTCGCAGTTGTGTTTTCTGTTTACAAATTTATCGGACAACGAGGGGAGCAGAAGATACAGACCAAACAGGTCGAAATCCAAGCTCAGAGAGAGATTGGCTCTGTACAAAATGACTCGTATCGCGCAGAAACCGAGAGAACCTTAGTACAAGGATCTGTTCAGAACCAAGGCAACCTAATCGATAAGTCATATGACGTTGCCTCTCGTGAAGCAGAGCGCCGTAGAACAGAACTTGAATACAGAGCAAATGCTGGTACCCAGCAATTGGAGATGCAGAGGCAACGTCAAGAAGCAATGCTTCAAGAACAGCGATGGCGTCAAGAACAGTACGAGAAAGAACGGCAGGCACGTGAAGCCAAAGCGGCAGCCGAAGCGCCTAAGCGTCAGCTATGCAATATGTACGCGCTGAATGGAAACACACGCGATGCTCAGGCAGCAGGATGTTATCGCTATTGACCTTCTTCGCTAACAACACCGAAAATGCCGAAAATGGAGACATCCATTAGCTGGCCCAAGTCAAGCCGCTTGTGCATGATACCGACTCCGATGCGGGATTTCGACCATTTGATGTCGGGGCGTCGCGAGAAGTTGGAAAAGTTTCGGCCGTCGTTTCACACATATCCGGGGTCGAGGACGGCAATCGGGTGCATGGCGGACGCTGCCGCCGGATTGATTGCGATAGATAGCCGCCATCGTCGTCATACCGCCCAGTTCTCGAGCTGCAACCCGGCGATCTGCCAGAAAGCCTGATCGCTGGTCACGAGTACCGACTCCGTAGCCAGCGCATGCGTGGCAATGAGCAGATCAAGCGGTGCCAGGGATTTGCCCCGGCGCTCGATGTCGGCCCTCAGGGCGCCATAGCGCTCGGCAACGATACTGTCCCAGGGCAACACATCCATGCGTTTCAGAAACTCCCCGACGGCCATGTGCAGGCGGCTTGCCTGCGGCCGTTTCGCCAACCCGTAGCGCAACTCGCCCTCGGTGATTGTCGAAATGCACAGAGCAGCCATGGGTGCAGCCACAATGCGCCGGGTAACTTCGGGGTGTGCCTTGAACAAATGGCTCACCGTATTGGTATCGAGCATGTAGCGCTTCATTCGCGCCAACCGGCAAACGGGTCGCGATCCTGTGCTTCCTGCTTGCGCTCTGCAGCAGCCAGAAAATCGGCAGGCACGGCGGCGCCCTGGAGTGCTGCGAAGAAATCGTCCCAACCTGCCGGTTTTCGCGACAGGATCACATCGCCAGTCTCCGGATCCTGTCGTACAAACACTTCCTTGGTCTGGAAACGATAGGCAGCGGGCAGGCGCACCGCCTGGCTTCGGCCATTGATGAAAAGTTTGGCGACCTGGCTCATGGCGGCATCCTCCTGCGTGATCGAAAACAAAGCCTGCTCGACGCTCAGGATATACCAAGGCATATACCCGAATCAAGCCGCCACGAATCGGAAGCTCGCTTGCCGTTCACTTCCCCGGAAACAGCGACTCGCGCAGGAAATGCCGACAAGCCCCCGTGCGGGGGCTTCGTCGGCAAGGGAAAGCGGGAGATTACATCCGCGCGATCATCGCGTCGCCGAACTCCGAGCACGACAGTTCGTCGGCGCCTTCCATCAGGCGGGCGAAGTCGTAGGTGACCTGCTTGTCGCCGATGGCCGCTTCCATCGACTTGATGACCAGGTTGGCGGCCTCGACCCAGCCGAGATGACGCAGCATCATTTCGGCCGAGAGGATCAGCGAGCCCGGGTTGACCTTGTCGAGGCCGGCATACTTCGGCGCGGTGCCGTGGGTGGCCTCGAAGCAGGCGTACTGGTCCGAAATGTTGGCGCCCGGGGCGATGCCGATGCCGCCGACCTGCGCCGCCAGCGCGTCGGAGATGTAGTCGCCGTTCAGGTTGGAGGTGGCGATCACGTCGTATTCGGCCGGACGCAGCAGGATCTGCTGCAGGAAGGCGTCGGCGATCGAATCCTTGACGACGATCTCGCGGCCGGTGTTCGGGTTCCTGATCCTGCACCACGGGCCGTCGTCGATCAGTTCGGCGCCGAACTCGTCCTGCGCCAGCTTGTAGGCGGTGTCGCGGAACAGGCCCTCGGTGAATTTCATGATGTTGCCCTTGTGCACGATCGTCAGCGACTTGCGATCGTTGGCGATGGCATACCTGATCGCGGCGCGCACCAGCCGGGTCGTGCCTTCGATCGAGATCGGCTTGATGCCGATGCCGGAGGATTCCGGGAAGCGGATCTTCCTGACGCCCATTTCGTCCTGCAGGAACTTGATGACCTTCTTCACGGCATCGGTATTGGCCGCCCATTCGACGCCGGCGTAGATGTCCTCGGTGTTCTCGCGGAAGATCACCATGTTGGTCAGTTCCGGGTGCTTCAGCGGGCTCGGCACGCCCTTGAAGTACTGCACCGGACGCACGCACTGGTAGAGGTCGAGCTCCTGACGCAGGGCAACGTTCAGCGAACGGATGCCGCCGCCGACCGGGGTCGTCATCGGGCCCTTGATCGAGACCGAGTATTCCTTGAGGGCGTCGAAGGTTTCCTTCGGCAGCCACTCGTCCGGGCCGTAGAGGCGGGTCGATTTCTCGCCGGCATAGACCTCCATCCAGTGGATCTTCTTCTTGCCGCCGTAGGCCTTGTCGACGGCGGCGTCGATGACCTTGATCATGACCGGCGTGATGTCGATGCCGATGCCGTCCCCCTCGATGAAGGGGATAATCGGGTTGTCCGGGATCGCCTGCCCCGGAACGATTTTGGAACCACCTTGCGGAACCTTGATGTGCGATGCCATATCCATTCTCCATGCGTTGTAATGGGACGACCACGATCTGCGTCGGGCCCTTGGCGGGGCAGGCCTGGCAGGGCACCCACCCGGCCGGCAGCGAGAATCATTATGAGCCTAAATCTGGCGCCCTGTCAGCCATTTCGCCCGCCGGCGGGACCGTTGCGGTCAACCGGGAAAACCGCCCGAAAAACAGAAGAGCGAAGGCCGTTCGGACCTTCGCTCCATTCGCCGATGCGACCTTCGCCGGCCGCCGCGGGCTTGTCGCTTAGGCGCGCGCGGCCTTCAGCGCGGCATTGAGCGTCGGGCTGGGACGCATGATGGCCTTGCACTTGGCGGAATCGCCCTTGTAATAGCCGCCGATATCGACCGGCCTGCCCTGCACCGTCTTCAGTTCGGCGACGATCCGCGCCTCGTTTTCGGCCAGGGTCTTGGCCAGCTTGGCGAAGTGGGCCGCCAGTTCGGCATCCTCCTTCTGCGCCGCCAGTTCCTCGGCCCAGTACATGGCCAGGTAGAACTGCGAACCGCGGTTGTCGAGTTCGCCGGTCTTTGGCGATGGCGACTTGTTGTTGTCGAGCAGCTTGCCGGTGGCGGCATCGAGGGTCTTGGCCAGCAGCTTGGCGCGGGCATTGTCTTCCTTGATCCCCAGTTCTTCCAGCGACACGGCCAGCGCCAGGAACTCGCCCAGCGAATCCCAGCGCAAGTGGTTTTCCTGCGTCAATTGCTGGACGTGCTTCGGCGCCGAACCGCCGGCACCGGTTTCGTACATGCCGCCGCCGTTCATCAGCGGGACGATCGACAGCATCTTGGCCGAGGTGCCCAGTTCCATGATCGGGAACAGGTCGGTCAGGTAGTCGCGCAGGATGTTGCCGGTCACCGAGATGGTGTCGAAGCCGCGGATGACCCGTTCCAGGGTGAAGCGCATGGCGCGCACCTGGGACATGATGTGGATCTCCAGGCCGCTGGTGTCGTGATCCTTGAGGTAGGTGTTGACCTTCTTGATCAGCTCGGCTTCGTGCGGACGGTACGGGTCGAGCCAGAAGACGGCCGGGGTGCCGGAGTTGCGAGCACGGGTGACGGCGAGTTTGACCCAGTCGCGGATCGGCGCGTCCTTGCACTGGCACATGCGCCAGATGTCGCCGGCCTCGACGTTCTGCGTGAGCAGGACTTCGCCGGTGGCGATGTCGACGATGTTGGCGATGCCATCCTCGGCAATCTCGAAGGTCTTGTCGTGCGAGCCGTATTCCTCGGCCTGCTGCGCCATCAGCCCGACGTTCGGCACGGTGCCCATGGTCCTGGGGTCGAAATTGCCGTGCCATTTGCAGAAGTTGATCATCTCCTGGTAGATGCGGGCGAAGGTCGACTCCGGCATGACCGCCTTGCAGTCGTATGGCTTGCCGTCGGCGCCCCACATCTTGCCGCCCTGGCGGATCATCGCCGGCATCGAGGCATCGACGATGATGTCGTTGGGGGAATGGAAGTTGGTGATGCCCTTCGCCGAATCGACCATCGCCAGAGCCGGACGGTGTTCCTGGCAGGCATGCAGGTCGCGGATGATCTCGTCGTGCTTGGACTCGGGCAGGGTCTTGATCTTGTCGTAGAGATTGACCATGCCGTTATTCACGTTGACCCCGAGTTCCTCGAACAGCTTGGCGTGCTTCTCGAAGGCTTCCTTGTAGTAGATCTTCACGCAATGGCCGAAGACGATGGGGTGCGAGACCTTCATCATCGTCGCCTTGACGTGCAGCGAGAAGAGGATGCCGGCCTGGCGGCAGTCCTCGAGTTCCCTCTCGTAGAAATCGCACAGCGCCTTCTTGCTCATGAACATCGAGTCGATGATCTCGCCTTCGAGCAGCTTGGTTTCGGGCTTGAGCACGGTGACCTTGCCGTCCTTGGCGATCAGTTCCATCCGCACGTTGCGTGCCTTGTCGAGCGTCATCGACTTTTCGCCGTGATAGAAGTCACCGCTGTGCATGTGCGAGCAGTGCGTCTGCGACCATTGCTTCCACTCGCCCATCGAGTGCGGATGCTTCTTCGCGAAGTTCTTGACGGCGAGCGGAGCGCGGCGGTCCGAGTTGCCTTCGCGCAGGACCGGGTTGACCGCGCTGCCGATGCACCTGGCGTAGCGGGCGCGGATGTCCTTCTCTTCTTCGGTCCTGGGGTCTTCGGGGAAATCGGGGATCGCGTAGCCCTTTTCCTGCAATTCCTTGATGCAGGCAATCAGCTGGGCAACCGACGCGCTGATGTTCGGCAGCTTGATGATGTTGGTTTCCGGCAGCAGGCACTTCTTGCCGAGGTCGGCCAGCGTGTTGGGAACCCGCTGGTTTTCGGGCAGACGGTCGGAAAACTCGGCCAGGACGCGGGCGGAGACCGAAATGTCGGCCTTCTCGATTTCGATGCCGGCCGGGCCGGCGAAACTGCGAACGATCGGCAGGAAGGCGCAAGTCGCAAGCAGCGGCGCCTCGTCGGTTAGGGTGTAGATGATCTTTGATTTGCCGGCAGCCATGGTCACTCCTCTATTTGGATTGGTTTACGCGCGTTTATTTTACAGCAACATCATTTCACCATGCTCGGAAGCAAGCACTTGTCCGGACTTTCCCGTCCGCCACGGGGGGACGGCTGGCTGCGGATGCCAATCAACGAAAGTCGCGAATGCTAGAATTCGCTGATGGTCCAGAATCCCTCGCAATGAAGATTTCCGTCGGCCTCTACGGCACCGGCGCCCACCAGATCGCGCTGGCGCTGATCCAGGGCTTCAACAAGCATTACACGCTGTTCCGCGCCACCAGCAAGGAAGCCAAGACGCGTTTCGAGCAGGCCAACTGGCTAGGCGTGCACAAGGCGGTCAAGGAGCGCATCCGTTTCTACGATGACCGCGTCGATGAATGTGTCGAGCGCCTGCGCATCGAGTTCGACGCCCAGCACATCGACGATGCCACCTGGCAGCAAATCAAGTTGCTCTACATCGGCCTGCTGCTCAATCACAAACAGCCGGAACTGGCCGAGACCTTCTTCAACTCGGTGACGACGAGGATCCTGCACCGCGACTACTTCCGCAACGACTTCATGTTCGTTCGCCCGACCGTGTCCACCGAGAACATCGAAGCCGAAGTCACGCCCATCTACCGCAGCTACTACGCCAAGGAAGACGGCCTGCGCGGCGCCATCCGCGCCATCGTCCACGATTTCGAGTGGCAGCGGCCGTTCGCCGACCTCGAGCGCGACACCAACCACCTCTATCACGCCGTTCGCCGCTATCTGAAGGGCATGCCGGCGCGCGAGGTCAACTTCCAGATCCAGGTGCTGGGTTCCGCCTTCTACCGCAACAAGGCTGCCTACATCATCGGCAAGGCGATCAACGGCGCCGCCGAATATCCCTTCGCGATTCCCGTGCTGCATGACGACGACGGCAGGCTCTACGTCGATGCCATCCTTCTCGACGCCTGGCGGATCGGCCTGCTCTTCTCGCTGTCGCGGGCCTATTTCATGGTCGACATGGAAGTGCCGTCCGGTTACGTCCAGTTCCTGCGCTCGATCCTGCCCAGCAAGCCGCGCTCCGAGCTGTACGTCATGCTCGGCCTCGGCAAGCAGGGCAAGACGATGTTCTTTCGCGACCTCATCTATCACCTGCGTCATTCGGAAGACAAGTTCATCATGGCCCCCGGCATCCGCGGCATGGTCATGCTGGTGTTCACGCTGCCGTCCTACCCCTACGTCTTCAAGATCATCAAGGACGTCTTCGGCAGCTCCAAGGAGATGGACCGGGCCACGGTCAAGCGGAAATTCATGATGGTCAAGCAGGTCGACCGCGTCGGCCGCATGGCGGACACCCTGGAATTCTCCAATGCCGCGTTTCCGCTCGGTCGTTTCAGCGACGAAGTCATGGAAGAACTGCGCACGCTGGCACCCTCCTGCTTCGAGACCGTCGGCGACAGACTGGTCATCAAGCACATCTACATCGAGCGCCGCATGGAGCCGCTCAACATCCACCTCGAGCGCATGGAGCGTACCGACAACATCGAGGGCCTGGAGCACGCGATCAAGGAATACGGCAGCGCGATTCGCGAATTGGCGCAGGCCAACATCTTCCCGGGCGACATGCTGTGGAAGAATTTCGGCGTCACCCGCTACGGCCGCGTCGTGTTCTACGACTATGACGAAATCGAATACATGACCGACATCAACTTCCGCAAGATTCCACCGGCTCCCGATTTCGAAACCGAAATGTCGGGCGAGGTCTGGTATCCCGTGGCCAGGAACGATGTCTTTCCGGAAGAGTTCAGCACCTTCCTGCTTGCCTCGCCGACCTTGCGCAAGGTCTTCCTCAAGCATCACAAGGATCTGCTTTCGCCAAAATTCTGGCAGGATGCCCAACAGAAGATCCGCGACGGCCACGTCGAGGATTTTTTCCCCTACCCGCAGGAACTGCGCTTCCAAAGCTGCAAGGCGGACGCTTCCTGAACCATCGACCCTGCATTCGGCCATAGCCAGAGCGGGGCCATCCGCGACGGGATGAACACGCCGTCACGGTCGACCCGCCTTTTTGGGCAATAATCAGGGAACGGGTCGGCGCCGCCGGCGTCTACCCGATAGTCATCAAACCGGCCGCCGGATGCCCATGGAAGCTGGCGGCCACCAACCACGCAACAGGAGATCAAATGTCGAATACCGTTACGCTTGGCGGCAACCCCATCGAAGTCGGCGGCAAGTTCCCCGCCAAGGGCGATCAGGCGCCCGCATTCTCACTGGTCGGCAAGGATCTGGCCGACGTCACGCTGGCGAGCCTGGCCGGCCGGCGCAAGATCCTGAACATCTTCCCGAGCATCGACACGCCGACCTGCGCGACGTCGGTGCGCAAGTTCAATGCAGCCGCCAACGAACTCGCCAATACCGCCGTCCTCTGCATCTCGGCCGACCTGCCCTTCGCCCAGGCACGCTTCTGCGGCGCCGAGGGGCTGGCAAACGTGCAGACCCTGTCGACGATGCGCGGCCGCGACTTCCTCGAAGCCTACGGCGTTGCCATCACGACCGGCCCGCTGACCGGCGTCTCGGCCCGCGCCGTGGTCGTTCTCGATGAGAACGATCGCGTGCTGCACAGCGAACTGGTCGGCGAGATCGCCAACGAACCCGACTACGCGGCGGCCCTCGCCACCCTCGGCAAGTAGTCGGTCCGGGCCTGCCGGCCGGTGCCGATCATCCGGTGAGGACTTCATGACGACCCTTGCCAACGTCCTTGTCGCGCTGATCGCACTGCTCCACATCTACATCCTCGTCCTCGAGATGTTCCTGTGGGACAAACCGGCCGGCCTGCGCGCCTTCGGGCAGACCCGCGAGGCCGCGGCCGCCTCCAAGGTTCTCGCCGCCAACCAGGGGCTGTACAACGGCTTCCTGGCGGCCGGCCTGTTCTGGGGCCTCAGCCTCGGATCTGCCGGCACCGGCATCAAGGTGTTCTTCCTGTGCTGCGTGCTGGTTGCCGGCTTGTACGGAGCAGCCACCGCCAGTCGGCGGATACTCTTCGTCCAGGCCGTGCCGGCGGCGATGGCGCTGGCCCTCTTATTTCTTGCCTGATCCGGCGGTCGACCGCGCCATGCCGCCCCCTATCCGGGAAGGCCTCCGGCAGGACTGGATGGGAGTGATGGGGGAACTGGCGCCGGGCCCTCCCACTCCACTGTCCGTCGCGCCATCGCACATCACGATGTCCTTGCTGACCATTTCCGCCGTCGCCGCCGCCGGCGAAATTGCGCGCGCCGACTGGAAGCAGTTCGCTCCCGCCGGACACCCCTTTCTCAACCGGGATTTCCTCGACATTCTCGAACGCCACGGAACGGCCGGCCCGGAATGCGGCTGGACAGCGCGTCATCTGATTGCCCGGGACAGCGCCGGCAAGGCACTCGGCATTCTGCCGCTGTATGTCCGCACGAATTCGCATGGCGACTTCATCCACGACTGGTCCTGGGCTGCTGCCTATCGACAACTCGGGATGCGCTATTTCCCGAAACTGCTAAGCGGCCTGCCGCATACGCCGGCAACCGGTCCCCGACTGCTCGTATCCCCCGGAGAAGATGCGGAGCGCATCCGGCTCGCGCTGGTCGAGGCGGCCCTGGAACAGGTGGCCGAACACAGGTTCTCGTCGTGGCACGTCGCCTTTCCGGCCCAGGACGAGGTGGCGGTTTTACGCGGGCAAGGACTGCTGGTCAGCCACAATGTGCAGTTCCACTGGCGGAACCGCGGCCATGGCGACTTCACGGATTTCCTCGCGACCTTCAACGCCGAGCGGCGGCGCAAGGTCAGGGCGGAGCGACGACGGGTGGCGGAAAGCGGACTGGCAATCGACGTCCGCCACGGCGATGAGATCGACCCGGCCGAATGGCCGGCCCTGCATCACCTGTACGCCGCGACTTTCGCCAAGTACGGCAATTACGCGGCTTTCACCCCGGCCGGTTTCGCCGATCTCGCCAGCGCCCTGGGCCGCCGGATGGTCGTCTTCATCGCCCGCGAACGGGGCGATCCGGTGGCGATCTCGATCTGCTTCCGCAGCGACGACACCCTGTACGGTCGCTACTGGGGCACCGCCGCGAATTATCACAGCCTCCATTTCGAGCTGTGCTTCTACCAGGGCATCGACTACTGCTTGCGCGAAGGGCTTGCCACCTTCGAGCCGGGGGCCGGCGGCGAGCACAAGGTGGCGCGGGGTTTCGAGCCGACCGTGGTGCGCTGCTGCCACTGGATGGAAGACGTCCGCATGCGCCACCTGCTCGGCCAGCACCTCGACCGGCAACGCCCGGCCATTCTGGCCTACGCCGCAGAAGCGGCGTCGCACCTTCCCTTCCGCAAGGTCAGCGGGGCATAGTCACTTCACGCCCAGCGGGGCCATTCGTGGATTCGCCAAGTCGAATCCCTAGCGCGCGGCGATCTCCATTGCCTTGTGCACCGATGCGGCGTCGAGTTGCAGCGTCCGCCGCAGCGGCCAGCGCCGGGGACAGCGCAGCGAGCGCAAGCAGTCCGCCGCCAGTTGCCGCAGGTTCCCCTCAGTGCTTGCCCGTGCTGCCGAACCCACCTTCGCCACGCGAACTGGCGTCGAAATCCTCGACCACGTTGAAGCCGACCTGCAGCACCGGCACCACCACGAGCTGGGCGATGCGCTCCAGCGGATTGAGCGTGAAACTCGCCTGCCCGCGATTCCACACCGAGACCATCAGTTCGCCCTGGTAGTCGCTGTCGATCAGCCCGACCAGGTTGCCGAGCACGATGCCGTGCTTGTGGCCAAGGCCGGAGCGCGGCAGGATCATCGCCGCCAGCCCGGGGTCGGCCAGGTGGATGGCCATGCCGGTACGCACCAGCATCGTCTGGCCGGGCGCGATTTCCAGCGGCGCGTCGAGACAGGCGCGCAGGTCCAGTCCGGCCGAACCGGGCGTTGCGTAGTGCGGCGGACTGACGTGCAGACGGGAATCGAGAATCCTGACGTCGATCCGGTGCATCAGTTTTTTCCTGTCAGATGAGCGATATGTTCGACCAGTCGGCGCGCAAGTTCGGATTTCGGCGCCGGCGTCAGCGGATGCGTGCCCTGGTCGTCGAACAGAACCAGGCGGTTGTCGTCACCGCCGAAACCGTCCTGGATCAGGTTTCCGGCAATCAGTGGAATGCTCTTCCGGCGCCGCTTGGCCTGCGCATACTCCTCAAGATTGCAGCTCTCGGCCGCGAAGCCGACGCAGAACGGGCCACCCTTCAGCGCCGCCACTTCGGCCAAGATGTCCGGGTTCTCGACCAGCGCGATCGGCGGCAGGCCACCCGCATCCTTCTTGAGCTTGTGCTCGGCCGGGTTGGCGACGCGATAATCGGCAACGGCGGCGACACCGATGAAAATATCGGCCTGCGCCGCCCGCACCATCACCGCCGCGTGCATGTCGAGGGCGCTAAGCACATTGATGCGGTCGACCCCTTGTGGAGAGTCAAAACCGACCGGACCGGAAACCAACGTCACCTTTGCCCCGGCCTGCCGTGCCGCGCGCGCCACGGCGTAGCCCATGCGCCCGGACGACAGGTTGGTGATGCCGCGCACCGGGTCGATGGCCTCGAAAGTCGGCCCGGCGGTGATCAGCACCTTCCTGCCGGCCAGCACTTTGGGGGTGAAGAAGGCGATCACCTCTTCGAGAATCTCCTCCGGCTCCAACATGCGGCCGGCGCCGACTTCGCCGCAGGCCTGCTCGCCGCTGGCCGGGCCGAGCAGGCCGATGCTGTCGGACTGCAGTTGCGCCACGTTGCGCTGCGTCGCCGGGTTCTCCCACATCTGGCGGTTCATCGCCGGCGCCACCAGCAACGGGCAGTCGCGCGCCAGCACCATCGTCGTCAGCAGGTCGTCGGCCAGGCCGTGGGCCGCCCGCGCCAGAAAGTCGGCCGAGGCCGGGGCAACCAGGATCAGGTCGGCCTGGCGCGACAGGTCGATATGTGCCATCGCGTTCGGCATCCGGGCGTCCCACTGGTCGGTGAATACTAGCTTGCCGGACAGCGCCTGGAAGGTCGTCGCCGTCACGAAATGCGTCGCCGCCGCGGTCATCGCCACCTGCAAGTCGGCGCCCTGCTTGCCGAGCAGGCGGACCAACTCAGCCGCCTTGTAGGCGGCGATACCGCCGGTGACGCCGAGAACGATGCGTTTTCCCTGTAATTCCATTGTCGTGCCATTAGAATGTGAGCCAAATCATTCTACTGGAAACCGCATGGCGATCACCGACTGGCCCGAGGGCGAGCGCCCGCGCGAACGGCTGCTGGCGCACGGGCCGGCAGCGCTGTCCGACGCCGAACTGCTGGCCATCTACCTGCGCGTCGGCGTGCGCGGCAAAAGCGCCGTCGACCTCGCCCGCGACCTGCTGCAGCGCTTCGACGGCCGCCTGGGCACCCTGGCCGAAGCATCGCTGGAACAACTGGCCAGCGTTTCCGGCATCGGCATGGCCAAGGCAGCGCAGTTGAAGGCCAGCTTCGAACTGGCCCGGCGCGCCCTGGCTCAGGAAATGGCCAACCGCGACGCCTTCACCGCCCCCGGCAAGGTGCGCGACTGGCTGCGCCTGAAGCTGGCCACGCGCCAGCACGAAATCTTCATGGCCCTCTGGCTGGACGCGCAAAACCGGCTGATCAAGGCCGACGAACTCTTCTCCGGCACACTGACGCAAACCAGCGTCTACCCCCGCGAGGTCGTCAAGGCGGCGCTGGCCAACAACGCGGCGGCGGTCATCCTCGCCCACAACCATCCTTCCGGCGTCGCCGAACCGTCGCGCGCCGACGAAATGCTGACCCGCACGCTGAAAGAAGCGCTGGCCATGGTCGACGTCAAGCTACTCGACCATTTCATCGTCGCCGGCAACGGGACGCCGCTGTCGTTCGCCGAACGCGGGCTCTTGTAGATAGGACAAAAATCGCTTGAACAAACCGGGGTTACTTGGCTATACTCATGGGCTTTCTTTTAGCGAATTCTGGAGCACCAATCATGGCGCGAGTCTGCCAAGTAACGGGGAAGGCCCCGATGGTTGGGAACAAGGTTTCCCATGCCAACAATAGAACGAAGCGCCGCTTCCTGCCGAACCTGCAGTATCGCCGCTTCTGGGTCGAAAGCGAGAACCGCTTCGTCCGCCTGCGTGTTTCCAACGCCGGGTTGCGCATCATCGACAAGAACGGCATCGATGCCGTCCTCGTCGACCTCCGCGCCCGTGGCGAAGTCTGATAGGAAAGGACAAGAAAGATGGCTAGCAAAAGCAAGGGCGGTCGCGACAAGATCAAGCTGGAATCCACAGCCGGTACCGGACATTTCTATACCACCTCCAAGAACAAGCGGACGACACCGGAAAAGCTGGAGTTCATGAAGTACGACCCGGTCGTCCGCAAGCACGTCGCCTACAAGGAAATCAAGCTGAGATAATCAGGGTTGTTTCGGCATCCGGCAGACCCGCCTTCATGGCAGACCCGCCTTCATGGCGGGTCTTCTTTTTCCAGCCCGCGCTTCGTCAATCCTTGCGCACGAAGAGCAGCCCGGCATAGACGACGATGCCGACGAACGTCAGCAGCGACCAGTTGGCCAGCGACAGCCCGAGGAACTCCCAGTCGCGACCGGTGCAGAAGCCGGTGGCGAGAAACAACGACGGCCATTGCATGCCCAGCCAGTCGACCAGACGCTCGATGGCGTTGGGGTCACTGTAACTGCACTCGATCGCCAGATGCGGGAAGGCCTGCATCCAGGTCTGGTAGCCAGCGACCGCGACACCCCCGGCCGCCAGCGCGGCAATCAGCACGGACCAAAGCAACCTTGCCGCTGGTGCCGTAACTCCAAGCAGCGCGACCAGCCCGATGACCATGTAGAGCAGGCGCTGGAATATGCACAATGGACACGGCGCCAGCCTGACCAGGTTCTGCAACTCCATGCCCGCCGCGACAAGGCCGAACGCTCCCAGCGCCAGCGCGGCGAACCATGCCCGGACGGGTACCTCACGCCAGGGCATGGCTGCGCCTCCAGACAGACATGCCGTGCAACCGGAGGATGTCGACGGCCGCGGCGTTCCGGCAACGGCAGAGCAAGGCTTCCGGCTCGTGCGCTTCCTTGACGTAGCGTGCGTAACCCCACCAAGGTAGGTCCAAGACACCCGATAACATGCAGTCCCGCGAAATTGAGTCGAGGCGCCTATTTTACGGCATCCAGGCAGTCATCGGGACAGTCGATCGCCCTGCGAAAATGCTCTCCGGGAAGCGTCGACCGCGACAGGGAGGGTGGACCGCAACGCCGGCCGCCGTTAAGATTGCCGGATGAACACACGCATACTCCTGGTCGAAGACGACGAACGCCTGGCCGATCTGACGGCCGAATACCTCACCAAGAACGATCTGCTGGTGAGCATCGAGCCACGCGGCGACAGGGCCGAGGCTCGTATCCTGGCCGAGCAGCCGGATCTGGTCATTCTCGACGTCATGCTTCCCGGCAAGGACGGCTTCGAAGTCTGCCGCGCTGTACGCCAGCAGTATCGCGGGGTGATCCTGATGCTGACCGCCCGCGACGAGGACTTCGACCAGATTCTCGGTCTCGAGATGGGCGCCGACGACTACATCGCCAAGCCGGTCCAGCCGCGCGTGCTGCTCGCGCGCATCAAGGCGCTGCTGCGCCGCCTTCCGGCCATCGGCGAAGGTCCCGCCGGTGAATCCGAAACCATGGTATTCGGCCAGTTCCGGATCAGCCAGGCGACGCGTACCGCATCGCTGGGTGGCGAAATGATCGATCTCACCACCGCCGAATTCGACCTGCTCTGGCTGCTCGCCTCGCACGCCGGCAATGTCCTGTCGCGCGACGACCTGCTGCAGGAACTGCGCGGGATCGGCTTCGACGGCCTCGACCGTTCGATCGATGCCCGCATCTCGCGCCTGCGCAAGAAACTCAACGACGACCCGGAGAACCCGACGCGCATCAAGACCGTTCGCGGCAAAGGCTACCTGTTCAGCAAGCATGACTGGAACTGAGCCCGGCAACGGCCAAGAACACAACCAGGGTCTCGCCCGCTCGCTTTTCGGCGCCGCGCCGCCGCGCTGGCGGGGCGGGCGTTACAGCCTGTCAAAGCTGTTCTTCAACTTCTACCTGTTGGCGATGGGCTCTTTCGTCGCCATCGCCTTTACCGCCGACTTCGTCATCTCCACCGCACAGCGCGGAATCACCGACGACTACGCCCGCCGCTTCATGCGCGGCACGATCACGCTGATCGAGGACGAGCTTTATCGAACCCCGCGCCGGGACTGGCAGCGCAAGATCGAACAGCTCGACGACAAGTTTTCCTACCGCCTCGGCATCGTCGAGCGCATCAGTCTCGACCGGACCCTGACGCCGGACCAGGTCAGCAAGCTGGATGCCGGTGACATCGCCATCGACCACGACGGCGACATCATGTATCGCCGCCTCGGCACCAGCAGCAAGGTGCTGGTCGTCGGCCCGCTGGCCGCCAACCGCAATCCCGAACTGACGGAACGGCTGCCGCTCGACCTGCGCCTGCGCTTGCTGACCTGGAGCCTGATCGGCGTCATTTTCGGGATTGCCCTGTGGTTCTGGGTGCGCCCGGTCTGGCGTGATCTGGAAACCCTGCGCCAGACCGCCCGCGACCTCGGCGACGGCGATTTCGAGGCGCGCTCGCCGCCAGCCCGCAGCCAGCTCTTCGCGCCGCTTTCCGACACCATGAACAGCATGGCCGAGCGCGTGCAGCAACTGCTCGCCACCCACCGGGAGCTTTCCTCGGCGATTTCCCACGAACTGCGGACGCCGATTGCCCGCATGCGCTTCGCTCTGGAGATGTTCGCCGGGACGGATGAACGGGCCGAGCGCGAGCGGCTGTGGACGATGATGGAGGCCGACCTCGACGAACTCGACCATCTGATCGACACCAGCCTCACCTATGCCAGGTTCGAGCGCGAGGCCCCCGAGCCGCATTTCTCCAGCGTGCGCTTCGCCGACTGGCTGAGCGACGAAGTCGATGCCGTGCGCCTGCTCGGGCGCGACCTGAAGATCACGGTCGACACTGCGAAACTGCCCAAGAACCTGGCTGTCGATGTCGATCGCAAGGCGATGCCCTATGCCCTGCGCAACCTCCTGCGCAACGCCTTCAGGTACGCGAGCGCGCAGATTGTCGTCAGTGCCGAACTTCGCGAGGGGAACATCGTCGTCCATGTCGACGACGACGGCATCGGCATTCCGCCGGAAGACCGCGAGAGCGTCTTCTCGGCGTTTACCCGGCTCGACCGCTCACGCGATCGCGCTACCGGCGGCTACGGGCTCGGCCTGGCCATCACCCGCCGTGTCCTCGAACTACATGGCGGAACCGCCGTGGCCGACAGCGCACCCCTCGGCGGCGCCCGCTTTACCCTCACCTGGCCACTGGCGCAGTAGTTCTGGTTACAGAGCGTCACAGAACATCAAATTCCGTTACGTCGGGGCAACGCGCGCGCTACAGACGCGGCAGATGCGCGCTCATAGAATCGATCTCATGAATAGTCAGCAAGCTGCAAGCGAGGAAGACAACAAGATGTGCGCAGTGAATATCAACCGGTTTTTGGAAACGGCCCGCCAGTATCTGCTGGATCAGGTTGCCGTGTCCGAGCCAGTTCAGCAGGCGAACTGATGGCATTTGCCGACAATCTCCCGATCAACGAAAGCTTGGGCGTCTTTGTCGGCGTCGCCGGATTGGACTGGTTGACAGATGGTCGCGCCGAACCGATCAATGCCTTTCTTGCCGCAGTTGCCGTCGGTGCCGCCATCGTGATCGGCCGCCATTTTCTCAAGAAGCGGCGCAAGGACTGAACCGAACCCTTTTACCCTCCCTCGAAATCCCTCGTTTCGAGACCTCCCTGTTACCCCGCCCGCGTGGCGGGGTTTTTTTGCCTCCCCTTTCCGGATCCATCCTGCGCGGGCGTCACTGAATAGGGTGCGACAATCCGAAAAAAGGGGCTCCCTCGGAGCCCCTGAGCGGGTGCCGCTGCCTTACTGGGTCTGCTGGATGCCCGCGAGGACCCAGCCGCCACCCGAGCGCGGCTTGACCATGTGCCAGATTTCATCGAACGGCTCGGCCGGAGCATTGGCGGCTTCACGAATCAGGCCGGAGAAATGCACGCTGACGATGTAACGCTCGCTTTCCTCGGCAACATCCAGAACCTCGGCATTGACCGTGACGACGTCGGTCTGCTGGGCCGCCTGGCCACGATCGACGAAATTCAGCTTGATCTCGCCGAACATTTCCGGTGTCGTGAATTCGCGGATGTCTTCCAGGTTGCCGGCATCGTTCGCCGCCTGCAGGCGAATGAAGTTTACCTTGGCATTGCGGACGAAGGCATCGACATCGAAACCGGCCGGGATATTTCCGGTGGTGCCGGCAACTGCCGCTGCCACCGCCCCGCTGCCCGCGGCAACCGGTGCATGATAAGCCGGTTCGACGTGCCGCTCACGGTTCACATCGGCGCTCGCCCCGGCATACTGCATGCCGCCGGCGCCGGCCAGCGCCGGTTGCTGGGCCGCTGCCCGGCGACGCATGACGAAACCGATGACCATGACGACTGCCATGATCAGCAGGCCGATCATCATGATATTGGCCAGGCCTTCACCAAAACCGAAGTGCGAGGCCAGCGCCGCCAGGCCGAGACCGGCGGCGAGACCGGCCAGCGGGCCCATCCATGAGCGCTTGGGCTGGGCTGCGGGAGCGCCCGGCGCGGCGTGCGGCGCTGGCGCCGCTGCCTGGCTGGGCGCGGACGCCGGGGCGGCATTGGTCGATTTCTGGGCACTGACCGACTCGCGCTGCATGCCGGCGGACTTGCCGCCGCCCAGGCGCTTCGCTGCTTCGGCATCGCAGGTGATCAGCGTCAAGCCGAGCACCAGCGCAGCAGTCATGAGAGCAAAGGTTTTCATTGATGTCTCCGTCAAGGTTGTTTGCTACAGGGAACAGGATAGCCCCAGGAGGACTTCCACAAAACAAGAATATTCAGAAGTATTTCATCGGAAAAGACGAAGAGCAAGGTCAACAGGCAGCAATCCCTGCCGCGTTCTCAGGCCGCTTCGCCGAACCAGTTCGCGCCAAGGCAGGCACGCAGCGCCAGCGGCGCACGACATCGACGATCTTGTTCTTGAGAATGGCCAGAACCCAGGTGCGCAACGATGCCCGCAAAACGCAGCATGACTCGCCGCAGACTGGCCAGGAACTCGGTATCGCGCAGGGGGTCTGTGGTCATGGCGATTCGCAGGAAATCCGGTTTCCCGATCACCTGCCTTGGCAGCGGGTCCGGGGCACACGATCCCAACACGGAACACTGCGGCGTTAGCGGCTTGCCCAGACCGGACGGAGAAAAATCAGGCGAACAGCCAGGGCTGCGCCAACCGGTGCCTGGCTTCGAAGGCCTTGATCGCATCGGCATGTTGCAGCGTCAGGCCGATCTCATCCAGGCCATTCATCAGGCAATGCTTGCGGTGGGGCGTGATTTCGAAGCCGAAAGATTCACCGGAGGGTGTCATTACCGTCTGAGACTGAAGATCAATCTCCAGTTTGTAGCCTTCCTGTGCAGAGCATTCCGCGAAGAGTTTATCCACACTGGCACCTGTCAGCACAATGGGGAGAACACCGTTCTTGTAGCAGTTGGAAAAGAAGATGTCGGCGAACGAGGGCGCAATGATGGCGCGGAAACCGTAATCCTCGATCGCCCACGGCGCATGCTCACGGCTGGAACCGCAACCGAAATTATCGCGCGCAAGCAGAATCTCCGCACCCCGATAGCGCGGCTGATTGAGCACGAAGTCATTGCGCAGCGGCCGGTTAGAACAATCCATGCCCGGTTCGCCCTGATCGGCATAGCGCCACTCGTCAAACAGGTAGGGACCGAAGCCGGAACGCTTGATCGACTTGAGAAATTGCTTCGGAATAATCGCGTCGGTATCGACGTTGGCACGGTCGAGGGGGCAAACCAGACCGTTGAGCTGGGTAAAGGCTTTCATGGAAATTCTCGCTTAGAACTGGCGGATATCGACGAAGTGGCCGGCGATGGCAGCAGCTGCAGCCATTTCCGGACTAACCAGATGGGTACGGCCACCGTTGCCCTGCCGTCCTTCAAAATTTCGGTTGGAGGTGGAGGCACAACGCTCGCCCGGAGCCAGGCGGTCGGCGTTCATCGCCAAGCACATCGAGCAGCCCGGTTCGCGCCACTCGAAACCGGCGGCGATAAAGATTTTGTCCAGTCCTTCGGCCTCGGCCTGTCGTTTGACCTGACCGGAGCCCGGCACGATCAGCACCTGCTGCACGTTGGCGGCCTTGTGCTTTCCCTTGGCAACCGCGGCAGCGGCGCGCAAATCCTCGATGCGCGAGTTGGTGCAGCTACCGATAAACACTTTGTCGAGCTTGATTTCACTGATCGGCGTGTCAGCAGTCAATCCCATGTACTGTAGCGCCCGTTCGATGCCGGCACGCTTCTGCGGGTCGGACTCATCGACAGGGTCCGGCACACGCGCACCAATCGGCAGCACCTGCTCGGGTGAGGTTCCCCAAGTCACTTGCGGTTCGATCGCGGCAGCATCGAATTCGATCACAGTATCGAATTGCGCATCGGCATCCGACGCCAATGTGCGCCAATAGGCAATGGCCTGGTCCCAGTCCGTGCCCTTGGGTGCGAACGGGCGGCCCTCGAGATAGTCGAAGGTTTTTTCGTCGGGCGCCACCAGTCCGGCCCGGGCGCCGCCCTCGATGGCCATGTTGCAGAGAGTCATGCGACCTTCCACGGATAACGCACGGATCGCTTCGCCACCGAACTCGATGGCGTAACCCGTGCCGCCTGCGGTACCGATTCTGCCGATGATGGCCAGGGCGACGTCTTTCGCCGTCACGCCAGCGCCGACTTTCCCTTCCACCTTGATGAGCATGCGCTTCGAGCGCTTCGCCACCAGCGTCTGGGTAGCCAGCACGTGTTCGACTTCGGAAGTGCCGATGCCGTGCGCCAGCGCGCCGAAGGCGCCGTGCGTCGAGGTATGGCTATCGCCGCAAACAACGGTCATGCCCGGCAGCGTGGTACCGTTTTCCGGGCCGATGACATGGATGATGCCCTGGTTGGCATGCTTGAAAGGGAAATACACCAGCGCGCCGAAGTCCCTGATATTGGCGTCCAGCGTTTCCACTTGCAGGCGCGAGACCGGATCCGTGATGCCTTCGTCCCAGTGATCGGTCGGCGTGTTGTGATCCGGGTTGGCAACGATGGAAGCACTCCGCCACGGCCGGCGACCGGCCAGGCGCATGCCCTCGAAAGCCTGCGGACTGGTCACCTCATGCATCAGGTGGCGGTCGATGTAGATCAGGCAGGTGCCGTCCTTCTCTTCGCGGACGACGTGGGAGTCCCAGAGTTTGTCGTATAAGGTCTTGCCAGCCATGGTTCTTCCTTGCGAGTGATGTTGTTGCGGTTGTTCTAGCGACGATCCTGATCGCGCAGCAGCTTGACGTCCATCGCATCGACCAGCGCCTGCCAGGAAGCATTGATGATATCGGTCGACACGCCAATGGTCGTCCAGCTATCGTGCCCGTCGGTCGATTCGATCAGCACGCGCACCTTGGCTGCCGAGGCCTTGTCGGAATCCAGTACGCGCACCTTGTAGTCGGTAAGGCGGATTTCGCCGATAGCCGGGTAAACCCGCTCCAGCGCCTTGCGTACGGCCTTGTCGAGTGCGTTGACCGGACCATCGCCCTCGGCCACGGTAAGCACTTCCTGATCGCCGACGCGCACCTTGATGATCACCGAGGAATTGACATCATTGACTGCCGGTTCATTGGTAATGACCTTGAATTCGACCAGTTCGAAGAAAGGTGTGTAGCGACCGAGCATCTTGCGCACCACCAGATCGAAGGAGCTTTCCGCCGCCTCGAACTGGTAGCCCTCGTGTTCAAGCTCCTTGAGCTTGTCGATAATCCGGCGCGTCTCGGGTGAATCCTTGGTCAGGCTCGGGTCGATGGCGTTGATGCGCGCCAGCAGCGTGCTGCGTCCGGCGACTTCAGACATCAGGACGCTCCGGCTGTTGCCGACCAGCTCGGGGTCGATGTGCTCGTAGGAAACCGGGTTCTTGACGACCGCGTCGATGTGCATGCCGCCCTTGTGGGCGAAGGCGTGACCACCGACATAGGGCGCTTTGTCGTTGGGCGGCATGTTGGCGATTTCGCTCACCGAGCGCGCCACCGACGTCAGGTTGCGCATCGCGGCTTCGGGAATGCAGTCCAGCCCCAGCTTCAACTGCAGGTTGGGAATGATCGAGCAGAGGTTGGCATTGCCGCAGCGCTCGCCCAGACCGTTGATCGTACCCTGCACCTGTATCGCCCCGGCCTGCACCGCCCGGACGGAGTTGGCCACGGCCATCTCGCTATCGTTATGGCAATGGATACCCACAGCGAGATGGGGAAACTTCGTGCAGACGATGCGGGTAATCTCGAAAATCTCTTCGGGAAAACTGCCGCCATTGGTGTCGCAAAGTGCGAGGCTGTCCGCCCCCGCCTCCGCCGCCGCCGCGAGTGATTCCAGTGCATACCCGGCATTGGCTTTGTAGCCGTCGAAGAAGTGCTCGGCATCGAATACCACTTCCTTGCCATGCTGCTTGAGGTAACGCACGGTGTCGGAAATCATGTGCAAATTCTCGTCGAGCGTGGTACGCAGGATTTCCAGCACCTGGTAATCCCAGCTCTTGCCAAAGATGGCGATCGCCGGTGTGCCGGCCTTCAGCAGCGATTGCAGGCCGACATCTTCCGCGACGCAAATACCCACCTTGCGCGTGGCCCCGAAGGCGATGATGCGGGCGTGAACAAGCTTCAGGTTCGTGGCGCGGGCGAAGAACTCCAGGTCTTTGGGATTGGAACCCGGGTTGCCGGCCTCGATATAGCTCACGCCGAGGGCATCCAGCCGCTCGACGATCTTGAGCTTGTCCTCGACTGAGTAGGAAATACCCTGCGCCTGGGCGCCGTCGCGCAGGGTGGAGTCGTAAATGGAAATCCGGGCCATGGAGATTCGCGTAGTTGATTGCCGCAACGCTGTCACGGTGAGCCGCAGATTGTACTAGCGTTGCGCTCCATTTTCCCTAACTGTTCAGGCAGGCCGGAATGGCTTCGCTGATCCGGGCATGAGAAAGGGCGGATGGCGCCGACTGGAGAAGGCATGGGAGAACCGAATTGCCCTGACTCCCATGGACGCAGAGCACGCTGAACCACATCCTGAATCCCGCCCCGGCCGAATCTCGGTGGGGATGAGCCATAAGCCGGCCATGAGCCGCCCGTGGCGGTTACATCTAAATTCCCCGTGCCATGCGGAATCGAATGACATTTTTCGGCTAGCAAATCGAAGGTGAGAATTTCAGGACCCGGCCACAAGCAGCCGATGGCGACGACGCCATAAAGCGGTCTTTCATGCCTTCTCGGTGTATGCTATTGCGCTATATTGGGATGTGCTGATTTTTGCCTTTATTTAGTACTGTATAAACTCCTCAACCAAATGACGGGAAGCGCGTTGTAGAGAGGCTTTTCATGCGCTGATCGACGCCGAGTTAGGGAGCAGGCGCCGGAGTTATGCAGCAAAACTGTCTCCCTATCAAAATTTGAATTAGCCCTTATCAGAAGAGAGCTGCCGCAGGTTGAAGAGAAATGCTAAGACGATATCCATCTTTGGCTCGATATGGGCACGTCGGAATCCTAATCTGGTCGGTACTTCTCTTTTCGACTGGTTGCGCCAGCAATAAGAGTATGGTTGAACAATGTGCTGATTTGACAAATGAACTTCACCCAGTTTTTGGGATTCCGCTGCTTCTTACCGGCTGCATCGGAGCCGCCGTCGCCGATCTAGGAAAAGGTTTTGTCGGCGCACCTGTTGGCATTGGATCTCAAGCCTATAGCACCCTAAGAGGAGACAAAGAACCCGGCGCTTTTCCTTTTCATGGCAATTGGTGTGGTCCCGGAATCCCTCCAAAGGGCACGAATCCACCGCCAGTAGATGAGTTAGATCGGGCATGCCAAGCTCATGACAAGTGCTACGAAAATGAGGGGTACTACAGTTGTCGTTGTGATGTTCAACTCATTCGAGATGTCCGGGAAAGCAACACGATGCCCAAAGATATCGCACAAAAGGCAGGATTGGTCGCAGAGTATTTTCAGAACTCCTATTGCAAGGGATGCAAGCAAGTCAGTTCAGGACTACATGTCGTTTATACCTGCCATAAACCTCAAGAATTCGGCTGCAAAATGGGCCCTGTCTCTAAAGAACTAACTTATGCATCGTGCCCATAAGTCGGCATGTGAAGGCTAAACCGCAATTTCAGAGGGACGCTCCGGCGGCAAGCCGGCTGCGCGCCCCTCACCTCTACGTTGGGCCGCATGTTCACCTCACCTCACCTCAATTAGATAGGGATTACTCAAATGGCACGCACAAGAAGAGAAGCGCCAATCCTTCATTTCGAGTGTCCTCTGGTCACTCGAAATGTCCAGATACATCGCGACTACACAATTTTGTTGGGTAGCACAGGAGAGGAAGTTTCCCGGGTGATAGCTAGGACTTCGTGCAGCGATATGGACGAGCGTCCTGTCGCTACCCATCAAGGAATGTCGTCGTGTTACGATTGGTCCAAGTGTGCACTTCTGAAAGCTCAGGCAGCCCAGTAAATGCGCCACAGTTTCGCTCATCTAGCGCAGAGCATTTTTCATTGGTCTCGCATCGTTGAAAGTTATGCTTGGCAATGCGGCTGCACCACATGCGGCCCAACCCCTCGCTCAAGCGGAGCGCCATCGGCAGGCTATAACACACCATGCCTGACGTAACCACCTTTCACCAACCTGATTTGGCGCATCACGTACACCAAGGCAAAGCTTGGCTTTCTGCCAGCGCTGGAGGTGAACGTACCGCAGCATTGTCCTATGCGGCCTTTGAGCTTCGCTTCGCCGTGGAGCGTCTTGCGATTCACTACTGGGCGGGGTTGCTTGATCGTAAGCCTGAGGAGCATGACCTACGCGACATCGAATCGTTCAAGCGGGTTGAGCGCCGAATCTACGAACTCGGCGGGCACCAAGGAGAGATAGACGGGCACTTTGCTTTCATGCGCATCGTCCTCGGTGCTATGAAGATTGACATGCCGTTCCATACTCCCAAGATTGGAGTGTTATCGAAGTACTGGCACGAATGCAGCGAACTTTGCCATATTGCATGGCCGTTGTCGTGCGCTGTGCCGGAACTACGAAAGGCCGCTTACTCCACACTCACTGAAATCGCCGAAACTCTAGCCGCCCACGTTCAGAGTCTCGGATGGCCAGTCCTCAGAGATGCGGCGTTTGCCAACCTCCGCGACAAATTCATAGCGGGTGATGCGACTGCAGACGAAGTACTTGCTCATGTGAAACGGACTGGCCTCTGGGCAAAAGCTGAGTTCACGGATGGGAGAGCAGCGCAATTCGTCAGCCAACCCGTACCACCAATTGAACCGGATACCACTCGGTGAGCCGCCGTGTTGGGCTAACCCTGCGGTGCAGGGGACGCTACGCGATAAAGCCGCGCAGCGCAGGTGACCTCTACGTTAAACGGCAGCTTTTCATTTTGAGCTACTTCCGCTTAGGGTCGCGTCCCGTCAATCGACGAATTCGGCCCAGCCCGCCGCAAATTCCCGCCTGCCCCTGACAACGAACACACGGGCGCTGTAAGGAATCATCGCCGGCGGCGACCAATGGATACGGACAAGTCATCCGCCATCCACCAGGAGCCGCCCCCATGAAGTTCATCCATTCCCTCGTCGCGCTTGGCCTTGCCGCCGCGTTCAATCTCGCGCACGCCCTCGACATCCAGCCCTATTCGCCGGAACTGCTGGCCAGCGAACAGAAGGCCGACAAGGCGGTCGCGCTGCATTTCGACGCCGACTGGTGCCTGACCTGTCGTGTGCAGAAAAAGGTCTTCAACGGCTGGAAGGGCGACAGCGCCGTGCCGGGCACGCTGTTGAGCGTCAATTACGACAATGAACGCGAGTTGCGCAGGAAATTGGGGGTCCGCACCCAGTCGACCGTGATCGTCTAAAAGGGGCGCGACCGAAAGGGCGCGGGTCGCCGGCGCTACCGATCCGCAGGCGCTGCGCGCCGCACTGCTGGCCGCCCGCTAGGCGCCGCCATGGACGCCATTCCACTGACCCACCTCGGCCTCAGCCTGCTCGCCGGTAGCCTGACCACGCTCTCGCCATGCCACCGCCGTCGCCATCCTCAGCGGTCCCGACAAGTGGCTGGAAGCGCGCGCCGTCGCCATCCTGCCCGATGCCTGGGTCAGGGCGACCAAGCTTTTCTGACACCGCAAACGGGTGCCAAGGGCAAATCCTGCGCTCCGCAGCCGTCACGAAATGTTACAAAAATCCGTGAAAAAGTTCACAGACAGCTTGCGCCGAGGGAAATAGTATGCGAGCACCCTAACAAAAGGAGAAAACATCATGCCCCCCATCAGAACCACCGAGAGACGGCTTCCCGGTCTCGACGAAATCGTTCAGTTGATCGCTGACATTCGGAGATACGGCGCCCAGCGCCGCCAGGAAAGGATCGAGCGCGCCTTGAGCGCGGCGGTCTTCTGACCTGAAAATCCCGTGACCCTGCGGCGGAAACCCTGACCGGGCTATTCCGCCGTTTTCTTGTCGAGCATCCGCACCTCGCGCTGCGGGAAGGGAATCTGGATGCCGTGCGCCTTGAACGCCTGCCAGATGGCGAGGTTGATGTCGGAAATGACATTTCCCTTGCCCTCTTCCGGATCGGCGATCCAGAAGCCAAGCTCAAGGTTGATCGCGCTGTCGGCGAAGGCGCTCAGGAAAACGCGCGGCGGCGGATCAGTCAGCACGCGCGGCTGTGCCGCCGCCGCTTCGCGCATCAGGCCCATCGCCAGTTCGAGGTCGGTGTCGTAGGCAACGCCGACGGTGGTCGCCAGACGCATGCGCGTGTCGGAGTACGACTGGTTCTGCACCACGTTGGAAATCAGCGCCTCGTTGGGAACGATGAACTCGGTACCCCCCGGGTGCTTGAGCACCGTGTAGCGCGTCGTGATCTTGGTCACCTGGCCGCTGTCGGTGTCGATCTGCACGACATCGCCAATGTGGATCGAACGGTCGAGCAGGATGATGAAGCCGGAGACGTAATTGCTGGCGATGCGCTGCATGCCGAGGCCAAGGCCAACGCCGAGGGCTCCGGTGAATACCGATAAGGCCGTCATGTCGATGCCGGCCATCGACAGGCCGATGACCAGCGCGGCGACGGTCAGCAGCGTTTTGGTAACGCGCACGCCGACGATGCGCAGGTTGGTGTCGATGCCTTCCACGCGCATCAGCCGCGCTTCGATGATGCCGGAGATCCACAGCGCGACCACCACCGTCAGGAAAACGGTAAGCATGCCTTGCAGGATCATCCAGAGGTTGATGCGCTGCGCGCCGAGCGGGAACGCGACCCCTTCCAGCGCATCGACGACATGCGGCGCCAGATCGGTGATGTAAAGCGCCAGCCAGCCCCAGACGAAGCCCGCGATGATGCGCTCCCAGGTCGCCAGCCACGTCGCCTTCGGGAATGCCTGACGCAGCACCAACACCACCGCGCGCACCAGCGCCATCGAAGCCAGCAGCGGAATCGCCAGGCGGAACAGATTGATGTGGATGAAGTTCTGCAACACCAGTTTGGTCACGCCGACCAGCATCAGCGCCGAAACCGGGAAGGCCAGGCGCGCGCCGGCATCGTACAGGCGCCCGCCATCGACCTTGTGATGGCGTCCCAGCCACCAGCGGGAGATCAGCCAGCCAGCGCCGATGCAGGCCGTCAGCGCGATCACTTGCCAGACGAAATTCGGATCACGGAAATCCTCGACGAGTTCCCGAAACAGTTGCAGGGCTTCGTTGTGCTGCTGCTTCATACTTTTCTGTCCAGAATGGCGGCGAAAAAGCCGTCGGTGTTGTGCCGGTGCGGCAGCAGGCGCAAGCTATCGCCTTCAAGAACGATGCCATGCCTGGCCAGCGCTTCCGAAGCGGGCGCCAGCGTGAAATCCGGATGCCCGGCGAGGAAGGCGTCGACGACGGCCTCGTTCTCCGCGGTCAACAGGCTGCAGGTAGCATATACCACACGCCCGCCGGGACGCACCAGTCTGGCCGCGGCGTCGAGGATGGCCGCCTGCTTGACCGCCAGTTCCGCAATGGAATCCTCGCCCTGCCGCCACTTCAGGTCGGGATTGCGGCGCAGCGTGCCAAGGCCGGAACACGGGGCATCGACCAGTACGCGGTCGACCTTGCCGGCCAGCCGCTTGATCCGGGTGTCGCGCTCGTGCTCGATGCGCACCGGATGCACGTTGGACAGGCCGGAACGCGCCAGACGCGGCTTGAGCCGGGCCAGGCGCCTGTCGGAAACATCGTAGGCGTAGAGACGCCCGGTATTCTTCATCAACGCCCCGAGCAGCAGCGTCTTGCCGCCGGCGCCGGCACAGAAATCGACGACCATCTCGCCGCGCCTGGGCTCCAGCAGGTAGCCGAGCAACTGGCTGCCCTCGTCCTGGACCTCGAAAGCGCCGCCGAGAAACAGCGGGTGCCTGGCCAGTGCCGGCTTGTCGCGCAGGCGGATCGCCAGCGGCGACAGGCTGCCCGGAACGGCGGCGATGCCCTCCGCCGCGAAGCGGGCGAGAACGGCCTCGCGATTGGTCTTCAGCGTATTGACGCGCAGGTCGAGCGGCGCCGGCCGGTTGAGCGCGGCGGCCAGAAGCGGCACTTCGTCGGCAGCGAGCCGGGCTTCCAGCGCAGCGTACAGCCAGTCCGGAAAATCGCAGCGCACGGCGGGCGGCAATGCGCTCTCGGGCATCGCCTTGGCGGCCGCCAGCCATTCCTCCTCGCTCGCCTTGAGCACCGGCGCCAGGTCGCGCTGGCTCCAGCCGCGCGTCACTGCCAGGGCGACCAGGAGGCGATTGCGGTCCGACAACCTGCCGGCACAGCGCGCCTCGATGCTGCGTCCCCGACGCAGGACGGCGAACACGGTTTCGGCGACGAAGGCGCGATCGGCGTGGCCCAACTGATGATGGTCGCGGAAATAGCGCGAAACGACCGCATCCGCGGGGTATTCGAAGCGCAGCAACTGCCCGAGAACGGCTTCGGCATGAGCAAACAGAGCGGGGGTGAAGCGTGCGTTCATGGCGATCCAATTTCCGTGGCGACCTGCTCGAAGCTTTCGCCCTTCTTGTCGGTAAAGCGGATTCTAACCGGCAAACGCTGGCGGTCGAGGGCGATCCAGACTTCCGTCGTCTTGTCGGTCATCGCCCGCAGATGCAGTGTCCGGAAACGGCCGGCCGGCGTCTCGATTTCCTCCTCGCCCAGCGAGTCGACCGCATAGCGCTCGTATTTCCTGCCGGTGACGACGCCGATGACGCTCCCTTCGGCCAGTCCCCCGAGATAGGCGAGCTGATAGTTGAGCGACAGGATGTCCTGGGTGCCCTTGGCAATCGGCTGGACGCTGCCATCGCGGGCAAGCCGGACTTCCGCGGTCGACCAGTCGAAATCGGCGTTTTCACCGGCGTCCTTGCCGTTCTTCAGGGTGCGATAGGTTTCCGGCTGCAGGCCCCCGGCCACCAGACGCCCGGAACTTTCGGTTTCGAGGCGAATCGGCTTGAACAGCGAAACCAGCCCGCTGGTCTCGGTGATTCCGGTCAGCCGGTAGCGGCCGTCCTCTCCGAACTCCCAGCGGTGCTCGGCGCGGCCGACCTGCAAACCGAGCGACTCCTTGAAGATGGCAAAGCGGATCGTGCCGGACGCCGGCAGGATCGGCTTCGCGGGCGGGGCAGGAGTCATGGGTGCGGTCGACGGCATTTCAGGGGCGATTTCCGGTTCGGGTTCCGGTTCGGGTTCGGGTGTGGACAGCGCGGCGACCGGCGCGGCTTGCACCATCGGCCGTGGGCTCGCCGGCCGGGGCGGTCTGGCTGTCTTGGCTGCGGGCGGTGGCGGCGCCTTGGGCGCGACATCCGGCGGGGCGGGCGGCGCTTCCGGCAACGGCCGGATTTCGGCGCGCAAGGGCGCGGGTTCCGGCTCGGGACCGCCGCCGAAGAGTTCGGCGTCCATCCCGACCAGCGCCGCAGCGTGGATCGCCAGCGAACCCAGCAGCGCGGCTAATAGTGCGACCGGCATCGCCGCTCAACGCACTTCGGGCGCAACCAGCACGCCGTCGCCGGCCTCTTCGCTGACCAGCCGCACGCAGCCGCCATCGAGGCGCAGGCGGTCTTCGGCGAACCAGCGCACGGCTTGCGGATAGACCCGGTGCTCCTGGCGCAGCACGCGGGCGGCCAGCGTCGCTTCGTCGTCCCCGTCGAGCACCGGCACGGCGGCCTGGATGATGACCGGGCCGTGGTCGAGCGTCGGCGTCACGAAATGCACGGTACAGCCGTGGATGCGCACGCCTTCTTCGAGCGCCCGCCGATGGGTATGGAGGCCGGGGAAGGACGGCAGCAGCGAGGGGTGGATGTTCATCAGGCGGCCGGCGTAGCGGCGCACGAAACCATCGCTGAGGATGCGCATGAAACCGGCAAGAACGACGAGGTCCGGGGCGAAACTGTCGATGCATTCGGCCAGCGCGGCGTCGAAGGCCTCGCGCCCGGCGAAGGCTTTGTGGTCGATGGAATGGGCGGCGATGCCGGCCCTGGCCGCGGTCTCCAGCCCAGGGGCGTCCGGCCGGTTGCTGATCACGGCGGCGATGTCGACCGGGAGCCGGCCGGCGTCGCGGGCGGCGATCAGCGCTTCCATGTTGCTGCCGCGACCGGAGATGAGGATGACGATTTTTTTCATTTGATGAGGCTTACAGGCAGGAAAATGGTGGTGACGATCGATTGGGTGACCCGGGAAAAGCCGCGCCCGTTGCGGTCGGCGACGACCTTGGCCATCAGGTCGAGCAGCGCGATCTCGCGGCCGAATTCGCGCTCGAAGGACAGGTTGCGGTTGGCCGGATCGAGTTCGTTGGACAGCAGGAAAAGCTCGCCGGCGGCATTGCGGTCGATGCTCAGCTTCCAGACGGCGATCTCCATGTTGCGCGCGCTGTTGTAGAGCTTGCGCTCGTCGAGCCCGTCGAGAATGTAGAACTCGTTCTTGTGCTCGAAGGCCGCGTCGGTCATCGTCAGCAGCCCGAACACCAGCGCCAGCACGCGGTCGCCCTCGTACGCCTCGCTGAAGGCCAGCGCCGCCGCCTGCCCCTCGCGCAAGCCGCCGAGCTCGGGAAAGCTCCGGTACTGGCGCAGCTTCAGCCTTTCGACCGCCGCCTCGCGGCTCGCCGCGCTCTTTTTCCATTCGCGCGGGTTGCGCTTGTAGAGCTTGTCGGCGATCAGCAGCAGACCGTCCGCGGTATCGCTGCGCACGGTATCGGCGATGCGGTCGACCTCGGTTTTGACCAGATATTTGGCGTCGACCGTGGTCTCCGTCCGGCCATCCTTCCCCATCTTGGTCGAACAGGCCGCGACCAGAAGCATGGGAAGAACGGCCAACCAGCGCATCAGGCCGTTCTGCTCTTCAGGTAGCCGACGCCGATGGGAACCAGCGAGAAGGCGATGATGCCGACGATGATCAACGTCAGGTTGGCCTTGACCCAGGGCAGGTTGCCCAGCCAGTAGCCGGCCAGGCACAGCGAAACCACCCAGCCCACCGCGCCGATCAGGTTGAAGATCGTGAATTTCGTGTAGGACATCGCGCCGATGCCCGCCACGAAGGGCGCGAAAGTGCGGAACAGTGGCAGGAAACGCGAGATGACCAGCGTCTTGCCGCCGTGCTTCTCGTAGAAGGCGTGCGTCTTGACCAGCGCATCGCGGTTGAAGAAGCGCGAGCTCTCCCAGTGGAACACCTTGGGGCCGAGATAGCGGCCGACATGGTAATTGACCGTGTTACCAAGGATGGCGGCCGCCGAGAGCACACCCATCAGCACGAAAATGTCCATGCCGCCTTCGCCGAGCGCCGCCAGCGCGCCGGCCACGAAGAGCAGCGAATCGCCGGGCAGGAAGGGCGTCACGACGAAACCGGTTTCGGAAAAGATGATGACGAACAGGATGCCGTAGATCCACAAGCCGTATTGCTGCACCAGCACCGCCAGATGCTTGTCGAGATGGAGGACGATGTCCATGAACTGTGCGAGGAATTCCATGCGGAGGCGGCCGACGTGATAAAGGGGGCAATTTTACCCCAAGGTATAATTTCGAAATGCCGACGATCGTCCGCCTCCCCGACCTGCTGATCAGCCAGATTGCCGCGGGCGAGGTGGTCGAAAGACCCGCCTCCGTCCTCAAGGAACTGCTGGAAAACAGCCTCGACGCCGGCAGCAAGGCGATCCAGGTCCATCTGGAGGAAGGCGGCATCAAGCTGATCCGCGTCAGCGACGACGGCTGCGGCATCGCCAAGGAGCAACTGGCGCTGGCCCTGACCCGCCACGCCACCTCGAAGATCGTCTCGCTCGACGACCTGGAGCGCGTCGGCACGCTGGGCTTTCGCGGCGAGGCGCTGGCCTCGGTGGCCTCGGTCGCCCGGCTGAGCATCAGCAGCCGCGAGCGCGGCGCCACTCACGCCTGGAAGCTGAAGGCCGAGTCCGGCGCCGAACCGGAACCGGCGGCGCTGATGGCCGGCACCGTGGTCGAGATGCGCGACCTGTATTTCAACACCCCGGCCCGGCGCAAGTTCCTCAAGGCCGAGGGCACCGAGTTCGCCCACTGCGCCGACGCCGTCAAGCGCCTGGCGCTGACTCGCCCCGACGTCGCCTTCAGCCTGACCCACAACGGCCGCAACCTGTTCCAACTCGCCCCCACCGACAGCGCCCGGCGCATCGCCGACATCCTCGGCGACGACTTCCTCGGCGCCGCCCGCCGCCTCGACGCCGCCGCCGGCCCGCTCGCCATCGCCGGCTTCGCCATCGACCCGACGCGCGCCAGCGATGCGAAAGACGGCCAGTACGTCTTTGTCAACGGCCGCTATGTGCGCGACAAGGTGATCGCCCACGCCCTGCGCGAAGCCTACCGCGACGTGCTGCACGGCAGCCGCCAGCCGGCCGTCTGCCTGTTCGTCAGCATCGACCCGGCGCTGGTCGACGTCAATGTGCACCCGGCCAAGACCGAAGTTCGTTTCCGCGACTCGCGCGCCATGCACCAGTTCGTCTTCCACGCCATCCAGCGCACCCTGGCGGCGCCGGTGCAGGGCGCAGCGGCCTATTCGGCGCCGGTTGCGGTCGACGCCCAAAAACCGGCAAATTCCGAATTCACCCCGAACACCCCGCCGCCGCTGCGCCACCAAGGCAGTCTCGGCGTCGCCGAACCCGCCGCTGCCGCCTACCTCGCCTTCGCCCGCGCCGCCCAGGCCAGCGGCGCCCCGGCGGGCGCTTCCGCCGCCGCCCCCCAATTCATGCCCGCCGCAGCCGTCGACCGCGACGGCCCGCCGCTCGGCTACGCGCTCGCCCAGTTGCACGGCATCTACATCCTCGCCCAGAACGCGCGTGGCCTCGTGCTCGTCGACATGCACGCCGCGCACGAACGCATCCTC
>Ga0208938_1000097_pt1 | contig 90853 bp, 94 predicted proteins | sample AD_UKC125_MetaG_FD_184434 | JGI IMG/M metagenome (GOLD analysis project Ga0208938, IMG submission 184434) | Active sludge microbial communities of municipal wastewater-treating anaerobic digesters from USA - AD_UKC125_MetaG (SPAdes) (version 2) | ecosystem: Engineered > Bioreactor > Anaerobic >... | reverse complement strand
GGGACTGGCCTACGACCGCTGCCAGGTGGGCATCGTCACCAATATCGACCCGGCGGCGGAAGACCTCGGGCGCTGGGATGTCCACCCGAGTGGCGGCGAGTACTTCACGACCTACCGCAACGCCTACCGGACGCAGGTCGATGTCGTGCTGCGCAATGGCTGTGCGGTGCTCAACGCGTGCGACGAGATCGTCGCCAGTCTGGCTGAACTGTCCGACGGCGAGGTCATCTTCTTCGCCGCCGACCCGGCCTGCGCGGTCATGGCGGAACACATCGCCGCCGGCAAGCGCGGCGTCTTCGTACGCGACGGCCGCATCACGCTGGCCACCGGCAGCGAGGAAATCCGTCTCTGCCGCCTCGGCGACGTGCCGGTGATCGGCAGGCGGAAGGATCCCGCCACGGTCGCCAACGTACTCGCCGCCGTCGCCGCGGGCTGGGCGCTGGGACTGACCAAGGAAGTGATCGCCACCGGGGTCAAGACCTTCGGTCTCGAACTGCCCGACCCGGCCGCCCTGTTGCCACAGGGTGCCAGACGGTCGCCTCCGGCGGCACTCCGGAACTAGCTAGCAAGGCAAGGAAGAGCTTTCATGGACGTTTCCCGTATTCGTGCCCTGCGCGGCCCCAATCTGTGGAGCCGGCACACGGCCATCCAGGCCATCGTCACCTGCGAGGGTGCCGAATGCGCCATCGCCGACCTGCCTGGTTTCGAAGCCCGCCTGCGCGATCGTTTCCCCGAACTCGGCGACCTGATCCCCGCCGACCATCTCGACACCGTTTCGATGGCGCATGCGCTCGAGTTCGCTGCCCTCGGACTGCAGGCGCAGGCCGGTTGTCCGGTCACGTTCAGCCGCTCGGCGCAGGCTGTCGCTACCGGCATCTACCAGGTGGTAGTCGAGTACACCGAGGAAGACGTCGGCCGCATGGCCTTCGACCTTGCCGAGCAACTGTGCAATGCGGCACTGAACGACGAGCCCTTCGATCTCGACGGCGCGCTCAAGCAGTTGCGCGAACTGGACGAGGACATCCGTCTCGGGCCGTCTACCGGCGCCATCGTCGCCGCCGCCGTTGCCCGCGGCATACCCTACCGCCGTCTGACGCAGGGCAGCCTCGTGCAGTTCGGCTGGGGCAGCAAGCAGAGGCGCATCCAGGCCGCCGAGACCAGCTTCACCAGCGCCATTGCCGAATCGATCGCCCAGGACAAGGAACTGACCAAGAAGCTCCTCGATGCCGCCGGGGTCGCCGTGCCGAAAGGCCGCCCGGTCGAGGACGAGGATGATGCCTGGGCCGCCGCCAGGGAAATCGGCTTTCCGGTCGTGGTCAAGCCGCGCGACGGCAACCAGGGCAAGGGCATATCGGTCAACCTGACGAGCGAGGAGCAGGTGCGCCACGCCTACCGTGTCGCCGTCGAGTTTCGCGACGACATCCTGGTCGAGAAATACCTTCCCGGCCACGATTACCGGCTGCTGGTCATCGGCGACAAGCTGATCGCCGCAGCCCGCCGCGACCCGCCGCTGGTCATCGGCGACGGCATCCACAACGTCCGCCGGCTTGTGGACCAGGTCAACCGCGATCCCCGGCGCAGTGATGGCCATGCCACCTCGCTGACCAAGATCCGCTTCGACGACGTGGCCATCGCCCGTCTCGCCCTGCAGGGATACACCGCCGACTCCGTGCCGCCACGCGGCACCCGCGTCATCCTGCGCAACAACGCCAACCTGTCGACCGGCGGGACGGCGACCGACGTCACCGACGATGTACACCCCGAACTTGCCGCCAGCGCCGTCGCGGCGGCCCAGACCGTCGGCCTAGACATCTGCGGCATCGACATCGTCTGCGACACGATGCTCAAGCCGCTCGAGGAACAGAGCGGCGGCGTCGTCGAAGTCAATGCCGCGCCCGGCCTGCGCATGCACCTCGACCCGTCGTTCGGCAAGGGCCGCGCGGTTGGTGAGGCGATCGTGAACATGATGTTTCCTCCCGGCGACAATGCCCGCATTCCGGTCGTCGCCATCGCCGGCACCAACGGCAAGACAACCACCAGCCGCCTGATCGGCCGCATCTTCGAGGCCAACGGCCGGCGCGTCGGCATGACCAGCACCGACGGCATCTACATCGAGGGGAAGCGCACCGACGATGGCGACTGTTCCGGCCCGCGCAGCGCGCGCAACGTCCTGCTGCACCCGGACGTCGACGCCGCTGTCTTCGAGACCGCCCGTGGCGGCGTATTGCGCGAGGGGCTCGGCTTCGATATATGCAACGTCGCCGTCATCACCAACATCGGCATCGGCGACCATCTCGGCCTCAACTTCATCACCACGGTCGACGAACTCGCCGTCGTCAAGCGGGTCATCGTCGAGAATGTCGCGCCGGGGGGAACGGCAGTCCTCAACGCCGCCGATCCGATCGTCGTCGCCATGGCGCAGCATTGCCCCGGTTCGGTCATCTTCTTTGCCCAGGATCGCATGAACCCGGTACTGGCGACGCAGCGCGCACAGGGCAAGCGCGTCGTCCATGTCAAGCGCGATGCGATCGTCTGCTGCGAAGGCCGCAAGATACACAGCATCCCGCTTGCCAACATTCCGATCACGCGCAATGGCGCGATCGGCTTCCAGGTCGAGAACGCGATGGCGGCGATCGCCACCGGCTGGGCGTTGGGCATTGCCTGGGAGGTCATCGAGCGCGCGCTGGCCGGCTTCGTGAACGATGCGCAGACCGCTCCCGGCCGCTTCAATGTCTTCGATTACAAGGGCGCCACCCTGATTGCCGACTACGGTCACAATCCGGACGCGATCCAGGCGCTGGTCGACGCCATCGCGAACATGACGGCGAAACGCCGTTCGGTGGTCATCAGTGGCGCCGGCGACCGCCGCGACGACGATATCCGCCAGCAGACGGAAATACTCGGCGACGCCTTCGACGACGTGCTCCTCTATCAGGATGCCTGTCAGCGCGGTCGCGCCGACGGAGAGGTCATCGCCCTGCTCCGCGACGGTCTGGCGAATGCCCGACGGACCCGCCACATCGATGCCATCACCGGCGAATTCCTCGCCATCGACGCCGCCCTCGCCCGCCTGCAGGCCGGCGACCTCTGCCTGATCCTGATCGACCAAGTCGAGGAGGCGCTGGCTCACATCGCCAGACGGGTCGCCGAAGTGTAACGCACTGGTCGCCGCAGGAGCATCACCACTTCTGCGGCGCGCCATTCAGTCACCCAGGTCGTGCTTCTTGAGCAAACGGTAGATGTTGCGCTCGCTGATACCGAGCACAACGGCTGCCTTGGCCCGGTTTCCACTATGGCGAAGCAGCGTCCGGCGCAGATAATCCTTCTCGATTTCGTCCAGGCGGGGCTCGTGATCGAATGCGAGAATGACCGAATCAGCGCGACGGGCAACCAGCGGGCCGAAATGCTCGCTGCGGATGCGTCCGTCACGACCGGCCAGAATGACCGCCCGCTCGACCAGGTTGCGTAGTTCCCGGACATTGCCCGGCCAGTCGTAGTCCGTCAGCAACCTGAGTGCATCCGGCGTCAACTTGCGTTCGCTGCCGCGGGCGAAACGCTGCAGAAAGTGCTCGGCGAGGAGTGGAATATCGTCGCGCCGCTCGCGCAGCGGCGGCACACGGATCACGAAGCTGGCCAGCCGGAAATAGAGGTCGCTGCGAAAGCTTCCGGCCTCGCTCATCTCGCCCAGTTCCCGGTTGCTGGCGACGACAAAGCGCACATCCGCCCGCAATGTCCGGGTGCCGCCCAAGCGGCGGAATGTATTGGTTTCCAGCACGCGCAGCAGCTTTGCCTGAATCGCCGGGCTGGCTTCGCCAATTTCATCGAGAAACAGCGTGCTCCCCTCCGCCTCTTCGATCAAGCCCTTCTTCTGGCGGTCGGCTCCGGTGAAGGCGCCACGCTCATGGCCGAAAATTTCGGATTCGAACAGGGTTTCCTGCAATGTTCCGCCGTCGACCGTAACCATCTCGCGACCATATCGGGCACTGCTGCGATGCAGGGCCTGGGCGACCATTTCCTTCCCGGTGCCGGATTCGCCCTGGATCAACACCGTTGCATCGGTGGGCGCGACGGCCTCGATCAGGTTGAAGACTTCGTGCATGGCAGGTGAATTGCCGATCAGCGGACCCGGTCGCCGGGATTCCAGCTGCCGCCGGTAAAATGCGTTGCGACTCCGCAGTTCCGCCCTGTCGAGTTCACGGCGGATGATGATCTCCAGCTCATCGAGCCCAACCGGCTTGGTCAGATACTCGACGGCACCTGCCTGGATCAGGCTGACCGCATTGCGGATCGAACCGTAGCCGGTCAGCACGATAACCGGATACTGAGCGGAAAGCGTTTCCACCAGCTTCGGCGTGTCGGCATCCGGCAATTTGAGATCGAGGAAGATCAGGTCCGGCTCGGTTTCCAGAAGGATCTGCGAGGCCTCTTTCCAGCTGAGCGCACCCACGCAATCCAGTCCCAGGTCGGCAATCTGCTCGACCAGAAGCTGATTGAAGACGCGGTCATCATCAACGATCAGGACCTGCTTCTTCATTTCACGAATTGCTCACCAATGGCAGGCGCACCCTGAATACGGCGCCGTGACCGTGCACGCTCGCCACCTCGATAGTGCCGGCATAGCGCTCGACGATGCTCTTGCAGATGGTCAGACCGAGTCCCGTGCCGCCCTCGCCATCGGCCCGATGGCTGAAAAACGGATCGAAGATGCGCTCGGCCTGCTCGGCGCAAATCCCCTTTCCGGTATCGCTGACCTCGATCACCGCCGACCTGTTTTGGGTGCTCGTCCGCACTGTCAAGCGTCCTCCCTGCGGCATCGCATGGTGAGCATTCTGCACCAGATTGAGCACGACCATGCGCAGGTCGCTGTCATCGGCCAGGACGCGCAAGTCGTCCGCAGCCAATTCCAGATGCTGGACGATACCGTGGCTCCGGGCGTCAAAATCGAGCAACTGCAGCGTGTCGCTCACCGCCCGGTTGAGCGAGACGATCTGCGGCTGCTGCCGTGGCAGGCGGGAGAGCAACAACAGGCGCTGGGTGACGCCGGTGCATCGGTCAATTTCCGCATTCATCATTTCCAGATAGCTGCAAATGCGTTCCGGATCGGCATTCCCCTGGCGAAAACTCCGCAACAGGCCGTCGACGGCAAGGCGCATCGAACCCAGCGGGTTGTGGATTTCGTGCGCGATGCCCGCTGCCAGCAAACCGAGTTCGGACAGGCGTTGCTCTTGCGACAAGCGCGCGGCATCGGAAAGATCGCTGCTCGATTCGACGATCAGCCTTTCGCGGCCTGCGCTCCCCGAACGCTCAACCAGAACGGCATGCACCTCGACCGGGAACTTGCGGCCACCGGCAGCCCGGTGCCGATGCCGGCACTTCAGCGACTGTCCGGGCTCCTTCAATTCGACCGCGGGACAGACCAGCATCGTCGGCGGGCACGGCCTGTCGCGACCATGGCTGGAAACATGGCAAAGCTGCCCGACCGCGTCCGCTTCAGTGACGCCGAGTTGCTGGCAGTAGGCACGATTGACCGCGAGGATCCGCAGATCCGACTGGCGGATGACCCGTACGCCGTCCGGCAGCCCATCAAGCAACTCCTGGAGATAGCGCTGCTGGTTTTCCGCCACGCCAATCTGCTCGACCAGGCTGTCTGCCATGCGATTGAAGCTGACTGCAAGATGACCAGGTTCGTCATCGGTTCGGACGGCAGCACGGACAGCGAGATTGCCCGAAGTCAGTTGGCGGGCGGTGCCGTCGAGTTCGCGCAGCGGTTCGACCACGCGCAGGCGCAACATGCGCCACAGCACCCCCAGGGTCAGCGCGAGGACAACCGCGCCAGCCAGCGCAAACAGTCCGGCGCTGCGCCAGGCTTCGGCGCGTATGGTGGCGGCGTGATAGTCAACGACGAGAATCCCGTTGACCGGGCTTTTTTCGAGTGGACCGTGGCAGCCGACGCAGACCGTCTGGTTCGGCACCGGATTGATCGAACGCAACACCTCCCCGCTGCCAGGCTCCGCCACGAACCGGCTTTCCGGCACGCCGGGACGGTCAACCCGGATCAGTCCGGGCAGTTGCTTGCCGAGACTTTCCGGACGCGAGGCAAAGCGGACCTCGCCGCTCGGCGCCAATATCATCACGTCACTGATGCCCGGCAACTTCCCCATGCGCTCGACGATTTCGCGCAGACCGGGCACGTCCCGCTTGAGCATGGCATTTTCCAGGGCCACGCGCAGCAGACGGTTGATCTGTTCCGATGTCGCCGCCCGCTCGCGCTCCAGTTGATCGCGATAAAGCGCCAGAAAAAGCAGCCCGAAGAGCAGCGAGGCGCCACCGGCCACCAGCAGAACCCGGCGCAGCATGTACTGCCCGAGCGACGGCGAACTGCTCTTAACGTTTGCTGGCATGGTGCGAAAGCATACCGAAAAATGCCGCGCGGCGCCCTGAACAATCCGGCACCGCCGTCAGGCCCGCAGGGCGATGAACTCCGCGGTATCGGAGAACTACCAGCTCGGCCCCTGAACGCCCGGCATGAAGCGAATGGGCGCAATTTCGGCCTTGTCGAGCGCCAGTTTCCGACTGATCTTCTCGCCCATCTGTTCGTGCGAAGGCAGCGGCAAGTCGTGGATCTCGCCGAGCAACTCGCGAAATCGCCGCAGCCAGACATAGGTCAACTCGGCCAATGCCGCATAGAACCGGGTGCCGCAGCGCAACGCTACCCGCTGCCCCCAGTCCGGAAGCCAATAGCCGATGTGCTCGTCAATGAAACCGGCCAGATCTTCAGGGTCGACCGCAGCATTGGCCAGAACTCGCCGCAGATATTGCAGTTGCAGCACCAGGTGATCATCGAAGCGGCTGCGCCAGTCGCCGACCTGCCAGCCAGCCGCCGCGTAGATTTCACGCAGTTCGAACATCGGCCGCTCGCAGGCCAGATGCTCGTCACTGAGCCAGACCGACTCGTACGGCGAGGCACCGAAGCTGTTGTTCAGGTAGATCGCAGCATAGTCGGCTGCCAGCTCATCCAGCGTCGGATTCTCGCGCAGCGCGGCCGTCATGTTGGCGTAGGCCGCTTCGCCGGCCTCGTCGGCGGCGGACAATGCCAGCCCGCCTGGAAAGGCCGCCGTCCGCAACGCTGCCAGCGTTTCCGCATCCAGTTCGCGGTCATGCAGGCGAATCAACTGGTCGAGATCCTCAACCAGCGCGTTGCGCAATTCAGCCTCCATCCACCTTGCCCTTGCCGTGCGGAATGAAGCCGATCGACGGACGCGTCAGTTCCGGGTTGGCCATGTTCCTGACCTGCTTGACGGGTTTGTCATTGGGCCCGATTGCCTTGCTCTTGAGCACGCCCTGCCAGATTTCCTCGATCGGTCCGATGTCGAGCACGCGCATCATGCAGGCCATCACGCAATACGGCTTTCGACCGGCCTCCAGCTCATCGATGCACATGTTGCACTTCTTGATCACCTGCTCCTGCGGATCCCATTGCGGTGCGCCATATGGGCAGGCGGCCTCGCACTTGCGGCAGCCGATGCACAGGGTCGAATCGATGTCGACCACGCCGTTGTCGGCGCGCTTCCAGATCGCCCCGGTCGGGCAGGTCGGCAGGCAGGCAGGCTCGGCGCAATGGTTGCACGACATGTTGACCTTGTAGGCGAACACCTCCGGAAAGCTGCCGCCCTCGATATACATCACCCGCCGGAAGCGCGGGCCGGGCGGCAGGCCATTCTTGTCCTTGCAGGCAATCTCGCAGGCACGGCAGCCGATGCAATCGACGTTGTGATGAATGAAGCCGAGCTGCTTCGCCGGCTTCACCGGTTCGTAGGTTTGCGCCACCTTGCGGCGGATGGCCTGTTCAAGTTCCTGCTTGTCGACTTTGTTGACCATGATCGCCTCACTTGTCCCTGCGGAAGATCGCCGATCGCGAAGTCGCCTGAACGTCCCAGCCCGGCCGGTGATCAAGCGACGTCTTCTTCATGTCGACGAGAATGGTGTTGTAGGCAAAGGCACCGGCCGGACTGGGCTGATCCAGGGTCAGGAAGTCCGGGTTGCCGGCGCGGTCGGTCCCATCCTTGGCCAAGTCCATCCAGGCGCCCTCATAGAGGACGACGACACTCGGCATGCATCGTTCGGTCACGTAGGCAGGAACGACCACCTTGCCGCGCTCGTTCCACACCTCGACGATGTCGCCGGTCCTGATGCCGAGTTTTGCAGCATCACCGGCGTTCACCGTGACCTCCTGCTGGTAGGTTTCGCGCAACCAGGGAATGTTGTGGAAGATCGAGTGCGTGCGCCAGCGCGGGTGCGGGCTCACCATGTGGAAAGGAAACTTCTTTGCCTTCTCGTGATTGAGCGACTCGAAGGGCTCGACCCACTTCGGAATGTAAGGAATTTCGTAGCCGTATTGGGTCTTCGTCCAGTCCTTAACGCTGGCGAGATAGCCCGAGAGAATCTCGATCTTGCCTGACTGCGTTTCGAACGGGACGCCCTTTTCGATCTGCTCGCTGAAGGCGACGAGCGGCTTGCCGAGAACGAACTTGTATACGCCGTGCTTCTTGAAATCTTCCCAGGACATGCTGACGCCTTGATGGTGTTGCACCTTGTTCTTCCACCAGTCGGTCAGATAGGCTTCGTCGGTCGCGTCGTTGTTCTGGAAGTAGTCGCGTTGCGATTTCGGGTTGTAGCGCTTGCCGAAATCCTTGACCGCGGGATCGATCTGCTCTATCCGGTAGGCCAGTTCGGTGAACACCTGGAAGTCGGTCTTCGATTCGCCCAGCGGCTCGATGACCTTGGGCCGGTGGATGTAATAGTGGCCCTTGTACCAGGGCAGGGCGACATCATGGCGCTCGAAGTGGGTGGCGATCGGAAAGAGCACGTCGGCCCACAGGGCCGACGGCGTGATGGTGGAGTCCATGCAGACCACCAGCTCGAGCTTCTTGACCGCCTCGATTTCCTTGTTCACGTTGGTCAGCTGGTTGAACCAGTCGGAACCATGCCAGAAGATCGCCTTGATGTTGGGAATCTTGCCGTCGAGTTCATCGCTCCTCGGCCAGCAGCCAACCTCCTCGCGCCTGACGTTGGGGTAGTTGAGGACGCAATGCGCCCAGCGATCGGACTTGATCGAGGCGAACCAGACGTTGGCATATTCGTCGTAAGGATAGGCGACCGCCTCGGCATGCCAGCCCTTGCCCACCCCTTCCGCGCAACCGCCGAGGATGCCGATGTTGCCGGTCATCGCCTGCAGCGCGGCGGCCATCCGGTTGTATTGCTCGCCATAGCTGGCACGCCCTGGCGCCCAGCTCGCCTTCAGGGCGGCGGGCTTGGTCGTAGCGTACATTTCGGCCAATTTTTTGATGTCGACCGCAGCAACCCCGCAAATCTTCTCGGCCCACTCCGGCGTCTTCGGCGTGTTGTCGACCTTGCCGAGGATGTAGTCCTTGAAATTCTCCCTGTCCTTGAACTGCGGCGGCATCGTGCCGGCATCCATGCCCTGGCAGAACTTGTCGATGAACTTCTGATCCTGCCAGTTGTTGGCGAAAATGTGATGGGCCATGCCGGCGAGCATCGCAGCGTCGGTATTGGGCTTAATCGGAATCCACCAGGCGTCGTAGCTGGCCGCCGAATCGGTGTATTGCGGATCGACGACGACGAACTTGCAGCCGCGCTGCTTGGCCAGCCGCATGTAGTAGAAGGTGTTGCCGCCGTGGAAGGTGTAGGCCGGATTCCAGCCCCACATGATAATCAGCTTGCTGTGCGCGAAGGCATCGTCCTCGTTGCCGTCGGTGATGGTGCCGAAGGTCATCCGCGAGCTGAAGGTCGTGCCCTGGTAGCTCGGCACCGACCACGAATTGGTGCGGCAACCGAACATGCCGAGGAAGCGGGCCAGCAGCCCCTCGATCTGGTCCGATTTGTGCAGCACACCGTAGGAGGTGCCGGCGTAGGCTTGGTCGAGGATGGCCGTCGGGCCGTATTTCTGCTTCAGTTCGACCATTTTCTTGGCGACATGATCGAGCGCCTCGTCCCACGACACCCGCTTGAACTTGCCCTCGCCGCGCTCGCCGACGCGCATCATCGGGTAGAGCAGGCGCTCCGGCGAATAAAGGCGGCTGCGGTAGGAGCGACCGCGCAGGCAGGCGCGTAGTTGTGGAACCTGCTCGGTATCGAGGCCGAACTTGCCGCCCTCCTGGTAGCGTCCGTCGTCGGTCGATAGGCGGACGATGACATCACCCTTCTTGTGGGCGACCAGCATGTGGCGCGAACCGCAGTTGTGGTCGCACGAAGTCACCACCGTCGTCAGGTCGTCATCCCGGGGATAAGGCGCGTAAGGAAAGGCCTGGGCTTCCTGCTTGCCCGCGCCAAGTTCGACAAGGCCGCTGGTGGTGGCCACCGCGGCACCGGCGCCGACAGTCTTGAGAAAGCTGCGGCGCCGGGGGTTGAGGATGTCCAGCCAGTTGCGTTTCGTATCCATGATTCGTCCTTATTGCTTGGGCTGGTTGCCATTGATCGGCAATGCAAAGCGGGCTTCGCTGACAACCGGGCGTTCCTTCGCCCAATCGGGCACCTCCGGGGCCATACCCTCCCACGGATGACGCGGATAGGGGTACATCGTCCGATACCAGGCTCGCCCGCCGTGGCAGCCATAGCAGACATCGGCATTCTTCTGGCCGGCAGCCTCGATCGCCTCGGCCTTGAGATAACTGACCTGATGACGATTGGTACGAATGGCAGCATGACAGGTCAGGCAGGAGTCGCCGAACATCTCCTTGCTTTCCGGCCAGGGGCTGGGCAAACCCATGACCTGGATATTCATCTGACCATGGCACTTGAGACAGGTCGTCTCGACGTTCACCGCCTTGCGCAGCGTGAACCCGCTGTCGGTCTGCGGCCTGCCGGTCGCCGAGGTACCCTGCGCTTCGTCGCGCGGGTCATTTCCCTGGTGACAGGTGTTGCAACTGAAGTTCATCAACTCCTTGGCCATTCCGGTCACCAGATGGCGGCGATGGAAGGTGTCCTGCTCCCCGGTGTAAGTGCTTAGTTGCTGATACCAGGCCTTGCTGGCATTCGCCTTGATACCGGCCGGCGAGGTTTCGCGAACCTTGTCGTCGAGCACCTCGCGGTGACAGGCCAGACATTGCTCGTCTTTCGCCGTTTCGATGTCCGGCTTGAAGTGAATGGGATCGTAAGTCGCGCGCAGCAGATTCTTGTCGGCGGTCGGGGCTGGCGGCTCCACAGCGACGGGAGTCGCGGCAGGCTGCGCACCCTGCTGGCGAATGTACCAGCCGCCGACGGCCAGGACCGCTACGGCGAGAGCGATGATGATGCCGGTCTTTACGCTTTTCATGATCCATCCTTGCGCGCGACATCGCCATGGAGACCGCGAATGTCATAGCGGCCCTTGAGATTCGGATAAATGAACGGGGTATACCAGGCGCCCTGATATTTCAGGAAATCAAGACCTGTCTGCGGTGGCGTTATACCCCTCAATGCCCGTGCCTGCCATTCAGACGTCTGTTCGAATACGGTGATCACCGGTGCATCTGCCGGGCGCTGATAGGGTGCCAGTCCAGCGATGAATTCGGGAGCCTCGGCAAGTGCGTTGGCGCTAGCTACCAGCAGACCCAGCAAGAGCATTCGTCTTTTCATGTTCGTCATAACACCGTTGGTGAATCGAAAAACGGGGCAGGCAGTCGGCCTGCCCCATTCGAGTGAAGGCTCTTACTTCTTCTGGCCTTCCATGCCCTGCATGCCGGACATGCCTTCCTGCTTGGCCTTCTTGTCCTTCTTGCCCTCCATGCCCTGCATGCCGGACATGCCCTTCTGGCCCTCCATGCCCTGCATGCCGGACATGCCCTTCTGGCCCTCCATACCCTGCATGCCGGACATGCCCTTCTGGCCTTCCATGCCCTGCATGCCGGACATGCCCTTCTGGCCTTCCATGCCCTGCATGCCGGACATGCCCTTCTGACCTTCCATCCCGGACATGCCCTTCTGGTCAGCTGCATAGACGTTGGTGGCAACGAGGGAAGCGATGGCAAGGGCAGCAACAGTCGACAGTTTCTTCATGAAATACCTCTCTTGTATGGATTTATCGCCTCCGCCGATGCGGCAGAAACGGCCCGGGCACCTGCCCGGACTGTTTTTCCGAGCATTTGCCGTGCCAGTGGTCAATATATGCCCCAAGTCAATGATTAATATTGACTAAGCTCAAAGGCGGACGTCACAGGCAACCCGGCGATTTCTGCCATTATGTCATGACGGTTTGCCAATATCGTTCTAACACACTGATTTAACGGCAAACTCGTGACTGCCATTTTGGCATGCTCCCGGCGAACGCATCTGCCCGGAGGCAGCCGCGCCTCAGATACGCAATCCTGCCTTCTTGAGGATCCGGGTGGAGAAGAGGATGTCACCGCCACGGCTGGCCTCGCCGAGCAATGCGGCTATGCGCGTGGCCTTGTCCCGGACCTCGTCGCGGGAATTGCCATGGACCATGGCGAACAGGTTGTACTGCCAGGCTGGCAGCGCGCGCGGCCGGCGGTAGCAGTGCGTGACGAAATCGAGGCTGCCGACGCGGTCGCCAAGTTCGTCGACCCGGTCATCGACGACGTCCCAGACCGTCATCCCGTTGGCTGTCCAGCCGATCGCATAGTGGTTGGGAACGGCGCCGATGCGCCGGATGATCCCGGCGTCGAGCAAGGCCCGCAGCCGAGCCATGACCTCTTCGGCGGCGATGCCGATCTGCTCGCCGACAACGTGGTAAGGTCGGGCGACCAGCGGCAAGCCGCCCTGCGTGGCGACTATCAGCGCGCGGTCGACGGCATCGAGCTTCGCCGCGCCGTTCATGCGCGTGCCGTGAGCTTCATTTCGACGAAATACTCGCGTTCCTTGGGAAAGGCATGAACCGGCAGGCCGGTCGCCTCCTCGATGCGGGCGATGGCAGCGGCAATACCATCCTGTGCTTCGGTCGCCAGCACGAACCACATGTTCAGCGCGTGCTCGCGCCGGTAATTGTGGGCAACCTGGGGCAGCGCGTTGACCAGGTCGGCGACTTCGTCGTAGCGCTCCTCGGGCACCTGCAGCGCCGCCAGGACGAAGGCGCCGCCCATGCGTTCGACCTGCACCAGCGGGCCGAAACGGGTCAGCACCCGGGCGTCGAGCAGGCGCTTCAGGCGTTCCAGCAATTCTTCGCCGGAAATGCCGAGTTGCCCGGCCGCCGCCGCGTACGGCTCGTCGCAGAGCGGAAAGTCACCCTGCAAATTGTCGATTATCTTGCGGTCGACCGCATCAAGCTCAGGCATAGCGCGCACCGTTCTGCTTGAACCGGGTCAACGAGAACAGCACGTCGTGCGCGCGGTCGGCAATGCCATGGCGCTCGCGCAGCGCGGCGATGATGCCCTCGACTTCGCCGCGCTCGCGGCCGTGGATCATGCAGAACAGGTTGTACGGCCAGTCGGGCAGAATGCGCGGCCGCCGATAGCAGAGGGTTACCGCCGGTTCCTCGGCCAGTGCGCGGCCGAGGTCGCCGACGCGCTCGTCGGGAATGTCATGGACCAGCATCGCATTGGCCGTGTAGCCCAGTTCGCGGTGTCTGACGACGATGCCGAAGCGCTTGATGGCGCCGTCCTCGAGCCACTTGCCGATGCGGGCCATAACCTCGTTTTCCGAGGCGCCGATGCGCTCGGCGATCAGTGCGAACGGGCGCATGAACAGCGGCAACCCCTCCTGCAGCACCGACACCAGACGGCGCTCGGCCTCGCCGATCGGCGAAACGGGTTGCACCTTGTGTGCCGTCGCACGCGTCCGGGAAGATTCGCCGTGCAGCGGGAAGCCGAGATCGATGTGAAACTCCTCGAGCAGCGGCAGCGCCAGCAAGGGATGGCCGGCCGCCTTTTCGATCGCCCTCAGCGTTGCCTGCAGGCGGCCTTCGCTGGCCGCAGTCACGACGAACCACAGGTTGAAGCGATGCTCGCGCTCGTAGTTGTGATTGACCTCGGGGAAGCGGTTGACCGCGGCAGCCACCGCTTCGAGTTGCTGTGCCGGGACCGCCATCGCGGCCAGCGTCGAGGCGCCGATCCTCTTGGGAGCGAACACCGCGCCGACGCGCGAAATCTTGCCCTCCCGGCGCAACTTTTCGAGACCGGTCAGGACCGCCCGCTCGCCGACCCCGAGACGCGCCGCGAGTTCGGCGAAGGGCGCCGGACACAGCGGGAAATCGCGCTGGAACTCGTTGAGCAGGCGGAATTCGAGGGCGCTGTCCATCAGAAGCCGATGCGGTTGGCGCGGGCGGTGAAGAAGATGCCGGACGGGCTGTCGGCGGCAATCTCCCCGAGCCGGGTGAAGGTCGCGGTATCGTAGATCAATACCTTGTTGTCGTCGCGCGCCGAGAGCCAGACGTTTTCGCCGCGCGGCGTGAATTCCATGTGCAGGATGCCCTTGCCCGGCTCGAAGGCGTGCACGACCTTGCCGGCCAGGGTATCGATGACGTCCATTTTGCCGTTGTCGGGGAAGGCGAAATTGACCCAGACCTGGCGCCCGTCCGGGCGCGCCATGACGAACACCGGCTGACCGCGTACCGGGATGCGCCCCACTTCCTTCCAGGTTGCGACATCGACGACCAGCACCTCGTGGCGGCCGATCGCCGGCAGGTAGGCCTTGCCTTGCGCCACCGACCAGCCGCGCAGGTGCGGCATCTTGAACACCGGCAGCTTCTCCTCGCCGCGCCCGTACTTTCCGAGAATCTTGCGCGCGCCCTTTTCCGGCTGCCAGAGGTCGAGCATGGCGACGCCGTCCTCGCCGAACAGGCCGGCCAGGAAGTAGCGGCCGTCGGGCGTCACCAGCCCGTCGTAGGGCTGGCTGCCGGCCGGGAAGCGCTGCGTCGTCGGCTGGTGCGGATTGGAAAAGTCCGTGACCCGGATTTCGCCGCCCTCGAACAACGCATAGGCGAACTTGTTGCCGGCCGAATCGGCGAGGCCGACGACCTTGGAGAACTTGCCTGGCGCGTATTCGGCCGGCACCTCGGATAGCAGTTCCAGCGTCGCGGCATCGAAGGCCTTGATGCCGCCCGGCGTGTAGTTCTGGGCGACGACGATGCGCCCGTCCTGCGAAATCGAGCCGCCGATGGCGTTGCCGGACTGGATGACACGCTTGACCACCTTGGCTTCGAGCATGTCGATCTTGGTCAGCCCGCCGTCGCGGCCGAAGACAAAGGCGTAGCGGCCGTCGCGCGAATAGACGGCGGAAGCGTGCGACAGGTCGCCGAGCCCGTCGACCCGGGCATAGGGCTGGCGCGTCGTGGTATCGACCAGCGTCACGCGGCCGCTGGCGCGCTCGATGATCAGGCCGAGATCGCCGCTTCCCCGCAGCTGCGGGCCGGCACAGGCAGTAAGCAGCAGGGACAGCAGGAGTCCGAAGAAGAGTCGCATTACATCCTCATTGCGGAAAACCGCTCATCAATTTTTGCACGATCCACGCGGCCTCGGCTTCCGACATGAACCGTTTCCACGGTGGCATCGGCGTGCCGGGACGGCCGTAATAGATGGTCGCCACCAGACCCTCGAACGGCTTTTCCTGCAAGGTCGCCGGCAATAGCGCGGGCCCGAGACCTCCGTGCAGGGTCATGCCGTGACACGAGCCGCAATCCTGCCGCACCAGCCGCACCAGTTCCTTTTGCCGGACGGCATCGGGCTCGACGGCAATTGTTGGCTGCGCATTCCCTGCGGTCGCGGTCAACACCCAGAAAAGGGCGAAAACCAGCCTACTCGACAACAATCACGACACCTTTCATTTCCGGATGCGGGCCACAAGTGTAAGGGTAACGCCCCGCCTGCGTAAATTCGCGCTGCCAGCTTTCATCGGGGAACAGGCGCTCGGACTCGCGACCGCCCTCCTGCGGAAAGACCACCGAATGGCTGGTCCGCTTCTCGCGATTGACCCACTTCACGGTATCGCCGACGCGAACGGTGACTTCCGCCGGCATGAAGGTGTATTTCTCGATGCCGACCTCGACCGTCTGCCCGGCAATGGCGGAAAAGGAGACGAGCGCCAGCAGGACCGACGCTCGTCTCGAAAGCAACCGCCCGGTGAACATGCGCATCGGTCCCCGGGCCAAGGATGTTGTTACTGCTTCGCCGCCTTCACATCACCGTCGACGCCGAGGCCGATGGTGTGGTTGAAGGAAACGTGGTGGAAACGGCCGCCGGCGTTGTCGGCGTGAATCGCCACGCCGAAGGGCACCGCCTTGCCCGCCGTCAGGTTGACGCCGCCGGCCAGCTTGCGGGTGAAAGTCACGGTGTAGGTATCGCCGGACTTGGCGCCTTCCGCCGTCACGCCCGCCTTGCCGCCTTCCATGTTGCGCTTGTCGGTCACCGTGCCGTCAACCGCCTTGCCGCCACCGCCGCTCTTCCACTGCATCAGATCCATCGCCCCCGACGTCACGTACTTGGTCTTCTTGTCGTCGGCGCCCGGCATGGTGCGGGCATCCTTGTGGCAGGCGCCCCAGCAGCCGGCCTGCTCGGCCAGCGGCACCTTGTCGTTCGGGAACATCACGGTGGCCTTGACCTCGTTGTCCTTGTCGGAATGGTCGAAACCGCCGGCCGGCGCCTTGAAGGTCAGGCGGACATAGAGGTTGGTGGCATCGTAGGCCGCCTGGACGCCAACCGGGTAGGTCATCGTCTTCGGCGCACCCTTTGGCTCCATTTCCTTGCCGGCCAGACGCTTCAGGTCGATGTCCAGCTTGCCGCCATCGTAATGGCAGCCGGCGCAGTTCTCGCCCTTCTTCAGGCCGCTGGCGCCGCTGTGGTCACGGCTCTGCACCCATTCCAGCGGTGACACGGCCGGGTGGATGACCGGGATGGTCTTCGTCGGCACCTTGCTCCAGTCCGGGGCGGCCAGGGCAGCCTGCGAACCGAGGGCCATCACGGCGCCCAATACAAACAGCGAACTCAATTTCTGCTTCATCATCATCTCCGTTCTTTGCGCGACGGGGGCTTCCGCCCCCGTTGAGTTCTACAAAATCAGGGCTGAACCCGGATCAGTAAATGTCGTGCTGCGTGTTGTAGACGTTGAACTTGCCGGTCGGGGTGATCATCTTCGGATCGGTGATGACCTTCTTGACCTTCAGCGTCGCGTCATCATAAACCACGATGGCGGACTGGTCGGTCTTGCCGCCCCACAGCGAGATCCAGACTTCCTTGCCGTCGGCCGAGTATTCCGGATGCACGGCGCGCTTGGTCGCCTTGGTCGGCGGCAGGCCGGAATCCTTGGCCACATTCAGGATGGCTTTCGGCTTGGAGAGGTTGGCCATGTCCCAGACGGCGACGGATTCGGCCAGGTCCTTGTCCGGATTCTGCGGCGAATCGGCCCAGAAATGCTTCGACTTCGGATGCGTCTTGACGAACAGGTTGCCCGGCACGTGCTTGATTTCCTCGACCACCTTCCAGTTGTACTGCTTGTACTTGGCATGCTCTGGCTTGTCCGACGGCGTCGAGATCAACGTCACGACGTCGGCGCCGAGGTGGCCGGTCGCCCAGACCGGGCCGTACTTCGGATGCATGAAGTTGGCGCCGCGACCCGGGTGTGGAATCTTCGCCACGTCGATGAGCGCGGCCAGCTTGCCGGTCTTGGTATCGACCGCAGCAATCTTGTTCGAGGCATTGGCCGCGACCAGGAAGTAGCGCTTGGAGGCATCCCAGCCGCCATCATGCAGGAACTTTGCCGAACCGATGGTCGTCGTCTTCAGGTTGTTGATGTCGGAATAATCGACGAGCAGGATCTGGCCCGTTTCCTTGATGTTGACCACCCATTCCGGTTTGATTTCCGAAGACACGATGGACGCCACGCGCGGTTCCGGATGGTATTCACCGTCGACCGTCATGCCGCGGGTGGACACGACCTTGAGCGGCTTGAGCGTGTCGCCTTCCATGATCACGTACTGCGGCGGCCAGTAGGAACCGGCGATCGCGTACTTGTCGTCGTAACCCTTGAACTTGGAGGTATCGACCGAGCGGGCATCGAAGCCGATCTTGACTTCAGCCACGACCGCCGGCTTTTCCATCCATAGGTCGATCAGGCTCAGGCGGCCGTCGCGACCAATGACATAGACGTAGCGGCCGGACTTCGACATGCGCGAGATGTGCACCGCATAGCCGGTCTTGACGATACTACGGATTTCCTTGGTGTCGCCGTCGATCAGCGCCACTTCGCCGGTGTCGCGCAGAGTGACCGAGAACATGTTCTTCAGGTTGAAGTTGTTCATCTGCTTGGTCGGACGATCCTTGACCGGAATGATCACCTTCCAGGAATCCATGGTGTCCTTGAAGCTATACTCCGGCGGCACATCCGGCGTGTTCTGGATGTACTTCGACATCAGGGAAATTTCTTCCTTGGTCAGGATGTCGTCGAAGTTCACCATGCCGCCGTCGGTACCGTAGCCGATAATCTTTTCCAGACGCGTCTGGCCAAGCTTGAGCGTGCCGCCTTCGGTGACGTTGCCGTCCTTGTCCTTCTTCGACCAGTGCGGTTCGAGATTCTTGCCGGTCGCACCCTTGCGCAGCACACCGTGACAACCGGCGCAGCGCTCGAAGTAGATTTTCTTGGCCTGCTCCTTTTCGGCAGCGGTCAGTTCAGGCGCCTTGGCGGCATCCTGAGCGAACGCGGTACCCACGGCGAACGCCATGGTTGTCATTGCAAGCATCCCCACTACGGTTTTTTTCATCTTCCTCTCCTAGAACAAAACAAGACGCGCCCCACAACACGCGCAATGGGCGCTAGGTTGAACCTGTGCCCGTTGAGCGACATTGATTCCGATCAATCTTTTATTGCATTAAAAACTGTTTATTTTCAGTTGGTTATAGTCATTGCGCACTATCAAAATAGTTCTTTGTGACTACCAGCGGCGGCGCAGTCCCGCTCGCCTATTGGCAGGCATGGAATCCGGCATTAGGATGGGCGCCCAAAGAGACGATGGCACCATGGAAACTCAAGACACCCTCAGGTCCGGAACGGTCTGGCTGATCGGCGCCGGGCCTGGCGACCCCGAACTGCTGACGGTCAAGGCGGCGCGCCTGATCGCGCAGGCCGACGCCGTGGTTTTCGACCACCTGGTCGGTGACGGCATCATGGACTTGGCGCGTGCCGATGCCCGTCGCATCTATGCCGGCAAGGAAGCCTCCAATCACACCCTGCCGCAGGAATCGATCAACAGACTCCTGGTCGACTTGGCGCGCGAGGGCCTCTCGGTGGTCCGCCTCAAGGGCGGCGACCCCTTCATTTTCGGGCGGGGAGGCGAGGAACTGGAGACGCTCGCCGCCTCCGGAATTCCCTTCGAAGTCGTTCCCGGCGTAACCGCCGCGGCCGGTTGCGCCGCCTATTCGGCGTTCCCGCTGACGCACCGCGATCATGCCCAATCGGTCACCTTCGTTACCGGGCATCTCAAGGACGGCACCGTCAACCTCGATTGGCCGGCACTCGCCCGGCCGGGACAGACGGTCGTCTTCTACATGGGCATCGGCGCCGCCGAGGAAATCTGCCGGCAGATGATCAACCACGGACTCCCCGCGCCGACCCCCGCGGCGGTGATTCGCAACGGCACCCTGCCGACGCAGCAGACCCTCGTCGCCACCTTGGGCACGCTGCCGCAGCGCATCTTGGAATCCGGCATCACGCCCCCCGCGCTGATCGTCGTCGGCAGCGTCGTCAATTTGCACTCCAGACTCAACTGGTTCGAACAGAAATGAAACTCCTCGTCCTCCTGGTCGCCATCTTCGCGGTCCCGGCCCACGCCTATTCGGGCAAGGAACTGCGCGAGGATTGCCTGGCTGCCGAAGGCAGCTTCGCTGCCAGCGCCGCCAGTCCCCATGCTTATCAGTCGCCCAAGGGCGCGCGCTGCCTCGGCTACCTGGAAGGCTTCGTCGACGGCTACGCCGTCAGCGACCACCTGGCCGAATCGGTCGGAGTCAAACTCAACGCATTCTGCCTGCCGAAAAGCGCCGACCTGTCGTACCGCCTGGTACGCTCGGTACTTGCCTACCTGGACCGGCAACCTCCCAATCCGGAGAGCAGCACGGCCGCGCTCGTGGCCGCCGCCCTCTCGCGGACCTTCCCGTGCGCCGAGCCGCTTGAACCGCGCAAGTGATTCGGGGATAATCCGGCCTCCATTCGCCCCGATGGCGGAATCGGTAGACGCAGCGGATTCAAAATCCGCCGCCGCAAGGTGTGCCAGTTCGAGTCTGGCTCGGGGCACCAGGTAGCTGTTCGAAGTGGGTCATGACGGAGACCCTGATTCGTACTTGTGGTCCGGTAAGGGCTATCATGGCGCCATGAGCGGAGATCTCCGCGACCTTGGGAGGCTGGCATGACCGTCATGATGCAGGCGTTTTTCTGGGACTGTCCGCGCGATGCGCAGCAGGAGTACCAATGGTGGAACCACGTCCGCGGCCACGTCGCAGCATTGGCCGAGGCGGGTTTCGGCGCCCTCTGGCTGCCTCCGGTGCACAAGGCGGCCAATCTCGGCGGCCCGTCGATGGGCTATGACCCTTACGACTACTACGATCTCGGTGAATTCGACCAGAAGGGCTCTGTCAAGACCTGGTTCGGCTCGAAGGAGGAACTGCTGGCCCTGATCGGGGCCGCCCACGCGAACGGCATGGAGGTGATCGCCGATTTCGTCGTCAACCATTGCAGCGGAGCCGATGCGCAGGAATTGAACCCGATCACCGGCGAGCACCGCTGGACCCGCTTTGAGCCTGCCAGCGGGAAGTTCCGCCGCGATTGGGAGTGCTTCCACCCCAATCCGTACGAGAGCTGGGTCGAGGGCAGCTTCGGCGGGATGCCGGACCTCTCCCACCGCAACCCCTACGTGTTCGGCGAGATACTCAAACTGGCCCGCTGGCTGGTCGAGGAGATCGGCTTCGACGGCTTCCGCTACGACTACGTCAAGGGTTACGGCGCCAATACCGTCACGGCCGTCCAGGAGTACCGCTACCAGCGCGCCGGCAAGCTCGTCAAGCCCTACGGCGTCGCCGAATACTGGGACAACGCCCACGCCATCGAGCGCTGGATCGACATCACCAATTTCTCCGACCAGAACCCTGTGAAAGCCTTCGACTTTCCTTTGCGCGAGACTCTCAAGTCAATCTGCGATCAGTACGGTTTCGGCCTGCGCAATCTGATTGACCAGCCCAGCCTGGCCAAAGACGTCAACCGCTCTGCCGTCACTTTTGTCGAAAACCACGACCTGCGTGACCAGGGTCGCGGCATCGTCAATGACAAGATGCTCGCCTACGGCTATATCCTGACCCACGAGGGCTGTCCCTGTGTCTTCTGGAAGGACTACTTCGTCGACGGGTTGGGCCAGCCGGGGTCGGCGAACGGCATTGCCGCCCTGGTGGCGGCGCACGAGAATTATGCTGGTGGGGGCACCGAAGTGCTGTGGGTGGACGACGATCTGTACATCATGCAGCGCCTTGGCGGCGGCAACCAGCCCGGCCTGGTCTTCATCTGGAACAACCGGGGCGACGACTGGCGTGGCGCCTGGGTGCGCACTCGCTGGCGTGACAGGGAGTTCACGCCCATCGCCTGGTGGAGCGGCAGCGACGTGCACCGACCCAACGACCAGCGCTCGGGACCCGAAGGCCACGCCCCCTTCTGGGCGCCGCCGCGGGGTTATGCGGTGTACGTGCCACGGTCGTAGCCGACGGATATTGGAAAGCGTAAGCCATTGTGCCGTAAGCCATTCCGCAGTTTGTTCGATGCCGGGGCTGGGCACCCGTAACGCCTGATCGGCTTTCCCGGCGGAAAGCCGTTCCTGTTTCCCAAGCGGATCCCTGCCCATGGCGCTGACCGTAGACGACTTCGATTTTCCCCTTCCGCCCGAACTGATAGCCCAGCACCCGGCACCCGAGCGCACCGGCAGCCGGCTGCTGCACGTCTGCGGTCGACAGTGTTCTGACCGCAAATTCGCCGAACTGCCCGGACTGTTGCGTGCCGGCGACTTGTTGGTATTCAACGACACTCGCGTCATCAAGGCGCGTTTTTTCGGCCACAAGGAAAGCGGCGGCCAGGTCGAGGTGTTGCTCGAACGCATCGTCGACGCGCAGCATGCCGTCGCCCAGATCCGCGCCAGCAAGTCGCCCAAGCCGGGCACCCGGCTCAGGCTGGCCGACGCCTTCGAGGTCGTCGTCACCGGCCGCGCCGGGGCCGGTGGTGAATTCTTTGCCCTGAAGACCGTCGACCGCAACAGCCTGTGGGAACTGGCCGAACGCTACGGCAAGCTGCCGCTGCCGCCCTACATCGCGCACCCGGCCGACGGCACCGACGAAACCCGCTACCAGACCGTCTATGCCCGCGAACCGGGCGCCGTCGCCGCCCCCACCGCCGGCCTCCATTTCGACGAGGCGATGCTGGCCACGCTGCGTGCACAGGGCGTCAATACTGCCTTCCTGACCCTGCACGTCGGCGCCGGCACCTACCAGCCGGTGCGCGTCGAGAAAATTGCCGAACACCGGATGCACAGCGAACGCTTCGAGATTCCCGCCGCGACTGCCGAAGCCATCGCCGCGACCCGCAGCGCCGGCGGCCGTATCATCGCTGTCGGTACCACCAGCCTGCGCGCCCTCGAGTCGGCCGGCAACCCCGACGGTACGGTCCGCGTCGGCACCGCCGAAACCGACATCTTCATCACTCCCGGCTACCGCTTCCGGGTCGTCGACCGGCTGATCACCAACTTCCACCTGCCGAAATCGACGCTGCTGATGCTCGTCTCGGCCTTCGCCGGGTACGATGCCATCCGTTCCGCCTACACCCACGCGGTCGCCAGCCGCTACCGCTTCTTCAGCTATGGCGATGCGATGCTTCTGGAATGCCCTGCCTAAAAGGAAACGCGGATGCTTCCCCGGCGCAAGGCGCCCGCACCGCCATCCGGACGGTATAATCTGCAAGAATACCCCTTTGTGCATTACACACCGCACGGCAACCGCACATCTCGTTGCCGAACTACGCAAGCGAGCAACGCCCGGATGAATCCGTCACCCGATCAGTCAGTTTCGTTCTACGCTTCCCCACACAGCCAGGCTAGAAAATCCCAGCGGTGGCTCGTCTTCGGCGCACTTCTGTGCACCGGAACGCTGTTCATCACGCAGCGGCCGGGTAGCGGCTCTTTCTTTCTCTTGCTGGCAATCAACGCGGCTTTTTTCGGCATGCTCTGGTATGTCAGGCAACGTCGGCTGCGACCCGGCAAAGCCTTGGTTACCCTAGACGACACTGGCATCGTCTCGCCGCTGTTTACGGGCAAGCAGAAGCAGTTCACGTGGGCGGAAATCGACACGGCAAGTTGCGCCGCCCGGCAAAACGTCCGCCAGATGGAATTCAAGCTCGTCGCCGCCGACAATCGGCAGGATCGGCGCAATTTCTGGAACGGCATCAACTACGCCCGCCCCAGCATCCCGCTGACGATGTTCGATGAAGCGACGCAGGAAAACCTGCTCGCCGCAGTCGGCCACCACTTGCAGGCGCGGCAATCGGCCGAACTCCACGCCAGCCGCAACGAACTGGGTGTCGAACGCGCGTTCCAGGCACGCCTCAAGAATCTCGCCCCCACGCCCTGGCTGACCTACGCGCTGGTTATTTCAAACACAGCCATTTGGCTGTTCACACTGTCTCAAGACGCGGGTTTTATTACCGCAGGTGCCGACAAGCTTCTTCTGCTGGGTGGCAATGCCGCCTCCGAAGTACAAAAGGGCGAGTGGTGGCGCCTGCTGTCCGCTCTTTTTCTGCATAGCGGTTTCATGCACCTGTTCATGAACATGATCGGGCTTGTTTCGGCCGGCATCACGGTTGAGCGCATCTACGGCCGCCCCCAGTTCGCACTCATCTATTTTGGTGCCGGTCTTGCCGGCTCCGCGCTCAGCCTGCACTTCTCCGCGCAACAGGCGGTTTCCGTAGGCGCCTCGGGCGCCGTGTTCGGCGTCACCGGCGCCTTGCTGGTCAGCGTTTTCCAGCACCGCGACAAACTGCCGAAGACATTCAGCAAGCAGACGCTCAGCGGCCTGTCGTTCTTCATTCTTTATGCGCTGGCCCAGGGCTTTGCCCACGAAGGCATCGACAACGCGGCGCACATCGGTGGGCTCCTTGGTGGCTGCCTGCTCGCCTTCATCCTACCCGAACGCTTCGACCCGGCCCATTTCGCCGCCACCACAAAGCGCAGCGCCCTGGTGGGAAGCATCGCCATGCTGGCCGCCATCGCTGGTCTGGCTGCAAGCGCACCACCGGCCGCGATCGACCAGATGGCGCGACTGCATTCGCAAACCGCGCTGGCACGGGCGCTCGACAACTTCGTCAAGGCGTTCGGCGCGGTCAAGCAGGATGCCGACGACCTCAAGGCCGGCCGACTTTCCGAACGAGAAGTCGACGACCGCAGCCGCTCGCTCCTTGCTCCCCGGTTCGCCGCCCTTGACGAAGAACTCGCAGCCATTCGCCTGCCCGAGGGCGATCCGCGGACGGGTTTGCTGAAGGACATGCAGAAGACGAGTAAACTGATGCTGGAAATGACGCAAATGGAATCGGTCTACCCCGACAGTACCGAAAAGCCGATGCCAGCGGATTCCCAGCGCGCGGCGGCAATCGAGCGCGAACTCGAAGAAATCCTGGCGCGCCTGACGAAAACCTTCGAAGCGGCGAAATCAAGACAAGGTGCGAAGCCTTCCGGGCCGCGCTGATCTCCGTCCATCTGGTTTCACGACCCAAGCGAGGCAAACCCGCTACAATCCGCTCTTTTTCGGTACCGTTGCCATCGTCCAGCGACTCGCTACATTCCACTGATGCAGTTCGAACTCATCAATTGTGACGGTGCCGCCCGCCGCGGCCGGCTCACCTTGGCCCATGGCCCCGCCGACACGCCGGTCTTCATGCCGGTCGGCACCTACGGCACGGTCAAGGCGATGACGCCGCAGTCGCTGCGCGACGTCGGCGCGCAGATCTGTCTCGGCAACACCTTTCACCTCTGGCTGCGGCCGGGACTGGACGTGGTTGCCGCGCACCGCGGCCTGCACGGCTTCATGGGCTGGCAGAAACCGATCCTCACCGATTCCGGCGGCTTCCAGGTGTTCTCGCTCGGCGCACTGCGCAAGATCAGCGAGGAAGGCGTCAAGTTCAGTTCGCCGATCGACGGCGCCAAACTGTTCCTGACGCCGGAAATCTCGATGCAGATCCAGCACGCGCTGAACTCCGACATCGTCATGATCTTCGACGAATGCACGCCCTACCCGGCGGCCCGCGACGAAGCCGCCAGGTCGATGCGCCTGTCGCTGCGCTGGGCACAACGCAGCCGTGACGAGCACAACCGACTGGAAAACACGAATGCCCTCTTCGGCATCGTCCAGGGCGGCATGTACGAAGACCTGCGCGACGAATCGCTGACCGGCCTTGACCGGATCGGCTTTGACGGCATGGCCATCGGCGGCCTCTCGGTCGGCGAACCGAAGGAGGACATGGCGCGCATCCTCGCGCACACCGCGCCGCGCCTGCCGGCGAACAAGCCGCGCTACCTGATGGGCGTCGGCACGCCGGAAGACCTGGTGCATGCGGTCAAGGCCGGCATCGACATGTTCGACTGCGTGATGCCGACGCGCAACGCCCGCAACGGCCACCTGTTCACCCGCTTCGGCGACCTCAAGATCAAGAACGCCCGGCACAAGACCGACACCGGCCCGCTCGACCCGTCCTGCACCTGCTATACCTGCACGCATTTCAGCCGCGCCTACCTGCACCACCTGTTCCGTGCCCGGGAAATTCTCGGCAGCATGCTCAACACCATCCACAACCTGCACTTCTATCAGACGATCATGGCCGGGATGCGCGATGCCATCGCGCTGGGCAGCCTCGACGCATGGGCGGCAAACCTAGCGCATGATCGAATGTCCGGGCAGTGTTAGAATCACGCGTTTTGATTTTCAGCTTTCGGGAGTTTGAACCATGATTAGCCTCGCCCACGCCCAGACCGCTGCCGCTTCCTCGGATCCGACCGGTAGCCTGATGCAGTTTCTGCCCATGATCCTGATGTTCGCGGTGCTGTGGTTCCTGATGGTCCGTCCGCAGATGAAGAAGGCCAAGGAGCACAAGGCGCTGCTGGCGGCGCTGGCGAAGGGTGACGAAGTGGTCACCCAGGGCGGTATCCTGGGCCGCATCGTCAAGGTTGACGAGAATTATGTGACCGTTGAAATCGCCGCCGGCACCGAAGTGATCGTGCAGAAGCCGTCGATCGGCCTGGTTCTGCCCAAGGGCACGCTGAAGACACTGTAATCCACCCCGGAAGGCGGCCATTGGCCGCCTTTTTCACCTTGAAGCCGCCATGAATCGCTACCCCCTCTGGAAGTACATCACCGTCGCCATCGCGCTGGTGCTCGGCTTCGTCTATACCCTGCCCAACTTCTTCGGCGAATCGCCGGCGGTGCAGGTGTCGAGCGCCAAGGCCACGCTCAAGGTCGACCAGAAAACCCTGGCGCGCGTCGAAGAAGCCCTGAAGGCCGCCGGCATCACGCACGACGGCATCCAGCTCGACTTCAACGGCGTCAAGTCCCGCTTCGCGACCACGGACACGCAGCTCAAGGCCAGGGACGTCCTGGAAAGGGCCTTCAACCCGGACCCCGCCGACCCGCAGTACGTCGTCGCCCTCAACCTGCTTTCCGCCTCGCCGAAGTGGTTGACCGCATTGCATGCGTTGCCGATGTACCTCGGCCTCGACCTGCGCGGCGGTGTGCACTTCCTGTTGCAGGTCGACATGAAGGGCGCGCTGACCAAGCGACTGGACTCGCTGTCAGCCGATCTGCGCACCGTTCTCCGTGACAAGAACCTGCGCCACGCCGGCATCGCCCGCGAGGGCGATCGCCTGGTCATCAAGTTCCGCGAGGCCGATGTCCGCGACAAGGCGCGCAACGCGATCGCCGACAGCCAGCCCGACCTGCTCGTTACCGAGCAGGGCGAAGGCACTGACCTCAGGCTGGTGGCGACGCTCAAGCCGGAAGCCCAGAAGAAGATCGGCGAATTCGCGCTCAAGCAGAACATCACCACCCTGCACAACCGGATCAACGAGCTCGGCGTCGCCGAACCGGTGATCCAGCAGCAGGGTTCCGACCGCATCGTGGTGCAGTTGCCCGGCGTCCAGGACACGGCCAAGGCCAAGGACATCCTCGGCCGCACCGCGACCCTGGAAATCCGCATGGTCGACGATTCCCCTGGCGCGCTGGAAGCGGCGCTGGCCGGCAACCCGCCGTTCGGCGCCGAACTGTACAACGAGCGCGGCGGCCAGCCGCTGCTGGTCAAGAAGCAGGTCGTGCTGACCGGCGACCGCCTGACCGACGCCCAGCCCGGCTTCGACAACCAGACGCAGGAGCCGGCGGTGCACCTGACCCTCGATTCCGCCGGCGCCCGCATCTTCAAGGACATCACCCGCGACAATGTCGGCAAGCGCATGGCCATCCTGCTGATCGAAAAGGGCAAGGGCGAGGTGGTCACGGCACCGGTCATCCGCACCGAGATCGGCGGCGGCCGCGTGCAGATCTCCGGCCGCATGAGCAGCATGGAGGCGAACGACACCGCCCTGCTGCTGCGCGCCGGCTCGCTGGCGGCGCCGATGGACATCATCGAGGAGCGCACCATCGGCCCCAGCCTCGGCGCCGACAACATCCGGAAGGGCTTCCACTCGACGCTGTGGGGCTTCGCCGCGATCGCCGTCTTCATGATCCTCTACTACCAGATGTTCGGCGTCGTCTCGGTGCTGGCGCTGGCCTCCAACCTGCTGTTCCTGATCGCCATCCTGTCGATGCTCCAGGCGACGCTGACCCTGCCCGGCATCGCCGCCATCGCGCTGACGCTGGGCATGGCGATCGACTCGAACGTGCTGATCAACGAACGCATTCGCGAGGAACTGCGCGCCGGGATGCCGCCGCAGGCGGCGATTTCGGAAGGCTACGAACGCGCCTTCGGAACCATTCTCGACTCCAACATCACGACGCTGATCGCCGGCTTCGCCCTGCTCATCTTCGGCTCCGGGCCGATTCGCGGTTTCGCCGTGGTGCACTGCCTCGGCATCCTGACCTCGATCTTCTCGTCGGTGGTCGTCTCGCGTTCGCTGGTGAACCTGATCTACGGCCGCCAGCGGAAACTGACCAAGGTCGCCATCGGCCAGGTCTGGAAACCCGGCGCTGTCGCGGTCAACGGCCAGAAATAAGGGAAAACGGTCATGGAATTCTTCCGCATCAGAAAAGACATCCCCTTCATGCGCCATGCGCTGAAGTTCAACATCATCTCGCTGATCACCTTCCTGCTCGCCGTGTTCTTCCTGCTGACCAAGGGGCTGCATCTGTCGGTGGAATTCACCGGGGGCACGCTGATCGAGGTGAATTACCAGCAGGCCGCCGACCTCGAGAAGATACGCGGCGCCCTCACCAGGAGCGGGTTCACCGACTTTTCGGTACAGAACTTCGGCTCCTCGCAGGATGTGCTGATCCGGCTTCCCTTGCGCGAGGCCCAGGATACGGCCAAGCAAGGCGAGACCGTGATGCAGGCGCTGACCGCCGAAACGCCCGGCGCGACCCTGCGCCGGGTCGAGTTCGTCGGTCCGCAGGTCGGCAAGGAACTGGCCGAGAACGGCGCGATGGCACTGCTCCTGGTGGTCGTCGGCATCATGATCTACCTCGCCTTCCGCTTCGAGTGGCGCTTCTCGGTGTCGGCGATCATCGCCAACCTGCACGACGTGGTCATCATCCTCGGCTTCTTCGCCGCCTTCCAGTGGGAATTCTCGCTATCGGTGCTGGCCGCGGTGCTCGCCGTTCTCGGCTACTCGGTCAACGAGTCGGTCGTCGTCTTCGACCGTGTCCGCGAGACCTTCAAGAAGGTGCGCGGCCTGTCGACCCCGGAAGTGCTCGACCACGCCATCACCAGCACCATCAGCCGGACCATCATCACCCACGGCAGCACCCAGCTCATGGTGCTGTCGATGCTGATCTTCGGCGGCGAGACCCTGCACTACTTCGCGCTGGCGCTGACCATCGGCATCTGCTTCGGCATCTATTCCTCGGTGCTGGTCGCCAGCCCGCTGGTCATGTGGCTCGGCGTCTCGCGCGAGCAGTTCATCGCCAAGCAGAAGAAAGTCATCGAAGGCGCCAACGAGGATGGCGCGGTCGTCTGACCCGGCTCCCCAGACAAAAAAACCGCCCTGCTCCGGGCGGTTTTTCACGGCTGACCGTTTCTCGCGTCAGAACGTCAATGTGTCGAGCAGCTTCATCATTTCGCCGGTACGCGGGCGTGCCCTGTTCTCGCCGCCATGCACCGTGCCCACCTTCTTCGCGTTCATCCGTTCGATATTGCTGGTATAGGCCTTGACGGGCAAAGGCAGGTAATTCGCCTCCTGGACCACACGCGTGCCGTTCTTCATGAAGTACTCGACAAATTCCCTGACCGCGGGTTTCTCCAGCGACTTCTCGTTGACATAGAGGAAGAGCGGACGCGACAGCGGCTGATAGCTGCCATCGCGAATGTGCTCGACCGTCGGCATTACGGCTCCCTTGCCGTCACTGATCGCCACCGCCTTCAGCTTGCCCTGGTTTTCGACGTAGTAGTCGAGGCTCAGATAGCCAATGCCGTCCTTGTCCTCGGCGATGCGCTGCGCCAGAACGCCGTGGTCTTCCGTCCTGCTGACGTCGCTGCGGCTGGACTTGGAGGTGCCGACAACCACCTCGGTGAACGACTCGAAGGTGCCCGAATTGGCGCCCGGCGCATAGAGATTAATCTTCTGGGCGGGCCATGCCGGGTTGAGGTCCTTCCAGGTATTGATCTTGCCCTGTGCCTTAGGCTCCCAGAGCTTTCTCAGCTCGGCCACGCTCATGCTGCTGACAAATGTATTTTGCGGATTGACGACGACCGTCAATGCGTCGTACGCCAGCGGCATCTCGTAGAAGCGGATGCCGGCCTTGGCGCACTCGTCGATTTCCTTTTTGAGGATCGGTCGCGAGGCATTCGTGATATCGGTTTCACCGGCACAGAACTTGGTAAACCCGGCACTGGTTCCGGAAACACCGACATTGACATGGACCTCATGCAGCTTGGCGGTCTGGAACTCCTGGGCGGCAGCTTCGGTAATCGGATACACCGTGCTCGAGCCGTCGACCTTGATGACCGGAGAGGCGCTGATGGCCGCTGTGCTGAAAGCAAGCGTCGCGCAAAACGCGACAGCGGGAAAAAGTGAAGATACGGGTGGCGCTAAGGTACGTTTCATGGGGTGTCTCCTTGGTTGAAATTGACTGGAACAATTGAGAAAGTCGGCCATGGCAGCGGCCGGCGTTACATCGCACTGCCGCTCCCGCGGCCATGACATGCAGTGTAAACCGACTGCGCCTGTCGCCCGATGCTGCCTTCATGCCAAGGCAAGGCCCGTGTGCGGCGGCAAGCACAATCCATTCACGGACAGTTTCTGAGGACCGTCCCCGGCAATAACGTTTGACAGTGATTGCCCGTTTGCAGGATACTTGAACGTTGGATTTTCTGACAAGTTTTTCCTGCGCCTGTCAACATTTATTTGGATGACGTCTTGGCCATGAGTACCCACAACAACCCTCCGGAAATCTCCTTCGACGACCCTGCCCGCCACGGAATGACCCAGCGGGTTACCTGGATCAGCGTGGCGGTCAATGTCTTCCTGACCGCTGCCCAGGTCGTCGCCGGCATCATCGCCCATTCCCAGGGCCTGATCGCCGACGGCCTGCATTCGCTGTCCGACCTCGTCTGCGACTTCCTGGTGCTCTTCGCCGCCCATCACAGCAAGGATCCGGCCGACGAAAGCCATCCTTACGGCCATGCACGGATCGAGACTGCGGCCTCGTTCGCCCTCGGGGCGATCCTGGCCGTAACCGGCGCCGGAATCATCTGGAGCGCCGGCGTCAAACTACAGGATCTCGACAACCTGCCGCCGGTGGCGCCGCTGGCGCTGTGGACGGCGGGCCTCGCGCTCGTCGCCAAGGAGGGGCTGTTCCGCTACATGCTGCGTGTCGGGGAAAAGCTGCGCTCGCCGATGCTCATCGCCAATGCCTGGCATGCGCGTTCCGATGCCGCCTCGTCGCTGGTAGTCGCGGTGGGGATCGTCGGCAACATGATGGGCTACAACTTCGCCGACTCGGTGGCGGCCGTGATCGTCGGCTTCATGATCGTGCGCATGGGCGCCGTCTTTGCTTGGGAGGCGGTCCAGGAACTGATCGACACCGGGCTCTCGATCGAGGAAGTCAACAGCATCCGCCAGGTCATCATCGATACGCCGGGAGTCGCCAGCCTGCATGAGTTGCGTACCCGGCGCATGGCGCATCGCTCGCTCGTCGATGCCCATGTCTGCGTGGACCCGCGGATCAGCGTATCGGAAGGGCATCATATTGCCGAGCTGACCCGCAAGCGGATACTCGACAGCCACGAGTCGGTATCCGATGTCCTCGTTCATGTCGACGTCGAGGACGATCCGGAACACGACGTCAAGAGCCAGGGCATGCCCGCCCGCGAAGAGCTGACCCAGGCGCTTACGCCCCTGCTCGCCGGCCTGCCGGAACCGCAGCGCATCATCCTGCATTACATCGACGACCGGATCGAGGCCGAGGTCTACCTGCCGCGCGAGACGCTCGAGAATGCGGCCGCCGTAAGCCGGGCCGAACACGAGATCTGCCGGCAACTGACCAGGAATCCTCTGGTCAGCGCCCTGTCGATCAACTACCGGCAGCGGGTCTTTCCGGCCAGGCGCATCGCCTGATTCGTCCCGTCTCGCCCCCGGCAAGGCGGCGGCTGTCTCACCAGTTCGGCGTCTCGGCTGCGGGTGGCGGCGGGAGCGGCGCCGGCAACCAGGCGCCGCTGGCACCGTAGACCGCCGCGCCGGCCACTGCAAGGGCCAGAATCAGCGCCAGCGCGCCACCACCCGTGGCTGATTCTCCCGGCCCATCCTTCCAGCCGGTCAGCATCGGCTTGACCAGCTTCTGCTTCCTGACGTGCCCATAGAAGGCAATCGCGGCAATGTGCAGGGCGATCAGCACATAGATCGCGTTGGCAACCAGGTAGTGGATTCCGGTCAGGCGATTGCTCAGGTTCTTGCCGACCAGATCGAACAGCGGGCCGACGAAGGTGATGTCGTCATTGGCAAAGAGGCCGCTGGCGACTTGCGCGGTCAACAGCGCCAGAAGGCCGAAAATGGAGAGAGCGCCCAGCGGGTTGTGGCCCGCACCGTGCCATTCGCCACGCAGATAGGCGCCGATCTCTCCCGGCGTCGGCAGGAACTGCAGAAATCGCGCGTAGGTCGAACCGACCACACCCCAGACCAGGCGAAAGGTGAGCAACCCGACGATGAAGAGGCCGATGCGGCCATGCCAGTCGATCAGGTTGCCGCCAAGTTGGCCGCTGACAATGGCCGCGACGACGGCGAGGGCGAGCACCCAGTGGAAGAGGCGGGTCGGCAGATCCCACAGGCGGAATTTTTCTTGGTTCATGGCGCTCCCTCTTGGCCAAAACGGAACAGGCGCCCGGAGGCGCCTGCGGGTCAACCCAAGGCCAACCGATCAGTCCTTGATCTTGAAGTCGTCGTGGCAGCCCTTGCAGGTGGCGCTCAACTTGCCCAACTGCTCCTTGGTCGCCGCCGCATCGCCCGCCGCGGCAACCTTGGCCATTTCGTTGGCTTCCTTGATGAACGCCAGCGCGGCCTTGTTTACGGCATCCCGGTTGGTGAAGAACTCCGGCTTGACCCGGGTCTTTTCCCAGCCGGTGCCCTTGTCGGTCCCCGGCAGGTAGAGGGCGCCCATTCCGGAATTGGCGATGGCCTGAATGGCGTTGGCGGCCTTGATGACTTCTTCCTTGTTGTAGGTCCCTTCAACGTTCGTCTTGATGCGGGCCATGTTCCAGGCCATGAAGCCGTAGCCGGACTGGCGCCACTTGATGGCATCCCCCGGCTTGACCTGTGCTGCAGCCGTGCCGGCCAGGATCATCGATACCAGTGCGAGCAGAAGTTTCGATTTCATCGTGTTTTCTCCGAAGTGATTGAGGAAAGTCGGGGTTACAGACCGTATGCGAGGCCTGCAGCGCATTTACTCCGGAAGAATCATAGCATTCCCGTTTCGGCAGTCGGCAGCTTGTCGCGCCCCGGTCACACCTCGAATAGATGCTTGACGCGCAATGCCAGTCCACCCTGCTCGACGGCGATCAAGCGGTCGATATTGGGGTGCCTGCCGGGGTTGATGCGCGCATCCTCGGTGTGCTCGGCGAAGATTTCCAGGCCCTTCCGGGCAGCCTCGCGGTTGATCGAGCCATAGGTTTGCGCCAGATGGTTGTAGACCGCCAGCGAACCCTGGCTGCCCGGCTTGTTCTCGATCGCGCCGACGACATTGCCGTCGGCACCGAGCAGGTTGATGGCCGCGAGGTGGGAAATGCCCGGAAGTTTTTTCAGGTTTTCAGCAAAAGACATTCAGCTCGTTTTCCGTTTGGTGAAGATCAGGCCGGCGACAAAGCCGGCCACGAAGGTTGCGACCGGGATGGCGAAGGCAATCCTCTGGTCGGCGTAGCCGACCCCCATCGGCGTCAGCAGCCAGATCGCCGGCAGCAGGCCGAGGAAGAGCCCCTTCAACCCGCCGGCGAGGCCGGCCCGCAGGCGCGACGTTTCACCCGCAGTCCGGCCGGGAGTCCCGGCGGCTGCGACAACGGTTACCGGCGGCACTCGCCTTCTGCGCGACATCGCTCCAGCCTCTCAGATGCGCTTGGCCAGCTCGGCCGCCTTGCCGGTGTAATCCCACGGCGTCAGCTTGAGCAGTTCGGCCTTGGCGGCGTCCGGGATTTCAAGCGTGGACACGAAAGCCTGCATGCCTTCGCGCGAGACGCGGGTGCCGCGGGTCAGCTCCTTGAGCTTTTCGTAGGCGTTGGGCACGGCGTAGCGGCGCATCACGGTCTGGATCGGCTCGGCGAGCAGTTCCCAGTTGGCGTCGAGGTCGGCCTTCATCAGGTCGGCGTTGATTTCCAGCTTGCCCAGGCCCTTCAACAGCGAGTCGTAGCCGAGCAGCGTGTAGCCGAGGCCGACGCCCATGTTGCGGAGCACCGTCGAATCGGTCAGGTCGCGCTGCCAGCGGGAAATCGGCAGCTTTTCGGCGAGGAATTTCAGCATCGCGTTGGCCAGGCCGAGGTTGCCTTCGGAGTTCTCGAAGTCGATCGGGTTGACCTTGTGCGGCATGGTCGACGAGCCGATTTCGCCGGCCTTGACCTTCTGCTTGAAGAAACCGAGCGAGATGTAGCCCCAGACGTCGCGGTCGAGATCCACCAGGATGCTGTTGGCGCGGGCGAAGGCGTCGAACAGCTCGGCCAGCGCGTCGTGCGGCTCGATCTGGATGGTGTAGGGGTTGAAGGTCAGGCCGAGCGATTCGACGAAACGCTTGGCGAAACCCTCCCAGTCGTAGCCGGGGTAGGCGGCGAGGTGGGCGTTGTAGTTGCCGACGGCGCCGTTGATCTTGCCGAGCAGCTCGACGGCGGCGATGCGGGCACGGGCGCGTTGCAGGCGGTAGGCGACGTTGGCCATTTCCTTGCCGAGCGTCGACGGCGTGGCCGGCTGGCCGTGCGTGCGGCTCATCATCGGGATGTCGGCGTAGGCGTGGGCCAGTTCGACCAGCTTGGCGATGACCTTGTCCAGCGTCGGCAGCATGGCCTGCTGGCGGGCGCCCTGGCACATCAGCGCGTGCGACAGGTTGTTGATGTCCTCGGAGGTGCAGGCGAAGTGGATGAACTCGCTGACCTTGACGACTTCGGCATTACCCTTGGTCTTGTCCTTGATCCAGTATTCCAGCGCCTTGACGTCGTGGTTGGTGGTGGCTTCGATGGCCTTCACCTCGGCCGCCTGCTCGGGGCCGAAGCCGGCAACCAGCGCATCCAGCTCGGCCACGGTCGACGGGGAAAAAGCGGCAATTTCCGAAAAATGCGGCTCGGCGGCCAGCGCCTTCAGCCATTCGATCTCGACCAGCAGGCGGCATTTGATCAGGCCGTACTCGGAGAAGTGCTCGCGCAGCGCGTCGACCTTGCCGGCGTAGCGGCCGTCGAGCGGGGAAAGTGCAGTCAGGGGATTGCTGGTCATGAAAACATCCTTTTCGGCAAGCCTGTAATTTTACCCGCGCGACGCGGCGCAACGCCATACGGCTACGCTATACTGGCATTTCACGAACCACAGACCATGCGATGAACCTGATCGGCTCCCATACCAGCCCGTACGTGCGCAAGGTGCGCATCGTCCTGGCCGAAAAGAAGATCGAATACGAATTTCTGCTCGACTCGCCGTGGCTGGAAGGCAGCGGCGTCCCGAATGTCAATCCGCTGGGCAAGATTCCGGTCCTCATCCTCGACGACGACACCCCGCTCTTCGATTCGCGGGTCATCGTCGAGTACATCGACAGCGTCACCCCGAACAACAAGCTCTTCCCCGCGCCCAACCGCGAACGCATCGAGGTCAAGCGCTGGGAAGCCCTCGCCGACGGCATCTGCGACGCCGCGGCCGCCGCCTTCCTCGAAGGCAAGCGCCCGAAGGCCCAGAGAAGCGATGACTGGATTTCGCGCCAGCGCGAAAAGATCACGCGCAGCCTCGAATTCATGACCGAGGAACTGGGCGAGAACAAGTACTGCATGGGCACCCACTTCTCGCTGGCGGACATCGCCGTCGGCGCCGCACTCGGCTATCTCTGCTTCCGCTTTCCCGACATCGTCTGGCAGGAGTCCCATCCCAATCTTGCCAGGCTCTACGCCAAGCTGATGCAGCGGCCATCGTTCGCCGAAACGATACCCCACGACTGAACGGCATCGGCTGCAAGCAGCAACGGGCGCCGCTGGCGCCCTTTTTCTATCGGGCCAGCAGCGATCCCATCGCCTCGCCGAGCCTGACCGGCCGCGCCGGCGCCCAGTCGGGGTTGAACTGGACGACACCCTGCGGAAACAGCATGACCACCGTCGATCCGAGCAGGAAGCGGCCCATCTCGTCGCCCTGGCGAAAATCCAGTTGCCGGTCGCTGTAGTTCCATTCGCGGACATATCCCGGACGCGGCGGATTGACGACCCCGTGCCAGACGGTCGCCATGCTGCCGACAATCGTCGCCCCGACCAGCACCAGCACGAACTGCCCGTGCGCCGAGTCGAAGACGCAGACGACCCGCTCGTTACGCGCAAACAGGCCGGGAACGCCACGCGCCGTCACCGGATTGACCGAAAACAGCGCGCCGGGCACATGGATCATCCGCGTCAGGCGACCTTCGCACGGCATGTGGATGCGATGGTAGTCGCGCGGACTCAAGTAGAGCGTCGCGAAGCTGCCGTTCTCGAAGCGCGCTGCCAGTTCGCGGTCGCCGCCGACCAGCGCGGCCGTCGCGTAATGATGGCCCTTGGCCTGAAAGACCTGGTCGCGCTCGATCACCCCGAACTGGCTGATCGCCCCGTCGACCGGGCAGATGAAGTCGGCCGGCGCCAGCGGCCGGGCGCCGGCGCGCAGCGGGCGCGTGAAGAACTCGTTGAAGCTGGCGTAGCCGGCGATGTCCGGATTGGCCGCCTCGGCCATGTCGACGCCGTAGCGCCCGACGAACCAGCGAATGAAGCCGGTCGTGATCCCTCCCGCTCGCGCGCTGGCGAACTTGCCGGCGAGGCTGGTCAGGGCCTGCTTGGGGATCAGGTATTGCGGCAGGACTGCGAGGCGATCAGACACGATGGTTGCCTGGGAGACTGGTGCAAGCTGGATGGCCGGGTGCCGGGGAGTCAGCGGATGATACCGCCGCCAAGGCAGACGCGGCTCTCGTAGAGCACCACCGATTGCCCCGGGGTCAGCGCCCACTGCGCTTCGGCAAAACGGATTTCGCAGCTTTCGCCATCGACCCGCTCGACCTCGCAGGGCTGGTCGGCCGTGCGGTAGCGCGGTTTGGCGGTGTACACCCAGTGCGTATGCGGCGCCCGACCCGACACCCAGGAAAGCTGTTCGGCGACCAGCGAGTCCCTGAAAAGCGCCGGGTGATCGTGGCCCTGAACGACGTAAAGCACATTCTTTTCCATGTCCTTGCCGGCGACGAACCAGGCGTCGTGGTCGCCACCACCGGACTCGCCCGGCTCCCTGATACCGCCGATGTGCAGGCCCTTGCGCTGGCCGATGGTGTGGAACATGAGGCCGTCGTGCTCGCCCATCAGTTTGTCGTCATCGAGGCGGCGGATCTCGCCCTTCTTGGGCGGCAGGTAGCGGGAAAGGAAATCCTTGAACGGCCGTTCGCCGATGAAGCAGATGCCGGTCGAATCCTTCTTGGCCGCCACGTGCAGGCCCTCGGCCTCGGCGATCCTGCGCACGTCGCGCTTGTAGAGATCGGCCAGCGGAAAGAGTGCCCTCGCCAGTTGTGCCTGGTTCAGGCGGTAGAGGAAATAGCTCTGGTCCTTGGTCCCGTCCTCGGCCTTGAGCAGCTGGAATTCGCCGTCGAACTCGCGCACGCCGGCATAATGACCGGTGGCGATCCGGTTGGCGCCCAGTTGCAGCGCATGGTCGAGAAAGGCCTTGAACTTGATCTCGGAGTTGCACAGCACATCCGGATTCGGCGTCCGCCCGGCTTGGTACTCGCGCAGGAACTCGGCGAAGACGCGGTCGCGGTATTCACCGGCGAAATTGACCACCTCGACATCGATGCCAATCTTGTCGGCGACGCTCGCCACGTCGACCAGGTCCTGGCGCGACGAGCAGTATTCCTCGCTGTCGTCGTCCTCCCAGTTCTTCATGAACAGGCCGATCACCTTCCACCCCTGGCGCTTCAGGAGCAGCGCCGCCACCGACGAATCGACACCGCCGGACAGGCCGACCACCACCGTTTTCTCAGACATCTGGCCCCGCCCCCTCCTTCCATTCACCCAGCGGCAGGATCACCGCCGCCTGCCCGTTATCGACGAACCAGCTATCGACGACGAAGCGTGCGCCGTCGCCGGCGGCCTTCTCCTCGATCACCGCCGAATAATGCACCGGCACGACCAGCGCCCAGTTGCGCGCGTCCGGCTCCAGTACGCGATGCCAGCGCAGGCTGCCGCGCGTTTCGAGCAGACGCAGCAGGCGCGTCGTCGAGGTCGAATGATCGATGCAATCCATCTTCCCCGGCACGTGGCCGTCGGCATAGTTGCCGCCACGGTCATTCCTGATGTCCGACTGCTCGCCGGCCCAGGCATAGAGCCGGCCGATCACCGCGGCGAGCATTTTGCGCTCTTCGGCGGGGTCGACCGCAACCGCCAGTTGCTGGCCGACTTCACGCAGTTGCAGGTCGCTGAAGCGTATCTGCGCCTGGGCATTGCAGCCATAACCATAGCAGATGGGCACGGTCACGTCGGCCGCCGCCAGACCGGCCCAGGCAAGAAGAAGCGCCGACAGGCTATGGCGAAGCATCACGAGGCATGCACGAGCAGGTCGAGCGGGTAGTGCTTGCCGGCGAGGAGATCCTCGATGCAGCGCAGGACCAGCGGGCTGCGGTGGCGGGTCGCCGTCGCCCTGACCTCATCGGAGGTCAGCCAGCGCGCGGCGACGATGCCTTCGTCTAGCTTGCGCCCCGCCTCGTAGCCGTGCAACTCGCCGGCGAAGGCGAAGCGCAGGTAGGTGATATCCCGGTCCGGGCGCTTCCAGTTGTAGATCCCGACCAGGTGCGTCGGCCTGAAGTGATAGGCGGTCTCTTCCAGCGTTTCGCGCACGACCGCATCGATCAGCGCCTCGCCGTCTTCGAGGTGGCCGGCCGGCTGGTTGAAGGCAAGACCGGCTTCGGTCTCTTCCTCGACCAGCAGGAACTTTCCGTCGCGTTGAACGACCGCGGCAACGGTAACATTGGGTTTCCAGATCATGACGGGCTCAACCGGCAAAAGCGTTATTTTACCCGCTGATTTGGGCTAAAATTCTAGGCTTTCACGATAGCAACACGGAGAATCGACCATGTCCATGGCGGATCGCGACGGCTTCATCTGGCAAAACGGCAAGCTCGTGCCCTGGCGCGAGGCGACCACCCACGTCCTCACGCACTCGCTGCACTACGGCATGAGCGTGTTCGAAGGCGTCCGCGCCTACCGGACCGAGCGCGGCACCGCCATCTTCCGTCTCGAAGACCACACCGACCGCCTGTTCAACTCCGCCCACATCTTCCAGATGGCCATGCCCTACGACAAGGCGACCATCAACGAAGCACACAAGGAAGTGCTGCGCGCCAACGATCTCGAAGCCGGCTACCTGCGCCCGATCGCCTTCTACGGCTCGGAGAAGATGGGCGTCTCGCCCAAGGGCGCCAAGGTGCATGTCGTCATTGCCGCCTGGCCGTGGGGCGCCTATCTCGGCGAGGAAGGCCTCGAGCGCGGAATCCGGGTCAAGGTGTCGAGCTACACCCGCCACCACGTCAATATTTCGATGGTTCGGGCCAAGGCGTCCGGCCACTACATCAACTCGATCCTGGCCAACAACGAGGTGACCAACGAGGGTTACGACGAGGCCATGCTGCTCGACCCCGAAGGCTATGTCGCCGAGGGCGCCGGCGAGAACCTGTTCATCGTCAAGAAGGGTAGGCTGTACACGCCGGACCTGACCTCCTGCCTGGAGGGCATCACGCGCGCCACCGTACTGCAGATCGCCGAAGAACTAGGGCTCTCGGTGCAGGAAAAGCGCATCACCCGCGACGAAGTCTATTGCTGCGACGAAGCCTTCTTCACCGGCACCGCCGCCGAGGTGACGCCGATCCGCGAACTCGACGGCCGCCAGATCGGCATCGGTCGTCGCGGCCCGGTCACCGCCGAGATCCAGGCCAGGTATTTCGACGTGGTCAATGGCCGCTCCGCCCAGCACGACAACTGGCTGGCCTACATCTAATTCAGGGAGACCCGGATGTCCGACAACCGTACCGTAGAACTTACCGCCCATGACCTGCCGCTGCGCTGCCCGCAGCCGGCCTCACCGCTATGGTGCCTGCATCCGCGCGTCTTCCTCGACGTGCTCAAGACGGGTGAAGTGGTCTGCCCCTATTGCAGCACCCGGTACGTCTTCACGGGCGAAGCACCCAAGGGCCATCACTAGAAGGCGGGCGCGGCCGGGCGCCATGCCGCCGGCATGGCCGGTCCGCGTGTTGGCGGCGCCTCCGCCTGCCTGAAACGGAGCACCGCATGAGCAAGCCAACCAATTTCGCGTCACCCGAAGATGTCGAACAGGCCTTCTACGAGGCGGTGCTCAAGGGCGACGCCGACCTGATGATGCAACTGTGGGCCGAGGACGAGGAAACCCTCTGCGTGCACCCGACCGGCATCCGCCTGATCGGCATCGCGGCGATCCGTGAAAGCTGGCGCAGCATCTTTTCCAGCACCCGGCTGCGCGTCCAGGCCGATTCGATCGCGCACTGGCAGGGCTCGGTACTGGCGATCCATCACCTCAGCGAAATCCTCTTCGTCGGCGATGATCCCGGGCCGCACGGGCCGCTGCACGTCACCCACGTTTACACGCGCGGCGCACACGGCTGGCGCCTCGTCAGCCGTCATGCCTCGGCCGCCGACGACGGCCACCAGGCGATGGCCGACGCCATCCCGCACACGCTGCATTGACAATTGCCTGCAAGCCCTACCGGGCGCCAGCCTGGCTCCCCGGCGGCCATGCCCAGACGATCTGGCCGCTGCTGATCAAGCCGCGCCCGCTCAAGCTGCGCCGCGAACGCTGGGAAGCCCCGGACGGCGACTTCGTCGACGTGGACTTCCTCAACGGCCCGGCGGATGCCCCGCTGCTGGCGCTGTTCCATGGCCTCGAGGGCAGCTCGGACAGCCATTACGCCATCGCCGCCGCGCACGCCTGCAAGGCGGCCGGCTGGCGCCTCGCCCTGCCGCACTTCCGCGGCTGCTCGGGCGAACTCAACCGCCGGCCGCGCGCCTACCACTCGGGCGACTCGGACGAGATCGACTGGATCCTGCACCGCCTGCAAGCCGCCGATGACGGCCGCCGCATCCACGCCGCCGGCATCTCGCTCGGCGGCAACGTGCTGCTCAAGTGGGCCGGCGAGCGCGGCGCGGCGGCCGGCGCGGTGGTCACCGGCGTCGCCGGCATCTGTGCCCCGCTCGACCTCGCCGCCTGCGGCCACCACCTGGCGCGCGGCTTCAACCGCCTCTACACGCGGCACTTCCTCGCCACCATGAAGGTCGTCTCCGCTGCGCGCCTCGCCCGATTCCCCGGCCTTTTCGACGCCGTGCGCATGCGCCGCGCCGTCAACCTCTGGGAATTCGACGATGCCGTCACTGGCCCGGTGCACGGTTTCGCCGGCGCCGATGACTACTGGCGCCGCTCCTCGGCCAAGCCGTGGCTGCGGTCGATCACGGTGCCGGCGCTTGCGGTCAACCCGAAAAACGACCCCTTTTTCCCGGTCGCCCACCTGCCCCGCCGCGACGAGGTCGGCCCGACGGTTCGCCTCGAGCAGCCGGCCAGCGGCGGCCACGTCGGCTTCGTCGCCGGCGCCTTCCCCGGCCGCCTCGACTGGCTGCCGCAACGTCTCCTCCACTTCTTCACCCACGAACTCGCATGAACGCTCCCGCCCCCCTCCCCGCCGAAATCTTCAAGGCCTACGACATCCGCGGCATCGTCGGCAAGTCGCTCACACCCGCTGTCGTCCGCCGCATCGGCCACGCCCTCGGCTCGCTGGCCCTTGACCAGGGGCAGGCGGCAGTCGCCGTCGGCCGCGACGGACGGCTTTCCGGCCCCGAGCTGGCCGGGGCGCTGATCGACGGCATCGTCGCCGCCGGCTGCGACGCCATCGACATCGGCTGCGTGCCGACCCCGGTTACCTACTTCGCCGCCCATCACCTCGGCTGCGACTCCTGTGTTTCCGTCACCGGCAGCCACAACCCGCCCGATTACAACGGCCTCAAGATGGTGATCGCCGGCACGACGCTGGCCCTCGACGCCATCCAGCAGCTGAAGGCGCGCGCCGGGTCCGGCGACCTGCGCCACGGCAGCGGGCAGCGCCGCACGGCCGATGTCCGCGCCGCCTACATCGAGCGCATCGTTTCCGACGTCAAGCTCGCGCGCCCGCTGAAAATCGTCATGGACTGTGGCAACGGCGTTGCCGGCGCCGTCGCCCCGGAGCTGTTCGCCTGCCTCGGCTGCGAAATCGTCCCGCTCTTCTGCGAGGTCGACGGCAACTTCCCGAACCACCACCCCGACCCGTCCAAGCCCGAGAATCTCGCCGACGTGATCCGCGCCCTGCGCGAAGGCGACGCCGAGATCGGCATCGCCTTCGACGGCGACGGCGACCGCCTCGGTGTCGTCACCAAGGACGGCGAGATCATCTATCCCGACCGCCAGCTGATGCTTTTCGCCGCCGACGTGCTGGCGCGCGTGCCGGGCGGCCAGATCATCTACGACGTCAAGTGCACGCGCCTGCTGGCGCCGTGGATCCGCGCCCGCGGCGGCGAACCGCTGATGTGGAACACCGGCCACGCGCTGGTCAAGGCCAAGCTCAAGGAAACCGGCGCGCCGCTCGCCGGCGAGATGAGCGGCCACACCTTCTTCAAGGAACGCTGGTACGGCTTCGACGACGGCCTCTACGCCGGCGCCCGCCTGCTCGAGATCCTCTCGCGCAGCGCCGACGCCGGCGCGCCGCTGAAAGCGCTGCCCGATTCGCCGTCGACCCCGGAACTCAACCTCAAGATGGCCGAAGGCGAACCCTTCGCACTGATCGAAAAGCTCAAGGCCGAGGGCCGCTTCGCCGGCGCAACCGAGCGCATCACCATCGACGGCCTGCGCGTCGAATACCCCGACGGCTTCGGCCTCGCCCGCCCTTCGAACACGACCCCGGTCGTCGTCCTCCGCTTCGAAGCCGACAACCCCGCTGCACTGGCGCGCATCCAGGAGGACTTTCGCACGGCGATTCGGGGCGTCTGGCCGGGAGTGGAACTGCCGTTCTGAGTGAGGCACGATGGCCGCAACCGCGGCCATTCAGACTGCCGCCGACTCAAAAGAAACCGCCATCCTCGCGACGGTTCGGTGACAGGTCCCTGCAAGCTGCTTCACCCGAACATCCGCAAGAAAAGATTGTCTGCAATCCTTGCGAGTGCTAGCATTCCTTTCATATGGGCAAATGCGGAAAGGTAAGGAATATGCTCGCCACGATGACATCGAAAGGCCAGATCACCATCCCTAAGCCGGCGCGAGATGCCTTGCAGTTGCAGCCCGGTGATCGGGTCGAGTTCGTTTTCGGCGACGACGGGCGACTGTTTCTGCTTTCGGCCACCCGGCCGATCGGCAGCCTGAAAGGCATGCTGCCCAAGCCCGCCCGGCCCGTCTCGCTCGAAGAAATGGATGCGGCCATCGCCGCCTCCGGCCGTTCATGATCGGCCTCGACACCAATGTCCTGGTGCGCTACCTCACGCAGGACGATCCGCTGCAATCAGCGCAGGCCAATGCTTTCGTCGAGCGGCAGCTTTCCCCTGCCGAGCCAGGCATCATCGGCCATATTGTCCTATGCGAAGTGGGCTGGGTGCTGTCGCGGGCCTACGGCTACACCCGCGAGCAGGTCGCCGATGCCCTGGGCGCCCTGTTGACCTGCCGCGAGTTCCAGGTCGAAGCGCCCGATCTTGCTATTCTCGCCTTGCAGGACTATCGGCGCGGCATGGTCGACTTCTCCGACTACCTTCTGGGCCGCACCCATCAGCGCCTGGGCGCCCGGTACACGGCCACGTTTGACCGCAAGGCGGCACAAGCGCCGCAGTTCACGCTGCTGGCTTGATGGGTCGTCCCGCCAGCGCTGGCTTTTTCGTGGTCTGTCCCAGGTGGTTTTCGTTAATTGGAGAAGATTCCGTGGTCTGTCTCCGATTTGATTTCAGTGCCCCAGCGCCACACCTTCGTCGTGGAATCTCGTCCAACACCCATAATAATTCACCCCGCCAGTGCCGCCGCCACGATCTCCTTCGCCTCCGCTACCACCTGCTGCAGGTGCGCGGCGCTCTTGAAGCTCTCGGCGTAGATCTTGTAGATATCCTCGGTGCCCGAGGGCCGGGCGGCGAACCAGCCGTTCTCCGTCGCCACCTTGAGGCCGCCGATTGGCGCGTCGTTGCCGGCGGCGCGGGTCAGGCGCGCGACGATGGGCTCGCCCGCGAGCGTGGCGGCGGTAACGCGTTCCGCGGTCAACTGCTTGAAGGCGGCCTTTTCCACCGGCGTCGCCGGGGCGTCGATACGCAGGTAGTGCGGCGTCCCGTGGCGGGCGGCGAGTTCCAGGTAGTGGCGGCCCGGGTCCTTGCCGGTGACGGCGGTGATCTCGGCGGCGAGCAGGCCGAGGATGATGCCGTCCTTGTCGGTGGTCCACGCGCTGCCGTCGCGGCGCAGGAAGCTGGCCCCGGCGCTCTCCTCGCCGCCGAAGCAGATGCTGCCGTCGAGCAGCCCGGCCGAAAACCACTTGAAGCCGACCGGCACTTCGAGCAGGCGGCGGCCGAGCGCGGCGACGACGCGGTCGATCAGCCCGCTCGACACCAGCGTCTTGCCGACCGCGGCGCTCGCCGGCCACTGCGGGCGATGGGCGAGCAGGTAATCGATCGCGACGGCGAGGTAGTGGTTGGGGTTCATCAGCCCGAGCGACGGGGTGACGATGCCGTGGCGGTCGACGTCGGCGTCGTTGCCCCAGGCGATGGCGAAGCGGTCCTTGAGCGCGACCAGGCTGGCCATGGCATGCGGGCTGGAACAGTCCATGCGGATCTTGCCGTCGTGGTCCAGCGTCATGAAAGCGAAGGCCGGGTCGACCGCCGGATTGACGACGGTGATGTCGAGCCCGTGGCGCTCGGCGATCGGCTTCCAGTAGGCGACGGCGGCGCCGCCCATCGGATCGACGCCGATGCGCAGGCCGGCGCGGCGGATGGCTTCCATGTCGATCACCTGGTCGAGGTCGGCAATGTAGCCGCTCATCAGGTCGACCGCGCGCGTCGTCGGCGCCGCCAGTGCGGCCTCGTAGGCGAGCCGGCGCACCTCGCGGTTGCCTTCGGCAAGCAGGGCGTTGGCGCGGCGCTCGATCCAGCCGGTGACGTCGGTATCGGCCGGGCCGCCGTGCGGCGGGTTGTACTTGATGCCGCCGTCCGGCGGCGGGTTGTGCGACGGGGTGATGACGATGCCGTCGGCCAGGTCGGCCGTCCGCCCGGCGTTGTGGGTCAGGATGGCATGCGAGATGACCGGCGTCGGCGTGAAGCCGTCGCCGGCCTGGAAGCGGACGGCGACGCCGTTGGCGGCGAGCACCTCGAGCGTGGTGCGTTGCGCCGGCGCCGACAGGGCATGGGTGTCCATGCCGAGGAAGAGCGGCCCGGCGATGCCGGCCTGGCTGCGGTATTCCGCCACCGCCTGGGCGACGGCGAGGATGTGCGCCTCGTTGAAACTGCCGGCGAGCGCGCTGCCGCGGTGGCCGCTGGTGCCGAAGGCGACGCGCTGCGCCGGGTCGGCGGGGTCGGGCGGATTGCGGTAGGCGGCGAGCAGTGCCGGGATGTCGGTGAGACTGCTGGCGGGGGCCGGCTGGCCGGCGAGCGGGTGGGTCATCATATTCTCCTTGGTCGATCGTTCCTGCGGCATGGGCGGCGTAGCGGACCGCCTTGCTGATTGCATTATGGTGAGCCTGCCACCGGCGCTTGGCAAGACTTGCTGTTACAAAAAGATGACATTTGGACCACCGGCGACGGCCGGTTCTTCGCTAGACTCGCATCCATCCCATCCAACACCGCGGAGCAGCCACCATGAACGACCAGCAACAGCGATCCCGACAGCGCTATTTCGGATTCGCCGGACAGCCGTCCGGACCGGTCGGCCGCGTTGTCGGGTTCGTCGCGGCGGTCGCCGCCGCCATCCTCGCGTTCATGTTCTCGCTGGTCCTGGTCGCGCTCGTCGTTGCCGGCGGCGCGGCGCTCGGCGGCTGGCTGTGGTGGAAGACGCGTGAGGCGCGCAAGGCGATGAACGGGCGACGGCCGCCCGATGGTTACGTCATCGAGGGCGAGGCCGTGCGCGAGACCGAGGCCGTCGTCGTCCGCCGCCTTCCCGAGTGAGCGCCCCGGCCGGCTAGGCAGCGGCAGCGCGCGTCGTCAGCCAGTCGCGTACCGCGGGGCCGGTGCCGAAATCCCAGGGCTTGAGCTTGTCCGGATCGATCAGCCGGTACTCCGCGAGTTCCTCGTTGAGGACGATGTGTCCGTCGGCGATGACGTGATAGGCGATGATCAACTGGTTTTTCTGCGCAAAGGGGTAGAGCCCGACCAGCCTGACCGCGGTCGCCCGCAACCCGAGTTCTTCGCCAACCTCGCGCGCCACCGCGGCCTCGGGTGCTTCGTCGGGCTCGAGGTAGCCGGTCACCAGGCCGAACACCTTTTCCGGCCAGGCGGCGTTGCGGGCGAGAACGACGCGCCCGGCGTACTCGACGATGGCCGCGACCACCGGCACCGGGTTGTCCCAGACGACGAAGCCGCACGATCCGGCGGAGCAGACCTGGCGCGACACGCCGCCCGTGTCGCGGGCGACCAGTCCGCTTCCGCATTGCGGGCAGAAGCGATAGCCGCTCATCGCCCTCAATGCAGCTTGGGATTCAACGAACCCCGGTTGTAGTCCTTGTCGCCGGGCATGATGGTGCGGCCGACGCCGAACAGCCCGCCCTGGGCGCCTTCGGGGCGCACCTGGTTTTCCGGATACCTGGCTGCCGCCTGCCGCGCGGCGACCGCCCGGGCGGCGTCGACGTATTCCCAGCGGCCGTTGGGGAAAAGACGCACTTTTTCGCCGTTGACCGTAACCGCCTCGACCGGCGTGCGATCGAGCTCCGCCGCCACACTTGCCGTAGCCAGCCCGAGGAGGACGGCGATCAGCGCCGCCCTCACAGCCTGCCGTCGACCCAGGCCGGCACCGACGCCAGCGCCGCCGCCAGGTTTTCCGGCCGGGTGCCGCCGGCCTGCGCCATGTCGGGACGGCCGCCGCCCTTGCCGCCGACCTGCTGGGCGACCATGTTGACCAGTTCGCCGGCCTTGACCTTGCCGGTCAGGTCGGCGGTGACGCCGGCGATCAGCGTCACCTTGCCGTCGGCGACCGAAGCCAGCACGACGGCGGCCGACTTCAGCTTGTCCTTGAGCTTGTCCATGGTTTCGCGCAGGGCGACGATGTCGGCGCTTTCCAGCGTCGCGGCCAGCACTTTCGCGCCCCTGATCTCGACCGCGCGGGCGACCATGTCGTCGCCCTGGGTGGAAGCCAGCTTGCCCTTCAGGGCCGCCAGTTCGCGCTCCAGCTTGCGCACCTGATCCAGCACTGCGGAAACGCGGGCCGGAACATCTTTCGGCAGCACCTTCAGCGTGCCGGCGACACCGCCGAGCGCGGTTTCCATGCCCTGCATGTAGTGCAGCGCGTTGTCGCCGGTCACCGCCTCGACCCGGCGTACGCCGGCCGCGACGCCGCCCTCGGCGGTGATGCTGAAGAGGCCGATGTCGCCGGTGCGGGCCACGTGCGTGCCGCCGCACAGTTCGCGTGAGGTGCCGATATCGAGGACACGCACGGTATCGCCGTATTTTTCGCCGAACAGCATCATGGCGCCCAGCTTCTGGGCTTCGGCGATCGGCAGGACGCGGCATTCGTTGGCGGTGTTGGCGAGAATCTCGGCATTGACGATGTTCTCGACGCGGCGGATTTCCGCATTGGTCATTGGCTGGTTATGCACGAAGTCGAAGCGGGTCTTGTCCGGATCGACCTGCGAGCCCTTCTGCTGGACGTGGTCGCCGAGCACTTCGCGCAACGCCTTGTGCAGCAGGTGGGTGGCCGAGTGGTTGCGCATGGTGCGCGTGCGGGCCAGCACGTCCACCTTGGCGGTGACGCCGTTGCCGACGGTGATGGTGCCGGTCTTGACGACGCCGTGGTGGCCGAAGACGGTGGCCTGGATCTTCTGCGTGTCCTCGACGGCGAAGATGCCATGCACCGACTGCAGCGCGCCGCGGTCGCCGACCTGGCCGCCGGATTCGGCGTAGAACGGCGTATCGTCGAGGACGACGACGCCGATTTCGCCCTCGTTCAACTGGTTGACCGCAACACCGTCCTTGTACAGCGCCAGCACGTTGGCCTTGTGCTCGAGCGTGTCGTAGCCGTGGAAGTTGGTGGCCGGGCCGTCGTAGTCGAGGTTGACGGCCATGCGGAACTTGCCGGCGGCGCGCGCCTGTTCCTTCTGGCGGGCCATGGCGGCATCGAAGGCGGCGGCGTCGACGCTGATGCCGTGCTCGCGGCAGATGTCCTGCGTCAGGTCGAGCGGGAAGCCGTAGGTGTCGTGCAGCTTGAACGCCGTCTCGCCGTTGAACACGCCGCCCTTGGCGAGCGACTTCAGCTCGCCATCGAGAATGGCCATGCCGTGCTCGATGGTCTCGAAGAAGCGGTCTTCCTCCTGCTTGAGCGTCGCCATCACGCGCGCCTGGCTCTTCGCCAGCTCCGGATAGGCCATGCCCATCTCGGCGACGAGGTCGGGCACCATGCGGTGGAAGAAAGCGGCGCGCGCGCCCAGCTTCCAGCCGTGGCGGATGGCGCGGCGGATGATCCGGCGCAGCACGTAGCCGCGCCCCTCGTTGCCGGGGATGACGCCGTCGGCGATGAGGAAGGCGCAGGCGCGGATGTGGTCGGCGAGCACGCGCAGCGACGGCGATTCCATGTCGGCGCCGCTGGTCTCGCGCGCCGCCGCCCCGAGCAGCGCCTGGAAGAGGTCGATCTCGTAGTTGCTGTGCACGTGCTGCAGCACGGCGGCGACGCGTTCGAGACCCATGCCGGTGTCGACCGACGGCTTCGGCAGCGGGTGCATGACGCCGTTCTCGTCGCGGTTGAACTGCATGAAGACGTTGTTCCAGATCTCGATGTAGCGGTCGCCGTCCTGCTCGGGCGTTCCCGGCGGGCCGCCCCAGATGTGCGCGCCGTGGTCGTAGAAGATTTCGGTGCACGGTCCGCACGGCCCGGTATCGCCCATCATCCAGAAATTGTCGGAGGCGTAGCGGGCGCCCTTGTTGTCGCCGATGCGGATACAGCGCTCGGCCGGGACGCCGACTTCGCGCGTCCAGATGTCGTATGCCTCGTCGTCCTCGGCATAGACGGTCACCCACAGCCGGTCGGCGGGTAGCTTGTAGACCTCGGTCAGCAGTTCCCAGGCGTACCTGATCGCGTCGTGCTTGAAGTAGTCGCCGAAGCTGAAGTTGCCGAGCATCTCGAAGAAGGTGTGGTGGCGCGCGGTGTAGCCGACGTTCTCGAGGTCGTTGTGCTTGCCGCCGGCGCGCACGCATTTCTGCGAGGTGGCGGCGCGGTTGTAGGGGCGCTTGTCGAAACCGAGGAAGACGTCCTTGAACTGGTTCATCCCGGCGTTGGTGAACAGCAGCGTCGGGTCCTCGTGCGGCACCAGCGAGCTCGAAGCGACGATCTGGTGGCCCTTGGAGGCGAAGAAGTCGAGAAACTGCTGGCGGATTTCTGAGCTTTTCATGAACTGACTGCCGCAAGGGGCGCTGGATTCGAAGCTCTCAATTCTAAGAGAAAACCCGGCACCCTTTGCAGCCGGCGCCCGAACTAACCGGCAAAAAGATCGAGGCGGTCGGTGAACAGGCCGCTGACGCCGCGGGCGAAAAGCATTTCTGCCTGTTCCGGCGCGTTGACCGTGTAACACAGCACGGGAATGTCATGCGCTCGCGCTTCCGCCAGCACCTCGTCGCGCACGAGGTCGGCGTCGCAATGCAGCGAAATCGCCCGCAGCCGATGCACTTCCGCCAGCCAGTCGCGAGGCGGGGTTTCGAATAGGACACCGCGGGAGATTTCCGGTGCAACGTCGCGCGCCACTGCGAGCGCTGCGAGCGAGAAGGAGGACAGCAGCGGCAGAACCGCCGCCCCGCGCCACAGGTCGGCCGTCTGCCGGGCGACGACGGCGGCCGTCGCCAGTTCGTGTCCGGCTGCCGGCTTGATCTCGACGTTGGCGAGCAGACCGAGTTCGCGACAGAGCGCGGCGGCCTCGGCAAAGCGGGGAATGCGCTCGCCCTGCCCGGCATCGAGCGAGAAAAGCAGCGAGTCGGGCGTGTCGCAGACGCGACCGGCACCGTTGGTCGTCCGCTCCAGCGTCTCGTCGTGAATGAGGACGGGCGTGCCGTCCCCGCTCAGCATGACGTCGAACTCGACGGCCCGGTACCCCAGCCGCGCCGCGACGCGAATTCCGGCCAGCGTGTTTTCCGGCGCCAGCCTGCCGCCGCCGCGATGGGCAATCCAGCGCGGCAGCGGCAACGGCATCAGAAGGGCTGCGCCTTCTTCAGGGCCGGCTTGGCGTTGAGCACCGCATTGCCGCGCCCGACCGCCTTGTCCAGTGCTGCCTTGGAGGGCTCCTTGTCGGTCCATGCCAACTGGAGCTCTTCGTCGGCAATGACACGCACCGCATCGACATCGGAAACGTGGGCGATCGGCTTGGCACTGGTACCTTTCAGGGAGGCATAGGCAACCTGCAGGGTCTGGTCGCCGTCCTGCAGGAGCTTGCTGCGTGCCGCCGCGCGGGCAGCCGTCGTCAGCGGCAGGCCGCCGTAGGTGCGCACCAGTTCGATCTGGATATCCGGCGACAGCAGGAAGGAGATGAACTTGGCTGCCTGCTTGTACTCCGCCGGCGAGCGGCCAGAGCCGACCCACAGCGAGGCGCCGTCGGCCAGCGATGGCTGGCGGCCACCGTATACGTCGTCGTGGAAAGGCATCGGCGCCACGCCCAGTTCGACACCCTTGGCATCGCGGAAATCGACGTGCTCCCGCGAGTCGGTGGTGATCATCGCGCATTCACCGGCGTGGAACTTCTTGCTGGCTTCGTCATTGCGGCCGAACAGCTTGAAGTAGTTGGCCTTGGTCCACGTCGACATCATCGCCACGTGCTTGACCTGCGGCAGGCCGTTGAAGGCCAGCTGCCCCTTGTCGGTCGTCGCCGGCAGCCCGGAAACGGCACTGACATTGTCGACATGCACCCAGACCGGCCACGCCGTCGTGTAGGGACAGGCGTAACCGGCTTCCTGCAGCTTGTCGAGCATGCCCTGCATCTCGAACCAGGTTTTCGGCGGCTGCTCCGGGTCCAGCTTGGCCTTGCGGAAGGCATTCTTGTTGTAGAACAGGACAGGTGTGGAATAAAGAACCGGCAGGGCGACCAGGCGGCCCTTGGCGTCGACGACGTTGGCCTTCAGGTCGCTGGAGAGACCGAAGGTGTCGAGCTTGACCCCGGCCTTCGCCATCACTTCATGCAAGGGAACGAAATACTTGGCCTGGCTCAGCACTTCGCTCATCTCGTAGCGGCGGATCAGGTTCAGGCCGGCTGGCCGTTCGCTCTTTTCCAGGTGCGTAAGCTTGAGGTTGCCGCCGTTCTCCTTGTTGAAGCGATCGACGACGGCCTGCAATGCCTTTTCCCCTTCCGGGCCAAGGTTGTGGGCCAGTTCGAATTCGGCGGAGGCGGCAACCGGGGCGGCTTCCTGCTTGGGCGCCGGTTTGGCAGGCTTGGCGGCGAGTGCGGGAAAGGCCAGCGCCAGGCCGACGGCAATCGTCAGGGGACGGAGAGAATGCGACATGGGTGCTCCAATAAACGTAAAACGTTAATTATAACGCTCGCTTTTTTTCCGGGTGCATGCGACACCGACATCGCGCCCACCACCGCCGAATGCGCCACCTGAAGCGCGAGCCAATTTTTACCTTCTTTTACGACCACCAACATACATACATGCGAGAATGTATGTATGATTGCGCCATTTCAAATCCGATGCGTCGCCAGCCCTGCCCCATCGACACTCTCTCCGGAGCCCGACATGACCAGCCTCAACACCCCGCCCTGCCGATTTGCAAAACCGCTTCTGCTCCCCGTCTTCGTCAGTGCCGTACTGGCCCTCGGCGCCTGCTCGAAGCCGGCTGAACAGCCCAAGGCCAGCGGAGCGATACCGGTCACCGTGCTGGAAATGCAGCCGCGCAGCGTCCCGAACGCGGTGGAAATCGTCGCCCAGACCGAAGGCGCCAAGGAAACCGAGGTGCGCGCCCGCGTCGGCGGTATCCTGATGAAGCAGCTGTACCAGGAAGGGATGCCGGTCAAGGCCGGCCAGCCGCTGTTCCAGATCGACCGTTCCTCGTATGAAATCGCCTTGGCCGAAGCCAAGGCCAAGGCCGACCAGGCGACGCGCGAGCTGGCACGCCTGAAGAAACTGGTCGACATCCAGGGCGTCAGCCGCAAGGAATACGACGACGCGATCAGCGCCAACGAACTGGCCCAGGCCGCGCTGCGCCAGGCGCAGTTGAACCTGTCGTGGACCACGGTCACGGCGCCGGTGGATGGCATTTCCGGACGTGCCGCCAAGTCGGTGGGCAATCTGGTCACGGTGGGGTCGGACAGCCTGCTGACCTCGGTGTACCAGAACGACCCGATGTGGGTGCGCTTCAGCATTTCGGGCAACGAAGCCGCGCGCCTGCCGGGCGGGCGGCTGACGCCGGAAACCGTCACCGGCGTCGAACTGGTATTGCCGGACGGCAGTGTCTTCCCGGTCAAAGGCAAGCTGAACTTCCTGGCCAGCACCATCGACCCGACGCTGGGCACCCGCCAGCTGCGGGCGGAATTCAAGAACGCCGAAGGCCGCCTGCTGCCCGGCCAGTTCGTCCGCATCCGCCTGCTGGCCGGCGAGCAAGGCGGTATCTTCCTGGTGCCGCAGAGCGCGGTGATCCAGGGCGAGCAGGGCAACCAGGTGATGACCGCCGACGCCGAGAACAAGGTGGTGCCGCGCCCGGTCAAGACCGGCGAATGGTTCGGCAAGGACTGGATCGTCCTCGATGGCCTCAAGACCGGCGACAAGGTGATCGTCGACAACCTGATGAAGCTCAGGCCGGGTGCCCCGGTCGATCCCCACCCGCCGGCCGACGCCCCGGCAGCCGAAGCGCCGAAGCCGGAACAGAAGTAAGGAGCGGCCATGTCGAAATTCTTCATCAACCGGCCGATCTTCGCCTCGGTCGTCTCCATCATCATCGTCATCGCCGGGCTGGTCGCCTCGCAGGTACTGCCGATCGCGCAGTATCCGCAGATCTCCCCGCCGACGGTGATGATTACCGCCACCTATCCGGGCGCTTCCGCCGAAACGCTGGCACGCACGGTTGCCGCGCCGCTCGAGGAACAGTTGAACGGGGTCGAGAACCTCTCCTACTTCACCTCGTCGGCCTCGGCCAACGGCACGGTCACCATCACCGCGACCTTCGAGGTCGGCACCAACGTCGACATCGCCTCGGTCAACGTCAATAACCGGGTCAAGGCCGCCGAGCCGCGCCTGCCGGAAGAAGTGCGGCGCAACGGGGTGATCGTCCAGAAGCGTTCCAACGACATCCTGCAGGTCGTCGCGCTGGATTCCGAAAAGGGGCGCTACAACACGCTGTTCCTTTCCAACTACGCCAGCCTCAACATCGTCGATGAGCTGAAGCGGGTCAAGGGCGTCGGCGACGTGACCATCTTCGGCGCCCAGGACTACTCGATGCGCGTCTGGCTGAAGCCGGACCGGATGGCTCAGCTCGGGCTAACGACCAGCGACGTGGCCAACGCGATCCGCATCCAGAACGCGCAGAACGCGGCCGGCAAGATCGGCCAGGAGCCGGCGCCGGGCGACCAGCAGCTAGTCTATACGGTGACCGCCAAGGGGCGCCTGCTGACCCCCGAGGAATTCGGCAACATCGTCATCCGCGCCAGCGGCCCGGGCGGCGTGCTGCGCCTGAAGGACATCGCGCGCATCGAGCTCGGCGCCTACAACTACGACCAGCAGGTCACGCTCGACGGCCAGCCGACGATCGCCATGGGCGTCTTCCTGCAGACCGGTGCCAACGCGCTGGAAGTGGCGGAGAACGTGCGTGACAAGATGGACGAGCTGCAGAAGAAATTCCCGGAAGGGATGGGCTACGTCATTCCCTTCGACACGACCCGCTTCGTCTCCGCCTCGATCCACGAGGTCGTCAAAACCCTGGTCGAGGCCATGCTGCTGGTCCTCGCCGTCGTCTACATCTTCCTGCAGAACTGGCGGGCGACGCTGATCCCGATGATCGCCGTGCCGATCTCGCTGATCGGCACCTTCGCCGGCCTCTGGCTGTTCGGTTTCTCGATCAACACGCTGACCCTGTTCGCGATGGTACTGGCGATCGGCATCGTCGTCGATGACGCCATCGTCGTGCTGGAAAACGTCGAGCGCCTGATGTCCGAGGAAAAGCTGCCGCCGCGCCAGGCCGCGATCAAGGGCATGAAGGAAGTCCAGGGCGCGGTCATCGCCACGACGCTGGTGCTGGTCGCGGTCTTCGTGCCGGTCGCCTTCCTCGGCGGCATCGCCGGCCAGCTCTACAAGCAGTTTGCCGTTACGGTCGCGGTTTCGGTGGCGATTTCCAGCGTCGTCGCACTGACCCTGACACCCGCCCTGTGCGCCCTGCTGCTCAAGGTGCAGCACAGCGAGAACAAGTTCTTCGCGCCCTTCAACCGGCTGTTCGAACGCCTGACCCGCGCCTACATCCGCGTCGTCAGCCTGACCATCAGGCACGGCATCGTCGTCGCCCTGATCTTCGTCGCACTGATCGGTTCGATCTTCGCCTTCTTCCGCATCATCCCCGGCAGTTTCGTACCTGCCGAAGACCAAGGCTACCTGATCTCCGCCATCATGCTGCCCGACGGCGCCACGCTCAAGCGCACGGCGACGACCGGCGAGAACATGCGCCAGGCGATCGCCGCCGACCCGGCGGTGATGCACACCTTCGTCGTTTCCGGTTTCGACCTGATCGGCGGCGGCAACAAGCCCAATGCCGGCACCATGTTCATTCCGCTGCACGACTGGAGCGAGCGCGCCGCCAAGGCGCAGGATCTGGCCGGCAAGTTCATGGGCATCGGCATGATGCAGCCGGACGGCCTCGGCCTCGTCTTCAACCCGCCGCCCATCCAGGGTCTCGGCACGGCCGGGGGTTTCGAGGTCTATGTCCAGAACCGCGTGGACGGCGACGCCAGAAAGCTTGAAGAGGTGGTCAAGAACTTCATGGCCGACCTGCAGAAACATCCGGAGTTCACCCGTATCTCGACCTTTTTCCGGCCGACCGTGCCGCAGCTCTTCGTCGAGGTCGACGAGCCGAAGGCGCTGGCGCTCGGCATCCCGCTCGACTCGGTCTATTCGACGCTGCAAAGCACCATGGGCGCGCTCTACGTCAATGACTTCAACAAGGCCGGCCGCGTCTATCGCGTCCAGTTGCAGGCCGAAGCGGATTACCGCATGAAGCCGGAGGACATCGGCAAGGTTTACGTGCGCAGCGCGACCAGCAACGCGATGATTCCGCTGTCCGCGATCTCGTCGGTCAAACGCGTGGTCGGCCCGGAACAGGTCGAGCGCTTCAACGGCTTCGTCGCCGCCAAGGTGATGGGCGACAGCAAGCCGGGCATCAGCTCGGGCGATGCGATCAGGATCGTCGAGGAAGTCGCCGCCGCGACGCTGCCCAGCGGCTACGAAATCTCGTGGACCGGCCAGGCCTTCCAGGAAAAGCGCACCGCCGGTTCGTCGATCCAGGCCTTCGCCTTCGCCATCGTCATGGTCTTCCTGATCCTCGCCGCGCAGTACGAAAAATGGTCGCTGCCGCTGGCCGTCGTCATGGCCGTGCCCTTCGCGCTGATGGGCGCGCTGACGGCGATCTGGGTGCGCGGCATGCCGAACGACATCTATTTCCAGATCGGTCTCGTCGTGCTGATCGGCCTGGCGTCGAAAAACGCCATCCTGATCGTCGAGTTCGCCGCCCAGAAATACGCGCAAGGCATGGGTGTCGTCGATGCCGCGCTGGAGGGCGCCCGCCTGCGTTTCCGGCCCATCATCATGACCTCGCTCGCCTTCGTGCTCGGCGTCTTCCCGCTGGTCAAGGCCACCGGGGCCGGCGCCGCCGCCCGCCAGTCGATGGGCACCGGCGTCTTCGGCGGCATGATCGCCGCCACCTTCATCGCCACCCTCTTCATCCCGCTCTTCTTCAAGTGGCTCGAACGCAGCAAACAGAAAATGCCGACCGGCGACCCGCTCGCTGACCAGACGGAGGAAAACTGACATGTTCGCCCCGCATAAGCCCCCCATGAAAATCGGCCTTTTTTCGGCGTTGACCGCAACCGCCCTGCTCGCCGGCTGCGCCGTCGGCCCCGACTACCAGCGGACCGATTCCACGCTGCCCGAGCAGTACGGCCAGACCGAGGCGGCGCCCGCCGCACCAGCCGAAGCGCCGGTCAATCCCGAGTGGTGGACGCTGTTCGGCGACGCCAGCCTGAACGCCCTCGTCGACCAGGCGCTGGCCGCCAACCAGGACCTGCAGGCCGCCATCGCCCGCCTCGAAGCGGCCGATGCCTATGCCCGCGAGGTCAATGCCGACTATTACCCGGCCATCGGCCTCGAAGCCGCCAGCAGCCGCCTGGGCACCAGCAGCGTGACCTACAACGGCAAGAAAATGGGCGGCGCCATCTACAACAACCGCCGCGCCGCGCTGTCGCTCAGCTACGAAATCGACCTCTGGGGCCGCATCCGGCGCCAGAACGAAGCCGCCGCCGCAGACGCGCTGGCCAGCCGCTTTGCCCGCGACAGCGTGCGCCTGACGCTGATCGGCCAGGTCGCCAGCGAATACCTGGCGCTGCGCAGCCACGATGCGGAAATCGCCGTCAGCCAGGAAACCGTGACATCGCGCGAGAACACCCAGCGTATCGTCGAGGCGCGCCTCGATGCCGGCTCGGCCTCGGCGCTCGAACTCGCCCAGGCGGAAAACTCGCTGGCTGCCGCGCAGTCGCAACTGACTCAGTTGAAGCGCCTGCGCGCCCTGTCGGAAAGCCAGATCGGGCTGCTTACCGGCCAGCCCGGCCTGCAGGTCCCGGTCAATCTGACCCCGCTGCCGCTGCCGCCGGTGCCGCCGCCCGGCCTGCCGTCGACGCTGCTCGAAGCCCGCCCCGACGTGCGCCAGGCCGAGGAGAAGCTGGTCGCCGCCAACGCCCGCATCGGCGTCGCCAAGGCCGCCTATTTCCCGGCAATCAGCCTGACCGGCACCTACGGCAGCGAGAGCATGGCGCTCGCCAACCTGTTTACCGGCCCGGCCGGCATCTGGTCGGCGGCGCTCGGCCTCACCATGCCGATCTTCGATGCCGGCCGCACCGGCGCCAGGGTCGATCAGGCCAGCGCCGGCCAAAAGGAAATGCTGGCCAACTACCGCAAGACGATGCAGACGGCGTTCAAGGAAGTGAACGATGCCCTCGTCAGCCTGCGCGAACTGGCCGACGAGGAAACCGCCAACATCGCCCAACTGGAGTCTGCGCGCCGTGCGCTGAAATTGTCGCAGGCGCGCTACGAAGCCGGCTATGTCGGATTTCTCGAAGTGCTCGATGCGCAACGGACGACGAATATCGCGCAACTGACTTATCTGAACAGCCGCAAGAATCGCCTGAACGCGGCGGTCGATCTGTTCCGGGCACTCGGCGGCGGCTGGCGCGAAGACGCCTGAACCGCAACGGCGATCGTTCCTTAAGGGAGGAGAAAATGGTCAGAAGAACCAAGGAAGACGCGCTGGAAACGCGCAACCGCATTCTCGACGCCGCGGTCGAAGTGTTCAACCGCCAGGGCGTCGCGCAGACTTCGCTGAACGACGTCGCCCGGGAAGCCGGCGTCACACGCGGGGCGATCTACTGGCATTTCGCCAACAAGGTCAGCATGTTCGATGCGATGATCGAGCGCCCGGTCTGCCCGCTGATGATCAACGCCGAGGACCGCGACGCCCGGCTGGAAGCCGACCCGCTCGGCTTCCTCCGCGCCTCCACCGACGAGTTCATCGGCAAGATGCTGAATGACACCAGTTTCCGCAGCGTCTTCGAAATCTTCTGGCACAAGTGCGAATACATCGGCGAAATGGCCACCCTGCGCGACTCGCATCTGGAAGAAGGCGAAAACCACATCGACATCATCCAGCGCGCCTTCGCGCTGGCCCAGGAAAAGGACCAGATCGACCGCCGCCTGACGCCGCACCAGGCGACCATCGGATTGATCGCCCTGCTCGACGGCCTGCTCTTCAACTGGACCAGGAAGCCCGGGATGTTTCCGCTGGCCAGCTACGCCCCCGGCATTCTCGACGCCTGGTTCGCCGGACTCGGCGTCACGCCGAAGCCATGCGGGTGATCGGGACGCGACAGGCGTATAATGCCGCCCCATGCCTGAAATCAATATGTTAGCTGGCGCCGCTGCCAGCACCCCGGCTGCCGAAGCGGCCCCCGAACTCACCTTCGCCGACCTCGGCCTCGCCCCCGAACTGCTGCGCGCCGTTACCGACGAAGGTTACACCCGACCGACACCGATCCAGGCGCAGGCGATCCCGCTGCTCATCAGCGGCGTGGACATCATGGGCGGCGCCCAGACCGGCACCGGCAAGACGGCGGCCTTCGTGCTGCCGATCCTGCAACGCATCCTGCCCTTCGCGTCGTCGAGCCCGTCGCCGGCCCGGCATCCGGTGCGTGCGCTGATCCTGGCGCCGACCCGCGAGCTGGCGCTGCAGGTCTACGAGTCGGTCAAGTCCTACAGCAGGCACACGCCGGTTCGTGCCATGTGCGCCTTCGGCGGCGTCGACATCAAGCCGCAGATCGCCGAACTCAAGAAGGGCGTCGAGATCCTCGTCGCCACCCCCGGCCGCCTGCTCGACCACGTCGAGAACAAGAGCGTCAGCTTCAACTCGGTGCAGGCCGTCGTCCTCGACGAAGCCGACCGCATGCTCGACATGGGCTTCATCCCGGACGTCACGCGCATCCTCAACATGCTGCCGCAGCAACGGCAAAGCCTGCTCTTCTCGGCAACCTTCTCGGAAGAAATCAAGCGCCTGGCCGACACCATGCTCAAGTCGCCGGTGCTCATCGAAGTCGCCCGCCGCAACCAGGTGTCCGAAACCATCGCCCACCGTGTGCACCCGGTATCGGAATTCGCCAAGCGCGGGCTGCTGATCAGGTTGCTGAAGTCGAGCGAAATCCGCCAGTGCCTGGTCTTCATGCGCACCAAGCAGGGCTGCTCGCGCCTGACCCGGGAACTGCAGCGCGCCGGGATCCACGCCGACGCCATCCACGGCGACAAGAGCCAGCTCGACCGCATCAAGGCGCTCGATGCCTTCAAGGACGGCACGACGCACGCGCTGATCGCCACCGATGTCGCCGCCCGCGGCCTCGATATCGACGACCTGCCCTACGTCATCAACTACGAGCTGCCGCACACGCCGGAAGACTATGTGCACCGCATCGGCCGCACCGGCCGCGCCGGCAAGCAGGGCAACGCGATTTCCCTGGTCAGCGCGCGTGAGGTGGGTTACCTGGTCGATATCGAGAAACTGATCAAGCGGCCGATCGAGCAGGTCGAAGTGCCAGGATTCGAACCGGAGCCGGAATACGAATACCCGCCGGGAAACAAGCGCAGGCGTTCGTCCGCACTGCCGCCGGTGAAGGCGCCGATCGCCCATCGCCCCGAGCGTCCGGAACGCCCGGCGTATGGCGATCGCCGTCCGCCGCGGCACAATCCGATGATCGCCGCCGACGGCTTCGACTTCAGCAAGCCCTACGAGGATGCGTCGCCGCGCGCCGAGTTGCCGGATTCCCCCAAGGCGCCGGCCAAGGTCGACCCGCACAAGCCGAAGCGGGTCGTCGCGGCACTGCTCGGCGGTCTCGGCAAGCGCTAGATCATTGTCGCCGGCCGTTGGCCGGAGCAGCCACGGCAGGTCTTGCCTCGTTCAGCTTGACGATGACCAGCGACAGGTTGTCCCCGCCTCCGCCCGCCCGGGCGCGCGCTGCGTCGACCAGGATCTCCGAAGCCCTGCGCGCCGAATTCTCGGCGACGATGCGGCCCATCTCCACGTCATCGAAGTAGGCCCAGAGGCCGTCCGAACAGATCACGAAACTGTCGCCCCCGATCAGGTCGCAGGCTTCGCCGAAGTCGAACCGCGGATCTTCCTTGCCACCCAGCGACGTGATCAGGACATTGCGATTGGGATGCGTCAGCGCCTCCTCGGGCGAGAGACGTCCGGTCGCGATTAGGTGCTCGACATAGGAATGATCGACGCTGCGGAAGATCGGCTCCCCATCGCGGAAGCGATAGAGGCGACTGTCTCCGCAATGAGCCCAGGTTACCTTTCCCGGTTGCAGCAACAGCATCACGGCCGTACTGTGCGGATCCTTCTCGTTCATGAAACGCGAGGCCTTGATCATGAGATGCGCCTCGAGCATGCAGTTTTCCAGCAGGATCCGCGCCATTTCCACCGTCGGTGAGAAGCACTCGAAGCTGGTCTTCGCCGTATGCACGACCTGTTCCGCGGCCAGCGCGCCGCCGGCGTGGCCGCCCATGCCGTCGGCGACAACAGCCAGCGCCACCCCGCGCTGGTGGACATGCGGAAGGATCGCGAGACGATCCTGTTGTTCCTTGCGATCTCCCTGGTGCTGTGCCGCGCACGCATCAACCGTTATGGGCATTGCCTCTCCTTGACCGTGCAAAGATTAGCATGGACGGTTGGTCCGCTGTCCGTGACAAAACTCACGTTTTGCCGCCAACGGCCAGACTTTTCAGGGCAACGCCGCGTCGACAAGTTCGATCCAGTGCCTTGCCGGCAGAACGCTTCCCGCCTGCAGATGGGTCAGGCAGCCGATGTTGGCCGTGGCGATGAACAGCGGCGATCCCGCCATCAGCGCCGACAGCTTGTTGTCGCGCAGGCACCGCGACAATTCCGGCTGCAACAGCGAATAGGTGCCGGCCGAACCGCAGCACAGGTGCCCGTCGGCCACCGGAACCAGTTCATAACCGGCGGCCGCCAGCAGCCCTTCGATGACGCCGCGTATCTTCAGCCCGTGCTGCAGGGTACAGGGCGAATGGAAGGCCACCTTGCCGCGCGTACCAGGAGACGCTTCAAGCAGGGCCTGCAGGCACGCCTGTTCGGCGGCGACGACTTCCGCCGGGTCGCGACAGAGGGTGCTGATTGCCGCCGCCTTCCCGGCATAGGCGGGATCATCGGCGAGTACATGACCGTAGTCCCTGACCTGCACACCACACCCGGACGCCGTGACGACGATCGCCTCGACGCCCGCCTCGACATGCGGCCACCAGGCATCGATGTTGCGCCGCATGTCATCCTTCGCCGCTTCCTGATCATTCAGGTGGAAACGCACGGCGCCGCAGCAGCCGGCCTTGCTTTCCTCGAACAGCTCGATGCCCAGCCGGTCGAGAACACGCGCCGTGGCGGCGTTGATGTTCGGCGCCAGCGCCGGCTGGGCGCAGCCGGCGAGCGCCAGCATCCGGCGGCGATGGCCGGCTGCCCGCGGCCAGGGCTTCGCCGCACCCTGGCTTTCCGGCGGCAACTTTTCCGCCAGCCCCGACGGCAGCAGCGGACGCAGCATCTGGCCAAGCTTCACCGCCGGCCCGAAGACCGCGGGCCGCGACAGCGTTGCCCGCAGCAGCCACCGCATCAGCGCCTCGCCGCCTTTGCGCGGCAACCTTTCCTCGACGACCTGGCGGCCGATGTCGAGCAGGTTGCTGTACCTGACGCCCGACGGGCAGGTCGTTTCGCACGAGCGGCAGGTCAGGCAGCGGTCGAGGTGAAGGCGGGTCTTCTCGCTGACCGGCTTGCCCTCCAGCACCTGCTTGATCAGGTAGATGCGGCCGCGCGGGCCGTCGAGTTCGTCGCCGAGCAACTGGTAGGTCGGGCAGGTGGCGGTGCAGAAGCCGCAGTGCACGCAACTGCGCAGGATCGCCTCGGCCTCCCGGCCGGCCGGGGTGTCGCGAATGAAATCGGCGAGTCGGGTATCCATCAGAACTCGGCGTAGAGACGACCGGGGTTGAGGATGCCGCGCGGGTCGAAGCTTTGTTTCAAGCGCCGATGCAGGGCCAGTAGGGCCGGCGCCAGCGGTGCGAAAGCGCCTTCCAGGCAGCGCAGCGATTCCGGCGCCCGGTAGAGCACGGCATGACCACCGAGCCGGGCCGCCGCTCCGCGCACCGCGTCGTGACGCTCACCGCTTTCGCCGGCATACCAGCGCAGGGCGCCACCCCATTCGATGGCGCGCAGATTGTCCAGCCCGGGCGCTGGCGCCGTCGACGGCAACGCCAGCCGCCATAGCACGGGCGCGGCAAAGGCCGGATGTGTCTGCTCGCGCACGGAAATCCAGTGTTTTTCGGCGTCGACCGCAAGCGTGCCGCCGAGCTTGTCGCGCGCCGCCGCGACCGCCGCCCGCGCCCCCGACAGGCGCAGCCAGAGCTGCCCCTGATGCCAGAACGAGGCCGAAATCGGCAAGGGCTGGCCGCCCCAGCGGTTGAGCCGGGTGATGGCGTCGCTTTCGCCGATGTCGAAAACCAGCGTCTGTTCGGCCACCGGCCGCGGCAACACCTTCAGCGTCACTTCGGCCAGCACGCCGAGCGTGCCCAGGCTGCCGGCCAGCAGCCGCGAAACATCGTAGCCGGCGACGTTCTTCATGACTTGGCCGCCGAAATCGAGCACCTGGCCGCTGCCGTCTACCAACTTGACGCCGAGCACGAAGTCGCGCACCGCCCCCGCCTGCTGCCGGCGCGGCCCGGAAAGCCCGGCGGCGACGCAGCCGCCAACCGTTGCTCCACCGAAATGCGGCGGCTCGCAGGCCAGCATCTGGCCATTTTCGGCCAGCATCGCCTCGATCTCGGCCAGCGGCGTGCCGCATTTCGCCGTGATGTAAAGCTCGGTCGGCTCGTAGGCGACGATGCCGCGGTAAGCCGAGATATCGAGGACGTCGCCGGCCAGCATACCGCCGTAGAAATCCTTGCTGCCGGCGCCGCGGATGCGCAGCGGCGCGTGGCTGTCGTGGGCGGCGCGAATGGCGGCAATGATCTGGTCGAGCGTCATCAGAAGCGCTCCAGTTCGGGAAACTTCAGGTCGCCATGATGCACGTGCATGCGCCCGTACTCCGCGCAGCGGTGCAGGCTGGGCACCGCCTTGCCGGGGTTGAGCAGGCCGCTTTCGTCGAAGGCCGCCTTGATGCGGCGGAAGGCTTCCAGTTCCGGCGTCTTGTACTGGACGCACATCTGGTTGATCTTCTCGATGCCGACGCCATGCTCGCCGGTGATCGAGCCGCCGAGCGCCACCGACAGTTCGAGAATCTCGGCGCCGAAGGCTTCGGCGCGCGCCCATTCGCCGGGCTTGGCGGCGTCGTACATGATCAGCGGATGCAGGTTGCCGTCGCCGGCGTGGAACACGTTGGCGCAGCGCAGGCCGTACTTCTTCTCCATTGCGACGATGGCCGACAGCATTTCGGCCAGCCGCTTGCGCGGGATGGTGCCGTCCATGCAGTAGTAATCCGGCGTGATGCGGCCGACCGCCGGGAAGGCCGCCTTGCGCCCGGCCCAGAAGCGCAGGCGCTCGGCTTCCGACTGCGAGACGCGAATGTCGCGGGCGCCGGCGGCGGTCAACACCTCGGTGACGCGGGCAATTTCCTCCGCCACTTCTTCCGGCGTGCCGTCCGCCTCGCAGAGCAAAATGGCCGCCGCGTCGAGGTCGTAGCCGGCCTTGACGTAAGGCTCGACGGCGGCGGTCGCCGGCTTGTCCATCATCTCCAGCCCGGCCGGGATGATGCCGGCGGCGATGATCGCCGCCACCGCATCGCCGGCACGGGCGACGTCGTCGAAGGAGGCCATGACCACCTGCGCCAGCTCCGGCTTCGGCACCAGCTTCACCGTGACTTCGGTGACGACGCCGAGCATCCCTTCCGAACCGATCAATAAGGCCAGCAAGTCGTAACCCGGCGCATCCGGCGCGGCAGAGCCGATCTCGAAGACCTCGCCCTCGATGCTGACGACGCGGATGCGCAACACGTTGTGCACCGTCAGCCCGTACTTCAGGCAATGCACGCCGCCCGAGTTTTCGGCGACGTTGCCGCCCAGCGTGCAGGCGATCTGCGAAGACGGATCGGGCGCGTAGTAGAGACCGAAGGGCGCCGCCGCTTCCGATACCGCCAGGTTGCGCACGCCGGGCTGGACGACGGCGGTACGGCTGTCGCGGTCGACCTGCAAAATGCGGTTAAAACGCGCCAGCGACAAAACCACGCCCTGGGCATGCGGCATCGCCCCGCCCGAGAGGCCGGTGCCGGCACCGCGCGCGACGACCGGCACACCGAGCTGATGGCAGGTGCGCAGCACGTCGATCACCTGCCCCTCGTTTTCCGGCAGGCAGACGGCCAGCGGCAGTTCGCGGTAGGCGGTGAGGCCGTCGCATTCGTAGGGGCGCAGATCCTCGTCGTCGACCAGCAGGCAGTGCGCCGGCAGGATCATGCCAAGGCGCGCGGCCAGCGCCTGGCGGTCGGTGCGGAATTCGGAATCGGTTGTCGTCATGGTGACCTTCATTCTAGTCCGATGAGAATGGCGCGAAAGTCGTTTACGTTGGTTCTTGTCGGCCCCGTCACCAGCAGATCGCCGAGCGCCGAGAAATAGCCCCAGGCGTCGTTAGCGGCCATGAACTGACGAATGTCGAGCCCGCGTTCGCGCGCCCGGCGCAGGCTGTCCGGCGCGACGAAGGCGCCGGCATTGTCCTCTGAGCCGTCGATGCCGTCGGTGTCGGCGGCCAGCGCATGGATGCCCGGCGCGCCGTCGAGCGCCAGCGCCAGGCCGAGCAGGAATTCCGTATTGCACCCGCCGCGCCCGGTGCCCTTCAGCGTCACCGTCGTTTCGCCGCCCGACAGCAGCACGCAGGGCTTTTGGGCCGGAAAACCGTGTCGACCGCAACTGATCGCCATCCCGGCCAGCGCCTTCCCGACTTCGCGCGCCTCGCCTTCGATGGCGTCGCCGAGGATCAGCGCCGTGATGCCGAGCCGGCGCGCCTCGGCCGCCGCCGCTTCGAGCATCTGGCGCGGGCTGGCGACCAGGCGGAAGTCGCTTTTCGCCAGCCGCGGGTCGCCCGGTTTCGGCGTTTCCAGTTCGCCGGTCGCCAGTCGCGCACGCAGCGCGTCGGGGAGGGCGATACCGTGGAAATCGAGCACTTGCAGGGCGTCGACCGCAGCCGTCGGGTCGGCGACGGTCGGACCGGAGGCGATGACTGCCGGATCGTCGCCCGGCACGTCGGAAATCGCCAGGGTCAGCACCGACGCCGGCCAGGCGGCAGCGGCCAGCCGCCCGCCCTTGATCGCCGACAGGTGCTTGCGCACGCAGTTGATCTCGCCGATGGCGGCGCCGGACCTGAGCAGCGCCGAGGTGAGCGCCCGCTTTTCGGCCAGCGTGACGCCGGCGGCCGGTGCCGCCAGCAGGGCCGAACCGCCACCGGAAATCAGCGCCAATACACGGTCGGTTGCGGTCAACCCGGAAATCTTGCCCAAAATGCGCGCCGCCGCTGCCTCGCCCGCCGCATCCGGCACCGGGTGCGCCGCCTCGACGATCTCGATGCGTTCGCACGGCACGCCGTGGCCGTAGCGCGTGACGACCAACCCGGCGAGCGACCCCGACCAGTGCTCCTCGACCGCCCGCGCCATCGCCGCCGAGGCCTTGCCGGCGCCGATGACGATCAGCCGGCCGCCGTCGTCCGGCGGCAGGTGCGGCGGCACGCACAGGGCCGGATCGGCCGCCGCGATGGCGGCGTCGAATAATCGCCGGAGAATCTCGCGCGGGCTCATTTCGGCAACCAGCCGAGGCCGGCCTCGGTCGTCGTCCGCGGCTTGTATTCGCAGCCGACCCAGCCGTCGTAGCCAAGCCGGTCGAGCAGATCGAACAGGAAGGGATAATTGATTTCGCCGCTGCCCGGCTCGTGGCGGCCGGGGTTGTCGGCGATCTGGATATGGCCGATGCGCCCGATGTTGGCTTCCAGCGTCCGCGCCAGGTCGCCGGCAATGATCTGCGCGTGGTAGATGTCGTATTGCAGTTTGACATTGCCGCGGTCGACCGCCTGCAGCAGGCGAAAACCCTTGGCCACGTCGTCCAGCCAGTAGCCCGGCATGTCGATGCGGCTGTTGATCGGCTCGATCGTCACCGTCGCGCCGATGGTGGCGAAACGGTCGGCGGCGAATTGCAGGTTGGCGACGTAGGTCGCTTCGAGCTCGGCCTCGCCGACGCCCGCCGGCCGCAGCCCGGCCAGGCAATGCACGCGCTCGCAGTCGAGCACCAGCGCGTAGCTCAAGGCCCGTTCGACGCTCTCGGCAAATTCGCCCTGACGATGCGGCAAACAGGCCAGGCCGCGTTCGCCGGCTGCCCAGTCGCCGGCCGCGACGTTGAACAGCACCTGTTCGAGGTCGTTGTCGCGCAGCCACTCGGCGATGTCGCGCGTCGGCCAGTCGTAGGGCGACATGTATTCCACTCCCTTGAAGCCGGCTGCCGCGGCACGCCCGAAGCGCTCGGGAAACGGCGCGTCGGTAAATAGAAAACTGAGATTGGCGGCGAACTTTGGCATGGCGACGGCAGTCTGTAAGGCGGACACGTCAGTATAATCCGCGCACTTCATGGAGGAGAGCAACGTGAGCGATACCGCAAACAACCCCGACGGCGAACGCAAGGGCAACCGCCTGTCGAAGATCGTCACCCGCACCGGCGACGCCGGCACCACCGGCCTCGGCGACGGCAGCCGCACGACCAAGGACAGCCTGCGCATCGACGCCATCGGCGAAGTCGATGAACTGAATTCCGGCCTCGGCGTGCTGCTCTGCGAAGACCTGCCGCATTCCGTGCAAGTCGCGCTGCTCGACATCCAGAACGATCTCTTCGACCTCGGCGGCGAACTCTGCCTGCCGGGCATGGAAGTCATCAAGGACGTGCAGGTCGCCCGGCTCGAAGCGCTGGCCGAGGAATTCAACGCCAACCTGCCGATGCTCAAGGAATTCATCCTGCCCGGCGGCACCCGCGCCGCCGCGCTGGCGCATCTCAGCCGCACCGTCTGCCGCCGCGCCGAACGCGCCATGGTCAGGCTGCACGGCGCCGAACCCCTCCCCGAGGCCGGCCGCCGCTACATCAACCGCCTCTCCGACCTGCTGTTCATCCTCGGCCGCGTCCTCAACCGCGCCGGCGGCTGCGGCGACGTGCTGTGGCAAAAGGGAAAGACCGCCGTATGAGCGCCTGCGTCATCGGTCACATCACCGTCAAGGACGAGGAAAAATGGGCGCAATACCGCGCCCAGGTACCGGCCACGCTCGCCCCGTGGGGTGCCGAACTGCTGTTTCGCGGCAAGGTCGAGTCGGTTCTCGCCGGCGCCCACCCGCACACCGACACCGTCGTTATCCGCTTTCCCGATAGCGCGGCGGTCGCCGGCTGGTACCAATCGCCCGCCTACCAGGCACTGATCCCGCTGCGCGAGCAGGCCGCCGAACTCGTGCTGATCAGTTCCGCCGACTGAGCCAGCATCTGGGCGGCAATGCCTACCCAGGTTGCGGCCGGGACGGGTAAGCTTGAACAACTTCATTTCCGGAGCCGACCATGAGCCAACCCAGCCTGTCCACCATCTCCCTCAACCTCGACCAGGGCGTCGCCGAAGTCCGCCTCAACCGACCGGAAAAGTCGAACGCGATGACCGACGCCATGTGGCTGGAAATCCGCCAGGCCTTCGCGTGGGTCGACGCGACTCCCGAAGTCCGGGTCGCGATCCTCGCCGGTGAAGGCAGGAATTTCTGCGCCGGGATCGATCTCGCCCTGCTCGCCGACATTCAGCGGCGCACGGCCCATCCCGACGGCGCCCGCAGCCGTGAAGCGCTGCGCCGCCTGATCCTCGACATGCAGGACTGCCTGACCAGCGTCGAGCGCTGCCGCAAGCCGGTGCTCGCCGCCATCCAGGGCGCCTGCATCGGCGGCGCGATCGATCTCGTCACCTGTTGCGACATGCGCTACGCCGCCGCCGATGCCGTGTTTTCGGTGCGCGAGATCGACGTCGGCATGGCTGCCGACGTCGGCACCCTGCAGCGCCTGCCGCGCCTGGTCCCCGAAGGGATCGCCCGCGAACTGGCGTTCACCGGGCGCAACTTCCTCGCCGACGAGGCCGAACGGATCGGCTTGATCAACCGCGTTTTTGCCTCCCCGGAGGCGTTGACCGCAGCCGTCCGCGAACTGGCGCAGGCCATCGCCGCCAAGTCGCCGCTGGCGACCCGCGGGATCAAGGAAGTCATGAATTACAGCCGCGACCACTCGGTTGCCGACGGCCTCAACTTCGTCGCCGCCTGGAATGCCGCAATGCTGCTTTCCGCCGACCTCGACGAAGCGATCGCCGCCCAGCGCGAAAAGCGCCCGCCCCGTTTCGCCGACTGAGGTTCCGTCGTGCCGCTTCCATCGCCTGCCCGGCCCATCCGCCACCAGCAATGGAGCAAGACATGTTTCTGCTCAATCCGGGACACCTGGTTCGCCACTATCCCGCTCACCGCTCGCGGGAGATCATGGAAAATACCGTCGGCTTCTTCGAAAGGAAAGGGCTGACCCGGCTCAAGGAGGACTAAAGGCGCGACTGCGGAACGGCAAAGCGCTTCCTTGTGGCAATGACCGGCGCCAGTCATGCAACGGCACCGGACCGCAGGGGGCATTGACGGCCGAAGGGGTTCGGCAGCATGATCTCAACCGCGCTGGAGCGGATGAAGTAGGCCGGGGCAAGGGAGAGAGATGAGCGAAAAAGAGAACAATCTGGCAGCGACTCCGACAACCGGCAGCGACCTGATCGAGATACTCGGTCAATCGCGGCTCTTTCGCGACGTACCGATGGATACGATCGTACATCTGCTGCTGGACTGCGAAGAACTGACCGTCGGCAGCAACGAAATACTGCTCTCGCGCAATGCGCCGAACGGAAGCATCTATGTCCTCCTCACCGGTCGCGTGAGCGTACACCTGACGGGCCCGGACGACGAACCGGCATCCTACATCGGTGTCGGAGAATGCGCCGGCGAGATGTCGGTGATCGACGGCAACGTGGTGTCGGCCGATGTCATTGCCAGGGAGGAAACACGTGTATTGCGGATTTCGCAGGACGTCCTCTGGGCAATGGTCGACATCTCGCATGCCATTGCGCGCAATCTCCTCTACATCCTGTCGACCCGGGTGCGCTATGGCAACGATCTGTTCATTCGCACCATGCGCACGCAGCGCGCCCTCGAACTGGCGGCGACCGTCGATGCCCTGACCGGCGTCCATAACCGCGGCTGGATGGAACACACCCTCCCGCGGGTCATGGCGCGCTGTGCCGATGGCGGCCGCTCGTTCTGCTGCCTGCTGATCGACATCGACAATTTCAAGCGGCTCAACGACACCTGGGGACACGTTGCCGGCGATCAGGCGCTGGCTGCAGTCGCTGCGTCGCTGCTCAACAACATCAGGCCGGAGGATCTGCTGGCGCGTTTCGGTGGCGAGGAGTTCGTGATCGGCTTGCCGAACACCGGCCTGGACGAGGCCTTCATCGTTGCCGAACGCGTGCGCCGCGCGATCGAGTTCCTGCCCATGGGCTTCCAGCGCGGCGAAGATCTGCCGCACCTGACGATATCGATCGGCATCGGCCGCATGCAGCCGGGACAAACATTGCCGGGGTTGATCACCGCCGCCGACGAAGCGCTCTACCGGGCGAAAAGCGGCGGACGCAACCGGGTCATGCTCTAGCCAGATCGCCGCGGCAACCGGATTTCCGCAGTGACAGTCGCTCAAAGCCGGGCATCCTAGCGAATACGCATGGACGACTTCGACCCGCGCCCCGCCTCCGAAATTCCGCGACGGCCCGTCAAGGGGCGCGGTGCGCCGGACAACGTCGCGCATCGCTTCAGCGTCGAGACGCGCCATGCCGAGGACGACGGCTGGGAGCCGGCCGTACCGGCAAACCCGCGGACATGCCTGCTGGTCGACCGCGCAAGGTCGATCATCAGCCGCAACAAGTCGCCCGATATCGGTTTCGACCAGTCGGTGAATCCCTATCGCGGCTGCGAACACGGTTGCATCTATTGTTATGCGCGCCCGACACACGCTTTCCTGGGGCTCTCCCCCGGACTCGATTTCGAAACGCAGATTTTCATGAAGCCGGATGCCCCGCGCCTGTTGCGCGAGGAGTTCGGCCACCCGGACTATGTCTGTTCCACCATCGCGCTCGGCACCGCCACCGATGCCTATCAGCCGTTCGAGCGCAAGGAGCATCTGACGCGGAGTCTGCTCGAGATCTTTGTGGAAACCCGCCATCCGGTATCGGTGGTCACCAAGTCGTCGCTGATCGTTCGTGATATCGACCTCTGGGCCAAACTTGCGGAGAACAGGCTGGCGCACGTCGGCATTTCCCTGACCACGCTCGACGGCGCACTCGCCCGCCAGCTTGAACCGCGGGCCAGCGCGCCGCAGGCGCGGCTGGAGGCCATGCGACGATTGTCCGACGCCGGCATCCCCGTCTCGGCATTCGTCTCGCCGCTGATACCCGGCCTCAACGACAGGGAGCTCGAGAAGTTGCTGACGGCGGCCCGCGACCACGGGGCCACGGGCGCGGGCTACACGCTGCTTCGTCTGCCGCACGAGGTGGCCGGACTGTTTCGCGAGTGGCTGGACGCGCATGCTCCGGAAAAGGCCTCGCGCATCATGTCGGTGCTCTATGACCTGCGCGGCGGACGCGTCAACGACGCCAGCTTCGGCAACCGCATGAAGGGTCTCGGGCACTACGCCGACCTTATCCGCCAGCGCTTCGAACTTGCCTGCCGCCGCTTCGACCTCGCCCGGGATTGGCCGGTTCTCGACACGACCGGCTTCCGGCCGCCAGCGGCCCCACGGCCGGTCGACGAGCGGCAACTGTCGCTGTTCTGAACCCGGGTGTTCGTTCCCCGTTTCCGGGAACGCGCGGCGAGGTTACCGAGCAAGCCTGTCCGGGGATTCCCTACGCCGCCGCCTCCGCCACCCGCCGCGCGCGGACGGCGGCGGCAAGTTTGTCCAGCACCGTCAGGCTGTCATCCCAGCCGATACAGGCGTCGGTGACGCTCTGGCCGTAGGTCAGCGCCTTCTCGGGTTCCAGATCCTGGCGGCCTTCGACGAGATGCGATTCGACCATGACGCCGACGATACGCTCTTCGCCGGCAGCCAGTTGGGCGGCGACGCTGTCACAGACTTCCAGTTGCCGCTTGTACTGCTTGCGACTGTTGCCGTGCGAGAAATCGACCATGAGCCGGGCAGCGAGGCCGGCCCGGGAAATTTCCTGGCACGCGGCGTCGACGCTGGCGGCGTCGAAGTTCGGCTCCCTGCCGCCGCGCAGGATGACATGGCAGTCCTCGTTGCCCATCGTCGACACGATGGCGGTGTGGCCCGACTTGGTGACCGACAGGAAGTGATGCGGTGAATTGGCCGAACGGATGGCGTCGACCGCGATGCGCATGTTGCCGTCGGTACCGTTCTTGAAGCCGACCGGACACGACAGGCCGGAGGCCAGTTCGCGATGCACCTGCGATTCGGTGGTGCGGGCGCCGATGGCGCCCCAGGCGATCAGGTCGGCGGTGTATTGCGGAGTGATGGTGTCGAGGAATTCGGTGGCACAGGGCAGATCGAGTTCGTTGATTTCGAGCAGGATGCGCCGGGCCAGGCGGATGCCCTCGTTGATGCGGAAGGTGTTGTCGAGACGCGGATCGTTGATCAGCCCCTTCCAGCCGACGGTGGTGCGCGGCTTCTCGAAATAGACGCGCATCAGGATGACGAGATCCTCGGCATGCCTTTCCGCTTCCTTCGCCAGCCGCCTGGCATATTCCAGCGCGGCGTCGTAGTCGTGGATCGAACAGGGACCGATGACGACCAGCAAGCGTTCGTCGGCACCGTGCAGGATGCGGTGGATGGCCTGACGGGCGGCGTAGGTCGTCTGCGCGGCGCGATTTGAGACCGGATATTCGCGGAAGACGTGCGCCGGCGGCACCAGTTCCTTGATTTCCCTGATCCGCAGGTCGTCGGTGTTCGGTTTGCTTTGCGGCGTCATGGCCAAATCCAATGCTGCTTGCTGAAAACCGGGCATTTTAACCGATGCGGCCGGGAGATTCCCGGCCAGAATCTCAATCCATGGTCGAAGCGACCGAGAGTCACGCGCATCCCGACTACCCGCACCTACCCCGTTTCGGGGGTGGAAATGACGGCCAGCAGGCCCTCGCGCAGGGCTCTGGCATCGACCAGCGCATGATGTTGCCGATTGTCCCTGGCGAAATGTTGCGTGACTTCGCGCTCGAAGATCGCCAATGCCTCGGCCGCAAGGGGTGCCAACATCAGCAGCAGCACGTCCAGCGGGCCAGCGGGGCCGGGAAGCATGAGCCGCCCCGGGAGGCGATTGCGCTCGCCGCTCACGGCATGGCGCACGACATAGATGTCCCAGTCACTGTCCGCGAGCAGCACCGGGTCTTCGAACTGCCCGAGCCAGGCTGTGAGCCGTTCGGCGAATCGGCGACGCGGGCAAGCCGCCGCGCCGCCTTCGAGCAGCGGCAGGACGATCTCCCGGACGAAGCCTGAGCATTCCTCCGGCAGCACGGGCGTCAGTTCGCAATAGAACTCGCGGCCGTCTTCGCTTACCGCGCCGAAAGAGATCAGGCTTGCCTCGCGCGCGAGCGTTGTGAATTCGGTGTCGATGAAGATCTGCATTTGCCCGGCCTGTCACTCGAAGACGCAAGGCTAAAGCGTCGGCGCGCTGCCGGCAAGAAGCCGGCAGACAGAAGTCGGAAGACTCCGTTCATCCGCTGATGCAGTCCAGACTTCACCGCCCTCGGCAACGGAGGCGGGAACGGCTACTCGGGTTTCCTGGCGGCGGGCGTTCTTCTCCGGGGCGCGGGCTTCGCCGGCGGCTCCGGTGGCTCGGGAGGGGGTGCGTAGTCACCGAAAACCGTCTTGAGCGGGCAAATCTTGACCGCCGGACATTTGTTGCAGGTGGCGACGAGGGCGATGGGGCAGAGCAGCATTTCGTTTCTCCCGGGTAACTAATGCCTTGGCATGACCGACCAATCAGGCAATGTCCCCCAAGGCTGATGAACGATTGCGAGTATGAGCGTCGGCGGCAGGCAACTCAAGCCTTCCCTCCTCCGCAAGCCCTCAAGGACCGCATCGCGCCGAACCGGCTAACGCAGTTCGCGGCGCAGGATCTTGCCGATCGGCGTCTTGGGCAGCGCATCGCGGAACTCAACGTGGCGCGGAACCTTGTAGCTCGTCAGTGACTTCCGGCAGTGCTCGATGACGGATTCCCTGGTCAGATTCGGATCCTTCCGGACGATCACCGCCTTCACCGCCTCGCCAGTCTTCTCGTCGGGCACGGCCACTGCGGCACATTCGAGAACGCCCGGGTGCGCTGCGACCACGCTTTCGATTTCGTTGGGGTAAACATTGAAGCCCGATACCAGGATCATGTCCTTCTTGCGGTCGGTGATGGTCACCCGGCCCTTGTCGTCGAGATGCCCGATGTCGCCCGTCTTCAGCCAGCCATCGCGCAGCACGTTGGCCGTTTCGGCGGGATTCTGCCAGTAGCCCTTCATGACCTGTGGTCCGCGAATGCAGATCTCTCCCGTGTGTTTCTCAATGTCGCCGTCGCCGGTCCACACCGGCAATTCGTTGAATTCCCCGTCGCGGATCGACACCTCGGTCGACGGAATCGGGAAGCCGACGGTACCGTCCCAGGCCGTGTCCAACGGCATGAAGCAGACGATCGGCGAGGTCTCGGTCAGGCCGTAGCCTTCGCTGACATAGGTTCCCGTCACCTTCTGCCAGCGTTCGGCCACGGGCTTCTGCGTCGCGGCGCCACCGGCGCCCACGAACTTCAGCGCGGAAAAATCGAGTTGCGCGAAGCCCGGCGTGTTCAACAGACCACTGAACAGCGTGTTGATGCCGAGCATTGCGGTGAACTTCAAACCCGCCAGCTCCTTGACGAAGGCGGGCAGGTCGCGCGGATTGGTGATCAGCACCGTCAGGCCGCCAAGCTTCATGAACATCAGCGTCGCGATGAGACAGAGGACGTGGTACATCGGCAACGGCGCAATGAAGACCTCGCTGCCTTCCAATATGCGGCCCGAGACCCACGCGTTCGTCTGCAGCATGTTGGCCAGGATGTTCCGGTGGGTGAGCATCGCGCCCTTGGCGACGCCAGTCGTGCCGCCGGTATATTGCAGGAAGGCGATGTCTTCGCCCGTCGTGCGCACCGGACTGCAGCGCGCCGCGGCACCGCGCCCAAGAGCATCACGCAGCGTGATGGCGCGGTCGATATGCCATTCGGGCACCATCTTCCTGACGTGCTTGATCACGAAATTGACCAGCCAGCGCTTCGGGACCGGCAGCATGTCGCCGATCTGCGTGGTGATCACATGCTCGACCGGCGTCCTGTCCAATACCTGTTGCAGGGTCTGCGCGAAGTTCTCGACGATGACGATGACGCGGGCGCCGGAGTCCTTCAACTGGTGCTCCAGTTCGCGCGGCGTGTACAGCGGATTGACGTTGACCACGGTCATCCCCGCGCGCAGGATGCCAACCAGCACCACCGGGTACTGCAACAGGTTGGGCGACATGATCGCAACGCGCTCGCCCTTGACCATCCCCGGCAGTCCCTGCAGGAAGGCCGCAAAGGCACGCGACTGCAAGTCCAGTTCGGCAAAGCTCAGCGCGCAGCCGAGGTTGTGAAAGGCCGGCTTGTCGCCAAATTTGGCAAACGTCTTGTCGAGCAGGTCGAGGATCGATGTGTACTGGTCCGGATCGATCTCGGCCGGCGTGCCCTGAGGATAATTCTTGAGCCAGATCTTGTTCATTGCGCCCCCCGCGAAATGCCTGCATGCCGAATGACTTCACTATAGACCATTCCTGAACTGCCGATCAACGCGGGTTGCAGCGGTTGCGCACTTCGACGAGTTTGGGATCTTCGCCATGGTCGATCAGGATGCGCGCGACGCGCTCCTGCCACAGATTGCCAAATTGGCGAGTGTCGTCGGGATTTGCCGTGCCGTCGAGAATGGCGCCGAGCAGGCTGCCGAGGCGCGGATCGGCAGGCACCATTTCGAGCCGCAAAGTGCAGTCGACCGTGGCATTCGTGTCGAGGCGGGTAAAGGCGACGCTGCCGCTGCCGGCGACAGCAAACTGCAGCAGGTTGCGCCGGCTGTAACGACCGCCCAGCCCCTTGAAACCGCCGGCCCCGGCCGCGCCGGTGAGCAGCCCGACGACGCTGCCGATGACGCCGGCAACGCCGCCGTCCAGGCTTTCGCGGAGCGCGACGGCGATGTTCCCGCGCTCGGGAAGCTGATCGCCGTAAAGCGCGCGCAGTGCCCGCACCGTCATCAGCCAGGCGCCGGCGACGGTCGGACACGAATGTCCGGCCAGCTTGACGGCATCGGCAAAACGATACTCGATCAGCCCGCCTTCCGCGGCGCCGAGCAGTTCGGCCAGCGGGTCGCGCAACGTGATGGCGGGAATGCGTGCAAAGAACTCGGGAAAGGCCATGGCTACCTCCAGTCCCCGACATTGTCTGCAGCGGGCGGCGGCTTTGCCTTGATCTTCGTCAGTCGCGCTGGTCGGCGCGTTCCCGCACGCGCGTTTCGCGCCGACCGGGACGAGCCGGGACTACCGTCGCAACAGCGCACGCCCCGGGCTGGCCGGGCTCCCGAGAGCCCAGGTACGGTCGTCGGCGAACGAACCGACTGTTTCCATTCGGTCAATCTTCTGAATGATAACTTCCCGCGTTCAGGATCTGGGCAAGTTCGTTGACCGTAAGCCGCCGATCGAACAACGCGGGCTGAACTGTCTCGAACACTTCGTACATTCGCCGATACCCCGCAACGGACGGGATGCGGCTGTCGCAAATCCGCCCCTTGAATCGGGTGAAGCGATCCAGATGTTCGGTCAGGAAGGCAGCGATGCTGCTGAATTCACCTTCTTCATTTCCATCGAAGCCAGGGAAACCGGGACTATTCCCAATTGGAGAAGCCAATTGCTCCAACTGAACCTTCTGGTCGTCGTCAAAAGCCTCGTATGCTTCCTCGACGATGCTCCACATGTCCAGAATGTTGATGACATCGTTGAGTTCGGGAGGCTGAGCGTCCGGATTGTCGAAGATCCAGGAGTACTTCCATTCGACGCCCCAAGTGTGGCCACTGAAGATGGCCGATTGGATGAATTTCGGGTCGACACCGGATTCCCCTTTGATGTCCAGCTTTTCGTAGACCTCGCTGAGCATGACCAGGATCAGCTTTTCGGAATTGGTGAGCTGCATTGCCGCTCCTCTACGCTGCGACCGTCAGTTCAAGTCTTTCACGCTCCAGGCGCACAATCTCCGCGGTCAGACTGACCTGCTGGCCAGCAGTGATCATGCGAAGTCCCGCCCGCCATTCGAACCTGACGTCCCTGGACAGGACGCCGGCAGAAAAAAGCGCATAGGCCATCCTGCGCAGATCGCATTGCCTGATACGCCGGCCATCACCCAACGTGGCCATGAATACATCCCCGACCAGCGATACCATTGCCTGAGTTGTCATAGTTTTCGTTCCTTCCAGATCAGGTGAGGCGCTTGCCGGAACTTTCGATGGCGGCACGGAATTCTGCGAAAGAGAGTTCGCGCACTGTCATTGCCGGCAGCGTAGCTTTCAGGTCAAAGCTACCGAGGTTTTCATCACTGCAATGGAACCCGTTCGCCGCCGGCGGATTCGAGCGCTGACGCATCGGGGACTGCGGATTCGGGCTGGGGGTCATGGCTTTTTCTCCATTTGTGGTTGTGTGTAGCCATGATCTGCGAGTATGAAAAATCCGGCCGTGATTGAATTCACGGACCTGGTGAAATCATGAAATTCATGCATTCCACGAACTTCGGCGATCGATTCACCGTCCCACTTGGCGCGACTCCGCCTGACCAGCCGGACCGGTCATTCCGGATAGTGCGCGCCGAAGATTGACTGGGGAAGCCGGGCAGGATAGGGGCATGGACCGAGTGTGCTCATGACCCGTCCACATGACAAAGCCCCCCGGCTTGCGAAGCCGGGGGGCTTTGTTGTTGTCTTGCGCCTTACTTGACGGCCGCTGCCGGCGCGGTTGCAGCCTTGGTTTCCGGATTCACTTCAGTCTTGCCTTCGGCCTTTGCATGCTTCTCCTGCTTTTCGCGTCCCGTGGCCTTGCCATGCTTTTCAACAGGCTTGCCGGTATCCGCCTTCCCTGCTTCGGTCTTGGCCGCTTCCACCTTGGCCGGTTCAGTCGCCTTCGGCGCTTCAACCTTCTTCTCGGCAGCCGCCGGTGCCGGTGCAGCAACCTTGGTGGCCGGCGCAGCAGAGGCGGCGGGAGTTGCCGGGGTCGTGCCCTGGGCGAAGGACGCGGAAGCAAGGCCGGCAGCAACGGTCAGGGCAACGAGGATTTTGGAAACTTGCATTTTGATTCTCCTGGGTAGGTAGGTTGTAGATTCGGTTTCAGGTGCTGACAACCTTTTGCAGCGCCATGTGCCGAATAACGCCCCGCCCGGGAAGGGGATGTCAGGAGAAACGTAAGCCTGCGTATCGCCGTGTGACCAAGCTGTATCTCGGGATTTCCGAATCAGGCAGTCGATGCAATACGCATACAGTATTGCCTACAGCCGAATGCTGTACAAAAATACAGTTATCAGGAAACAAGGAGCCACACCATGATCCGCATCCTCTGCCCGCACTGCCATGCTCCACTGACCATTCACGAACTGGAGCAAGCCGAGATGAACGGCCGGCACTGCTTGTTGTGCCCCGATTGCGCATCGGTCCTGGTGAGCGAGAGCGCCGAAGCGGAATGCCAGCTACAGGCCGCCGCCAACGGGCACATGACGTTCATCGAAGCCAACCCCGACCGGCGTAAAGTCCTACTTCCAGGATCCGCGCGTCCAGTACGCCACATGAATACTTCAACCTTCATCACGCTGGATCAATAGGAGGAAGATGCCAGGCGATGCCTGCTGATCATCATCGACGTCACGTCCGAGGGCAGTCGATTTTCCCACCGCGTAATCTCGTCAGCCAAGTTCGCCCCGTCGGAACGGATGGCCGGACGGCGGTTCCGGATGCTGTTGCTGTGAAATGGCTGGCGGACATGGGTAACTACTGTAGTAAGAGTCACCGTATAGCTAGCGGCCCAAAAACTTTATTCCGGGTTCGTTGGAGCACGATTGGAGCATGAATCGCGACTCATGCTCCAATGGGAAGCCAGGCTAGAAATGAAAAAGGCCTTGAATAATCAAGGCCTTGATGCTGTCTATTGGTCGGAGTGAGAGGATTCGAACCTCCGGCCCCTGCGTCCCGAACGCAGTGCTCTACCAGGCTGAGCTACACTCCGACGCCCTGCGAGAAGTTCCTAGTGATCCCTCTCGACTGCAAAGAGTGCTAATTCTAACAGAGCTTGCCGATATTTTGTATCGTTCAGATTGCTGATCGCCGCTCGCGCGAGTTCGGCCTCGTGCGCCGCCTGGCGGCGCGCATGGGCAAGTGCGCCGCTCGTCTGGATGGCAGCCAGCACTGCGGGAAAATCGCCACGGCCGCCTTCCTCGATCGCCCTCCGCACGCAAGCCGACTGTTCCGGCGTTCCGTTCTGCAGCACATAGATCAGGGGCAAGGTCGGCTTGCCTTCGGCGAGGTCGTCGCCGAGATGTTTTCCGGTATCACCCTCCAGCCCCGAATAGTCGAGCACGTCATCGACCAACTGGAAGGCTGTTCCCAGGTGCATGCCGTAGTCTGCCAGCGCGCTTTCCACTTCGGGCGCGGCGCCGCCCAGGATGGCGCCGAGTTGTGCGGCGGCCTCGAACAACTTGGCCGTCTTGTAGCGAATGACCTGCAGGTAGCGCTGCTCGTCGACGTCGGCGTCGTGGCAATTCATGAGTTGCAGCACTTCGCCTTCGGCGATCACGTTGGTAGCATCGGAGAGGACGCGCATGACGCGCATGTCATCGACCTCGACCATCATCTGGAAGGCGCGCGAATACAGGAAATCGCCGACCAGGACACTGGCGGCATTGCCGAACATGGCATTGGCGGTATTGCGCCCGCGCCGCAGGTCGGACTCGTCGACCACGTCATCGTGAAGCAGGGTCGCCGTATGGATGAACTCGACGACCGCCGCCAGGTCATGATGGTGCCGGCCCGCATAACCCATGGTGCCGGCCGCCAGCAGGACGAGCGCCGGCCGCATGCGCTTGCCACCGCTGCCGATGATGTACTCCGCCACCTGGCGGACGAGCACGACTTCGGAATGCAGGCGGTCGCGGATGACTGCATCGACGGCCTTCATGTCCGGCCCGATCAGGGCGTAAAGGTTTTCCAAGGTTGCATTCGGCCTCTTTTTGGGTAAGCGCGGAATGTTAGGCGCGGGCTGACGGGTCGTCAAGCCGGCAATTCCGCATCCCGCCTGCTGCAGAACCGGCGCTTTCGGCTAAACTCGCCCGGACATGACCCTACCGCAAGAATTCACCATGTTCCCCCGTTTACCGGCGCAAGGCGGGTGCCGTTTACCGACTGCGAAGACCCGTGGAGGCTGATTACGAACGCCGCTTCGGCGGCGTCGCCCGCCTTTACGGCACGGCGGCAGCCGCGAAACTGAAGAATGCCAGCGTCTGTGTCGTCGGCGTCGGCGGCGTCGGCTCGTGGGCGCTGGAAGCGCTGGCGCGAACAGGAATCGGCCGGCTTGCTGCGGTCGACCTCGACATGGTGGCGGAATCCAATACCAATCGCCAGGTTCATGCCCTCGGCGACATCTACGGCAAGGCCAAGGTCGACGCGATGGCCGAGCGCATCCGCGCGATCAATCCGGACTGCCGGGTCGATTGCGTCGAAGATTTCGTGACGCCCGAGAATGTGGCCGAGGTGCTGCCGCCACACTTCGACGTCGTCATCGACGCCATCGACCAGGCGCGCGCCAAGGCGGCGATGATCGCCCACTGCCGGCACCATGACATTCCCATCGTCGTCGCCGGCGCCGCCGGCGGGCAGAGCGACCCGACCCAGGTGCGGCTCGCCGACCTGGCGCTGACCGTGCAGGACCCTCTGCTCGCCAGGGTGCGCTCGCTCCTGCGCCGCGAATACGGCTTCCCGCGCGATGCCAAAAGGAAATTCGGCGTTGCCGCGGTCTTCTCGACCGAAGCCCTGCGCTACCCCGCAGTGCCGGCAGGCTGCGAAGCCGCGCCAGGACCGGCGGGTCTGAGTTGCGCCGGATTCGGCTCCTCGGTCTGCGTGACCTCGGTCTTCGGCATGGCCGCCGCCGCGCACGCCATTCAACTGCTGACGAGGTAAGCAAATGCGGAAACCGAAGAAACCGCGGTCGCGCAAGGCCGGCCTGCCGCCGGGTTCACTGGTTCACATCGGCGAAATCAAGACGGCGACACCGGGAATCTCGGTCCTTGACTTCGGCCCGGCGGCGTTGGCCGAGGCCGGGATGCCGGATGTCGCCGCGCTGGTCGCCTACCGGCGCGAGAACTCGACCCTGTGGGGCAATGTCTATGGACTTCACGATGCGGCGGACCTCGCCGCCATCGGTGCCGCGTTCCAGTGGCACCCGCTGGTCCTCGAGGACATCCTCAACAACAACCAGCGGCAGAAGGTCGACGCCTACGACAACTACCTGTACGTCGTCCTGCACCGTTACGAGATCACGAGCGAGCCGCTCGACGTCGTGCAGGACCAGATCAGCCTGGTCATCGGGCCGGACTACCTCCTCAGCTTCCAGGAACGCCCGTCCCGGACCTTCGAGCCGGTTCGCCAGCGCCTGCGCTCCGACCGGGAAACCTGCGCGCCGCGTCGACCGACATGCTGGCCTATTCGCTGATCGATGCGCTGGTCGACAGCTACTTCGCCGTGATCGAGCAACTGGACGAGTACTCCGAATATCTGGAGGCCGACATTCTCGAACGCGCCGGTCCGCAGGTTCCCGAAAGAATCCATCAGTTCAAACGCTGCGTTTCCCAGCTGCGGCGCAACGTCTATCCGCTGCGCGAGCTTCTCGGCAGCCTGCATCGCGAGCACGCGCATTTTTTCGGGCCGGAGATCCAACTCTATCTGCGCGATGTCTATGACCACACCGTGCATATCGTCGAATCCCTGGACGACCTGCGCGAACTCGCGACCGGGCTGCTCGATATCCATTTGTCGACGGTCAGCAACCGCGTGAATCTCGAAGTCCGGGCGCTGACCGTGGTCGCCACCATCTTCATGCCGGCCTCGCTGCTCGCCGGAATCTTCGGGATGAACTTCCATGTCATGCCATGGCTCGAGCGCCCCGCCGGCTTCTACTACGTAACGGGCCTGATGCTGGTCATTGCCGCGATCATGCTCGTGCTGTTCTGGCGCCGCCGCTAGGCCGGCTCCCGGCTGTCCAGCCAGACCTCGAGTCCCTGGGCATCGAGTTCGAGATCTGTTTCCCAGATCTCCAGCGCGCGTCCTTCGGGCAATGGGCAGCCATGCGCTTGCAGTTCGGCCAGCAGGTAGCGGGTCAATTCGTCCTTCAGCGCGCGATGGCGCTGCTCTCCCGATCCCGCCACGCCCTCGGCAATGGCGACGATGGCGTCGAGCCGCCGGTGCAGGTCGGCGCCCAACGCGGCCACATCGCGCACCCGGCTGTAATGGGTCAGATAGATCGCCTCGGGCGCGAACGAGAGCAGACGATCGATCGAGGCATGCATGGCCTCCGGCTCGAACTGGGTCGGCGTGGTGGTGGGAAAGATGAAGGGGCGCCCGGCAACATCATGCTCGCGATACGAAAGCCCGAATAGGTCGCCGCTGAAGATTCCGCCGGTCCGGCGATCGACGATGCAGATATGGTGCCGGGCGTGTCCCGGGGTCTCGATGCACTGCAGTTCGCGACCGGCGAGCGAGACCACATGCCCATCCGGCGCCGCGATGATTCTCTCGGCGGGGACCGGAACGATCTCGCCATAGACGCGTCGGACGTACTCGTCGCCATAGACGGCGGTGACCCCCGCCACCAGGCGCGCCGGCTCGGCCATGTGGCGGACGCCGCGCGGATGGACGACGAGGCGGGCGCCGGGGAAGGCCGCCATCATGCTGCCGGCACCGCCGGCATGGTCGAGATGGATATGGGTCAGGATGACGTAGTCGACCGCAGCAACTTCGAGCCCCAGCCTGTCGAGCATGGCCAGCGCATTGGGCAGCGCATCGTTGCTGCCGGTATCGATGAACGCCACCCGTCCGGCCTCGACGACGATATGGATGGCGGCCAGAATCGGCCGCACGTAGCCCGCGTCGAATGCAACGATCCCGTTGCCGTAATCCCGCCAGTCGAACATTCCCGTACCCCCCGTTTGCCAGGCGGGATTATACTGCCGGCCTCACCACGCACTGCGCCACAATGTCTCATTTCATCGCCGACGACGGCGCCAAGATTCATGTCAGGGTTTCCGGCGAGGGGACGCCGATCGTCATGCTGCATGGCTGGACATCCAGTCAGCACGAGTGGGCACCGTTCCTCAACGACCTCAACCGGCGCCACCGCGTCTATCGCTGGGATGCCCGCGGGCACGGCGGACACCCGGTGGACAACGGCGATCCGCCGACCGCGGAACGGATGGCGCGGGATTTCGCCAACCTGCTCGATCACTACGGGCTCGACAAGGTGGCGGCAGTCGGCCACTCGATGGGCGCCCTGACCCTCTGGCAGTACATCAGGGATTACGGAACCGCGCGCCTGTCGCGGCTGTGCATCATCGACCAGTCGCCCAAGCTGCTCACCGAACCCGGCTGGGAGCACGGAATCTATGGCGACTTCGGACCGGAGAAGGCACACGAACTGATGACCTGGCTGGCCGAGGATTTCGCCGAAGGCGTGCTCAAGCTGACGGCGTTCGGTCTCAACGAACGCGCCCGGGAAAAATACCTGGCCGGCACCAGCGGCTGGGAGCGCTCGCGTTCGGCGCTGCGCGCCCAGGATCCATCACCGCTGATCGCCTGCTGGGCAAGCCTGACCGCCGCCGACTACCGCGATGTCCTGCGCCGGATCGATATCCCGGCGATGCTTGTCTATGGCGGCCAGAGCAATTTCTACAGCAATGACGCAGCGCGCTACGTAGCCCGCGAGATCCCCGATGCCATCCTGCACATCTACGAAGGCAGTGATCACTCGCCGCACCAATGGCAACGCGAACGCTTTGCCAGGGATCTGCTCCACTTCATGGACGCCGATTCCTGATCCGCTGCGCCCGGAACGGAGCTGGCCAGGCTCTTCGCTCGCTGGAACTTCAGCTTGATCGCCGGTTACGCCGCCGCTACCAGCGGATCTGCACTTCCTGGACGACCTGTGGCGTCGCGCGCTGGACGGTGAATTTGATGCCTTCGACTTCGATCGTCGTGCCGGGCGCCGGCGTCTCATGGGCAAACTCGAGGACGAAGCCCGAGAGCGTGTCGTAGCTGCCCTCGCCAGGCAGCTTCGGCACGAGCTTCTCGGCCAGCCAAGGGATCCGACCGCGGCAGTCACATTGGCCGGACCGGGGGATCACACGATGGCCGCGCATCACCGCCGCGATTGACGAAAATCGTTAAGATGGCGTAATCAATGTCCGATCGGCCCATTCAACAGCGAACAACGGCGCGCCGGCGACCATTCACTACAGGACTGTGCAGCGATCCATGAAATCCACCCCTGTCCACACCGCCAGCTACGTGATTGCGGCGGCGATCCTTCTTGGCACCGTCCATCTCAAGCTCGTGTCCGCCTTGTTCGCCGGCATGCTGGTCCATGCCCTGATCCACAACCTCGCGCCGCTGCTGGCCCGGCTGTTCTCCGGTCGGGCCGCCCGGATCGCGGCGACCGCCATCGTCGCCACGGTGGTCGTGGCGGCGGTCAGCGGCGCCGCATTTGCCTTGATCTACCACCTGAAGAGCGGGGACACGGCGGGGTTGCCGCGGTTGTGGGCGAAACTGGCGGAAATCATCGACGGGGCCAATGCCACGCTCCCCGCCTGGATCACCAAGCGCCTGCCCGCTACCGGCGAAGAGATCAAGGCCACCGCCGTGTCCTGGCTGCAGGCACACAGCACCGAGGTGCAGGGCATCGGCAAGGAGTTCGGGGTGGCCTTCGCGCACATCCTGATCGGCGGCATCCTCGGCGCCATGATCGCGGTCAGCGCAAGCGTCGAGACACCCGACCGCAAGCGGCTGGCGAAGGCCCTGCGCGAGCGTGCGGCGACCTTCCATGATGCCTTCGGCCGCGTGGTGATCGGCCAGGGCAAGATATCCCTGATCAACACCACCCTGACCGGCATCTACCTCGCAATCATCCTGCCCATGGCCGGAATCCATCTGCCCTTCATCAAGACGATGCTGGCCGTCACCCTGATCGTCGGGATTCTCCCGGTCGTCGGCAACCTGATCTCGAATACCGTCATCGTCCTGGTCAGCGCCTCGGTGTCCTTCAGCGCCGCGCTCGCTTCGCTGGTGTTCCTGGTCGTCCTGCACAAGGGCGAATACTTCCTGTCGGCGAAGATTCTCGGCCATCAGGTCAGCGCCAGGGCATGGGAAATGCTGCTCGCCATGCTGGTCATGGAAGCGGCGTTCGGCGTCCCGGGAATTGCCGTCGCACCGGTGTACTATGCCTACATGCGGGCCGAGTTGATGCGCGCGGATCTTGTGTAAATTCACCAGGTCCCATCTCCGCAGCACAGCGCTCGCTGCCATGCACGGCAGAGAATCCAGTCCCTGGCCTTGCGGCAATCGGCGATCTCCGTCATGATTCGTTTACATGGCGATCGTGGTCATCCTCTCCCTCCCCCCCCGTCCTCGTTCGCCATCGGGTCGATGAAGCCCGAATGCCAGCACCCTGACCCGAAGCGCGGCACGCCCTGCCGCACGCCGACCTGAGCGGAGACAGGAATGGGATCGCTGCTCCGCGTCATCCGCGAACTTCTGCACGAAGCCGGGCGCGATCTGGCCCCGACGCTCGTAGTCGTCGTCATCTTCCAGGCCTTCTTCATCCAGCGCCTGCCGGACAGCCCGGCCGCGCTGATCGGCGGCTTCGCCGCCGTCCTTTTCGGCCTGGCACTGTTCGTCAAGGGCCTCGACGCGGCGATTTTCCCGGCCGGCGAGACGATGGCCTTCGACTTTGCGCGCCGCGGCTCCTTCCTCTGGCTGATGCTGTTCGCCTTCTTCGTCAGCTTTGCCTCGGTCGCCGCCGAACCGGCGCTGATGGCCGTCGCCTACAAGGCCGAGGCGGTCTCGGGCGGCAGCATGGGCGCACTGACCCTGCGCATGGTCGCCGCGCTCGGCGTCGGCATCGCCGTGGTCATCGGCGTCTGGCGCATCGTCCTCGGATATTCCATCGGCAACTATCTGATTCCCGGTTACCTGATCGTCCTCGCCCTCACCGCGCTGGCGCCGGCGCAGCTCGTCGGCCTTGCCTTCGATTCCGGCGGCGTCGTCGCATCGACCGTCACCGCGCCGCTGTTGACCGCACTCGGCGTCGGCCTCGCCACCAGCATCCGCGGCCGCAATCCGCTGCTCGACGGCTTCGGGCTGATCGCCTTCGGGGCGCTGGCGCCGATGATCATCATCCAGATCTACGGCATCCTGTTCTTCGTGTCCCCGGAAGCCGGGGTCGCCGTCGTCCTCAAGCCGAGCGACGACCAGCACCAGTACGTCGTCGTCGAGCTGGCGATCAATTTCATGATCATGGTCCGCAACCTGCTGCCGATCATCTTCGTCGTCCTCGTCTCCAGCTTCATCATCCTGCGCAAGCCGCTGGCCGACCCCAAGGGGCTGGCGGTCGGCATGGTGCTCGTCGCCGTCGGCCTCTTTCTGTTCGACGAAGGGCTGCAGGTCGGGCTCTTCCCGCTCGGCGACGAGATGACCAACGGCCTGATGCGCGACGGCGTGCCGATGTGGGCGGTGATGCTGTACGGCTTCCTCATCGGCTTCGCGACGACGATGGCCGAACCGGCGCTGATCGCGCTGTCGATCAAGGCCGACGAGGTCAGTCTCGGGCAGATCAAGGGCATCTGGCTACGCACGCTGGTCTCGGTCGGCGTCGGCATCGGCATCGTCATCGGCTGTCTGCGCATCGTCGACGGCATCAACATCGCCTGGTGGCTGATCCCCGGCTACCTGCTGGTGCTCGGCATGACCCGCTTTGCGCCGAAATTCATCGTGCCGATCGCCTACGATTGCGGCGGTGTGACGACGTCGACCGTGACCGTGCCGCTGGTCACCGCCCTTGGCGTCGGCCTCGCCGAACGCACGCCGGGGCGCGACCCGATGATCGACGGTTTCGGCCTGATCGCCTTCGCCTCGCTGCTGCCGATGATCATCGTCATGTCCTATGGCATGCTTGCCACCTGGTGGCTGCGCTCGAGGAAACCTGTCAAGGAGAAGAAACCATGAAATTCTCTGCTGTGGTGCTGATTGTCCCTGAAGAAGACGAGAATCCAGCAGTCAGGATTCTCAAGGAGGCCGGCGCCACCGGCATCACTATCCTCAAGGGCAAGGGGCTGCGCCAGCATGATCGCAAGACCTTTCTCGGCCTTGGCCTCGAACGCCGGGAATCGTTGCTGCTGTGCGTCGTCGAGAAGCAACTGGCGATGCGCATCCTCAAGGCGGTCAAGATCGAGATGAAGCTGGATCTGCCGGGCGGCGGGCTGGCATTTTCGCTGCCGCTGGGCAGCGTGGTCGGAATCGGGCTGGCACAGCTGGAGAGCTTCCGGCGCGAAGTCGCGGACTCCCTGTGAGCGCTGCGCCCCGACCCGCCACGGGCCCTGTTGCCCATTTTGACAATGCTTGTTGACTGAAGGAGTTGTCCCATGCTGGTTGCCGGAATCATGAAAACGGATGTCGCCACCATCAGCCCGCTGGCCACGGTGCGCGAGGCGCTGCTGCAGATGAAGGAGCACGGCGTCAAGTCGCTGGTTGTCGAAAAGCGTCATGCCGGCGACGCCCACGGCCTGATCGCCTATCGTGACATCGCCAAGGCGGTGATTGCCGACGACGGCGACATCGATCTGCTCAATGTTTACGACATCGCCCAGAAGCCGGCGCTGCAGGTCTCGCAGCATCTCGAAGTCCGCTATCTGGCACGGCTGATGATCCAGTACTCGGTAAAAAGAGTGCTGGTCATCGACAACAACGAGTTGCAGGGCTTCGTCTCGATCAGCGATGTCGTTGGCAGCCTCATCGACCGGGCGTTGCGCGAACAGGATCGCTAGATGGCCGAATTCATGGACAGAGAAGTCCGCCGCTACCGGGCCTACTTTCCAAGCTGGTGCCAGGCCTTTGGCGATCACGTGCCGGATCCGGGCGGCGAAGGGCGAGCGGTCGAGTGGCTGGTCGGCGAGCACTGCCTCGGGGCGATCATCGTTCCCGATATCAGGGACATGCTGATCCGTGAACTGTTCGGCTCCAGGAAGCCGAGGGTGATCGTGCGTGACGGATCGATGTGCCTGGGCGACATGGATTTCCGCGATGCCGAGGTTTGCGGGCACCCCGCTTACGCGGCACTGCTCGACCTCCTGAAGAACGCCGAAACGGTGCACCTGTTCCTGACCTACCACCTGATCTATCCGCCGGGAACGCGGATCATCACCGTCTCGAGCAGGCCACCGCAGGCGCTGATCTACAAGGAGTCAGCGCCGCTGCGGGTCAGCGTCGGCATCTGAGACCGCCGCCTGGCATCCCGAAGGCCGGCCGCTTGCAGCCACGGGATGCGAAAAAGCCGCCAGCAGCGGCTTTTCTTTTGCGGCCGACGCCTACTTCTTCAGCGCATCGCGAATTTCGCGCAGCAGGATGACATCTTCCGGCGTCGCCGGTGCTTCGGGTTCCGGGGCCGGCGGCTCCGCCGTGCGCAGGCGGTTGATCTGCTTGACCATCATGAAGATGACGAAGGCGAGGATGATGAAATTGACCAGGATGGTCAGGAAATTGCCGTAGGCGAAGACCGGGATGCCTGCCGCCTTGATGTCGGCCAGTGCCGTCAGGTTCTTGGGATTGTCGCCTAGCACGAGGTAGAGATTGGAAAAATCGAGCCGGCCGGTGACGCGCGACACCAGCGGCATGATGAGGTCGCCGACGACCGAATCGACGATCTTGCCGAAGGCGCCGCCGATGATGACGCCGACCGCGAGATCCATCGCGTTGCCCTTGACCGCGAATTCGCGAAATTCCTGAAGCATGCTCATGCCGTTTTCCTTTCTGGCGGAGGTGTTATGGTGTCCGGATTATTGGCCGCCCGTCGCGGTGCGTCAACGGCCGTTTTACAGGCGGCGCAGGCGCTCGCCGGCGGCGACCAGCGTTTCTTCCTTCTTGGCGAAGCAGAAGCGCACGACGCGGTCGTCGCGCCCGTCGGCGTAGAACACCGAGACCGGGATCACGGCGACGCCGACCTCGCGCGTCATCCACTCGGCGAAGGCGCGGTCGGGCAGGCCGGAGATCGCCTTGTAGCTCGCCAGCTGGAAATAGGTGCCGCGGCAGGGCAGCAGCTCGAACGGCGTCTGCGCCAGCAGGGCACGGAAGAAGTCGCGCTTTTCCTCGTAGAAGGCAGCCAGACCGAGATGACGCGAGGCATCCTGCATGTAGTCGGCAAGCGCCAGCTGCGACGGCGTGTGCACGGTAAAGACGTTGAACTGGTGCACCTTGCGGAACTCGGCCATCAGCGCCGCCGGAGCGACCACGTAGCCGATCTTCCAGCCGGTGATGTGATAGGTCTTGCCGAAGCTGGAAACGACGATGCTGCGCGCCGCCAGCTCGGGATGAGCGCACAGGCTGGCATGGCGTTCGCCGTCGAACAGGATGTGCTCGTAAACCTCGTCGGACAGCACGACGATGTCGGTGCCGCGAACCAATTCGGCCAGTTTTTCGAGGTCGACCGCAGTCAGCAGGCTGCCGGTCGGGTTGTGCGGCGAGTTGACGACGATCATGCGCGTCCGCGGCGTGATCAATTGCGCCACCTGCGCCCAGTCCGGCGCGTAGCCGGGGAATTGCAGCTGCGCGTAAACCGCCTTGCCGCCGACCGTCTCGATGGCCGGCACGTAGGAATCGTAGACCGGCTCGAAGACGATCACCTCGTCGCCCGGCCGGACGAAGGCGGCGATGGCGGTGAAGATCGCCTGCGTCGCGCCGGCCGTCACCGTCACTTCGCCGTCGACGTCGAAGCGCGTGCCGTAGAGCGCCGCCACCTTGTCGACGATCGCCTGGCGCAGTTCCGGCATGCCGGCCATCGGCGCGTACTGGTTGCGGCCGGCCAGCATGTGGCGATGCACGGCGTCGAACAGCACCGGCTCGGCCTGGAAGTCGGGAAAGCCCTGCGACAGGTTGATCGCCCCGCACTCGGCGGCCAGCCGCGACATGACGGTGAAAATGGTCGTCCCCATGGACGGGAAGCGGGAGTCGATGCGGATCGGAGTTTGCATGTTGCGGTCGACGGCGAAAAGTTGCCAAAAATCATCGCCGATACGCCGACCGCGCGCAAGCCGGAATCCGTTTCGTTCCCCGCGTTGCTGGACGCGCCGGATTCGACGACTGCCGGCTGTTGCGACAAATCCATGTCTTCAGTGCAGTGAGCGCTTTTTGAGTTCGAAATAAATCAGGCCAATCAGGCTGACATCGAGTTCGGCAGCGCCCGGAGTTCAGGAAAATTCGAAATGCCGTTGGGAATATTGACGTGACATCAACCCGGCCGGAGAATGCCCAATCCCCACAAAAACAAACCGGGCGATGATAGGACGAAAACGTGAAATGTCCCTGACCCCTTTAACGCTATTTAACGCTAGGATGAGGCGGCGGGGTTGCAGAAACAGCTTGGGCTGGAAATTTGAGCCTGGCCCCTTTGATCTCTGACCCCTTTAGCGCTAGGATGAGGCGGCTGGGTTGCGGGAACAGCTTGGGCTGGAAATTTGAGCCTGGCCCCTTTGATGCTTCTTTGATCCTGAATACTGCGAGGCAGATGGAAGTAGTAGAGGATGACAAATGATGGAAAAACGCAATCTTCCCCCAAACGAAGTTGAGACAAGCCGTAAAAAATATGGACGAATTATCTCCGCCCTGCTTTTGCTTGTGGGCTTAGCGTTTGGCTATCTGTTCGCCCAAACATCAGATAACGAACGGGTATTTCTTGGGGTCCCGATAAGCCCTTTCAAAATTGGAACACCAGAACGAATTGGGACCATTTATGGAGTGCGCTTGTCCATCCCGGCACATTACCTCTATTTCCCAGTTGAGTACGAGGGAGAGGATTCTTGGGAACCATCTAAAAATAAACTGGAACGAACCGCTGATAGTGAGATCAGGGCGTTCAGCGTGTATGTTCAATTACCTAATCTGAAACCACGTAATCCCGAAAATGAAGCCAGCTTTCAGCAGAGTTTCAAGGGAACTGGTGTGCATGACTGGGTCATGATTGGAGTTCAGAGGAACGACAAAACTCCCCTCACAGCAGAACAAGCTAAGTTTGGGAGCAATGGGTTGGGCCGGGTCGCTGCTAGGGCGCTAACTATTTTCGATGCCAACAACTCCCGGCGCGACAAAAACATTCCAGCAGATGTGCATTTTGAGATTGAGCCGGACCAACTTATCGGGTTAACGGTGGCAACCCCAATTGGAACTGGCACCAATAAACCGGCCATATGGAATGACCAGTTGTATTGGGTCGGTACCCCAGGTGAGGAAGTGAATACCTTCATTAAATGTTTTAGTAAAAACTATACAACAAAGAACAATCCGGGCAATTGCACCCACGAATTTTACGTTCCAGAGTTAAACGCACGAATTTCCGCAATTTACAAAAAAAGTCATTTGCCGCAATGGCGCGAAATTGAAGCCAAATCTCGCAAGCTGTTACTTTCATTTCGCACTCCTGAATAACCTAAATTAATCAAACACAATCAAAGGACACAAGAATCAAAGGGGCCAGGCTCGAATTAAATCCGAGCTAGACTCATAAATTGCTTCCTCCACCCGATTCCGATGCCCCGTCGCCCCCGGGGAATCAAAGGGGCCAGGCT
>Ga0208938_1000096_pt1 | contig 91207 bp, 82 predicted proteins | sample AD_UKC125_MetaG_FD_184434 | JGI IMG/M metagenome (GOLD analysis project Ga0208938, IMG submission 184434) | Active sludge microbial communities of municipal wastewater-treating anaerobic digesters from USA - AD_UKC125_MetaG (SPAdes) (version 2) | ecosystem: Engineered > Bioreactor > Anaerobic >... | reverse complement strand
CCTGTTGCAAAAAGCCGATGATTTGCTCTTCTGAAAACCGCTTCTTCAAGTCCATTCTCCTTCTCGGAAACGGACTCTACTAAATTGCCGATGGCACTGATTACGGGGGGCACCTCAGCCTGCAACATTTCATCTGAGAATCCACAATCACAGTCTAGTGTCAGGCTGTATCCAGCATGGCCTGACAGTACCTCCGCAATATCCGGTGTCAGGCTTTCATCCCGCACCTGCAGATAAAGCTCATGGGTATGGCGGGACAGCGCTAGGGCAACTGGTAAGGTGATGGACGGCACAGAAACTGACAGGGGCCTATCGCAGCCATCCTCCGGCGGGGACTCCCCAACCAACCATGCTGCCGCCCGTTCGGAAATGGGCTCCTCAAGCCACAGTTGCCGAATTGGTCTGGTATCGAATGGGCATGCCCCCAATACGAAAGCGGCTTGCTCGTCCAGGCCACGGAGGTCCGTCAAGAAGAGGAAATCGGCATTCATTCCCAGCAGAGCCTTAGCCGCACGAGGCGATAGCTGATTTATTCCTAACTCGATCCCCTCCAGATTCCGCATACCAGCTGCCAACCGTTCCAGCCCATCATCGGCAACATGGCTAAAGTTCCCGAGCATGAGCCACGCGGCATCGTCACAGTGCTGGTCAAGGTAGGGGCTGCGACCAGACAAAATCTCGTCTAGCGTTTGGTCATCGAGTTCCATGAAGCTTCCATAAAGCGGGGCACGACGCCCCGCACAGAGATTACAACTGGATTTTCCGCCAGCGCACCCATTGGTCACAGGTCGTGCTGTAGTGGATCGTGTCACCACAACGATTCGAGCTACAATTCTCACACTTGGCGTAATCGTCCGCCTTTACGTGGTGCGCCATCTCGATCAATTTACCGCCATCATAATATTCGCACGTGTAGCACTGCTGCACGCATGCTGGACCACCGGCCATCTTCTTCTCCAGAGAAAGTTACGGGAGCAAAAATTTTGCCCAGCGTGAGCAACAAAGGGGGAAATATCGCAATTGCTACCCGGAAACCCTTGCCGCTAAAGGAAAGTCTCGCCGCCTCCCTTCCCTCAAGGCTTTTCGGACGTTGCCCCCGTAAATCTGGCGGGACGAGACAGGCTGGATTACCATCTAACCCATGCCAGCCACATTAGATAACCAGCTAGTTGTCGCCCTCTCCGCTCGTGCCCTGTTCGATTTCGAGGAAGAAAATCAGGTATTCGAGGCACAGGACGATACCGCCTATATGCAGCTTCAGCTTTCCCGGCTGGATAGCGCAGCAAAGCCCGGGTGCGCCTTCCCGCTGGTCAAGAAATTGCTCGCACTAAATACGACCGGAGAGCAGCGCGTAGAAGTCATCATCGTTTCCAGAAATGACCCAGTTTCCGGATTGCGCGTATTCCGATCAGCCGATCATCACGGACTTGGCCTGACCCGGGGCGTATTCACAAGAGGCAGACCAGCCTATCGCTACCTGACTCCACTCGGTGCCAACCTGTTTCTCTCGGCTCACGAAGAGGACGTCAGGAACGCCTTACAGGCTGGCTACCCGGCAGCGCGTGTATTCGCCCAATCGGCAATTGAGGCCGACCGTCATCCCCACGAAATCCGGATTGCCTTTGACGGCGACGCGGTATTGTTCTCCGATGAGGCCGAGCGCGTATATCAGAGCCAACGATTGCCGGCATTCACCGAACATGAACGGAGCAAGGCATCTCAGCCGTTGCCCCCCGGCCCATTCAAACCGCTGCTCGACGCCATTCACAAGCTGCAACTGGCGACCGCAAACGATAGCCCGATCAAGATCAGAACGGCCTTGGTCACGGCAAGAAGCGCCCCCGCCCATGAACGAGCAATACGGACACTGATGGGCTGGAATATCAGCGTCGATGAAGCGATGTTCCTCGGCGGATTGGAGAAAGGCCCATTCCTGAAGGAGTTTGAGCCCGACTTCTTCTTCGATGACCAGACCCGGCATTGTCAGTCGGCGGCTTTTGCTGGCCCAGTCGGCCACGTTGTTAGCGGCGTAGCCAACGAACTAGCAGTCCCAGCGGAATAGCATCACCCCGTCTCACTACGTCCCATCGAAAATGATGGGTCAGATGATGGGTGGAAATGAAAAAACGGCCCGTAAAGGGCCGTCGTTCAAGGTGTTCTGGCGGAGAGGGCGGGATTCGAACCCGCGTTAGAGTATTACCCTAAACACGCTTTCCAGGCGTGCGACTTAAACCGCTCATCCACCTCTCCGGGAGGCGCGCATTGTAGCAGAGGGACGCTTTTACTCAAAGCGACTTTCGCAGCCACGCGAGTCCGATCCAGAGCACGAAGAGAAGCACCAGAGCCAGCAGGCCGACCAGCATTTCCGACGCCCCGCGCGGCAGCAGCAAAGCTGCAACCTGTCGCGGTGGACGGGTCAAAAGGTCGAAAAACCTGTAGATGGCATTCTGCTGCCGCCGGCTTCCGGCCAGCAGATAGAGCATCCCCTGGCCGATCAGACACAGTCCGAGCATCTCGACAACGGCGCGAAGAGCACTGATCACAAAAATCTGCACGCCCGCCACCTATTCGTCAGCGATGCCGCATTCGTCTTCCATCTTGCGCATCCGCCGGTTGTAGAACGCGATCAAGGCCAGATAAATCACAAGATTCCCCTGGGCCGCCATGTAGAAGCCGAGCGGAAATCCGAATACGCTGAAGCCATTGAGTTCCGCCGCGAACCAGGTGAGGACAAAGGTGACGACCGTCCAGATCAAGATCAGCACGATGGTCAGCCGCCGCGTCCTCAGCCAGTAACGATCGTCCGTCATGAAGCATCCCTTGCCGGAGATGCGCGTCGGATGGCATTCAGGAAACGTTCGACCTCCCTGTCCGGGGCCTTGGTGAACAGGCTGACCACGACGATGGTGGCGAATCCGGCGGCCACTCCGAAAACACCTGCCGCAGTTGAACCGATCTGGAACCATGGCTGCATCTGCCAACTGCCCAGTCCCGGCCAGGCCAGGCTGCCGGCTTCGACGCGGAAGATGTAATAGGCGGTTATCGACAACCCAACGATCATGCCCGCCAGCGCGCCGGCCCGCGTCGCCCGCCGCCAGAAGATGCCAAGTACCAGCGCCGGGAAGAAGGCCGATCCGGCGATCGAGAAAGCCCAGGCAACCATGGACAGGATGGTCCCCGGCTTCTGCGCCGCCACCGTCGCCGCCAACACCGCGACGACGAGCAGCAGCGACTTGGAGATCACCAGGCGCAACTGCGTCGATGAAGCGGGACGGAAAACCCGGTAGTAGACATCGTGCGACAAGGCACTGGTGATGGTCAGCAGCAGGCCGTCGGCGGTGGACAGGGCGGCGGCCAGGCCACCGGCGGCCACCAGCCCGGAAACCACATACGGCATGCCGGCAATCTCCGGGGTTGCCAGAACGACCACGTCGGGACTGAGTACAAGTTCGGTGAGTTGCAGGATGCCGTCGCGGTTGATGTCCTCGTAGCTGACCAGCCCAAGCCTGCTCCAGGCGGCCACCCACCCAGGCAGTTTGGCGATGGGGATGTCGATGAGGTGTGCGAGAACTTCATACTTGACGAATACGGCATAGGCCGGCGCGGTCAGGTAAAGCACCAGGATGAACAGCAGCGACCAGAAGACGGATTCGCGCGCTTCGCGCACACTGGGCGTCGTGTAGTAGCGCATCAGCAGGTGCGGCAGCGCCGCCGTGCCTACCGTCAAACAGAAGACCAGCGCCAGAAAGTTGATGCGCTGCGACCACCCGCCGTCCGCACCGTCGCCCGGGAACGCGGCAGCATGATGGACCGGCGGCGCAGCGCGCTCGGCGGCGGCGGACATGGCTGCCTCCCACCGTAGCCGTGCCTGATCGGGGTCTTGTGGCAGTTCCCGGCGCTGCCTTTCCAGCGCCACGATATCCTTCACTTGCGCATCGCTGGCCTTGAACTCGTTGATTCTCGAGGACAACTGTTCCCGTTCGCGGGAAAGCGAATCCGGCAACTGCGCTATCTTGCGCGCGTATTCGTCGGCCCGCTCGCGATAAAGGCGACGCGCGGCGACCTCCGCCGGGCTGTCGAAAATCCTGTCCTCCATCTGCTGCACCTGTTGCAGCACCTGGCCGTAGACCACCTGTGGGACCGGGATTCCGGTCACCGACCAGGACAGAATCGTCACCGGCGTCAGGTAGGCGACGATCAGGATCACGTACTGCGCGACCTGCGTCCAGGTCACCGCGCGCATGCCGCCGAGAAAGGAGCAGACCAGGATACCGGCGAGGCCGACGAAGACGCCGATCTCGAACTGCAGGCTGACAAAGCGGCTGGTAATGACGCCGACCCCGTAGATCTGCGCCACGACGTAAACGAACGAGGCGAGAATCGCGGCGCCGACGGCGACCAGACGGATGGCGTTGCCGCCGTAACGGGCGTTCAGGAAATCGGGGATCGTGAATTCGCCGAAACGCCGCAGGTACGGCGCCAGCAGGAGCGCGACCAGGACAAAGCCGCCGGTCCACCCGAGCACGAAAGCCAGCCCCTGGTAGCCGGATAGATAGAGCGTGCCGGCCAGGCCGATGAACGATGCGGCGCTCATCCAGTCGGCGCCGGTAGCCATGCCGTTGAAGAACGCCGGCACCCGGCGTCCGGCGACATAGAACTCCGACACGTCGGAGGTCCGGCTCATGATCCCGATCACCGCGTACATCGAGATCGTGAAGATCAGGAAGGAGTAGCCGATCCAGCGCGGCGGCATGCCGTGCTGCTCGAGCACGGCGAGCGCCCCGACGAACATCAGGAAGCCGCCCGAATACAGCAGGTAGTACCGCTGCAATCTGGTCAGGGAGGCCAGCACCGCCTTTTCCTAATGGCTGCGGCGCAGGAAGACCGTGGCTTGCGACTCCTCGACCAGCTTTTCCGCCGTGAGGATTTCCTTGTCAATGGCACGAACCAGCACCATCTGGAACAACCGCGCCAGCATCAGCGCGTTCGTCATCGTGTCGCGCCGCCCGCTGCCCTGGCCGTGGATGCCCAGCCGCTCGAGCCAGTCGTCCAATGGCAGCAGCGACACCGACTTGTCCTGGTAGAGCGACGGCAGCATCCAGCCGAGATCGACCCAGCGCGGCTGGAAATTGACTCCCAGTCGATTCTGCAACGCGGGCTGCAGAAAGCTGCTGACGAAGGGGCTGTGGTAGGTCACCAGCGGCGCCTTTGCCGTATAGGCGAGAAAAGCCATCAACTGGCGGTCGACCGCATCGGCGTCGATGCCCCCCGCGTTCAGGTCGAAGGTGAAGGCGTCGTTCGGCATGATCGCGCCGCCCTGCACCCCCACCGCCGAAATGCCGAGCAACGCGCTGTCCGCCGCGCTCGGCCCGGCTGTCGCGATGTCGACCACCACGTAGCGCACATGGTAATGCCACTCATCGAGTTCCGGCGCCGGGCCGGCCCGCCAGGCTTCGAGCGCCTTGCGCACATCGGCGGGCAGCTTCTCCGGTGACCTGGAACCGCCCTTGCCGAGGAGTTTGCCGAGTTTGAATGCCATCAATGCACCTGATAATCGAGCTTGAGGCGAGTCTGCAGTTTTCGCGCCTGACGGAAGGATTCCTTGAGCACCCGGCGATCGAGTTCGTTGAGGTCGTTCGGATCGATCAGGTTGTCGCCCTGGACGCCGGGTTTGCCTTCGAGGTACTGGTGACGCAGGCGCAGCAACTGGATGAAATCGAGCCCATCGAGCACCGCGTTGACCTCCTCGTCGCGGATCGCCAGTCGCTTCGACGCGATGCGCAGGCGCTGTACCGAGTTGGTGTTATGGACGCCGGTGGCCAGCGCATAGATTCGCGCGACATCGACGAAAATCCGCGAACCGTATTTCTTGAGATCGATCTTGCCCGGCTGCCCCGGCTCGAGGTCGGTGATGAAATCACGCAACGTACCCAGCGGCGGCGCCACGCTCAGGGCATTTCTCGCCATGGACTGCAGGAACAGCGAATTTCCTCCGGTGGCCGTGAGCAGGAAGCGACGCATCTGCTCCGCCAGCTCGGCATTGCCGAACAGCGCGCGGAAGTCGAAGAAGATCGAGGCGTTGAGCAGGGCATCGGGCTCCGGCGAGCGCACCCACTTGCTGAACTGGTTCTTCCATTCTTCGAGGGTCAGGCACCACTGCGGATTGCTGGCCATGATGTTGCCCTTGCACAACGGAAAACCGCAACGGTCGAGATCCTTGTTGACGTCGAGCGCGAAAGCCAGGAAGCGCTTGCGCAGCGCCTTGAGCTCGGAGGCATCGGGACAGGTGAAGACGATCCCGTTGTCCTGGTCGGTGCTGAACGTCTGCTCGTCGCGCCCTTCCGAGCCGAACGCCAGCCAAGCCCATTCGACACCATCGAAATGGTGATTGTGGAGATTGAGTTCGAGCACACGCCGTGTCAGGGCATCGTTGAGTGCCGAGATGAACTGGGTCAACTGCTCGGCGCCGATGCCCTGGGCCAGCATGTTGAACGACAGCTGGCGGACATCCGCCGCCGACCGCTGCAACGACTCGACGTCCGCCGCCGATTCGATGGCCTGGCGGATCTGGCGCAGGCCGACGCGGTGTAGGGCGAAAAGATCGCGTTCGGAAACGACTCCGGTCAGTCTGCCTTCGGCATCGGTTACCAGCACGTGCCGGATGCCGTGGGTGGCCATCGCCAGCATCGCATCGTAGGCGGTCGCGTGCTCTTCCAGCATGAAGGGATCCGGCGACATCGCCTGGCTGATCGGCGCCGTATTCGGGAGATCGACCAGAAAGACGCGATCGAGGAGATCGGAGCGGGTGAAAACCCCGACCGGCTTGCGGTCGGTGCCGGCGATGATCAGCGAACCGACGCCGGCCTTGGACATGTCCTCAAGCGCCGTCCGCAGCGGCGTTTCCGGCGTCACCGAAATCGGCGAGCGCGAGCCGATCCTCGTCAGTGGCGAATTAAGCGTCTGCTGTTCACTGGCGCGCTGGGCAAACTGCTGCTGCAACTGCTGCCGCGACTGCTGCAGAAGGCTGGCGATGTATTGCGTGCAGAAGAAGTTGAATTCCGGGCTGATCGCCATCAGCTTCATCAGGTCCTGGGTCGGCAACTGGTAGCAGAAGGTGTCCTCGAGCGCCGTGTAGGTGTTCGTCGTCGGTCTTCCCGAAGTCGCCGCGCCGATCGGAAAGCTCTCGCCCCGCCCCAGGTTGAGGACCGAATATTCGGTGACCGTCACCTCGCCGGCCTGGCGCGCCTGCACCTTGCCGCTCTCGATCACGTAAAAGAAACGGACATTGCCCGAATCGGGGCCGACAATCTCGCTGTCCGCCGCGTGAAAAGCCAGTTGCGCCTTTTCCGCGAACAATTGCAGGGCATCGCCCTTCATCTTGTCGAAGGGCGCATAGCGCTTGAGGAATTTCTGGGTGCTCCCTGCGACACGGCGGCTTCCTTCCTGCCGCAGATCCATTTCTGCCTGACCGATGGCCCTTTCCTTGTGGCTCACGACAACCTCGTTTTCATTCAAAGTTCATAGTTTAACCTGAGACGCTGCTGAAGTCGCCTCGCTTGCCGCAAGGACGCCCTCAAAATCGCCATGTCCACCTCGTTCAGGCTGTCCAGCCGGACGCCGTTCCCGGCCTCGGCCGCCGCCGCTCCGGCAGCGATCTGCTGGATCAGGCGCAGCCGCAAAATGTGCGAAAAAGCGGCGTTGACCGCGTCTATCTCGTTGGCTTGCATCCCTGCCGCCGGCCCGGCATCGCGCAGGCGCGCGCTGGTGTTGACCTCGCGAACTCCGCTGGAGAGAGCGAGAATCCGTGCCACATCGACAAAGATACGGCTGCCGAACTTCTTGAGGTCTACCTCGTTGCCGCCTCCCCCGTCGTCGGCCACGACTTCGCCGCGAAAATTCAGCGGCACCTCGACGTGCAGGGCATTGACCGCCATCAGGTGCAGGAAGGCAGGGGTATCGGCGGTCAGGGAGAGCATCAGGCTGCGCAACTCCTCGCCGAGATCGCGATCGCCGCAGAGCGGGTAGAGGTCGAAGAAGATGCTGGCGTTGAGCAGGGCTTCCGGCTCGGGGCGGCGCACCCACTCGTAGAAGCGCTGCCGCCACTCGTCGAGCGACAGGCACCACGCCGGATTGCCGGCCATGATTCCACCGCTGCACAGCGGAAAGCCACAATCGGCCAGGCGCCGATTGACGTCCTGGGCGAAGGGCAGGAAGATTTCGCGCAGTGCATCGGCCTCATGCCGGTCGGTGGCGCTGAACACCAGCCCGTTGTCCTGATCGCTGACCAGACTTTGCTCGTGCCGCCCTTCCGAACCGAGGGCCAGCCAGCACCACGACCCCTTCGGCATCCGATGGCGGCGCGCGGTGAGTTCGATGACACGGACTGTCAGGCGATCGTTGAAGGCGGCAATCAGACGCGTCAGCAGGCCCCCGCTCAGATCCCGCGCCGCGAAGTCGCGCAAAAACTCCTGAACCCGGACGGCGATCCGCGGCGCCTCGTCAAGCGACGCGAAGGCATCCAGTTCCTTCTCAAGGGCCAACTGCCGGCGACAGGGAAGAATGCCTTCCAGCGACCAGGGCATGTCAGTACTTTACCCGAGCGAAGTAGGTCTTCTCGGAAGCTTCCAACGCCTGGCGCACCGTGACGATATCCATCTGTTCCAGCAGCGGCACCATTCTCAGGAACACCTCCGCCGTTGCCAGGGCATCCTCCAGGGCATTGTGACGGGCATCGATCTCGATGCCCAGACGATCCAGGATGTCGTCGAGCTTGTGCGACTCCTGGTTCGGGTGGACCACCGCCGACAGGAGCAGGGTATCGAGGACCGGCTGCGCGAAGCGGACGCCGGTCCGCGTCTCCTTCAACTGCAGGAAGCGCATGTCGAAAGCCGCGTTGTGGGCGATCAGCACGGTGTCCGCGCAGAATTCGTGGAACGCCGGCAAGACCAGGTCGATGTTCGGCTTGCCGCGCACCATGTCCTCGGTAATGCCGTGGATCGGGATCGATTCGGGCCTGAGGGGCCGCTCCGGATCGACCAGTTGATCGAAGACCTCCTGGCGCAGCAGGCGATTGTTGACGATGCGCGCCGCGCCGATCTGGATGATCTCGTCGCCGGCCGACGGCTGCAGCCCGGTCGTTTCCGTATCGAAGACGGTGTACGTCAGTTCGCTCAGCTTGCGGTCGAGATCGACGGAGTTGTCTTCGTAGTTGAAGAGGTCGAAATCGTAGTACTCCGGCCGCCCCGCTCCGCGCTTGTTGTCGTCCTGCTCCTCCTCGATCTCCGGAGTGGCCACCGGCAGCACGAAGCGAAAATAGGCACGGTGGGCGGCCTTTTCGCGCTGATACCAGATTTCGCCGCCATGCCGGTCGATGACGTCGCGCAAGGTGAGCGGTGACGTTTCGGCGCCGACATTCATCGACTCCATTTCCCACGTGTAGAAGGTTTCCGACGACATCGCCGGCCCGGCCCAAATCAGGTCGAGGTAGGCCAGCTTGCCCTGGGCCGACAAGCGAAAGCGCAGTTCCCGCGGCTCATAGTGATCCTGTAGTCGGGAAGAGAGGAAGAGCAGCGCAAAAACCAGCGAGAAGCTGTCCGCCTTGACCCACAGCGCATCGTCCAGCCCTTCGGTCTTGGTCGCCAGTTGCAGTTTCTCCTCGATGCGGCGCTGGGCGGCGGCGATGAGATCGATGCCGAGGATATCTTCCAGCGGCCAGCGCATCTTCATCGAGTCCGAAAACTCGACCATCGTCTGGTCGAGGCGCTGGCTCATGCCCGCGACCTCGTCGCCGACGACGCCGAGGAAGCGCTCGCGCATCTCCGGTTCCATGTCCGGGTAGTCGATCAGGTTCGTCACCGCCGCCCGGATGCTGCCGAGCGAGGCGCGGCTGCCTTCGGTCAAGGCATGCAGAACCTGGTCGCGGCGCGCCTCTTCCTCGACGTTCCGCGTGATGTTCTCGATTGTCAGCACGTAGCCGGACATCCTGTCGCCGCGTTCGCTGGCGCTGAGAACGGGAACCATCTGGACGCGCAGCAACTGGCCGCCGCGCAGGGTGGTGATGAAGTTCGACAGCGCGGTCTTGCCGGCCGCCAGCCGCTGGCGGACGACCTCCTCGGCATGCTGCACCTGGTTCTTTTCAAGAATGGAAAAGATCGAGCGCCCGAGACCGATCAGCGCCCCCCCGGACACCGACGTCGGCCCCTGCGCCAGCGCCTTGAACTGGAGACGCGCGCGGTTGTTGTAGAGCAGGATGCGGCCGTCGAGGTTGCAGACGACCACCGCCTGGGCCAGTTCCGACATCAGCGCGGCCAGCCGGTTCTTCTCTTCCTCGACCGAAGCCTTGGCCACGGCGATCTGCTCGCTGACGTCGTCGAGCAGGACGTCGCGCTGCTGCGCCAGATCATTGGCGGCGCGCGCCAGATGCTGCACTTCCGGCGGGCCTTCCGGCGTCACCCGGAAATTGCGGTTGGCCCCGAGCATCAGGCGCAGCTTTTCGGACATGCTCAGCAGTCCGTCGACATACTGCTTGAACAGCTTTCTCAGCACCACCACGCCGACCACGAAGCCGGTAACGGTCATCGCGATGCCGGTCGGCAGATGGGAAAGGAGCAAGTTGGCCATCTCGGCATGCTCATTCTCGCTCATGCTCAGCCAAACCAGGAGCAAGGTGACGGTGAACGGCCCGGTCATCAGCAGACCGAGCACGATCACTGCCACCAGGAATCGGTATTTTGCCTTCATGGCACCCATCCGGACGAAATTCAGGCCGTTGCGGCGGTCGACCGCAACAGATCAGACTGCGAGCATTTCCTTGACCTTGTCGACCAGTTCCTTGGTCGAGAACGGTTTGGTGACATAGGCGTCGGCGCCTATCGCCAGCCCTTTTGCCATTTCTGTATCGCGCCCCTTGGCGGTCAACATGACGATCTTCAGGCCCGCGCGCTGGGGATCGGCGCGCAGGGCTTCACAGACCTCGAAGCCGGACTTTTTCGGCATCATCACATCGAGCAACAGCAGATCCGGGTTGAAGCTGGCGACCATGGCCAGCGCCGTGTCGCCATCATTGGCGACAGCCACCGCGAAACCCTCCTTCTTCATCAGGAACTCGAGCGAAATGACGATATTGGGCTCGTCGTCGACAATGAGAATTTTCTTTGCCATGCCTTGCGTCTCCTTCTTATTCTTGTGGCACCGGCAACGGCACCGTGAAGATGAATTTTGCACCAGCGCCCGGCCGGCTTTCAACCCAGAGATTACCACCAAAGTATTCGATAATCTGCCGGCTGATCGGCAACCCGAGCCCGGTTCCCTGCGGCTTGTCGGTCATCGTGTTGCCGCCCTGGCGGAATCTCTCGAAAATGACCAGGGACTCTTCGGCGGTGAGTCCCGGCCCGTTGTCTTCAACCTCGACCCGCGCTTCGCGCCCATCGTCGCCTACCCGCACCATGACCAGACCGGTCTCGCCGGGGACGAACTTTACGGCATTGGACAACAGGTTGATCATGACCTGCGTCAACCGGTCGTGGTCAGCCAGCACCACCGGCCCCTGTGCCGGGACCTCACTCTCCAGCCTGACGCCCCGGTCGCGAAAGAGCTGCCCTATCGACTCCATCGTCTCGCGCGCCACTTCGCCGATGTCGACATCGCCAGTCGTCCATTCGGCCCGCCCCGATTCCAGCTTGGCCATGTCGAGAATCTGGTTGATCAGGCGCGTCAACCGCTCGGCTTCACTGACGATGATGCCGAGAAAGCGGGTGCGGTCGGCAAGGCCGATTTCCGGATCCTGGTGCAGCATTTCGGAAAAGGCGCGGATCGACGTCAGCGGCGTCCGCAATTCATGGGTGACTGTCGAAATGAAGTCATCCTTCATGCGATCGAGTTCGCGCAGGCTCGCGTTGGCCGCGCGCAATTCGGCGGTGGCCGCTTCGAGTTCGCGCGACTTGCGCTCCAGTTCCCGGCTGTAGGCGCGCACCTGGGTCGCTTCGTCGAGGATGTCGAGCACCTCTTCCAGTCCGAGCGCCTCTTCCCGAGCCACCGACGCCACCATCACCCGGGCGCTGGCCGAGCCGATGGCGCCCGATAGCTGGGCCTCGGCAAAGCGCACGAAATCAGCATTGGCGGGCAGCGTCTGCCAGTCCCTGACCCCCTGCGCCGCGGCAAAGGCGCTCAGGCGCTTGCGCGCCCGGCGCGGGCCGAGAAAGCGTTCGAGCAGACCGACCAGATCATCGACGGAAGCGCTGCCCCGCCACAGGCGCGCATCGCGGGTACGCGCACCATGCCGGAAGACATCGACAAAGCTCTCGGCCTGCCCTGCTTCGAGCGCATCCGGCCGCGAATGCAGCGAAACCAGGACGTAGAGGCCAATATTGGTCAGCAGGCTCCACCACAGGCAGTGCGAGATCTCATCGAGTCCCGAGAGGCCGAACAGCGCCTGCGCCTTGAGCGCTTCGACACCCCACAGGCCCCGGTCGACGAACCCGTTGTCGATCCAGCCCGACCGCGCGAAGGATGGCAGCAGCAATGTATAGAACCAGACGACGAAGCCGCCGAGCAGCCCGGCCACGGCGCCAGTGCGCCGGCCCTGCTTCCAGTACATCCCGCCGAACACCGCCGGGGCGAACTGCGCCACGGCGGCGAAGGAAATCAGGCCGATGCCGACCAGCGCGTAGGCTTCGCCGGCCGCACGGAAATAGACGTAGCCGAGCAGCAGGATCACCACGATGGCGGCGCGCCGGATGCCGATCAGTATCCCCGAGAGATCGCCGCGCTCGCCGACACCCAGCCGGCGCGCGCGCAGCAGCGCGGGCATGACGAGATCGTTGCAGACCATGGTCGACAGCGCGATGGTCTCGACGATCACCATGCTGGTCGCCGCCGACAGCCCGCCGATGAAGACGAGCAGCGCCAGCGCCTCGGCGCCGCGGGCCAGCGGCAGGGTCAGGACGAAGGTATCCGGATTCAGGCCCTGCCCCGGGAAGTGCAGCAGACCGCCAAGCGCCAGCGGCAGGACAAAGACGTTGATCAGCACCAGGTAGAGCGGAAACAACCAGACTGCCCGCCGCAGGTGCGATTCATCGACGTTTTCGACGACGATGATCTGGAACTGGCGCGGCAGGAAAACGATGGCGAGGCCGGAAACAAGGATCAGCGCGGTCCACGTCCCCGCCCGGCTCGAATCCAGTTGCAGGAGGCGCGCCAGTTCAGGTGCCGCCGCCGCCCGCTGAAACAGGTCGGAAAGCCCGCCGAACATGCCGTAGGTGACGAACACACCGACCGCCAGAAACGCCACCAGCTTGACCACCGACTCGAAGGCGATCGCCGCCACCATGCCTTCATGACGCTCCGTGGCGTCGAGATGGCGCGTGCCGAAGAGAATGGTGAACAGCGCCAGCAGCGCGGCAATCACGAGGGTCGAGTCGAGCATCGGCTCCGCCAGCAGGTCCTCTCCGGACGCCTGCAGGAGAACGTCGAGGCTGGCCGCCACCGCCTTCAACTGGAGGGCGATGTAGGGCACCACGCCGATCACCGCGATCACCGTCACCAGTCCGGCCAGCAACTGGCTCTTGCCGTAGCGCGAGGCGACGAAGTCGGCGATCGAGGTGATGCGCTGTGTCTTGCTGATGCGGATCATCTTGACGATGACCCCACCGAACAGCAGCATCAGTGTCGGCCCGATGTAGATGGTCAGGAACGACAGCCCCCCGGAGGTCGCGCGTCCGACGCTGCCGTAGAAGGTCCACGACGTGCAATAGACCGCCAGCGAGAGGGCATAGACATTGGCGGATATGATCGACCGGCCGGCGTCGGCCCGGGCATCGCCAAAGCGCGCGACGGCAAACAGCAGCCCCATGTAGGCAGCCGACAACAGAAGGATCAGCCCGCCGGAAAGCACCTACTCGCCTCGCCGCTCGGCAGCGCCGGCCGCCAGCACGACGATTCCCGCCCAGACTCCGAACAGATAGAGAAAGCTGGCGGGAATTCCGCTCCAGTCGCCTGTCGGCAACCCGATCACGGGAAAATTCAGCAGCGGGATGGCCAGGAGACCGAGCGCCGCCAGGCGCTGCCGTAATGGATTCAAACGCTTCATGCGCCGCCACTCCAAAAGAAAACGGCCGGCACGCCAAGCGCGCCGGCCGTTGATGGCATGCAATCCAGAACGACCACACGGGAGGTCACCTGACAGGCGACCATTGTCTCCTCCTTGCCATTGTTCGTTGGAGGCGGCCTGGCAAGCGCGCCGCCCCCATGTCGTGAACCGGAATCAGCCGCTGCGCCATTCCGGGATCGCCGGGGTCTGGCAGCGCCAAATCCCGGACAACCCTCAACCCTTCAACTGCTCCAGGATCGCCGGGTTTTCCAGCGTGGACGTGTCCTGCGCCGCCGTCTCGCCCCTCGCCAGGCCACGCAGCAGACGGCGCATGATCTTGCCCGAGCGGGTCTTCGGCAGGTTGTCGCCGAAGCGGATGTCCTTCGGCTTGGCGATCGGACCGATCTCCTTGCCCACCCAGTCCTGCAGCTCCTTGACGATCCGCTTCGCATCGTCGCCGGTCGGGCGCTGCCCCTTGAGAACGACGAAGGCGACAATGGCCTCACCGGTCAGGTCATCCGGACGGCCGACCACTGCCGCCTCGGCAACGATCGGATTGGCGACCAGCGCGGATTCGATTTCCATCGTGCCCATGCGGTGCCCGGAAACGTTGAGCACGTCGTCGATGCGGCCGGTGATGGTGAAGTAGCCGGTGTCCTTGTCACGGATCGCCCCGTCGCCAGCCAGGTAGTACTTGCCCTGGAAGTCGGCCGGGTAGTAGCTCTTCTGGAAGCGCTCGGGATCGCCCCAGATAGTGCGGATCATTGCCGGCCACGGCCTCTTGACGACGAGGATGCCGCCCTGACCCCACGGCACTTCGGCCCCGGTCTCATCGACGACCGCCGCCATGATGCCCGGGAAGGGCAGCGTGCACGAACCCGGCACCAGCGGGGTGGCGCCCGGCAGCGGGGTGATCATGTGACCGCCGGTCTCGGTCTGCCAGAAGGTATCGACGATCGGGCAGCGGCCGCCGCCGACATTGTCGTAATACCACTGCCAGGCAGCCGGGTTGATCGGCTCGCCGACCGTGCCGAGGATGCGTAGCGATGACAGGTCGTAGCTCTTCGGGTGCACGGCGGCATTGGCGTCGCAGGCCTTGATCAGCGAGCGGATCGCCGTCGGCGCGGTGTAGAAGATGTTGACCTTGTGCGTCTGGATGACCTTCCAGAAGCGGCCGGCATCCGGGTAGGTCGGCACGCCTTCGAAGACGACCTCGGTGGCGCCACAGGCGAGCGGGCCATAAGTGATATAGGTATGCCCCGTCACCCAGCCGATGTCGGCGGTACACCAGAAAATATCCTGCGGCTTGATGTCGAAGGTCCACTTCATGGTCATGATGGCATGCAGCAGGTAGCCGCCGGTCGAGTGCTGGACGCCCTTGGGCTTGCCGGTGGAGCCGGAGGTGTAGAGCAGGAACAGCGGGTGCTCGGCCTCGACCCATTCCGGTTCGCAGGTTTCCGCCTGACCGGGCAGCAGGTCGTGCAGCCACTCGTCGCGACCGGCAACCATATTGCACTCGCCGCCGGTGCGCTTGAAGACGATGACGTTCTTGACGCATTCGCAGCCGCCGAGAGCGAAGGCTTCGTCGGCGATCGTCTTTAGGGGAATCGACTTGCCGCCGCGGAACTGGCCGTCGGAGGTGATGAGCATGACGGCTCCGGCATCGTTCATGCGATCGCGCAGCGACTGGGCCGAGAAGCCGCCGAAAACGACGGAGTGGATGGCGCCGATGCGGGCGCAAGCCTGCATCGCGACGACACCCTCGATCGTCATCGGCAGGTAGATGACGACGCGGTCACCCTTCTTGACACCCTTGGAGCGGAGCAGGTTGGCCATCTTGCAGACCTTGGCCAGCAGATCCTTGTAGGTGATCTTCGTGGCGTCGCCGTTATCGGCTTCGAAAATGATGGCGACCTTGTCGCCCAGCCCGCCCTCGACGTTGCGGTCGAGGCAGTTGTACGACACATTGAGCTTGCCATCGGGAAACCATTTGAAGAACGGGGCGTCGGACTCGTCGAGAACCTTGGTAAATGGCTCCTTCCAGCTGACCATTTCCCGTGCGCGCTTGGCCCAGAAGCCTTCATAGTCGGCCTCGGCTTCGGCGCACAGTGCCTTGTAGGCATCCATCCCGGAAATCGTCGCGTTCCTGACGGCTTCGTCAGACGGATAAATCAGTTGCACGGATTCACTAGACATATTCTTCTCCTCTGAGGTACTTCGCATCCATGTTGGAACAACCGAACGGGAACGGGCCTCTGGCTGTTACCCGGGACAACTAAAGCCAAGCAAACTGGAAAACCACCCACTCCTCCCGCCAGCGCTGCGCAGAATTAGACGCAGATAATCTTACAAAGCCCTTACGAAATCACGCTGCGCCGCAGCATATCACCGGCTCCCGAAGCGGGCGCCGCGCCATGCCAGCGTGCCATGGTAAGATCCGACTTTTCCAAACCGCCGCCCAAACCATGAGTTCGCTCGTCAAAGCCCTCGAAACGCTCATCTTCGCCAGCCGCTGGATCCAGGCGCCGCTCTACCTTGGACTGATCCTTGCCCAGGTCGTCTATTGCTGGTTGTTCATGGTCGAGCTCTCCCACCTGGCCCACAACGCGCTCAGCACGTCGAAGATCAGCGAGACCGAGATCATGCTCGCAGTCCTCGGCCTGATCGACGTCGTGATGATCGCCAACCTGCTGATCATGGTCATCGTCGGCGGCTACGAAACCTTCGTTTCACGCCTTGATCTCGAGGGTCACCCCGATCAGCCCGAGTGGCTGTCGCACGTCAACGCCGGCGTCCTGAAGATCAAGCTGTCGACCGCCATCATCGGCATCTCGTCGATCCACCTGCTGAAAACCTTCATCAATGCCGAGAACCTGTCGGAGCACACGATCAAGTGGCAGGTCATCATCCATGTCGTATTCCTGATTTCCGCCCTGGCCATGGCATTTGTCGACAGAATCATGACCCAGACCCTCGCCCTGCAACACAAGAAACATTGACCCGGAGCCGCCCATGACCGCCATCAAGCAGGAAGACCTGATCCAGTCCGTCGCCGATGCCTTCCAGTACATCAGCTACTACCACCCGCTGGATTACATCACGGCGCTGGGAGAAGCCTACGAGCGCGAGGAAAGCCCCGCCGCCAAGGATGCCATCGCCCAGATCCTCACCAACTCGCGCATGGCCGCCGAAGGCCACCGTCCGATCTGCCAGGACACCGGCATCGGCATGGTCTTCATCAAAGTCGGCATGCAGGTCACCTGGCCGGACGCCACCATGAGCATCCAGCAGATGATCGACGAAGGCGTCCGCCGCGCCTACGCCAACCCGGACAACCCGCTGCGCGCCTCGGTGCTGGCCGACCCGGCCGGCGCCCGCAAGAACACCAAGGACAACACCCCGGCGGTCGTCCATTTCGAACTCGTTCCCGGCCACCACGTCGAAGTCATCTGCGCGGCCAAGGGCGGCGGCTCGGAGGCCAAGTCCAAGTTCGCCATGCTCAACCCGTCCGACGACCTGGTCGACTGGGTGCTGCACAAGATCCCGGAAATGGGCGCCGGCTGGTGCCCGCCCGGCATCATCGGTATCGGCATCGGCGGCACGCCGGAAAAGGCCATGCTGCTGGCCAAGGAATCGATCATGGCGCCGGTGGACATCCATGAGCTGAAGGCGCGCGGCGCCCGGGGTGACAAACTCACCCGCGCCGAGGAACTGCGTCTCGAACTGCACGAGAAGATCAACGCGCTGGGCGTCGGCGCCCAGGGCCTCGGCGGCCTGACCACCGTGCTCGACGTCAAGGTGCTCGACTATCCCTGCCACGCCGCCAACCTGCCGGTCGCGCTGGTCCCAAACTGCGCCGCCACCCGCCACTGCCATTTCCATCTGGATGGCTCCGGCCCGGCCAGGCTCGAACCGCCGAAGCTGGCAGACTGGCCGGCCGTGACCTGGACGCCCGATCTCAAGGCCGCCACCCAGGTCAACCTGAATACCCTGACCAAGGAAGAAGTCGCCTCCTGGAAACCGGGCCAGAAGTTGCTGCTCAACGGCAAGATGCTGACCGGCCGCGATGCCGCGCACAAGCGCATCGCCGACATGCTGGCCAAGGGCGAAAAGCTGCCGGTGGACTTCACCAACCGCGTCATCTACTACGTCGGTCCGGTCGATCCGGTGCGCGACGAAGTCGTCGGCCCGGCCGGCCCGACCACCGCCACCCGCATGGACAAGTTCACCCGCATGATGCTGGAGAAGACCGGCCTGATCTCGATGATCGGCAAGTCCGAGCGCGGCCCGGTCGCCATCGCGGCGATCAAGGACAACAAGTCGGCCTACCTGATGGCCGTCGGCGGCGCCGCCTATCTGGTGGCGAAGGCGATCAAGTCGGCCAAGGTCGTCGGCTTCGCCGATCTCGGCATGGAAGCGATCTACGAGTTCGACGTCGAGAACATGCCGGTGACGGTTGCGGTCGACTCGTCAGGAACCTCGGTTCACGACACCGGCCCCAAGGAATGGCAGGTCAGGATCGGCAAGATTCCCGTCGCCGCCTGACCTGACCGCAGCAACGGCGAACCCGGCCGCGGCCGGGTCCTTGCTTCTGCGGACGGGACACTTCCGAGCCGTCAGCCGCCGACGTTGACGACCACCCGTCCGCGCACTTTGCCCTCCACCAGTTTGCCGGCGACGCTGATCGCGTCTGCAAGGCCAATTTCGCTCGTCAGGGCGTCGAGCTTCGCGATGTCGAGATCGCGGGCGAGGCGCGCCCAGGCCTCCTGACGCACCGCCAGCGGCGCCATGACGCTGTCGATGCCGTACAGCGTCACGCCACGCAGGATGAACGGCGCCACCGTCGCCGGGAAATCCATGCCGCCGGCCAGGCCGCAGGCCGCCACGGCGCCGCGATACTTCGTCGTCGCGCAGTCATTGGCCAGCGTCTGGCTGCCCACCGTATCGACGACGCCGGCCCAGCGCTCCCTGCCGAGCGGCTTGCCCGGCGCGGAAAGTTCGCCGCGCTCGATGACAGCGGTCGCCCCCAGTGCCTTCAGATGTTCGGCTTCGGCGGGACGGCCGGTCGACGCCACCACCGTGTAGCCGAGTTTCGACAGCAGCGCGATGGCCACGCCGCCGACACCGCCATTGGCCCCGGTGACCAGAATCTCGCCGTCGGCCGGCTTGATGCCGTGCCGTTCCAGCGCCAGCACGCAGAGCATGGCGGTGTAGCCGGCGGTGCCGATCGCCATCGCCTGACGCGCCGTGAACGCGGCCGGCAGCGGCACCAGCCATTCGCCCCTGACCCGCGCCACCTCGGCGAGACCGCCGCAGTGGGTTTCGCCGACACCCCAACCGTTGAGCACCACGCGATCGCCCGCCTTCCAGGCAGGGTGCGAACTCTCGCTGACGGTGCCGGAAAAATCGATGCCCGGCACCATGGGAAAGCGGCGCACGACCGGCGACTTGCCGGTCAGCGCCAGTCCGTCCTTGTAGTTGAGCGTGCTCCACTCGACCCGCACCGTGACGTCGCCTTCGGGCAACACGGCATCGTCGATCTGCTGAACGGCGGCCTTGTAGCCGGATTCTTCCTTGGTGATCAGTATTCCCTTGAACATGGTGGCTCTCCTTTGCTGGGCAGTTGTGTCAAATGACCATAACTTAGCCAAAATACGTCCAATGTGGCGGAGCTGCAAAGAAATTTCGGGAAAATCCGCATTCGTCAGCCAGAAATCCCTTCCTCCCCTTGACTTCCCTGCACCGGTCAAAAACGCTTCGCATCAACCCGGGCAGCGCCTTGTCGGTTCTCGCTGTCTTTGCGTTTCCTGCTCAGCCGCAGCGATGAACCGCCAACTGGAAACCTGATCATGGAGGCTGACACCGCCTGCGACTTCCGCCACCGGCCGCGGGACCGGTAGGCCGGTTGCAACTGTCAGAACAGGCAGAACCATGGACTGTCGCGGTCGACCGGGAAAACAGGGCGATTTCCATGGCGAGGTGCCGGGTCGAGGGTTTGCCATTGACGCCCGCGTCGATTTCCTTAAAGTTGGGGCTTGCCGTGAACCTGCAGGAAGCCGATGCTTGACGTTTCCATTGCCCTCCTCCCCGCCTGGCCGCTGCTTTCAGCGTTCTTGCTGGCAAGCTTGGTGCTTGCCGTAACGCCGGGGCCGGTGGTGATCTATATCGTCACCCGCAGCCTGGCGCAGGGAAGGCGTTCGGGTCTGGTTTCGGTGACCGGGGTGGCGTTGGGGAATCTCGGGAATGCGGGTGCCGCTTCGCTGGGGCTGGCGGCCCTGTTCGCCGTTTCGGCAGCGGCATTTGCGCTGGTCAAGTATGCCGGGGCGGTGTACCTGGTCTATCTCGGCGTGCAGACGCTGCGCGATGCACGGCGGGAAATCGCCCACCGCACCCCCGAGGCCATGCCGCTGCGCCGCATCTTTCGCGACAGCTTCGTCGTGGCCCTGCTTAACCCGAAAACGACGCTGTTCTTCGCGGCATTTCTGCCGCAGTTCCTGGATCGCGGACAGGCGACGATGCTCCCGAGCCTGGCGCTGGGCGGACTCTTTGTCGGCATCGCGGCGCTGACGGACGGCGCCTATGCGCTGGCGGCCGGCACCGTGGCCGGCGCGCTGCGCGAGCGACGCGGCTTGCAGCGGGGCGGGCGCTATCTCGGCGGCCTGAGCTATATCGGTCTGGGCGTCTTCGCCGCGGCATCGGGAAACGACGGCGCGGAATGAAACGGGCGACCGAGCAGGCATGAATCCAGGCGCCACGCCCCATTGCCGACGATCCACTTCGCCCACCGCCGGCAAGCTGTTCGCCGGGTTCCCTGTGCTTCATGCCAGGGTGGCGCTCATCGTCATGGCCACCCTGCTGTTCACGCCGGCTCCGCGTCGCGCGATTCATCGTTTTCACTGGGACAGGAAAGTCTGAGCCAATCCGGGGAGGTTCCGCATGTATTCGAAGACGCTGTACGCCGGCTGGGGCGACATGGATTTCAACAGGCACATGAAAAACACGGCCTTCCTCGACAAGGCTGCCGACATCCGCATGCTGTTCTTCGCCGAGAACGGCTTTCCGATGGCCGAGTTTGCGCGGCTCAGGATCGGTCCGGTGATCATGAAGGATGAAATCGAATACCGGAAGGAAGTCGGGCTGCTGCAGGAGATCGTCGTCACGCTGGCAACCGCCGGCGGGTCGCCCGATGGCAGCCGCTTCCTGTTGCGCAACGAGATTTGCCGCGCCGACGGGACGCTTTGCGCACGAATCACCAGTAGCGGCGGCTGGCTCGATCACACGACGCGGAAACTGGCGGTGCCGCCGCCGGCGTTGTTCGCCGCCGTCGAATCGCTGCCGCACACCAGCGATTTCGTAGTGCTTCCGTCAAGTGTGAATAAGGGATAAGAAGAAGTTCCCGGCCGCGCTGGCGTCATTCGCCAACCACGTCGACGCCGGCCGGCGGCGTGAAGCGGAAGGTCGCAGGCGGCAGCGCGATATTGCGCTCCAGCCCGGAAAAGCGGATGAGGGTGCGCTGGCCGAAGCTGTCGTGAAGCTCCATGGCCTTGAGGTCCTTGCCGGAAAAACCGAGGCGAACCTTCTCGAAACCGCTGTCGCCGGCCCTGGGCGTCGCCTCGACCCAGTTCATCCCCTCGGCCTCGCCGGCTTCTTCGAGCACGAAGTCTTTTTCGAGCTCGTTGCTGCCGGCAAGCAACGCCGCCGGTGAACTGCTGATCGCCTGCCCGGCCTTGCGCACCGTCACCTGCTTGAGTTCCGGGTCGTAGATCCAGATCTTTTCCCCGTCGCCGACGACCAGTTGCGGGTAAGGCTTCTGGATGTCCCAGCGCAGCTTGCCGGGCCGCGCGATGGCGACGCTACCCGAAGACTGCTGCGGCTTGCGTCCGCTCTTGTTGATGACGATCTGCGAGAATTCCGCTTTCAGCGTCCGCGTCCCGTTCAGGAACTGGTGCAATTGGTCGATCGCCCCGGCCTCGGCCAGCGCGGGAAACACCGCGATAGCCGCGGTCAACAGCACTTTTCGGGCGAATTTCATTCGGCTTCGCGGCGCGCCAGCACTTCGCGACCGCCGCGTGCGTCCATCGTCGACACCAGCCCGGCCTTCTCCATCGCTTCGATCAGGCGCGCCGAGCGGTTGTAACCGATGCGCAAGTGGCGCTGCACAAGCGAGATCGAGGCGCGCCGGTTCTTGAGGACGATATCGACCGCCTGATCGTAAAGCGGATCATTCTCGGCGTCGCCGCTGTCGCCGCCGCCATTCTCGCCGCCCTCGTCATCGTCGCCGGCGGCACCGCTGAGGATGTCCTCGACGTATTCCGGCGAGCCGGTAGCCTTCAAGTGCTCGACGACGCGGTGTACCTCGTCGTCGGAAACGAAGGCGCCGTGAACGCGGGTCGGGTAGCCGGTGCCGGGGGCGAGATAGAGCATGTCGCCCTGACCGAGCAGCGCTTCCGCACCCATCTGGTCGAGGATGGTGCGCGAGTCGATCTTGCTGGAAACCTGGAAGGACAGACGCGTTGGAATGTTGGCCTTGATCAGGCCGGTGATGACATCGACGCTCGGGCGCTGTGTCGCCAGCACGAGGTGGATGCCGGATGCCCGCGCCTTCTGGGCGAGGCGGGCAATCTGTTCCTCGACCTTCTTGCCGACGACCATCATCAGGTCGGCCAGTTCGTCGATGACGACGACGATATAGGGCATCGACTTCAGCGGCTCGGGGGTTTCCGGCGTCAGCGTCAGCGGGTTGGGAATGTGCTGCCCGTGCCTTTCGGCTTCCTTGATCTTGTGGTTGAGGCCGGCGATGTTGCGCACACCCATCGCCGACATCAGCTTGTAGCGCTTCTCCATCTCGGTCACGCACCAGTGCAGCGCATTGGCGGCCTGCTTCATGTCGGTGACGACGGGCGCCAGCAGGTGCGGGATGCCCTCGTAGATCGACAGCTCGAGCATCTTCGGGTCGACCATGATCAGGCGCACATGCTCCGGCTCGGACTTGTAGAGCATCGACAGGATCATCGCATTGACGCCGACCGACTTGCCCGATCCGGTGGTGCCGGCGACCAGCAGGTGCGGCGTCTTGGCCAGGTCGGCAACCACCGGCTGACCGCCGATATCCTTGCCGAGGCAGACGGTCAGCGGGCTGGTCATGTCGTTGTAGGAGGCGCTGGAAATGATTTCGGACAACTTGACCACCTGCCGCCGAGGATTGGGCAACTCGAGCGCCATGCATGACTTGCCGGGCACCGTCTCGACGACGCGGATGGAAACCATGGCCAGCGCCCGCGCCAGGTCGCGCGCCAGGTTCACGATCTGGGCGCCCTTGACGCCGACCGCCGGCTCGATCTCATAGCGGGTGATCACCGGACCGGGCATGGCGGCGAGCACCCTGACCTGGACGCCGAAGTCGGCAAGCTTGCGTTCGATCAGCCGGGAGGTATATTCCAGCGTCTCGGGGCTGACCGTCTCGGTTGCCGGCGGCGCCGGGTCGAGCAGATGCAGCGGCGGCAGATGTCCGCCGACAAACGCCTCGGGGAAGAGCGCCACCTGTTTCTCACGCCCGATGCGCTTCTCGGCCTTCTTCGAAACCGGCACCTCCGGTGGCGCCGTCTCGATGATGATCGGATCATGCAACTCGACGCGGCGCTTCTCGACCTCGACCTCTTCCTCGCGCTGGTGCGCGACCTCGCGGCCAATGCGGCGGTCGCGCCAGGAATCCAGCAGGCCATAAAGGGAGCCGGCGATGACCTCGAGCACCACGCCCAGCCGCTCGAATGCCCACAACCAGGACATTCCGGAAAAGATGCTCCAGCCGGCCGCCATCGCCGCCAGCAGCAGCAGCGTCGAGCCGGTGTGTCCGAGGAGGTGCGCCAGCAGGCGGCTCGCCTCGATCCCCAGCAGACCGCCCGGCGCCAGCGGCAACTCGACCTTGAGCGTATGGAAACGCAGCGCCTCGAGTGCCGAACTGGCGGCCAACAGCAGCAGGAAGCCGGCCAGGGCGATGTACAGGGGCCGCCGGTCAGCCTTGCCAAGCGGAGAATGCAGGCGCCGGAATCCCCACCAGATCACCATCGCCAGGAGCACGATCCACCACCAGGCGGAAAAGCCGAACAGGTAGAGCATCAGATCGGCGATCCACGCGCCGAAATGGCCGGTCGGGTTGATCAGGGTTCCCGAAACGACCGCATGCGACCAGCCCGGGTCGGCCTTGTGATAACCCCAAAGGGCCATTGACAGGAAGATGGCGATGGCGCCCAGTCCCAGCCAGCGCGACTCGTGCAGCAGGTTGCCGATCTTCTCCGGCAACTGGCTCGAAGTTGCGCGGTCGGCGGTCCGGACACCCACGTTCAGGTTCCGGTAATCGTAATGTGATCGCCTTCGCTGATGATATAGCCGCCAACCTCGAGGTCGCGCATCACCTTGCTGACCATTTCGCGCGAGGCGCCGATCATGCGGGCCATATCCTGCTTGGAGATCTTCTGCCTGACCACCCGTTTGCCGCTGTCGTCCTCTGACATGTCAAGCAGCAGGCGGGCGACCCGGCCATAGACGTCGAGCAGCGCCAGGCTCTCGATATTGCGGTCGGCTTCGCGCAGGCGGCGCACCAGAATCTGCATCAGCTTCTGCACGACCTGGAAATTGTCCTGCATGCAGCGCTGGAATTCGTGCTTGCCGAGGGTCAGCAGTTCGCAGGGTTCGACGGCGACGACATTGGCCGACCGCGGGCTACCGTCGATCAGGCCCATTTCTCCGAAAAACTCACCCGGGCTCAGCCAGGCGAGAATGATCTCGCGCCCCTCCTCGTCGAAATTGGTCACCTTGGCACGACCGGTGAGCATGACGATCAAGGTCTCGGCGTCTTCTCCCGCACGCACGACCTGTTCGCCGCGCGCGGCACGCCGCCGCATCGCCACTTTCGACAAGCGCTCGAGTTCGCTCTCGTCGAGACCCGAGAAGAGCGGTATGTTGCGCAGGACCACCAGACTCAGACCGACATTTGTGGAAGACATAAAGCATTTCCCTTCATGGAGTTACGGGAAGATTATAAACTCAATTCGAAAAGTGCAAGAGAAAGGGCGAAAAATCGGCCCGTGGTTGGAGGATATAATTTTGCCACTTGCCACTACCGAGAATCACCATGTCCCAAGGACCCAGTCATAGTCGTCTCATCATCCTCGGCTCCGGCCCCGCCGGTTATACCGCCGCGGTCTATGCCGCCCGCGCCAACCTGAAGCCGGTGCTGATCACCGGCCTGGCCCAAGGCGGCCAGTTGATGACGACGACCGAGGTCGACAACTGGCCAGCCGACGCCGACGGCGTCCAGGGACCCGACCTGATGACACGTTTCGAGGCCCATGCCCGCCGTTTCGATACCGAGATCATTTTCGACCATATCCATACGGCACAACTGACGCAGAAGCCGTTTACCCTGGTCGGCGATGCCGGCATCTATACCTGTGACGCACTGATCATCGCCACCGGCGCCTCGGCCCAGTACCTCGGCCTGCCCTCCGAGGAAGCCTTCATGGGCAAGGGTGTTTCCGCCTGCGCCACCTGCGATGGCTTCTTCTATCGCAACAAGGCGGTAGCCGTCGTCGGTGGCGGCAACACGGCGGTCGAGGAAGCGCTTTACCTGGCCAACATCGCCAGCCATGTCACGCTGGTCCATCGCCGCGAAACCTTCAGGGCCGAAAAGGTCTTGCAGGACAAACTGTTCGCGAAGGAAAAGGCCGGCCAGATCACCATCCTGAGAAATCACACGCTCGGCGAAGTGCTCGGCGATGACTCGGGTGTCACCGGCGTGCGGGTAAGGAACGTCCACAGCGGGACGACCCGGAATGTCGATGTCTTCGGCGTCTTCATCGCCATTGGCCACAGGCCGAACACCGACATCTTCGCCGGCCAGCTCACAATGGAAGACGGCTATCTCGTCACCGAGGCCGGACGCCACGGTAACGCAACGCAGACCAGCATTCCCGGCGTCTTTGCCGCCGGCGACGTGCAGGACCACATCTATCGCCAGGCCTGCACCTCGGCCGGCAGCGGCTGCATGGCCGCGCTCGATGCCGAACGCTATCTCGACCACCTTGCCTAGACCGTGAGGGTCAGGATTGCTCGACCCCGACGATCTCGCGGCGTTTCAGGCGGCAGTTGCGGATGCGAAGCCGCTGCCGGCGTCGGATCGCGTTCATCTCGGCGGCCCAATGCCGCCGCCGCGTCCGCTGCAGCGCCTGGCCGACGAGCAGGCAGCGCTGCGCGAGAGCCTGCACGGACCGATCACCCTGCAGGACCGGCTCGAAGGCGGCGACGAACCCAGCCATCTGCGCAGCGGCGTCGCCAACAGCGTGCTGCGCGACCTGCGGCGCGGACGCTGGGCCATCCAGGACGAGATCGACCTGCATGGCCTGAACCGTGAGGAAGCGCGCGACCAGTTGGCAGCCTTTCTCGGACAATCGTTGAAATACGGCAGGCGCTGCGTCCGCATCGTCCATGGCAAGGGACACGGATCGCCTGGCAGGGAAGCCGTGCTCAGGCGCCTGGTACGCGGCTGGCTGGTGCAGAAGAATGAAATCCTGGCCTACTGCCAGGCAAAGCCGCAGGACGGTGGTGAGGGCGCCGTGATCGTGCTGCTGCGCACGCAAAGGAAAATCGCCTCGCGACCTTGATCGACGATTTCGCGGCAATTTTGGTTCTTCACAAATCACGCTTGAAGAGTTCGGGGTCGTCGATCCAGTCCCACGCCGTTCCCGGCGAGTTCTTCGGCGTCAGCCCCAGGGCGCTGTGCACCGTAGCCAGACGAAAGACCTCCAGCAACACATCGTGCGGAAAACCTTGGCGTCCATGGCGATCGGTGACCATCAGATCCACCAGATAGGCATCCAGCCCGGCCCGGCCCCACAACTCGACGATCCGTGCGAGGATGCGCGGAAACTGCTGCTCGATGAGCATCGGGTAAACCCCGGATTCCGGCCCGAGCGACTCCAGCAATTTCGCCTTGAGTGCGGGGATATCGAAATCTTCCTGTCCATCGTCCATGGCAATTCCCTCCGAATCAGACTGCCGCTTCGTCGGTCTCGCCGGTCCGGATGCGCACGATCTGCTCGACCGGCATGACGAAAATCTTGCCATCGCCGATCTTGCCGGTACGCGCCGCCTTGATGATGGCCTCGATGGCGGCATCGGTATGCTCGGTCTTGACGACGATCTCGATCTTGATCTTGGGCAGGAAATCGACGACATATTCGGCGCCCCGATAAAGCTCGGTGTGACCCTTCTGGCGGCCGAAGCCCTTGACTTCAGTGACCGTCAGGCCGGTTATCCCCACTTCCGACAGCGCTTCGCGCACTTCGTCGAGCTTGAACGGCTTGATGATGGCTTCGATTTTTTTCATGCTTCTTTCCTCTTGCTCCGGTTTCTCAGAATTCGTCTTGATAACGGTTGGTAATAGGATACCGCCAATCCTTGCCAAAGCCACGCGGCGTGATGCGGATGCCGACCGGCGCCTGGCGGCGCTTGTATTCGGCGATGCGCAGCAAGCGCACGACGCGGCGCACCGCCTCTTCCGGCAGGCCGGCGGCGACGATCTCGCGCGGGCTGCGGTCTTCTTCCATGTAGGCGCGAACGATGGCGTCGAGGATTTCGTAGGGCGGCAGCGAATCCTGGTCGGTCTGATCCGGCTTCAATTCGGCCGAAGGCGGCCGGACGATGATGTTTTCCGGGATCACCGGCGCGCCGTTGCCGCACAAGGTGTTGCGGTAGCGCGACAGGCGATAGACCAGCGTTTTGTAGACGTCCTTGATCACCGCGAAGCCGCCCGCCATGTCGCCGTACAGTGTGCAGTAGCCGACGGCCATTTCCGATTTGTTGCCGGTGGTCAGCACCAGCGCGCCGGTCTTGTTGGAAAGCGCCATCAGGATGTTGCCGCGGATGCGCGCCTGGATGTTCTCTTCGGTAGTATCGGCCGGCAGGCCGGCGAACAGCGGATCGAGCATCGCCGCGTAGGTCTGCATTGCCGGCGCGATAGGGATCTCGTCGTAGCGAACGCCAAGCGTCGCGATCATGGCGCGCGAATCGTCCAGGCTCATCTGCGCCGTGTAAGGCGACGGCATCATCACCGCCCGCACTTTTGCCGCGCCCAGCGCGTCCACCGCAACACACAGGGTCAGCGCCGAGTCGATGCCACCCGAGAGGCCGATGATCGCACCCTTGAACCCGCTCTTGCCGATGTAGTCGCGGACACCGAGGACCAGCGCCTGGTAGGCCTCGGCTTCGAGCGCAAGCTCCTCGGCCAGGTCGTCCGAATGCAGCCGGCCGTGATCGTAATCGACGATCCCCAGCGCCTCCGTAAATTGCGGCAGGCGCATGCGGCAAGTGCCTTGCGCATCGAGCGCAAAGGAAGCGCCGTCGAAAACCAGTTCATCCTGGCCGCCGACCAGGTTGGCGTAGATGGCGGGAATGCCGGTCGCGGCAATCCGCTCGCCAAGCGCCTGCGCGCGCTGCTGATGCTTTTCTAGATGGCAGGGCGAGGCGTTGAGGACCAGCAGCAATTCGGCACCGGCGTCATGCGCCAGTTCGGCGGCGCCTGTTTCCCAGATATCGGCGCAGATATTGATGCCGCAGCGTACGCCACCGAGCGTCACGACACAGGCGTCGCTGCCGGCGTCGAAATAACGCTTCTCGTCGAAAACCTCGTAGTTGGGCAGGCGAATCTTGCGGTAGACCGCCTTTTTCCGGCCATTTTCAATGACCGTGGCCGCGTTGTAGCGGCGACCCTCGCATTCTTCCGGATGGCCGACGACGAGGGCGATGCCTTGGACCCGGCCGGCCAGATCGTCGAGCGCCCGGCCGCAGGCCCGGTAGAAATCCGGGCGCAGCAACAGGTCTTCCGGCGGGTAGCCGCACAATGCCAGTTCCGGCGTCAGCAGCACCTGCGCGCCGCGCGCCCTGGCTTGCACGGCGCATTCGACGATACGTTCGACGTTGCCCGTCAGGTCACCGACGGTGGCATTGAACTGGGCAACGGCGAGTCGCAACATGACGGCTTAGTAGTTCGGCTTGTCTTTCGCGTCGTTGTAGGTCTTGACCCCGGTTTCGATTTCTTGCTTGGCCTCTTCGGGACCGCGCCAGCCGATGATCTTGACGAACTTGCCCGGTTCGAGATCCTTGTAGTGCGCGAAGAAGTGGGCGATCTGGTCGAGCAGCAGGTTGGGCATGTCGGCGTGGCTCATGACATTGCGGTACATCGGCGTCAGCTTGTCGACCGGCACCGCCAGCAGTTTCGCGTCGTCGCCGGCCTCGTCGGTCATCGCCAGCACGCCGATCGGGCGGCAGCGGACGACAACCCCCGGAGGCAGCGGGAACGGGCTGACAACCAGCACGTCAACCGGATCGCCGTCGCCGGCGATGGTGTGCGGAATGTAGCCGTAGTTGCAGGGGTAGTGCATCGAGGTGGACATGAAGCGATCGACGAAGATTGCGCCGCTCTCCTTGTCGACCTCGTACTTGACCGGCTCCGAATGCGCCGTGATCTCGATGATGACATTGACGTCGTTGGGAAGGGACTTGCCGGAAGGAACGTTGTTGAGGGCCATTCTTGTCTCTCTGCAGTCGGGTTTCAAAATACGCCATTATAACGCCGTGCCGCAGGCAGTCAGTGCCACGCGCCGAGAAACTCCTGCCAGTGCGGCGCGCCGATCCGCGCGAGTTGCGCCTTGACGAATTCGGCCTCGGCGGTCTCTTCTTCCGCCGTCAGTTCGCCACGCATGCGGCGGAAGCGGTTGTAGACCAAATAGGTATTGATCACGTCGGTTTCGCAGTAGTCGCGAATCTCGGCGGCCCTGCCTGCCTGCCAGGCTTCCCAGACCTTGCCGCCGTCCATGCCGAGCTTGCCGGGAAAGCCGAAGAGCTTGGCGAGGTCGTCGAGCGGCACGTTGGCGCGGGGATTGTAGAGCGCCAGCAGGTCCATCAGGTCGAGATGACGGGTGTGGTAGCGGCTGATGTAGTTGTTCCACTTGAAGTCGCGGGAATCGGCGTAGTCGCCGTCGCCCATGTCCCAGTAGCGCGGCGCCGCCACGCCGTGCAGCATGCCGCGATAGTGCAGCACCGGCAGGTCGAAGCCGCCGCCGTTCCACGAGACGATCTGCGGCGTGAATTTCTCGATGCCGTCGAAAAAGCGCTGGATGATCTCGCCCTCGCCCTGCTCCGGTTCTGCCAGCGACCAGACCTTCAGGCCATCGCCGGTGCGCAGCACGCAGGAAATGGTGACGACCCGCTGCACGTGCAACTGCAGGAAATCACTGCCGGTCCTGGCACGGCGTTGCTGGAAAGCGAGCTCGGCAACCTCGTTGTCGGAAAGCCCGGCCGGCAGGGCATTGAGCTTGCGCAGGCCGGCGACATCGGGAATGGTTTCGATGTCGAAGACGAGAACGGGTTTCATGCCGGGAAGACGCCCGTGGACAGGTAGCGGTCGCCGCGGTCGCAGATTATGCTGACGATGACGGCATTCTCGAGTTGCCGCGAAAGCCGGAGGGCGACGGCGACGCCGCCGCCGGAGGAGATGCCGGCGAAGATGCCCTCCTCCATGGCCAGCCGGCGCGTCATCGCCTCGGCATCGGCCTGGCTGACGTTCTCGACACGGTCGACACGGGTTTTGTCGTAGATTTTCGGCAGGTAGGCTTCCGGCCATTTGCGGATGCCGGGAATCTGGCTGCCGTCTTCCGGCTGGCAGCCGATGATCTGCACCGCCGGGTTCTTCTCCTTCAGGAAGCGGGAAGTGCCCATGATGGTGCCCGTCGTTCCCATGCTGGAAACGAAATGGGTGATCCGGCCGTCGGTGTCGCGCCAGATTTCCGGGCCGGTCCCTTCAAAATGGGCAAGCGGGTTGTCCGGGTTGGCGAACTGGTCGAGGATGATGCCCTGGCCTTCGTCGCGCATGCGGTCGGCAACGTCGCGCGCCAGTTCCATGCCGCCATCCTTCGGGGTCAGCACCAGCTCGGCGCCGAAGGCGCGCATCGTCTGCCGGCGCTCGACGCTCTGGTTTTCCGGCATGACGAGGATCATCCGGTAGCCCTTCATCGCCGCCGCGATCGCCAGCGCGATGCCTGTATTGCCGGAAGTCGCCTCAATCAGCGTATCGCCGGGACGGATGTCGCCGCGCGCCTCGGCGTGGACGATCATCGACAGCGCCGGCCGGTCCTTCACCGAACCGGCCGGGTTGTTGCCCTCCAGCTTGGCGAGGATGACGTTGCCGCGCTTGTCGTTGTCGGCACCGGGAATGCGCACCAGGCGCACCAGCGGCGTGTTGCCGACAAAATCCTGCAGGGTCTTAACCATTCTTCAGGAGCCACTCGATATATCGGGAGACGCCCTCCTCGACCGTGGTCATCGGCGCATCGTAGCCCGCCGCCCGCAGTTTGGTCAGGTCGCCCTGCGTGAATGCCTGATACTTGCCCTTCAGCGCCTCGGGGAAGGCGATGTATTCGAGCAAGCCTTGTGCCCGCAGCTCTTCCAGCGTCAGCGGCGCTTCGTTTTTAGCCCTTCTACAGCCGTTGACCGCAGCTAACGCGACATCGTTGAAGCTTTGCGCCCGCCCTGAGCCAAGGTTGAAGATGCCGGACTTCTCGGGATGGTCGAGAAAGAAAAGATTGACCTTGGCGACGTCGCCGACAAAGACAAAATCGCGCATCTGGCCGCCGTTCTCGTAGCCGTGCGAGCCTTCGAACAGCCTGACCTTGCCGTCGGCTCGGAACTGGTTGAAGTTGTGGAAGGCGACCGAAGCCATGCGCCCCTTGTGCGTCTCGCGCGGACCGTAGACGTTGAAATAGCGGAAGCCGACGATCTGCGACGACGGCTTCTGCGCCAGGCGCTGGCGCACGATCTGGTCGAAGAGGAACTTGGAATAGCCATAGACGTTGAGCGGCCCCTCGCACTCACGCTCCTCCCTGAACGCGCTGCTGCCGCCGCCATAGGTCGCCGCACTCGATGCGTAGAGGAACTGCACGTCCTGATCCTGGCACCAGTCGAGCAGGATCATCGAGTAGCGGTAGTTGTTCTCCATCATGTAGTGTCCGTCGCTTTCCATGGTGTCCGAGCAGGCCCCTTCATGGAAAATGGCGTCGATCTCGCCGTCGTAATGTCCGGCCTGGATGCGCGCGATGAAATCGTGCTTGTCGACGTAATCGGCGATGTCGCAGTCGATCAGGTTCCTGAACTTGTCGGCCCTGGTCAGGTTGTCGACCGCGATGACCCGGGTCACCCCGCGCTCGTTGAGTGCCTTGACGATGTTGGAGCCGATGAAGCCGGCGGCGCCGGTAACGACGATGTACATGGTTATTCCCTACAGTGCTGATGCAAGTTCGGCGCGGGTGACGACGGCGGTACCCAGCTTGCCGACGACGATGCCGGCAGCGACATTGGCCACGCGAATGGCCTCGGCCCAGTCGGCGCCCGCTCCTACCATCACCGCCAGCGTGGCGATGACCGTATCCCCGGCTCCGGAGACATCGAAGACCTCGCGGGCGCGGGCGGGCTGGTGATGGACGCCGTCATCGCCGAAGAGCGTCATGCCTTCCTCGCTGCGCGTGACGAGCAGTGCCTCCAGGCCGAGTTTGCCGCGCAATTTCTGCGCCTTGACGGCAAGTTCCTGTTCGGACGACCAGCGCCCGACCACTTCGCGCAACTCGCCACGGTTGGGCGTGATGACGGTCGCGCCGGCGTACCTGCCCCATTCGTCGCCCTTGGGATCGACCAGCACCGGCTTGTCGTGGGCGCGGGCGATGGCGATCATCTCGGCGATGTGGGCCAGGCCGCCCTTGCCATAATCCGAGAGGATGACTACGTCCGCCTGCGCCACCCTCTGCTCGAAGTCGGCCAGCTTGGCCTGCAGGATTTCGTGCGATGGCACCGTCTCGAAGTCGATGCGCAACAGTTGCTGCTGGCGGCCGATGACGCGCAGCTTGACCGTGGTGTCGATGTCGCGGTCGACATGCAATCCGGCGTCGATTTGCTCCTCTTCGAGCAACCGGGCGAGCGAGCGGCCCGCTTCGTCGTCGCCAACGACCGAGAGCAAGGCGGTGAAGGCGCCGAGCGACGCAGCGTTGCGCGCGACGTTGGCGGCGCCGCCCAGACGTTCTTCCATGCGCTGGACCCTGACCACGGGCACCGGCGCTTCCGGGGAAATCCGGCTGACCTCGCCGAACCAGTAGCGGTCGAGCATGACGTCGCCGGCCACCAGCAGGCGAACGTTGCTTACCTTGTCGAGCATGTGTCTCAATGTCCGGCAGCCAAGTTCAATTGGTGGTCTTGGCAGTTGCCGGAGTCGTGGACGACAGGGTTCCGTATCTTCATGTACGCCTTCTACAAGGTTTGATCGAACTCTTCGCTGCGCCGCGGCGGGTAGGTTTCCCAGCCGCCGCAGGCCGGGCAGCGCCAGTAGAACTGGCGGGCCTTGAACCCGCAATTATTGCATCGGTAGCGTGACAGGCGCTGCGTGTACCCGGCGATGATGCTCCTCGCGAGGTCGATATCGGGTCGCACCTCCGGCTCGACCAGCGGCAGTCGCGCGCCCATCAGCTTCTCCAGACCGAGCAGGGTCGGATTGCGCTGCAATTCGCCACGGACCAGACGATAAGCCGCCTCGTTGCCTTCGCTCTCGAGGACGAGCTGATAGACGACATCGAGCAGATCGAGAGACGGGTAGTGCTGGAGGTAGCCGCGCAACAACGCCATGCCCTCGTCGCGCCGCTCCAGTCGGCGGTAGGTCTCGAGCAGACGCTGGGCGACCAGGGCCAGGTAGGCGGGATCCTGCTGCTCGATGCGCTGCCAGGCCTCGATCGCGCTTACCGGGTTGCCTTCCTGCATCAGCAGTTCGCCCTGCAGGAGGCTGGCGCGCACACACTTGCGGTTCTGCTGCATGGCCGATTCCAGGTGCCCACGGGCACTGTCCGGGCGCGAACGCATGATCTCGCCGGCAGCCAGCTCGCAGTAGAACTCGGCGACCTGCTGCTGCGACGCGACGTCCGGCAGTTCGCGGGCGAGATCGATCGCCTTCTGCCATTCCTTCTCGACCTGGTAGATCTCCAGCAGGTTGCGCTTGGCCTCGTCCGCGAAGGAGGTCCCGACCAGCTTGTTGAATATTTCCTCGGCGCGGTCGAGCAAACCGGCCTTGAGGAAATCTTGCCCGAGTTCCGAGAGCGCATGCAGACGCACGCCTTCGTCGAGATCGGGCCGGTCGATCAGATTCTGGTGCATGCGGATCGCCCGCTCGGTCTCGCCGCGCCGGCGGAACAGGTTGCCCAGGGCGAAGTGCAGTTCGACCGTCTGGGAATCGACCTTGGCCACCTCCAGGAAGGAATCGATGGCCTTGTCCGGTTGCTCGTTGAGCAGGAAGTTGAGTCCCTGGAAGTAGGAGCGCGGAAGGGCGCGCGACTCGTGCACCACCTGCCTGATATCGACGCGAGCCGCCGCCCAGCCCAGCCCGAAGAACAGCGGAATGAGCAGCAGTTGCCAGTAGTCGAAAAGTTCGCTCATGCCGGTGGCGGCGGTTCGGGCATGACCGGAAGCTGCGGCTTCGCCGCCTCGCGCTTGAGGCGCGAGATTTCGCGACGCTGGCGGAAGATCACGCCAACCACCGACAACATGCCGAGGATGGCCCCGGCGGCGAAAAATGCCAACAGGACAATCACCAGCGGCGCCTCCCAGGCATAGTCGAGAACGAAGCGCAGGGTCGTCGGTTCGGTGTTGCGGATGGCGAACACCAGCAGGATCGAGAAGATGATGAGGCGAATCGCCCAGGTCAATGCTGTCATGACATCAGAATCCACGCGGGATATCGTCACCGGCGGGGCCGGCGACACAAAAGGGGGCAGTGAAATCCACTGCCCCCGAATCTACCACAATGTACCCGGACCCGAGTCAGATCGACTGATCGACCCGCTCGCGCAGTTCCTTTCCCGCCTTGAAGTGGGGAACCCACTTGGCGGGCACGCTGACCTTCTCCCCCGATTTGGGGTTGCGGCCGGTGCGCGGCGGCCGGTAGTTGAGCGCAAAGCTGCCGAATCCGCGAATCTCGATGCGGTCCGCGCGCACCAGGGCGTCGGACATCGCATCGAGGATCATCTTGACCGCGAAGTCGGCATCCTTCGCCACGAGCTGGGGAAAGCGTTCCGCCAGCCGGGCGATGAGCTCGGATTTGGTCATGCTGCCGCCTGTCAGCCTTGCTGGTTGAGCTTGGCCTTGAGCAGGGCGCCGAGGTTGGTCGTACCGGAAGCCGCAGCGGAGGACTCGGCCGACAGCTTCTGCATGGCATCGTGCTGGTCGGCGCTGTCCTTGGCCTTGATCGACAGGTTGATGCCGCGCGTCTTGCGGTCCACGTTGATGATCATCGCCTCGACTTCGTCACCGACCTTGAGGTGCTGCGACAGATCGTCGATGCGGTCGCGGGAGAACTCGGAAGCGCGCAGGTAGCCTTCGTTGTCGCCATCCAGGGAAATCACCGCACCGCGGGCATCGACCGTCTTCACGGTACCACGGACGATGCTGTTCTTCTCGTGGGTGGCGATGAAGTTGGTGTACGGGTCGCCATCCATCTGCTTGACACCGAGCGAAATGCGTTCCTTCTCGACATCGATGCCGAGCACGACCGCCTCGACTTCATCGCCCTTCTTGAAGTTGCGCATGGCTTCCTCGCCTGAGGCGCTCCAGGACAGGTCGGAGAGATGCACCAGGCCGTCGATGCCGCCGGGCAGGCCGATGAAGATGCCGAAGTCGGTGATCGACTTGATGGCGCCGCGGACCTTGTCGCCCTTCTTGTGGTTCATCGCGAAGTCATCCCACGGATTCGGCTTGCACTGCTTCATGCCGAGGGAGATGCGGCGACGCTCCTCGTCGATCTCGAGGATCATGACCTCGACTTCGTCGCCCAGCGAAACCACCTTGGACGGATGGACGTTCTTGTTGGTCCAGTCCATCTCGGAGACGTGCACCAGGCCTTCGATGCCCTGCTCGATCTCGACGAAGGAACCGTAGTCGGTCAGGTTGGTGACCTTGCCGAACAGGCGGGTGCCGGCCGGGTAGCGGCGGGCGATGCCGACCCACGGATCGTCGCCCAGTTGCTTCATGCCCAGCGAGACGCGGTTCTTCTCGGCGTCGAACTTGAGGATCTTGGCGGTCACTTCGTCACCGACGCTGAGCACTTCGCTCGGGTGACGGACGCGGCGCCAGGCCAGGTCGGTAATGTGCAGCAGGCCATCGATGCCGCCCAGATCGACGAACGCACCGTAATCGGTGATGTTCTTGACGATACCCTTGACGACGGTACCTTCCTGGAGGTTCTCGAGCAGCTTTTCGCGATCCTTGTCGGCGGTGGCTTCGAGCACGGCACGGCGGGACATGACCACGTTGTTGCGCTTGCGGTCGAGCTTGATGACCTTGAACTCCATGGTCTTGCCTTCGTACGGCGTGGTGTCCTTGACCGGACGCATGTCGACCAGGGAACCTGGCAGGAACGCGCGGACGCCGTTGGACATGACGGTCAGACCGCCCTTGACCTTGCCGGTGATGGTGCCGGTAACCAGGGAGTTGTTGTTCAGCGCTTCTTCCAGGAAGTTCCAGGCGGCGATGCGCTTGGCGCGGTCGCGCGACAGGCGCGTGGCGCCGTAGCCGTCTTCCAGCATTTCGATGGCCACCTGAACGAAGTCGCCTTCCTTGACTTCGACTTCACCCTGGTCATTCAGGAATTCTTCGAGCGGAACATAGGATTCCGATTTCAGGCCGGCATTGACCACGACGAAATTGCGGTCGATGAGCATCACCTCGGCGGTGATGACTTCGCCTTGACGCATTTCCTGGCGAGCCAGGGATTCTTCAAACAGTTGAGCAAAGGATTCCATTACGGAGAGAACTTTCATGCCACGGATTATCAGATCCACAGCGGGTTGGAGTTGAAAAAATGCTGGCCCGGCGGCCGGCGACACCTTACTGCAACGCTTCCCTGCTCCACGCCAGAACCTGGTTCACCGCCTGTTCGATGGTGAGGTCGGTCGTGTCGAGCAGTCGAGCATCCGCTTCCTGCCTGAGCGGCGCCACGCTGCGCCGGGAATCCCGATCGTCGCGCTGCCGCAGTTCACGCAGAAGGTCGGGGAGGTTAGCAGAGAATCCTTTTTCGATCAACTGCTTATAACGGCGCTCCGCCCTCGCCTCGGCGCTCGCCGTGAGAAAGACCTTGAGCGGTGCGCGCGGGAAAACGACCGACCCCATGTCGCGCCCGTCGCCGACCAGTCCAGGCGCCTTGTTGAATGCCCGCTGGCGGAACAGCAGGGCCTCGCGCACGGCCGGCAGGGCCGCCACCTGCGAGGCGCCGGCGGAAATCTCCTCGCCGCGGATGGCATCACCGACCGCCTGACCGTTCAGGTAAATTTCGGCTTCCGAAAACTCGACATCGAGTCCGGCGGCAATCGCCGCGACTCCCGCTTCGTCAGCCCAGTCGACCCCTGCCTGTCTTGCGGCGAGCGCGGTCAACCGGTACAAGGCGCCCGAATCCAGATAGCCGAACCCGAGGGCCGCCGCCACGCGCGCCGCCACCGTTCCCTTGCCGGAAGCCGACGGGCCGTCGATGGCAATGACCGGCGCCGCCGTGGTGACACCAGCAAAACGTTCGAAATAGTCAGGAAAGGTCTTGGCCACGCATTTCGGATCGTTGATCCGCAGCGGCGTCGCGAAGGCGGCCAGCGAGAAGCACATCGCCATGCGGTGATCGTCGTAGGTATCGATGGCGGCCGGCTTCAGCTTCGCCACCGGGGTCACGCGGATGAAATCGGCGCCCTCCTCGACCACTGCGCCGAGCTTGCGCAACTCGGTCGCCATCGCCGCGATGCGGTCGGTTTCCTTGACCCGCCAGGACGCGATGTTGCGCAGCGTTGTCGTTCCCCTGGCGAACAGCGCCGTCGTCGCCAGCGTCATCGCCGCGTCGGGAATATGGTTGCAGTCGAGGTCGACCGCGACAAGACCGCCTTCCGGCGCGCGCGCCTCCATCCAGTTCGGCCCCATCTCGATCACCGCGCCCATTTGCGCCAGCGCCTCGGCGAACTTCACGTCGCCCTGGATCGAATCGCGCCCGACGCCCTCGACCCGCACCGGCCCGCCGCCGATCGCCCCGAGCGCAAGGAAGTACGAGGCCGACGACGCATCGCCCTCGACGTAGATGGTCCCGGGCGACACGTAGCGGCTGCCGGACCGGACCGTGAAGCGCTGCCAAGCCTCGCGCTCCACCTGTACGCCGAAGCGCGCCATGGTCGCCAGCGTGATCTCGATGTAGGGCCTGGAAATCAGCTCGCCGACGACGTCGACCGCAACCGTCGCTCCGGTCAGCGGCAGCGCCATCAGCAGGCCGGTCAGAAACTGGCTGGAGACATCGCCGCGCACCTTGACGACGCCGTCCGGGCGAATCGCCGCCGGCTTGAGGCGCAGCGGCGGGTAACTCTCGTTGCCCAGGTAAGTCACATCGGCACCCAACTGACGCAGGCCGTCCACCAGATCGCCAATCGGGCGCTCATGCATCCGGGCGACACCCGTCAACACATAATCACCCCCGGCCAGCGCCAGCGCCGCCGTCAGGGGTCGGAACGCAGTGCCGGCATTGCCGAGAAAAAGTTCGGCCTGACGCACCGGGAAACGGCCGCCGCAGCCGCGGATGCGCCAGGTCTCTCCCCCTCGACTCTCGACCCCGACCCCGAGTGCCTGCAGCGCCTCCAGCATGCGCGCCGTGTCGTCGGATGCCAGCAGGTCGCGCACCTCCGTCTCGCCCTCGGCCAGCGCCGCAAGGAGCAGGACGCGGTTGGAGATGCTCTTCGAGCCGGGGAGGTGAATCGTGCCAGTTGCAGCGCATAGCTGTGGAAGATCGAGAAATTCTTGATTCACACCGTTCACCGTATTCCATGCGCGGCACCGGCCGCAGTATCTGTTCGGTCATCGTTCGAGGCCGGACTATATTCCGGCACCCGGCGCATCAGGGCCGCACGCACCTCGGCGTCGCTCCGGCAAGGTTGAGCGAGCCACGGGCGCAAAGCCTCGAGAAAGCCATCTTCGACCGCTCGCCCCTGGGCAATGCGCAATTTGGGGTGTGGCGTCTGGCGCGTATGCTCGGCATCTGCCAGCAGTTCCTCATAAAGTTTTTCGCCGGGACGCAAACCGGTGAATTCGATGCGTATCTCGCTTTCGGAATACCCTGAGAGGTGAATCATCTTGCGTGCCAGATCGGCAATTCTGACCGGCGCACCCATGTCGAGAACGAAAATCTCCCCACCCTGCCCCATTGCCGCCGCCTGCAGCACAAGTTGTGCAGATTCGGGAATCGACATGAAGTAGCGCGTGATTTCCTTGTGGGTGACCGTCACCGGCCCGCCCCGCGCGATCTGTTCCTGAAACTTCGGTATCACGCTGCCCGTGCTGCCGAGAACGTTGCCGAAGCGCACCATTTCGAACTGGGTGACCCCACCCTGCTGATGCAACGCCTCGCACACCATTTCGGCCAGCCGCTTGGTTGCCCCCATCACGTTGGTCGGATTGACCGCCTTGTCGGTCGAGATGAGGACGAACCGTTCCGCCTCGAAGCGGGAAGCGCACTCAGCCACCAGCAAGGTGCCCAGCACGTTGTTGCGCACCGCCTGCCAGGCATTGGCCACTTCCATCAGCGGCACGTGCTTGTAGGCGGCGGCGTGAAAAACCACCTGCGGCCGGAACGCGGCGAATACCTCGTTGAGCCGCTCCGGGTCCTTGACATCCCCGGCCAGCGCAATCAGCGCAAGTTCGGAAACATGAACCGAGAACCATTGTTCCAGTGTATAGAGCGCAAACTCGCTCTGCTCGAAGAGAACCAGCCGCGTCGGCTTGAAACGTGCCAGCTGCCGGCACAGCTCGCTGCCGATCGAACCTCCGGCACCGGTCACCAGAACCGTCTTGCCGGCGACCATGGCCGCCACATGGCGCGTATCGATCCACACCGGCTCCCGTCCCAGGAGATCCTCGATCTCCACGGGGCGGATCGATGAAATCGCCACCCGCCCTCCCATGACGTCCTCGAGTCCGGGCACGGTAAACACGTGGGCGCCGGCTTCGACCGCAAGATCGGTCGCGCGACGACAGGCTTCGGCAGCCGCCGACGGCATCGCCAGGATCACGTGGGAAGCCTTTTCCGAGGCCAGCACTTCGGGCAGGCTCTCGATGCCGCCGATGACCGGATTTCCGGAAAGCTCCCGCCCCCATTTGCTGCGATCGTCATCCACCAGGGCCACCACCCGCCAGTCCGCGCTGCGCTCGAGCTCGCGAGCCAGCATGGCGCCGCCACGCCCGGCACCGACGATCACGACCGGCTTGCCCTGGGCGATCAGGCCGCCATACAGGCGGTGCTCCTTCCACATGCGGTAGGCGGCCCGACCGCCGCCCATGTAGACGGTCAGCAACATCGGATAAAGCACCAGCAGGGAGCGCGGAACCGCCCGCTGGCCGTAGCGAAAGAAGGCAAAGAAGGCGACGACGGCAGCAGTCGAGAAGCCTACGGCGCTCAAGACCCGCTTCAGGTCCGGCAAGCTGGCGAACATCCAGATGCCGCGATACAGGCCCGCCAGACGACAAGCCACGGCATGTGCAGGCAACAGGAAGACCAGACCCCAGCCCATCACGGGCAAGTAGTTTTCCGGCATGTCCAGGTTGAAGCGCAGCACGAAGCCGCCCAACCAGGCGAAGACAACCGCCGAAAGGTCGAACAGAAAGACGAGGATGGAAAGGAAACTCTTGGTCACTTTGGCTTTCGAGCCACGGTGCGCGGTGTCTCGGTCAAAGCGGGCATTGTAACCGCTGCGTATCCGATCCCGGGAATGCACCGATATCGGACAGGTCCGAACTCCGGCCCTTTAGTGGGAAACCCCGTCCCGCCTGAGTACCTTGGCCACGGTCTGCCAGAGTATCCGGAGATCGAACGGGAACGAGCGTCGCCGCAGATACTCGACATCCAGTGCGACCTTGTCCGGAATCGGCAGTTCGTCGCGCCCGTTGATCTGGGCCCAACCAGTGAGTCCGGGCACGAGTTCATGCACCCCGCGCTCAGTGCGCAAGGCGACCAGATCGTCCTGATTGAAGAGTGCCGGGCGCGGGCCCACGAAACTCATGTCGCCGGTCAGGATGCTCCAAAGCTGCGGAAGTTCGTCGAGACTGGTCTTGCGCAAAAAAGCCCCGATCGGGGTCAGCCAGGCATCGGGGTCCTGCAGCAGGTGGGTTGCCACCGCCGGCGTGCCGATACGCATGCTGCGAAACTTGGGCATCCGGAAGATCCGGTTGTAGCGACCCACGCGGTCGGACCAGTAAAGCGCCGGACCTGGGGAAGTCAGCCTCACCGCAGCCGCTACGGCCATGATGGGAAAGATCAGGATCACGCCTACGGTCAACACCAGGAAAAGGTCAAAAAGCCGTTTCATTTCCCCAGCATCTCCGCAAGCCCGTCGGCGAGCGATACCCGCGCCCGCCAGCCCAGGTCCCGTTCGATCCGTGCCGGGGAATACCAGGCCGAACCCAACAGGCGATCGAGCACTTCACTGTCGAACGGCATCCGCCTCTTTACGATAGCCTCCAGTCCGTCTGCCCCAATCGCCACGGCGCGCAGCATCCATCCCGGCACCGCCCATGAGCATCGCCGCATCCTCAGAGTCGAACGCAGCGCATCGAACAGCTCGCGCCCCGACGGGGCTTCGGACGATGCCACAATGTACGTTTTCCCATTGGCCCGGTCATCGTCGGCAACCAGCCGCATGACCGCCACGACATCATCGACGTGCACCAGGGAACGGCGGTTACCCGTTTCCGGCAGGGGCGGAAACAGGCCACGCTCGACCAGACGCCCCATGCGCTCCAGGTTCCCGCGGCCTCCGGACCCATAGACCATCGCCAGGCGCAGGTTGACCACGTGCATACCGTAGCGTCTGCCGACGTCGACCACCACTTCCTCGGCCGCCCGCTTGGCTTCCCCATAAGCAGTCGCTGGCTGCCCGGGGAAATCCTCGTCGGCGCAGCACTCGCCCGGTTCAGTCATCGCCTTGACGCTCGAGAGGAACACAAAGCGCTTGACGCCCGCTGCGCCGGCTGCCTCGACCAGATTGCGCGTACCCTCGAAATTCACCTGCCAATGCAATGCAGCATCGCTCCCGGAGAGTGACGCAAAGGCATGGGCATGGCCCGCGCAGTGAAAAATGGTGTCGATACCCGAGCATGCCGCGCTCAACGCCGATTTGTCGGCCAAATCGACGATCAACGAATCACGGCATGGAATCGGTTTGCGTGAAAGGCAGCGGAAATCCATTCCGTTTGCCCCCAGTTCGTCGATCAGGTGTCTACCGACAAACCCGGTTGCGCCGGTAACCAGATTCACCGCCTGTCGTCCAAAATCTTGGGTAGCTGCCCGCGGTGCTTCCAAAGAAAGCGCGCCATGCTGCCCAGATGCCAGCGCAGATGGCGCAGGCTGCGGCGACTGTCGCGCCGCGCATCGTGAATCACGCTCACTTTCGGGCACGCCAGTATTCTCATTCCCTTCTGCCACGCCCGGACGCATATGTCGACGTCTTCGTAGTAAAGGAAGAAGCGCTCGTCGAAACCACCCAGATCCTGAAAATCGCGGCTGCGAAAAAGCATGAACATCCCCGCCACCCATTCCGGAGCAAATTCCGGCTGGCCTTCCCGGACGACATAGCGGCCATCGCTTCCCCCGAGTGCCTTCATGAGCAACGAACCCGGCGTAGGGAAGCGGCGCATGCTGTCCTCGATTTTCCCGTCAGGCGATCTTACCACCGGTGCCACAAGCGCCACGCGTTTGTCACCGAGTGCGGCGGACAGGACAGGAAATGGATTCCGGTCGAATTCGATATCCGGATTCAACGGGCAAAAGAACATCTGGGCGCAACCGGCAAACGCCGCATTGTGATTGGCGCCGAAACCCTTTGGCGCCGCGTTCCCGATGACCGTCACCCGTGCGTCGTCGGGCAATGCCACCGATTCCGGAACATTCAGGGTCAGAATTATCTGGGCGACCTCCGGGAACGCCAGGAGTTGTCGGACAAGCCTCCCCACCATTTCGCCGTGCCCATGGCTGACGATGGAAACCGCTATCATTCAAGTACCCCTAACCGATTCAAACAGCGAACGGAACGCACGGACACCGCGAATGATGTACCGGGATAACGCCAATGCCGTCATGCCGCCCCGCGAAGCCTCTCGTAGAACTTCCTGTACTGCCCGTCACGAGCGAACGACGAAACCAGTTCATCATCGAGCAAAGCGGGATAATCACGTGGCCGGAGAGAGGAAAGCGCTTGCGAGGCACGCTCGGGCCACTCGGAGTCCAGCCATTCGCCAACCTGCCAACGCTTCACCAGTCGAGCCGCTTCGGTACTCTCCGGCGAGAAGCACAAGATAGGGCGCCTGGCCTTGATATAGTCAAAGAACTTTCCGGTGATCACTTCGTCGCTACTGGCCGGATCCGTATGCAGGATCAGAAGATAGTGCATTCCCTGCATGACGTTGAACACATCGTCATGCGCCACTGAAGCATTCACTTCAACAAAAGGAAAGTCTTTGATTTTAATGCGAGACAGGCGCAGCGAGCCATAGAAGCACAGGCGGATGGTGATTCCAGATTTCATCGCTCCGGCGATTGCGCGCAGTAGCGGCTCAACGTTCCGGTACCCTTGTTCATCGTCGTCCGCCATACCGAAATAACCGATGCGCAAGTCCGCCGATTCACTCGCCCCGCGAACCGGACAAGGTCTGCCGGCATATCCGTTCATCATCAGCAGACCCTTGCTTTCGAGACGCAGGTCCGGAAACAGGCGATTCAGCTTCGCGAGCATCGGTTGTGAAGCAAAAGTAATGAGATCCGCCCTCTTGAGACTGAAGCGTTCGAGCTTGCGGGAAATCATCGAAGTCAATGCACTCTTGGGCGAAAATATCGCGCTCCCGTTCCAGCTATCCCGATAATCAACGACCAGATCAATTCGATCGTCGAATTTTCTCTTCAGGAGTCCGCCTACCAACTGCATGCTATGGGGCGGCGTTGAAACAATCAAGGTGTCAATGCCCCGTGATTCAATCAGCGCGGCAGCGGCGCGGTAGTACTTTGGCACCATGAAGAGACCCAGGTCAGGGATCACCAGGGAACTTACAACACGCTTGACGACCCGCAGCCGGGACAACCAGACACTGGCCGAATCAGCAGGGTGATGTCCGATCCTCATCAGGCTGTTCTGGACCGATCTTTTCAATGGATCGCGCAGATAGGTGACACCCAGTCCGGTGAGAAGGTCTCCCAGACCAAGATCTCCGAAATCCGCGCCGTCGGAGGTCAGAACGCTCACCTCGCAGCCCTGATCCTTCAGGTAGCGCGCCAGATGCACAACGCGCGCAACGCCGCCCACGGAAGCCGCATAGGGGACAAAATACTGACAGACGATCAGCGCCTTTCGTGGCGTCGACGAGTCAGACAAGCCGTTCGATCTCATGCAGCAGCACCCGCCCCGCGGCCTCATAATTCAACTCCCGGGCAGCGCGATCGGCGGCCAGCTTGTAACCACGGATGGAATCGTCCGTCAGTTGTTCGAGCGCGGCAGCCAGGGCCTCGGGTTTGAAGGAATCGGCGATCACCCCCAGTGAATACTCCTCGACGATGCGCGCCATCTCGGTGGAAGGGCCGATGGCAACCGCAAGGCGCGCCTGAATGAACTCAAAGAACTTGTTCGGCAAGGCATGCTCGTGGTTGAAATTGACCGGAGGCAAGAGATAGATGCCTACATCATACTGATTGAGGTGGCGGCATATTTCCGGCATCGCGACCGGCTCGACAAAGCGCACCCTCTGGTCTTCCCGTGCCATTTCGCGCAGCTCCGTCATGTAGACGGGATCGGTTTCGACCAACATGAAATCCAGCGTGAATCTCTCACCCAGGTGACGCATCGTCTCGACCATCGCGCCAAGATGTCGAGACCGGATGGCCGAGCCGTGATGAATCAGGCGAATTCTTCCCGCCAGACCTGGGGACGGCGCAAGCCCTTGCTCAACGGGTGCATTGAAAACCACGCTCGCGGTTACACCGTATTCCTTCGCGTATTCGTCGGCAATCCCTTGGCAGACGGTCGTCATTGCAGTCGTCTGAGGCAGATAGCGTGAGCACAGCGCTTCGTGATATGGAGCAAACAGCAGCCTCCACAGCCACTTGTCGTCGAATTCGCGGGGCGAGTATTCGTGAGCATCGACCAGAACCGGCGCATCTCCGGCCAATCGGAGCGCAAGAGGAAGTGCGGCAATGTCGTTGGCGATCAACAGGTCGAAGTTCCGGCCCTGAATTGCCTTGAACCCATTCCGCACCTGCGGAAGATTCCAGTAGTAGCTATCGAAAAGTCTGGAAAACAGCTTGACTGCCCATATCACCTTTTGAAACAAGCTGACTTGCGGCTTCGCTATCTCGATAAACTCGATGTCGGCATCCGGTCTTGGTCCGAAGCCGGACACCGTAACGCGGCAATTCCTTTCCAGAAGCCTGACTTGGCGCATCACCCTCGGATCGCTCTTAATCCCCGAAAATGAAAGTATCAATATGTTCTTCACGTTCTTTTCTTTCCCGGGAATCAAGCAACCAAGTGGCTGTACCAACGCGAAAAGTTGATCCAGCGCCATACCTGCCAGGAAAAGGGTTTCTTGCCTGCCGCGATCAGATCGAATTCCTTCAGGACTTCGGCTTGGTTAAAAAACGGCAAGTTCAGGTCGGCCCTCAGCCAGCCACGGATGGTTTCGCCCATTCCGAGCAGCCACTCCCTTTCCGGTGTCTCAAAGCCGATCTTGTCGCGTCGATCGAGTATCGCATCCGGGACGATACCCCGCATCGCTGCACGAAAAATGTGTTTGGTTTCGCCTCGTGGTGAAATGAGGTAGGTCTCGGGCAACGAAAGCAGCAACTCGACGAGTTCCAGTGTCAGAAACGGCACCCGGCTCTCCACCGAGAAACGCATCGAGTTGCGGTCGCCGTGGCGCAGCAGCGCAGGCAGGCCACGCCTGTTCAGGGAAAGCGCCAGTTCCGCCACGAGGCGCCGCCCGGCTTCACCATTGTCCGAGTGCAGGCGCGGATAGCGACGAATGATGCCGCGCTCCTCAAGGGAATCCGGGCTTATCCAAGGCGGAAGAGTTCTGTTTCCGTTCAGTCGGCGCAACGCGTCGTACAGAGGCCCTTGGGTCATCTCGGCCACGGCCCGCTTGGCCCCCTGAAGGCGGCTGCGTCCCGGCCATCTGGCCCACTCATCCAGGAAATGCCACGCCTCGGAAAACCTGCCTTTCTCGACAAGGCTGCGAATCCGCTGTCCCGGATAACCGCTGTAGCCAGCCAGCATTTCGTCCGCACCCTGCCCATCCAGCGTCACAGTAACACCCTGTTCTCTGGCCAATTTGAAGACACGGTATTGCGCATAGATGCTCGTACTGCCGAACGGCTCCCCTTGCGCCCGGATCATCTCGTCCAGATCGTCGGCCAATTCAGCGGCACTCACTACCACTTTGTGCGGAATGGCACCCACATGCTGGTTGACCCGATCAACCCACGACTCCTCGGACACTAAGCTGCCGCGGGCGATGTAACTGAAAGTGTTGATCGGCAACTCAGGCTCGACATGACGCATTGCACAAACGACGGCCGACGAGTCGATGCCCCCCGAAAGTGCTGCTCCCAGTGGCACATCGCTGCGTAGGTGCAACCGGATGTTGCCCAGAAAACGTTCTCGAACCAGTTCCGTAGCCTGGGCAAAACTCAAGTCGTTGCGCTCGGCAGTTCTTGGTGACCACCAGCGCTGCGGCTCAGAGATTTGCCCGCTGCGCAGATCGAACTCGAGCAGATGACCCGGCAAGAGATGCAGAACCCCGTCGACAAAGCTGCGCGGTCCGGTGTCATAGTCGCCATGCACCAGATAGTCGTAGGCACGTTGCCAGTCGAGTCCGATTTTTTCCTGCTTGAGTGCCTTGATCGCCGGGATTTCTGAAGCAAACAGAAAGTCACCTTGCTCCTGCCCGTAGAAAAACGGTTTGATGCCGAAGGCGTCGCGCACGCAGGTCAGCGTGCCCGCCTCACGATCGAAAACAACGAACGCAAACATGCCGACCAAGCGTGGCAAACTGCCTGCTCGCCATTGAATCCAGGCAGCGAGCAGCACCTCGGTATCGGAATCGGACCGGAACTCGCAACCCAAGTCTTCAAGTTCGCGACGCAACTCCCGGTAGTTATAGATCTCGCCATTGAATACGATCGCAAAGCGTTGATCGAGCGAGTACATGGGCTGGTGCCCGGCTGACGTCAGATCAATGATGGACAGACGAGTGTGACCAAGTATCAGTGAGCCGCCCGCAACGGAAATGATCTCCTGCCCGCTGTCGTCGGGACCTCGATAGCGCAAGGCCGCCAAGCCGGCCTCGAGGCGTCGCGGCAGGTCAGCAGGTAGGGATCTGGTGAAAAGTCCGATAATCCCACACATTAGTAGGCCTCCTCCGCGGCTATCGTGATCCGGTCAAGACTGATTGACGACCAGTTACGCCAAGCGACAGATTTCGGGTGCCCGAGCACATCACGAACCCTCCACTGGAAACAAAGCGAAGCGAATGATTCCATCATCCATGCTTCCAACAAGGTCCTCCGATCCCGGCGACTATCATGCACTTTGGAGTTCAACCCAGATATTGTTTCGCAGAGCGCAGCATCTGATAGAGCCTGGGATAAGGCGCCAGAGCCTTGACCAGTCTTGTGCGGTAGTTCTGGCGGCGCCAGCACGATTGGTATTTGGGTTGCATCTCCGAAACATACCGGGAAATCACCTGCCTTACCTTTTCGCCATTCGAGCCAGGCTTCTTTTGCGCCGTCATTTCCCCGATCAGGTTCAAGATCATTCTTGCCTTGTTCTTGTAACGCAGGGCATCGACGCTGAGCACAGCCTCTCGACATCGGCGAATCATTCCTTCAACCATTGGCCGGTCGGCCATGGCTTCCAGCACTTCCGAGAAATTTGATGCATCAGGTCGAATCGGTATGAAATGCTCTCCTGGTTTCACGATTCCGCTGTATTCGCCGTCCACCAATATCTGCGCGCTGCCCAGCAACGCGGCCTCCAGCACCCTGGGAGAAATTGCCGTAAAGCTGTATCTCCCGTCCAGCCCTGGAAAGCAGTTCTTCTCAACCTCTTCGAACGACGCGTCGGGGTGACTCGCAAGGTAGGTTCGGACACTGCGCTGAATACTGCCTGTGGGGTCAAGCAAACTGCTCCCGCTGTTCGCCCCAAGCGTGAATTTCGAATCACCAATGAACTTGAGCCAAGCATCCCCCATCAAGGCGGCCTCGTCTCCCAACTCGATATCGACGCGCAGCCCGGCATCCCTGGCACGAACCGCGACATCGCGCCCGATGGTCCATTTGTTCTCGCCGAGGCGCCCGAAATACGGTGGAAGTTTCCTCGCCCTGTACCCGATATCGATCGGCCGGTCCCTGAGGACCTTGGGAACCCAATTCAACAACGCTTCATCGACGTAGCCGGTGTATCCCAAGCGGATATCTCCAACCAGATCGTAGCGAGGGTAGAGAACGTCCCATCCGGAAGCGATGACCGAGAAGACGACATCCACTTTCCAGTCGCACATCCAGTCGTCGAGCAACTGGTGGCAATCGTATTCATCCTGCGGGAAGGCAATCTTGACCGCCTCCGAGCCGGCCACAAAAGCGTATTCGGCCAAGCGGTCACTGAAATGGGCCTCAGCCGCCCATCTCGCACACAAAAACGTGACGTCGAGCAAGATGGCATCGAACTGCGTCTGCTTGACATACTCCGGAATCGCTAACGCAGTGTCGTGATAAAGATAGTTGTGCTCCGGAAAGCTTCGCTGCAGCGAAAACACATGCTTTTCGAGGAATCGCGGCGCAAGTTTGGGATTTCCCAGGCTATGCAATACCAGGATGTTCAGTTTGCCCATGAACCAGGATCAACCTCAATCGACAAACTGTTGGTGCCACAGTTCAAGGCCAAGCAATGCCCAGAGGTTTCTGCCATACGCACTCTGCGAATCCAGCACGGCATCGATCGACAGGCCGTTGCCCAGGTAACCACGCGTACGAGCCCGCTCCGAACCCAGGATATCGCCGATCAACTCCCTGGTCGGGCCGCCACGCTTGAGCCATAAATTCAGCGGAACCGGGAAACCCATCTTGTCCTTGCGCTCCCGGATCGCGGCAGGCAGCCGGTCGCCAAATACAGCCTTTAGCAGGCGCTTGAGTTCCCCGTTCTTGAACTTGATGTCGGCCGGAATGGTGGCCGCGAACTCGACCAACGGATGATCGAGAAACGGCACGCGCGCCTCGACCCCATGGGCCATCGACATCCGGTCTTCGACCTGCAGCAGCGCCGGCAACAGGGTCTTGAAATCGAAATGCGTCATCGAGTCGAAGTAGGACTCATGGCCGACGTTGCTGCCCCAGAAGATGCTCTTGAACTCCTCGAAAGTGCCCCGTTGATCCATGGCCTCCGGAGTCAGGATGCCGCTGAATGTATTCGCACGGTTAACCAGCCGCCAATATCGTTCGTCACGTTCGCCAAACAGTCCGCTGGACCAGAACTCGCGCAGCATCGGCTTGTATTGACGCAAGGTTTCCAGATTCGGGATGATCGATTCATAGGTGACCACGTAATTGCCGTTGTGCAGGGAACCCTCGATTGCCCCTTTGATGCACTGCTCGAAGTAAGCCACCAGATAGCGGGCATAGCCGCCAAACGTCTCATCGCCGCCCTGCCCGCCGAGAACCACCTTGATGTGCTCCCCAACCCGCTTCGACACCATGTACTGCGGGAAGGAACCGGGCCCCGCCGTGGGCTGATCCAGGTGCCAGATCACCTTGGCGATGTGATCGACAAAATCCTGCTCGCCGATGTCCGCCACATAAAACTGCATGTTCCGTTCATCGGCCAAGGCCTTGGCGTAGCGCGACTCATCGAAGTCGAGGCCATCCAAGAACCGTCCGTTGAACGCCTTGAATGGACCATCGGGCCTGACTTCGCGAGCCAACGCCGCGAGCAGGCTGGAATCGACGCCGCCGCTGACATAGCTGCCCACCTCCACATCGGCACGCAAGTGTACGCGGACCGAATCCTCCAGCAGATCGCGCAAACGCTGCGCAAACCACCGTTCCGTGTGATCGTAATCCACTTCGTAATGGACCTCCCAATAGCGCTGGGGCTTTGGCTGCTGTCCGGCAGAAACAAGCGCAAAATGGGCTGCCGGCAATTGCCAAACCCCGTCCATGAGCGTCTTCTCGCCTAGGCAGAATTGGAAGGTAAAGTAATCAGACAGGCCAGCACGGTTGACCGTGCGATCCTTCAAAAACGGCAACAGTGCCTTGATTTCGGAGGCGAAGTAGAACCCCTTGGGAGTCTGCGTCCAGTAGAAAGGCTTGATGCCGAAGCGGTCCCGGGCAATGAACAACTTTTGTTCGGCGGCATCCCAGATTGCCATAGCAAACATGCCCCGCAAGCGGGTAATACAGTCTGCCCCCCAACGTTGAAATGCCCGCAGAACGACTTCAGTATCGGAATGGGTGCGGAATGCGTCCTCGCCGAGTTCGGTCCGCAACTCGATAAAATTGTAGACCTCGCCGTTGTAGATGATGGTGTAACGCCCGTCATCGCTGTGCATGGGCTGGGCGCCGGTTTCAAGATCAATGATGGAAAGGCGCACATGCCCGAGGCCGACCTGGCCATTTTGCGACACCCATTTCCCGGTACCGTCAGGCCCGCGATGACGAATTCTCGCGAGCCCAATATCCAGATCAGAAGAAGCACTCTGAACCTCGCGAGGTTCCGTTGAAAAGAGTCCAAAAATTCCACACATGAGCTATCGACCCCCTCTGAACATCCGCACAAGCGGTGGTTTCAACTTGGCTCTAAGCCCTTCCGGCAGCCTTGACCAGAAGAAGATCGCAACGCGCTTTGCCATGGACAGACTATTCGTGAGTTGTGGCGGCTTCGCTCGAATCGGCCAAGTCGTAACCGGGGTGGGGTAATCCGGTTGGCCGGCGGGACGACTGATTCCAGACAGGCTTTTATCCTGGAGCCCCAACCCGCAAAGCGAACGCTCCATTTGCATATCTACCATCTCCACAAACGACTTGTAGGAGAACTTGCCAGACGCGATCACATCACGGTATGCCCGCTCCGCCATCGCGTCTACGTAAGCACCGTCTTGCAGCAACGAAACCACCTCGGCCAAATTGCTCCCATCTTTCTTTAGTGGAATGAAATGCTCTCCCGCCTTGACGACACCTGAGTAATTTCCCTCGAACAAAACCAGCACGGTTCGGGCGGCAATCGCCTCAAAAACACGAGGAGAAACCTGATTCATGATGCCGTCGATTTCCTTACTGCGAACCACGCTTTCATAAATCTCAGACGTGCTTGCACCGGGATTCTGTTTGTTGAATTCCGCCACCCTATGGACCAACGAACCGTCCCAATCGAAAACGTTGCTACCACTTTCCGAACCCAGCATCGATCGGCATGACACCATGAATTCATACCAATCCGGCCCATAAATCCGCGACTCCTCGCTCCAGGCAATATCCGTCACCACCCCGTGTGCTTCGCAATACTTCTTGGTAATTTCGCCGACGCTGACCTTCTCGACACCGAGCATGCCATAGCGAATCGGCAAGGGGCGGCCGCGATAGCCGATCATGAGGAGGCGCTTTGAGGGGGGGGGCACATTTGAGCCACCGTCCAATCCCTCCGGAACGTAACCTGTCAGATTGCTGACAAAGCGCACCCCCGGGAATTCTTTCGCCGGGTAAATCCGCTCGATTCCCGCCTCGGGTACCACCGTGAACACCAAGCCAAGCCCGAGTTTCCTTATCCAGTACCATGCCCGATGAGTATGATCGTACTCGTCCTGGATGAACAGGAACTTGAGCCCCGCGAATTCCGAGAGAGCATCGGTCAGGGATGGAGATACCTGGTCGAACGGCAATCGAACGGTATAGTGAAGACCAACCGCATCGAATCTCGAAAGGTCTACGGCAAACTCGGAATACTGATCAACGTGGCAGAAAAACGTCCGGTGCTTCGATTCCCTGGCTAGAGAAGCGAGATGCTCGAAAACCGTATTCGTATAGGTCTGCGTTGCGTTGTAGAGAAAGAGAATGTTCACCTACGCTCTTCGCTTCACTTGACCGCCGTTGCATAGAGGTCCAGCCCCACAATATTTGGCCACTTGGTCTTCAACAGATCTTCACGAGGTGTGCCCCGGAATGGAGGTTCCTGGTCGATATTTTCGATTTTCGCGGAAAAACTCGAAAATTTCCGGCAATACTCTCGCAACGACCGAACGGATATCCAATCCGTATGCGGCGCACCGGCTCCGCTAGACCCGGAATCATATGCCGCCCGCTCCCGCTCTGCACTGCTTCCGACGACACCTCGATATCCGACCAATTCCTTGCCGAGATTACGAAGAGTTGTCGCTGGCGCCATGCGGAATCGGCGATAGGAATAAGCGTAGTAAACCATAAAGATCAGCGAGCCGCCCGGTCGCAACAGTTTCCAACACTGCTCGATAGCGAGTTGCAGGTTCCCTGTGTGGTGAAGGCAGCCGATAGCCACAATCGCATCAAACGATTCACCCGGAAACTCAGGTTCCAGGATGCTGCCTTGAACCGCATGTCCCGGCAGACCCGCTTGTTCGAGGCGATGATTGGCCATCGAAACCGGTCCCTGAGCGATATCCAACCCTGTATAGTTCGCCCCGGCTTCTGCAAGCCGCTGAGAAACGGTGCCGTAACCAAGCCCTATCTCCAGAACGCTCTTTCCTTTAAGGTTCTCGAACGGTATATGGACAAACAGATATGGATAAAAATTGAAGTACCAATCATCGAACTTTTTCAAAGATTCGGAAGACGAGTCGGAAATCCCCAAATATTTTGCCAAACCCGAGCCGCAAAGCTCATCCCAAAACTCCGAATTCTTGTTTGAAATTGCGGATTGATTCATTTCTAATCCTAAGGGTCTATTCGTTAAATATAGATAAAAAAGCTAATTAAATTGCAGAGTCAAAATATCCTTTTGCTCGTCTAAATGCCGCCAACCCAAAATAAAAGATAAATATTGATAAGGCTGCAACAAAAGCCAAGCCTCCAACGTTCGGTACTTGATGTCCAATCAGGATAGTTCGGTAGCTTTCCGCCAAGTGATAGAACGGATTAACCAAAGACAGTTGCTGAACCAAGCTCGGCATGCTGCTGAAAGGATAGAAGATTGGCGTGACAAACATCAAAACAGTCAACAGATTTGGCAAGATCTGCATAATGTCACGTACAAATACTGTAATGGCGGAAAGCCACATCCCTAAAGCAATGATCCAAGCAAACTGAAGAACGATGACAATCGGAAGAAGGATCACATGCCAGGTTGGAGTATTTCCCGCATAGATCATTAGAATCAATAGAAAAACCGAACTGACGGCAAGACTGATTGTTCCAATAAGCGACCCGGCTATCGGCAACAATTCCGTTTTGAATGCCATGTTCTTTACCATGCCTGACGCCCCAAAAACCGAACTGGCGGAAGCGATGACAGCCTCCGTGGTTGCAATCCATGGCCCATAGCCGCTAATCAACCAGACTACATAGTCCAGCGTCGTTTCTGAGCCCGGCAATCTGATCTTGAAAATGAATCCAAAAACATACGTATAGAGGCACAGCATGAACAAAGGATTGGCGATTGCCCAAAAGCTACCCAAAGAAGACCCCAGGTAGCGGTCCCGGACGTTCATCTTGAACAGGTTCAGCAGGAGCCTCAGATCATAGCGATTGAATCCGAACAAAGGTAGCCTCTTCAAATATCAGATCGCTCTTACACAACCTGTTACGGGATAGAACAGCATCGGCTTGCCGCCGGAGGGTGGGTCCATCGTAAACACTTCGAAGATCGTCGAGCACTCCGCGTATCGTTGCGCCCCCTCCTGTGCGCTTTCCAACAGGACGACATCGAGACGATAAATGGCTGCTCCGAGTGCCAGTCGAGAAAACTCAATCTCAATGCCAATCTTTCCATTGTCAAGGACATGGTCCAACACCGAAAAATCATTTTCGAATAGCAGCAAATCATCCAGACGAACGATCCGCAAGCGTAACAAGGCATGCGAATCCGTGTTTTCGTGATGGGCAAGCACCTGAATACGAAGCCGGCTCGCCGCTTCCACGCGAACGCAACTCCCTTCGCCATCTCCGGAAAGCAACGACGCCCATTCAATTTCGCTACCAAGCCTGAACGAACGGTTCCCGACATGCGACTGAAACTTCTGCATCAGTGCGGCCTCATCGGCCTCCCGAACCTCATCGATATAGGCTTTCGTGACAGCTTCCGGCGTACCGTCCATCACAATTTGCCCGTCTTTTAGGTAGATGCAACGGTTGCATATATCCCTTACCGCCTGCATTCCGTGAGATACGAGAATAACGATTCTCCCTCGGGAACAGATTTCGAGAATCCGAGCGGTCGCTTTGGCAGCGAATGATGCGTCGCCAACCGAGAGGGCCTCATCGATGATCAGGATTTCCGGATCGATGTGAGAAATCATGGCGAATGCCAAGCGTGCCTTCATGCCTGTTGAATAGGTTCTGACGGGGTATTCGATAAATTCGCCCAACTCGGCAAACTCGATAACCTGCTCTATGACCGCGTCGACCTCTGTGCGTGATCTTCCCTGAATTTCACCATCGACATAGATATTGTCCCGGCCACTCAGGTCGTCGCGAAGTCCGACACCGAGCGTCATTATCGAGGTCACCTTGCCGTTGACTTGAATTGAACCGGAGGTCGGATCCGACAAACCAGCGATCATGTGCAGCAAAGTCGACTTCCCGGCCCCATTTCGCCCGACAATACCCAAGCGTTCACCCACCTCAATGGATAAACTGACATCGTTGACCACAACTTTTCCTTCAGGCAAAGCAGCCTGTTCAGAAGTTCCTGTCATCGCCGCGACGAGATCGCCCGTGGCCGAATTGCCAACTGGAAAGACCTTGGAAACCCGATCAATCTTCACATGAAGACTCATTGACACTGTTCCCCAAGTCTTCGGGAAGAAAACGACAAGGCCACCACAGCCTTGCGTCTTTCCCCCTCGACGTGCAGAGTCAGGCCATTGCCGTAAGTCCAGGATTTGCAATCGAGTCCCGTCCTGGCTCCACCGAGATCTGCTGTTCGCTGGGTCAAGAACACATTCAGAGAGTAATCGCCACGCGCCAAAGGCAACGACGGTATGGTCAACGCCAGGTCATAGACACCGGGGGTATCACCTACCGGGATGCTGTTGGAGAGAATAACGATCTCCCAACCAATACCGATTCGCAGAATTTCTATAGAAATCGAGCAGTCGACCGCAACATTTTCAATGATTTCGATCGGTAGGCGGATGCAGGCATCCCTACCTGAATGTGCAACATGCTCCAGTGGCAAGTTTGCAGCAAAGCGTGCGGCAGAAGCTACTGGCATAGGCAGCTTGAGATAGGAAACAACCGCCCGGTCGCTTGGACCGGTGAAGGAGAATCGTCCGCCCTCGATCACGCAGGCCTGGTCGCAGAGCTTGATGATGGCGGTCCAATCGTGGGTAACAAGTACGCCAGAGGCGCCATTGAGCAGCCGCAGCCGCATGCGCTGCCAACACTTGGCCTGAAAATGCTCATCCCCAACTGAAAGCAACTCGTCGATCAAATAGATTTCGTGTTGATGTACAGTGGCAACCGCAAAGTACAAACGTGCACCCATCCCTGATGAATAGGTGCGAATACGCTGATCGAAAGCTTCTCCAAGCTCCGAAAAGTCGGCGATGTCGTCGAGAATCCCGTCGAGATCTCGTTTCGCCGCCCCCATGAATTGCAGGTAGCGCACCGCATACTCGCGGCCGGTAAGATTCGGGTTACCCATACCGCCCAGTTCAAACAAACCGGCAACCTGTCCGAAGATCTCGATGTGTCCGCTAGTTGGGGAATAAACCTGCCCCAACAAGCGCAGCAGGGTACTCTTGCCAGCGCCATTGCGTCCCAAAATCCCGACAATCTTGCCGCGCGGAACCTCCATGGAAATATCACGCAGGGCATGGATCACCGGCCCTTTCGCGTCTCTCTGCGAGCCAAACAAGATGCGCCATACACGCTGCTCGCGCTGGACTGCGAATGTCTTCTCGACGTTGGTACAACGCAAAGCGACGGCGTTAGGCAGACGTTCCATTGGAAAATCAAGCCTTCATGCGCAGCAACGGGTTGCCTGCGAGCAACTGGCTATAGATCTGGTCGAAGCGCCTGCCGGCAGCCGTGTCGGAATGCCATTTCATGGCAAACTGCCGTCCGCGCAAGCCGATCTCACGGCGCTTTTCAGGATGGGCAATCAGGTCGCGCAAGACAGATTCAACCGTCTGGGGCGTCGCGCTAATAATCGGCAACTCGTCGGCGTATTCGGGAATTTCTTCGCGCAAGCTCTCCAGCCATTCCGGGCGGATGAAGCAGATCACCGGCTTTCCGAGCATCATCGCTTCACGGATATTGGCGCCGAACCAGCCATAGGTCAGCATGTCCAGAAAGATGTCGGCCTGCGCCTGCAGGAAACGGACTTCCTTGTTGGGAATGCCGGTCGGCTCGATCAGTTCCAGCACCATACCTTCGGCACGGAGACGCTCGATCAGAGGAAGATACACATGCGACGACTTGATATTCACCCCGTCGCTGCGGGTTCGCTCAGCACGGTGTCCGACCGCATGATAGAGGCGCACCGCACCTTCAGGCAACTGCGGCAGAAGGTACTGCTCGGGAATCTCGATTTCCGGATGCCAGAGTTCGGGATCAAGGCAGTAGAACTCGGGAGCTTCGTGCACCCGTGGATCGTCATTGAAATCAACCCGGTTGCCGCCCAGCAAGCACTGGAAATCGGCCACCGAGTTTCTGAATCTCCCCCAGGCGAGGTTTCGCTCGTCGCTACAGACGGCTGGCTCGTTCTGCCAACGGCAAATCGAACACACTGACTCTGGCCCCCATTGTGAGAAGGCTGTTTGCGAAACGCCATCCAAGCAGCCGTTATTGCTATACACGATTTTTTTGCCGAGTGCCTTGATCAATTCGATCTCGGCAGAATCGCCCATCCGCTGTCCGATGGCGGCCTGGATTCGCCCCCCAAATGAAATACCGTGAGTGTTCGAGAAGTGGAAGATATCGTACTCATAAAGGGAGTCTACATAGAACGCCAAGCAACCTTCGACTGTTGCAGGAACCTCTGCCCCAACCCGAAAATCCTCACCGTGGTAATAGATCTGGTTGGACGGATTTTCGTCCCAGTTATAGACATCGGCCTGCCACCCGAGCGGACGTAGGGCACGCGACAGGTACCAAGCGTTGTAGTAACACTGGCCGCAGAAGAGCACCCGCCGCGAGATCAGCGCCTCGAACGCCGGCCTGAGCGTGCGCACGTTTGTGTGTAGAAAGGCGATCTCTGCAAGCAAATCGTCTGCGAAAGGCGAATCCAAAGGATCTGCCGAGAGGCCGGCGCTTGAGCGGACCAAGCGGCGAAGTTTCTGAGCATGTGTGTCGACGTTTAGGGATTTTGCCGTTTTTTCGGTGTCGACCGCGACACAGAAGGCTGAAACACGCCTCGGCAGATCATGGAGCAACCCGACGACTTCCACCAACTCAGCCTTGAGTTCAGCCTTGAGTTCAGCCTTGAGTTCAGCCTTGAGTTCAGCCTTGAGTTCAGCCTTGAGTTCAGCCTTGAGTTCAGCCGCCAACTCGGGTTTCAGCTCGGCCTTGGCTTCGGCCTTGATCCGGCCAACCAACGACTGCCCGTAACTGGAATCCAGAACCCTTCTTCCGGCCCCTCGCGCGACTTTCGAGAACACCAGCCCCTCCTTTTGGATTAACGGGGCATTTTACATTTTCTCGCCACCGGAGGCGAGGGCGGGCGCGCTAACCCGGTTGTTCGACGGCCGCCGATACGCCTCCGAGCAGTCCAGCGACCCCACTCCAGCCGAGATTCATCGCCGCGTCGATGATCGAGAGGCCGGGAACGAAAACGCCTGCCCCGTGCTGCGGATACGGGGTGGGAGCAAAGTCCTGATAAGTCAGCGAAAGCCCGGCACCTGAAAAGGCTGCATCCTCCTGATAGCCCCCAGCTCCACCGCCGCAAAGGTAGCTCCACCCACCGACCCGCTTCGTCAGGTCGATCAGGCGCTGCGTCGCCGCCGACTCCGTCGGTAGCGATGAACTCCGCACCAACCGGCCCCTGGGCAACCCCAAAGCCGTCGCCAGCGTCTCGATGGCGAGGATGTTGTACTCCGCAACATTGTCCACCGGGTTGCGTATCAGGGGCTCGAGCACCGGCATCGCTTCGTCGAAATGCGGCGCACGCCGGTAGGCCGTGAAGATGGTCTTCACCACCTTGTCGCGCCAACCCTCCTTGTCCGAGAATGCCATCTCGTTGATCGCCCGGGTGCCATGAAAGCCGCGATCAACCGGCGCCGTCAGCCAGCGCCCTTCGCCGTTGATCAGCACCTTTACCCGGTTCGTCCAAGTGCCGCCCGTTTTCTGGTATTGCACGTCATCCAGTAGGATAAAGACATCGGCACGGCGGATCTTGTCGAAATAGCCCAACCAGGGGAAGAAATTCGGCTGGTGGATGGCTACGAGGTCAGTCATCCAGCCCTCTCACTATGGCCATGCAAATCACATCAACCCAATTCCCGTCGATACACGCAGCTTGGCGAAGCAGTCCCTCTCGGACAAACCCACATTTCTCATAGACGCGCACGGCCCTGGTGTTAGTCGAAAAGACGTGGAGTGCTATTCGATGAAGCTGCAGTTGCGTGAAGCCGAACTCGACCAACTGTCGAACTGCCTCGCTCCCCGCCCCCTGATCCTGCGACCTGCGAACGCCAATCCGAATCTGGAGTTCTGCTGAACGATGCACGGGATGAACATTAATTAGCTGACACGAGCCGACAGGCTCTCCAGCGGAACGGTCCTCGATCATGAAGAACGCGGCATCCGGGCGTTTCCGGATCCGCTTGAACCACTCCTCATGTTCCGGCCGCGAGATCGGCCGGTAGGGTGCATTAAACACAACCAAGTCACGGTCGTTGATCCACTCGAACAAAAGATCGGAGTCAGAATCAACAGCCGCACGCAGTGCAATGCAAGTGGTCACGACATTGCTCCTGCACAGACAACGATCTGAGATTTGAAGGTTTCCCAACGCTCTGGTTCAAACCCTTGCATTTCCGGCGCAGGTTCATCGAAGCGATCAGTTCGCGTGCCATCGGCAAGCCTGCATGTCGGAATACCGATGGTTTCAAGCCCTGCCAAGCCGTCATAGGCTATCGGCTGAGCCAAACCCCACACTGCCAAGGAATGAATGGCGCCGCAAAGATAAACGCACCCACGCTCCAACTCATCCTTTGCTACAACGCTCCGTCCGCAAATCAACTCACGCCACAGGCGGAACCATTCCTCGTACGCTCCCTGGTCAACCCCGGTTGCATCCGGCCAATTCTTCCCGAACGTAACGGCATACAAACGCCGAGCATTGACCTCCGACCCCAAACCGTCGAAGAACACGTTGATCTCCCGGGCCGGAACCCGCCAGTCCTTGAACAGCGTGGCCTTGCACAATCGAGTGACCTGGCCTTCGTGACACCGCCAAAGTTCGACAAAAAGCGTTTCAAATGTGCCCGTCTGCCATAGGTAATCTCCCATGGAAAACATCGCGGGAGAGATCTGACGCAAAAATCGTAGATTCGCCGCTTCGCCCGCCAAGTTCTCACGGCCAGCGTTGGCCAGGGAGTGATCATACAGCCGCATACTGGCACTGGCCCTGCCATAGACGCAACGGAAAATGCGCTGACGAGCTGGCATTGGCTCATCTTGCCACCAGTCTGGATGTATCAACACTTGGAGACATTCGTCTTCGGCCTTCTGCAGGACGTCGTATAAGCGGCGGAAGCGCCAATAGCCATTCGAATCGGAGCAATAGGCCACCTCTGTCTTAAATCTGCGGGAATAACAATTAACCATACCCCCATAGGAATCCGCCTCGCACGCCAAGTGTGCCGCAACCGGGTTATGAAAACTAAATACTTGCGGCCGAATACCAAATAATTGCTCCAGAACGTCTCCCTCAACCGTAATCTGCCTTCCCAATTCATCTTCTGAATGAATCGTTTTGAATGTTGCATCAAAATGCAATCCGACGTCATGTCCCAGAGCGATGATTTCTTCTACTATACTGACCTGTGTCTTTTCGAACAGGTTATAAAATTCGCTATGCAAGTTCAGGAAATAGGTCGCACACATCCCTTCTGCAGCCTCTATCCTAGCCAAAGCAAGAGCGCGATTAAGAGAGAAATCACAATCATGCCGCCAAAGCATGAATCGCCGCCCCCACGGAATATCCCGATAATTGCAAATCTGATAGGACGCCAACGCCAGCTTGACCAAGTGTCGATAGCCACGAACCGTAAAATCGTAATCAGTCGCTTGCGTATTTAGTGGCTCGTTGCTTGCTGATATCATAAATCATGGCGACCTTGAAGCCGTGCAGGCGTTCCCCAAGCGTTCATTCCACTAGGAACGTTCATATTGACAAAACTATTTGCGCCAATAATGCAACGGTCACCTATTGAAACCCCTTTGCTGATCACCACGTTCGGGCCGATATAACAGTTATTTCCGATACGAACTGGCGATCGCTCCGGTTCGGCCGAGATCCCTATCGCCCATTTGACAGTATCGTGCGTATATATTTGGACACCAGCACTAATAGAACAGTTATCTCCTATTTCCAGAATACCCGACCCATCCAGAACAGTAAATGGACCAATCCAAGTATTCTTGCCCACTCTAACGTTTCCCAAAACGAGAGAACTGTCGTAAATACTACTACCATCCCCAAACCCGAGCGCCCGGGCCTTCTGCCAACGATCTACCAGATAGTCAGCAAATGGTAGGCTACGATGCCATTCTTGCCTGACTGATTCAGATTGAATTTCCAGCAAAGCACGAAGCTCTTCGAGCAAACTCTGTATACGCGCAAGGTTCAGAGGGGTCTCAACAGAAGCTGCGGGTGGCGTGGCGGCGAGTCTAGATTCCGTGGTCATGACAGCGAAACATAATGTCTCTTAAGAAAAAATGGGGGCATTAGCCCCCGACCAATTTCCGCCTCGCGACTACCGTGATGCCTGACTCCTGAATATTAAGGCGCTCAATATCCATTTCACTCTCCCTGCACCAACGCTCAATCTCCTCTGGACTATGCCTATGGCAATTCATAGGGCGAAACCAATCAAAGTTGATGTGATGCATTTCATCAAAGGTCAACTCGGGGCGGTAGTAGGCTTTGCAGATGTTCCAATAGAAAAAACGCTGAAGGTTGAAGTTCCCCGCCTCGACACCGAGGAATGGTATAGGGTCGGACACTTCAATCCGGCACTCCAATTCGCCCAGTGTGATACCAAGTTTGGTGAGTGGCTTGAGGGCCTCCCAGGCCTCTTCGTCCGTCATGGGCTTCAGCGCCTCACGGACCGCATCATCTGTGAATTCACGGATCAGCGCCTTTTTCCGATAGACATAGAACAAGAAACGCCCCCCGGGAACGAGTTTCTTCGCCAAATGCTTCAGCGTACCTTCTGTGGAATCTGTGTGGTGAAGCACACCTTCCGAAAAGATGATATCCACCGACGACTCAGGGATGTCGAGGTTCGAAATGTCCGCCCGGATAAAATCTCCGGGGATATCGCTTTCACTGAACCTCGCGCGAGCCACCTCGACTGCGCTGGAAATGTCCACCCCTAGATAGTCATGCTCGCGGAGCGCGTCCCCAAAAAGCAACAATCCGGAGAACCCGGCTCCGCATCCGGCATCAAGGATCAACTTTCGCCCGCCGGATAGCCACTGCGCCAAGCGCGAAGGATCGTTCTCACAATAACGCTCGATCAACCAGCGCCGCATGTTGGCTTTGGACGCTTCCGACTCGTAGGTGTCGCGCTTAGCCCATTTGAAGCCGAACGCCTCGTCGGTCTGCCTTTGAGCACCCGAAACAGTCGCATCTGATCCGCCAACTGTCAGTCCTAGTCTTTCAATTGCCGCCACTATTCATCCCCTATGTTGTAGGTTTCAAGCCATTGCTCGACGCTAAGGAGTGACCAGATTAGCAATCGATGGTTTTCGGAACCAGAGAGATGGTTTTCGACCAGATCTCTGAGTGGCAAAAACTCGAGCCATTGAGCGATTCTTGGTACCCCATCCAGCAATCGGCGCCTGACAAACTCGATGCTCTCCCCCTTGAACCAGCTGGAATCCGGCGCGGAAAAGCCTTGTTTTTCCCGTTGCGCGACTTCTCCCGGGATGTAGTGCGCCATGGCATCGCGCAGCAGCTGTTTTCCGTCGCGGGTACGCTGGAAGTATTTCGCGGATTTCCCGCCAGGCTCGTTCTCGTTGATGCGGATGACCTCGGCCAGGTTGTTGAGCTTGAGCGACACCGGGCAGCGCATCGCAAAATCGACGAGATCGTTGTCGAGAAATGGCACCCGGCTTTCAAGTCCGTGCGCCATGCTGAGCTTGTCGTCCACCACCAGCAAGCCATGAAGGAAGGTCTTGGCCTCGAAGTAGAGCGAGTGGTTGATATAGTCTTCGGGTGTATACAGGCGATCCGAGTGGTGCTTGAAGACATCGCGGAAGATATCGCGTGTCCAGACGTCCTTGACCTCGCCCCACACTGGTGAAAACACCTGTTTGATCTGCGAGTTCGGCAGCAGCCGTTGCCAGAACTGGTAGTAGTTGTCGACGTAATGTTCGAAATCGTCATTGACGACAGCGCGGTAATAGCGCCAGGGATATCCGCCGAACAACTCATCGCCACCAGTTCCGGAAAGGACAACTTTCACGAACTTCGACGCCAGTTTGGCCGCGTAGTAGTTGGGGTAGCTCTGGCCGACGCGCGGCTCTTCGATGTGCCAGGCCAGCTTGGGCAAGACGCGCTCCATGTCCCCCGCTTTCAGGACCATCTCGTAGTGCTCGGTCTTGAAGCAATAGGACATGTACTCGGCCTTGCTGCGCTCATCGAACCCCAGTTCCAGGCCGGAGGCCGAACTGAGGTCGAAGCCGCAGGTAAAGGTCTTCATGTACGGGTTGGCGCGCGCGGCGATCGCCGTGATCGAACCGGAATCCATGCCTCCACTGAGGTAGCTACCCAGTTCCACATCGGTGACGAGTTGCCGGTTGACTGCCTGGTGGAACAGCCGATCAAGCTCCTCAAGATACTCGCGCCGGTCTATTGGCCCGGAAGGCTCGCGAAAATCGAAATCCCAGTATTCGGTGAGCTTCAATTGCGGTCTTCCTGCCGCCAGATCGATTACTCCGTAATGCCCGGGAGGGAAGAGCTTGATACCTTCCAGAAGGGTCCGGTCAGTGAATATGTTCTGGAAAGTGAAGTATTCCAGCAGTGCGGCTTTGTCGAGCTTCCTCGCCATGCCAGGTTGGGCCAGGATTGCCTTCTGTTCAGAAGCAAAGGAGATGGTGTTTCCTGCAACCGCGTAGTAGAGGGGCTTGACCCCATAGCGATCCCGGGCCAGCAGGAGCCGCCGCTGCGTTCGATCCCAGAGGGCGAACGCAAACATCCCGTTCAGGCGCTCAATCGCCCTTGAACCCCATGCTGCCAGCGCATTCAACAAGACTTCAGTGTCTGACTGCGAACGGAAGAAAAATCCTTCCGCTTCCAAATCGGCTCGGAGTTCCCGGTAGTTGTAAATCTCGCCGTTATACGAGAGCACAAACCGGTTGTCTGCAGAGACCATCGGCTGCCTTGCCGCCGGCGACAGGTCGATAATGGCCAAGCGCCGGTGACCAAGGCCGACCGCCCCCTCCACCCAATGCCCTTCCCCGTCCGGCCCGCGATGGGCAATGGCATCGGTCATAGCCTTCAGTACGGCCGGAGAAACCGGCCCTCCATCGAGATTGACAAGCCCAGCTATTCCGCACACAGCTTATCCAAACCGGCACAATGCCTCGACTACGTAGGCGTAATCATCCGCGGACATGCGATTGTGCAGCGGTATTGCCATCGTGTTGTCGTTGCAGTCGCGGGCGCCTGGATAATCCTTCGGATCGAGTCCGAAGCGCTGGGCATAGTAGCCCAGCATATGCACCGCATGCGTGCCCGGGCGTGTCGATATGCCGGCCACCTGCAGCCGCTCCATGATTTCGTTGCGGGGCAGCGGAGCCTTCCCAGGGTCGACATACAGCACATAGGCCTGCCATGCGTGGCTCCCGCCTTCAGGCTCCGTCGGCGTCCGCAGCCAATCGATGCCAGCCAGTTCTTGGGTGTAGAAGGCCGCCCATCGTGCCCGCTCGGCGATGAAACCGTCGAGCTTGCCGATCTGCACCAACCCGACAGATCCTTGAAGATCGGTCATGCGGTAGTTGTAGCCCAGCAAATTGAACTCGGGAAGGAGATACGGCCGCGGGCCTTTATGCCGCTGCTCTTCCGAGATGCTGGCGCCGTGATTGCGCAGCATGTTGGCGATCTCGGCCAGCCTGGAATCGTTGGTCGTCACCATCCCGCCCTCGCCAGTCGTGATCGACTTGCGCGGATGGAAGGAGAATGCGGCAGCCAACCCCAACCCACCTGCAGGCGACCCCCGGTAACTTGCTCCGGCAGCGCACGCAGCATCCTCCACAATAGCCACATGGGAGGGAACTGCCGAACGCAATGCCTCCATGTCAGCGCAGAGGCCGAACAGGTGCACGGCAATCACCGCTTTTGTTCGCGGCGTTACCCGCCGGGCGACATCCGCAGGGTCAATGTTGAAAGTCATGCGGTCGACGTCAGCAAAAACCGGGGTTGCACCGCAATAGATGACGACGTTGGCTGTTGCCACCCAAGTGAAGGCCGGGACGATCACTTCGTCCCCTGGGCCAATTCCCATCGCAGCAAGGATCAGGTGCAGCCCGGTGGTGCAACTTGTCGTGGCCAAGGCATGCGCGACGTCGTGCCGTGCCGCGAACACCTGTTCAAATGCCGCTACCTTCGGTCCTTGCGTCAGCCAGCCCGTCGCCAGGGGTTCCCGGGTAGCCTGCCATTCGTCGTCACCCGTAGAGGGTAGCGAGATGGCGATGGATCGTGTTTGCATCAGTAGCTTCCCTTGTTGGCATCCCGCCAGGCGATCAGCTTCAGCAAGCCTTCGCGCAAGCCGTAGCGATACTTGAAGCCAAGGTCGGCTTCCGCCTTCTTCGGGCATCCGATGCGGTTCTGTACGAGCCGCCGCGCGTCGTCCGCACTGTAAGGCCTGTAGGTGACCTGAAGGTTCGAGTTCTTCAGTTCGAGGATCAGGTTGCAGAGTTCCCGGATACTGGTCTGCACACCGGAACCAACGTTGTAGAACTGGTCGACCGCATCCGCCTGCAGGGCTAGGACGTTGCACAGGGCCACATCCTCGACATCGATGAAATCATAGGCCTGCGACCCGTCGCCGTTGATCACCGGGGGCTCGTTGGCGTCGATCTTGTTGAGCATGATCGGGATGACTCCGGTATAAGCGGCGGTCTGGTCCTGGTGCGGCCCGTAGACGTTCATGTAGCGGAGGCCGACGTACGACAACCCGTAGCGGTCGTGGAAGGCGCGGCACATGGCCTCCCCGGCGATCTTCGAGGCCCCGTAGAAGTTGCGGTTCATGAACGGGTGTTCCTCGGTCATCGGGACTTCGACGGCATCGCCGTATACCGAGGCCGATGACGAATAGACGAGGCGCTTGATCTTGTGGCGGACGCAAGCCTCAAGAACGTTAAATGTGCCCTCGACGTTCACGTGGAATGCGGTCCGCGGAAAATCCTTGCAATGCAATAGCCACATCGCGGCCAGATGGATCACGTAATCGCAGCCACGCATCGCATCGTCGAGAAGGTCGGTCTCCCGGATATCCGCGCCGTTCTGGTAAAGCGAACAGCGTGGATCAGAGAGGTATGGATCGAGGTAGGCTTGCTTTCCCCGCGCAAAATTGTCGTACACCACGACCTCACTGACCTCGGTCTTCAGCAATTCACCCACAACGTGACTGCCGATGAAACCTGCTCCTCCGATGACCAGTACCTTCGCGTTTGTCAGTGAATTCGTCATGCCTTCCTCTACGCTAACCTAAACCGGTGATCAATGAATGCTGGCGTGGCAATCAAATACAATGCATCCACCCTGCGCCATACGAAGCAGGGCTGACAGGCAGGCATCGCGCTGCGTACCCTCTTCATAACGAGAGCGACTGGGCCGCATCGTGCTCACTGGCTCGCCTGCGCCATCATCTTGTCGTGCTTTGCAATGCTCTGCGCGATGTGTTTGCGGTTGGCCTTGGTCCACTCCACCGTCCGGCGCAACCCCTCCCGGATGTCGACCTGTGCGTTGAACCCCAGGTCGCGCGAAGCCTTCTCGGTCGAGGCAAAGCGCTTCCCGGAGCGATCCCAATCGCGGGCAGGGCGGAGGTCCAGCGGGGTCTGGTTACCGGTGAACTCGTTGATGATGGTCGCCAGATCCAGAATACTGGTTTCCTTGCCGGTAGCCAGGTTGTACACCTCGCCAGCCACCCCCTTCAGGGCGCACGCCATGAGTCCACGCGCCATGTCCTCGACGAAGATGAAATCCCGGCTGGCATTGCCGCCGTTATCCAGAGGCAGCGCTTCGCCATTAAGGGAGCGCCAGATGAAGGTCGGCGTGACATTGCGCCAGACGGTATGGACCGTACCCCGCCACTGGCCAGCCCCGAGGATTTCGCGCGGGCCATAGACGTTGGAGAAGCGCGCCTTCACGAACGGCAGCCTGTGCTGCTGGAAGTAGTAGTTGCCGTACAACTCGCCGATGATCTTGGAAATCGAGTATGGGCTGTCGTGGTAGAGCGTGACCGGCTGGTCTTCCGTCGTTGCCGTCGGGGCGTCGTAGGTCTTTTCCGCTACCGCACAGGCCGCAGCCGCATAGACGACCTTCTTGAGGCCCTTGATGTCCTTGAGACGGTCAAACAGTTTCAGCGACGTGTAGGTGTTGTTGTCATGATCGGCAAACGGGTCGGCAATGGATGACTGGTTGCCGTGGAAGCAGGCGAGATGAAACGCGTAGTCGAGATCATCTGGCAGTCCAGCTAGGATGCGGTCGTCGGTGATGGAGCCGAAGACGAAACGGACGTGCGAATCTGCGGGAATGTTGGAGACATCGGACGAAATGAGGTTATCCACGACGATGATTTCGCGCGGATCCTGCTGGAGAATCTGATGAACCAGATTGCTGCCGACGAACCCCGCGCCGCCGACCACCAGCACTTTTGCTCCGGAAAAATTTGCATTGCTCATGACTGACAACCCTGTTTATTTGGTTTGCGTTGGTGCCTTGAGATGTGAGAACACATCTGAAATGCCGTACTCGTCATACCAAGCCAACTGACGCTTGATGGTCTCCGAAAAACCGACCCTGGCTTGCCAGCCGAAAGCCTTCAGGGTCTCGCTGGCATCGAGCGAAACGATCGGCACGTCATCTGCCTCCGGCGGCACCACGGGGACCTCCTTGACGCCGAGACCAAGATAATCGGCAACCAGATCAAAGATCTCCTTGATCGAATGTGCCTCACCGCTGGCGATGTTGAACACCCCTGTGGGCGCATCAGGCTGGATGGCGATATCCACGAATGCCAGGAAATCCGACATGTCGAGGAAGTCACGCGAGGTGTCCGAGCAGAAGCAGTTCTGGCCGGCCTTCAGGCGTTTGTAGAAGGTCGGGATCGGGCCGATCGCGAGGCGCGGACCGGTGACGTTGGCGATGCGCAAAGACAGGGTCGGTACGCCAGAGAGCAGCATGAATTGCTCACCCGCCGTCTTGGTGATGCCGTAGCTGGTGAACGGCGCCGTCGGGTGGCTGGCAGGGATCGGCAATTGCTGCGGCCGGCCGTAGCACAGCGCCGTCTGGAAGTTGATCAGACGCCTGGCCCCGGATGCCTTCGTCGCCCGGGCAACGTGGGCACTGCCGATGACATTCGTCCGCGAGTCTTCAACCCAGTCCTCGGGGTCCTTATAGGCCGCAGCCGCATGGATGACGACTTCCGGCTGAAACTGCGCAAAGCAGGCGTCGACCAGCGCTTGATCGTCAATGCTGCCTTCCTTGACGGTCAGGCCGGGAACCTCGGGCACGACCTCGCGTTTTCCGGTAGCGAAATTGTCGATCACGAAAATCTCGTGCCCCATCGGCAACCAGTGTTCGATCAGGTTGGAGCCAAGGCAGCCGGCGCCACCGGTAATCAGGATACGCATCGGATGCCTCGCTTACTTCTTGCCTTCAAGACGCAGGTGCGTGTATTCGCCCAGCGTACCGTGCTTCTGGTAATACGCCATGGCCGCCGACACGGTCTCTTGCAGGGGTGTGAATTCGATCGCCCCGAAATCCTCGAAGGTGCGGCTGGGGTCCAGCAGGATTGAGAAGACGTCATCCGGGCCGAGTTCCTTGACCTCCGCCTTAGGCTTGCCCGGCACGTCCAGGGCGGTCACGACGGCATCGTAGAGTTCCTGAATGGCGACATCGGTGCCCGAGGAGAAGTGGTAAGCCCCATGCCCGACGCCATCGATTGCCTTGAGGACCACTCGGGCCAGATCCTTGACGAAAACGAAATCGCGGCGCGCGTTGGTGACGAAGCACTGCTTGCCGTCCTTCAGGCGCTGGTAGAAGATTGGCAGCGGGCCGGCGACATTGCGCGGGCCAACCACGTTGGCAAGGCGGAAGGTGACGTAGTCGACGCCCGACAGTTCCAGATAGAACTCGTTGGTGGTTTTCGAGATCGAGTAGCTGCTGCTGCCCGGGAAACGCGGGTGGTCGAGGCGGATCGGCTGCTGCATGGGCTTGAGGCCATAGCACAAAGCGGTCTGGAAGTAGATGAAACGCCCGACGCCATGCTTCTTGGCCACGTCGACCACATTGGCGCCACCGACGCAGTTGGTCAGCGTGTCGTTGTACCAATCGTCCGGGTCCTTGTAGGAAGCAGCGGTATGGACGACGGCATCGGGCTTGAGATCACCCACCAGTTTTTCGACGACCGTCTTGTCAGCAATCGTGTCGATGACGACGGTCAGGTTCGGATGGTCCGTCAGATGCTCGCGCCGCCCGGTGGCGAGATTGTCGATCGCAACGACCTGATCGCCACGCTCAAGCAGCATTTCGACCACATGGGACCCGATTTGTCCAAGGCCGCCGGTTACGAGTACTTTTTTCATGTCATTCCTTCTGATTGCTGATTATTGATGTGAATTCCGGACGATCAGGGACACGATGTTTCTCGCCGCATTCCCATCGCCATACGGCGACTTCGGCAAGGCCGGCAGTTGGCCTTGCGTACTATCGCTGAAAGCCTTATTGATTTCGACCGCGGAAGCGCCGACCAGGCGATTCCAGCCCAGATCGACGGTTTCTACCCACTCTGTTTCATCCCGCATGGTGATGCATGGAACACCGTAGAAAAAGGCTTCCTTCTGCACGCCGCCGGAGTCGGTCAGGATGACCTTGGCTGCCTGCTCCAGTGCGACCATGTCCAGGAAGGGGACGGGGTCGACCACTTTGACGCTACCAAGTTTTTTGTCCAAGCCGGTATCGACAAGCAGTTTGCGGGTGCGCGGGTGGATCGGGAGAACAACGGGCAAGCTCGCGGAAATTCCAGCCAGGGCAGCGACGATTTCCCCGAGGCGATTCGGTTCATCGGTATTTTCCGCGCGGTGGCACGTCGCCAGCGCGAATGCCCGTTCTTCAACCCCCAGGGACACGAGGGCCGTACTCTGCTTCCGGGCTCGCTCGCGGTAAAACAAGGCGACGTCGAACATCACGTCACCAACGTTTTCCACGCCCGTGGAAACGCCCTCTTTAGCCAGATTTGCCACGGCCGTATCGGTCGGGCAGAACAGCAGTGTCGAGAGACGGTCGGCAACGATCCGGTTCACCTCTTCCGGCATGCGCATGTTGAAGGAACGAAGTCCCGCTTCGACATGCGCCACGGGAATGTGCAGTTTCGCCGCGGCCAATGCGCCTGCCAGGGTCGAGTTGGTATCGCCGTAGATCAACGCCCAGTCCGGTTCTTCTTCGAGAAGGACTTTCTCTACGGCCTCCAGCATGCGCCCGGTCATGGCGCCGTGCTGTCCTCCGGATATCTCCAGATTGTATTTCGGGTGCGGGATATCCAGCTCCTCGAAGAAAACCTTGGACATGTTTTCATCGTAGTGCTGGCCAGTATGAACCAGAATTTCTGTAACCCGGTCGGCGAATTCGTCGCGGATGGACCGGGAAACGGCTGCCGCCTTGATGAACTGGGGCCGAGCCCCGACTATGGTGACGATCTTGATCACTTGCCCAGCGCCTCGATCACCGCCTTGACGATCTGGCCCTGCTCCTGCTGCGAGAGATCAGCGCTCATCGGCAGGCTCATGACCCGACCGGCCATGATATCCGACGACGAGACATTGCCGCTGATCCTGCTCAGAGCGCCGTATGCCGACTGGCGATTCAGCGGAATGGGGTAGTGTACGGCAGTGGGCACACCCGCTGCCTTGAGCGTTTCCTGAACCTGTTCGCGGTTCTCGACGAAGACCGTGTATTGCGCGAAGACGCTGGTCCGATCCGGACGCTGGGTAACCGTCGGCACCTTGCCAGCAAACAGGTCGTTATAGCGGGCACCTATTCTGAGGCGCTGTTCGACTTCCCACGCGAAGCGCTCCAGCTTGGCGAGCACGACGGCGCATTGCAGGGTATCCATGCGGCCGCCAACACCGATACGGGTATGCACGTAACGCTTTTCCTGGCCATGCACACGGATCTCGCGCATGGCCTTGGCCAGTTTGTCGTCGCTGGTGAAGATCGCCCCGCCATCGCCGTAGCAGCCCAGCGGCTTGCTCGGAAAGAAGCTGGTACAGCCGATGGTCGACAGGTTGCAGCTCTTCCGGCCCTTGTACTCCGCACCAAAACTCTGCGCGGCATCTTCGATCACCGCCAGCCCGTGCCGCGCGGCGATGGCATTGATTTCGTCCATGTCCGCCGGTTGACCGTAGAGGCTGACCGGCATGATGGCCTTAGTCTGCGGCGTGATCGCCGCTTCGACCTTGCTGGCGTCGATGTTGCAGGTATCCGGCTCGATATCGACGAAGACCGGGGTCGCGCCAAGCAAGGCAATGACTTCGGCGGTGGCGACGAAGGTGAACGGGGTGGTGATGATTTCGTCACCCGGCTTGATGTCGAGCGCCATCAAGGCGATGAGAAGCGCTTCGGTGCCTGAAGCCACGGTGATGCAGTGCTTCGCCCCGGTGTATCCAGCCAGTTTGCCTTCAAGTTCAGCCACTTCGGGGCCCATGATGTACTGGCCGTGGTCTAGCACCTTGTGGATACGGGCATCGATTGAGCTCTTGAGTACTTGATACTGGGCCTTCAGGTCGATGAATTGGATTACCATGCTTTTACCTCAATGCTGCGATTTCGCGACGACTGCTTCGGCAAGCGCCCGCGAAGTGGTCCACTTGCCGCCGAAGACGTTGATCAGCCTTCCCTTGCGCTCGATGACCGATTCACGGCTGGCTGCGGAAAAATCGGTCTTGCTGGCGACAATCGGTCGAATGCCGGCAAAAGTTGAGATTATATCCTGACGCGTAATAACCTCAAAAAAGCAACGGTTGTAGTTGGCGATCAGATAATCGATCTCCTCATCGCTGGGGCCGCAATGATCGGGGTCGGCCTGGCTGACTTCGGTGGTGCCGAGCAGGGTGTTTTCCCCGTGCGGGAGAACGAACAGGATACGTCTCTCGCCCGGCACCTGCAGAACGCAACCTTGCTCGAGTTTGCCTGGCACGACGATGTGGCTGCCGCGAATCAGGTCAAGCCGGTAGGCGCTGGTCACGCCTGACGTGGTGAGGAGGCTTTCCGCCCATGGTCCGGCCACATTGACGACACGGTCGTAGCAGGCAGTGGACCGGGCTGTGGAAACTTCCCCCTTCGCGGGATCCACCTTGCGCACTGGAGTCAGCTCATGGAGCCTGGCCCCCGATTCCCTAGCCTTTTCCGCGGCCCACAGGCCAAGCTGGTAGTCATCCATACGGGCATCCCAGTAACCGTAGGCGCCCAGCAGCTCGTCGCGTCTGAGGCCGGGGAAGCGCTCGACAACCTCACCCGTACGGTACCAGCGGCCACGCGGGAACCCAGATCCGAGCGCCAACAGATCGTAGAGCCTGATGCCCGCGCCGACCTGCCACTTGGCGCGCTCGCCGTTCCGATAGATCGGGATCAGCAATTCCAACGGGCTGACCAGTTGCGGCGCCTGCCTGATCCACCAGGAGCGCTCCTGAAGCGCCTCGCGAACCAGCCCCAGATGGCCGTGTTCGAGGTAGCGCAAGCCGCCGTGCAGCATCTTGGTGGAGGAGCGGCTGGTGGCCGACATCAGCCGGCCTTTTTCGAATAGATCGACGCTATCGCCGCGCCGGGCGAAAGCCCAGGCGGTCATCACTCCATTGATCCCGCCGCCGATGACTGCGACCTTCATTCAACCGCCAGCGTTGTCCCCGTCAACTTGTAGGTCTTGCCGGTGATCGGGCATCGGGTCGAGGCATCACCCTCGAGCGGCAGTTCAAGCCGTTCGCCATGCTCGCTCATCCAGCCGATCTGCCGGGCCGGCACACCGGCCATCAGCGCATAGGGCTTGACGTCGCGATTGATGACCGCACCAGCGGCGACAAAGGCGAACTCGCCAACGGTGACGCCGCAGACGATCGTGCTGTTGGCACCCAGGGTCGCGCCCTTCTTGATCCGAGTCACCCGGTATTCGTCCTTGCGGGTAACCGCCGAGCGTGGGTTGTAGACATTGGTGAAGACCATGCTCGGGCCGCAAAAAACGTCATCCTCAATATGCACGGCGTCGTAGATGGAGACGTTGTTCTGGACCTTGACGTTCTTGCCGATGGTGACGTCGTTGCCGACGAAGACGTTCTGGCCGAACGAGCAGTCCTTGCCGATGCGTGCACCGCCGCAGATGTGGGCGAAGTGCCAGACGCGGCTGCCATCGCCGATTACCGCGCCCTCGTCCACGATTGCGGACGGATGTATCGTAACGGCCATCTCAGTAATCCAGCGGCAAAGCAACCCGCTTGCCATCGCGCGCCGACAGATAGGCGGCAATCAGCACCTCGAGCGACTTCAGGCCTTCGCGCCCATCGGTTTCCGGCTCGGCCTCGCCGCGCATTACCTTGATTACGTTGTCGTAATAAAGCGGGTGGCCGAAGCCGTAGACCGAGGTGGTTTCATAGTTGGCCGAGGCGATCCGCTCGTCTTCCGGCAACTTCTCGGCGAATTCCCAGTGCTGGATCTCGTTGACCGCGACACCGCCGACGCGCACCGTGCCCTTCTCGCCGAGGATGGTGATGCTGCCTTCCAGGTTCTTCGGATAGGTCAGCATGGTGACGTTCATCGAACCCAGCGCCCCCGAACGCCAGCGAACGCTCAATACGCCGGAGTCCTCGACTTCGATATCGCGCTCCAAGGTACCCGTGTAGGCCTGCATGCTTTCGATGGGTCCAATGAGCCAGTCGAGCAGATCGACATAATGGCTGGCCTGATTCATGAACGCTCCTCCATCGAATTCCCAGGTGCCGCGCCATTTGGCGCTGTCGTAGTACTCCTGCGGACGGGTCCAGAACACGTTGATGTTGACCATGTAGATGCGACCGAAACGCTTCTGCTCGACCGCGCGCTTCAGAAGTTGCAGCGTGGCGTTGCGCCGGTTCTGCTTGACGACGAAGAGCCGCACCCCGGCATCGTCACAGGCCTTGACCATGCCCAAACCATCATGCCAGCGGGTTGCCATCGGCTTTTCGGTCATGACATGGCGGCCCGACAGGGCAATTTCGATCGCCTGCTCAGGGTGCAGGCCGCTTGGCGTGGCCAGAACGACAATATCGGCTGTCGTGGTCTCGAGCATTTCGGTCAGGCTCAGATGCCCTTTGGCGCCGGTACGCTGGACTGCCTTGTCCAGGGCAACGCGGTCAACGTCGCAAACATCGACGATTTCGATATCGCCGGCATGCTGCTCCATGGCGCCAAAGTGGTTGGCCGCGATGCGCCCGCAACCGACAAGCCCCATGCGGATCTTGCGGCCGGCAATGGTAGGGTAATTTCGCATTTCTATCCTCTCAGAGACGGAATACCGTAAAGCCTGCAGCGGTCGCGGCATTGCGGTCGTAAAGACACTTCAGGTCGGCGAGAACCGGCTTTTCACCTTGGCAGAGCGAACGCAATGCTGCAAGGTCCATCTCGCGGAATTCATTGTGCCCGACCGCAACAACCAACGAATCCACCGGATGCGCCGCATCGATGGTTCCAAGTCGGATACCGTATTCATGGGCAACCTCATCGGCGACAGCCCACGGGTCGGAGACGACCACCCGGACTCCCCAGTTCTGAAGTTCCTGCACGAGGTCGGCCACCTTGCTGTTGCGGATATCCGGGCAGTTTTCCTTGAAGGTGATGCCCAGCACGCCGACCGTGCTGCGCGCCACATCGATACCGTTGCGCAGCATCAGCATGATGACATTGCGGGCGGCGTAACGCGCCATGTTGTCATTGATCCGGCGCCCGGCAAGGATGACTTGCGGGTGATAGCCGACCTCCTCCGCCTTGTGTGTCAGGTAGTACGGGTCGACGCCGATACAGTGACCGCCGACCATTCCCGGACGGAAAGGCAGGAAGTTCCACTTGCTGCCGGCCGCTTCCAGAACTTCAAGCGTGTCGATACCGAGGCGGCCGAAGATCACCGAGAGTTCATTCACAAGTGCAATATTCAAGTCGCGCTGGGTATTTTCGATTACCTTGGCCGCTTCCGCCACCTTCAGGCTGGTGGCGGGGAAAGTGCCGGCGGTAATGATGCTGGCGTAGAGCGCATCAACCGCCTTCGCCACTTCGGATGTCGAGCCACTGGTAACCTTCCTGATCCTGGTCAGGGTGTTAACCTTGTCGCCCGGATTGATGCGCTCTGGGCTGTAACCGCAGAAGAAATCCTGATTGAACTTCAGGCCGGAATGCTTCTCCAGAACCGGCACGCAAACCTCTTCGGTACATCCCGGAAACACCGTCGACTCATAGATCACGATCGACCCGGCCTTCATCACTTTGCCAACCGTTTCGCTGGCCCTGACCAGGGGCGTGAGGTCCGGGCGATTGGCTTTGTCGATCGGCGTCGGGACTGTGACGATAAAAACACCGCAATCCGCAATATCCTCGAGTTGGTTGCTGTAGGAGAGTTGCTTGGCAGCCACCAGGTCTTCGGACGTTACCTCTAGCGTGCTGTCCTTGCCAGAACGCAATTCAGCAATCCGCGATAGATTGATGTCGAAGCCGACGACCGGCCGCAACTTCCCGAACTCGACGGCAAGGGGCAAACCCACATACCCCAAACCGATGATCGCCACTTTCTTGTCGTTCAGGTTCATGATTACTCCACGGTAACGGATTTTGCGAGATTTCTCGGCTTGTCTACGTCCGTCCCCTTGACCAGCGCCGCATGGTAAGACAACAGTTGCAGCGGGACCACATGGAGGATCGGCGACAGTTCGCCGTAGTGCTCTGGCAGGCGCAGGATATGCACACCTTCGGTTTCGGGGATGCTGCTGTCCTCGTCAGCGAAAACATAGAGTTCGCCTCCCCGCGCCTGAACCTCCTTGAGGTTGGACTTGAGTTTGTCGAGCAACTGATCGTTCGGCGCGATGGAAATGACAGGCATGTCGGCATCGACCAGAGCCAACGGACCATGCTTGAGTTCGCCGGCGGGATAGGCTTCGGCGTGGATGTAGGAGATTTCCTTGAGCTTCAGGGCACCTTCCATGGCAATCGGATAGTGGCGGCCACGGCCAAGAAACAACGCATGATGCTTGTCGGCAAAGCGCTGGGCCCAAGCCCTGATGTCGTCTTCGAGTTCGAGCACCTTGTTGACCGCAACCGGCAGGTGGCGCAACTGCTCGATGAAGGCGGTTTCGTCCTGCGCGCTGAGCTTTTTCCGGACCTTGGCCATGACCAGCGTCAGCAGGAACAGTGCGGCAAGCTGGGTGGTGAAGGCCTTGGTCGAAGCGACGCCGATTTCCGGGCCGGCGCGGGTGATGAAGCGCAACGCGCATTCACGGACGATGGCCGATTCCGGGACGTTGCAGATGGCCAGCGCCCTCGTCTGGCCAAGGCTCTTGGCATGGCGCAGCGCGGCCAGCGTGTCGGCGGTTTCGCCCGATTGCGAGATGGCGACGATCAGTTGCCTGGGATTGGGAACGGACGTGCGATAGCGGTATTCGCTGGCGATCTCGACATTGCACGGCACCCCGGCGATAGCTTCGAGCCAGTAGCGGGCGGTGTAGCCGGAATGGCTGCTGGTACCGCAGGCAAGGATCAGGATGGAATCGACGTCGGCCAGCAGACTGGCGGCTTCGGCGCCGAAAATGCCGGGCTGGATGGTCTTGCTGCCGCCGACGATTTCCAGGGTGTTGGCCAGCGCCTCCGGCTGCTCGAAGATTTCCTTCTGCATGTAGTGCTGGTAGTTCCCCAGTTCGACAGCGGCAGCGGAAAGCCGAGAGACATTGACCGGGCGCTCGACCGGGGTGCCGTCGAGGCGGGCGATGCGGATCCCGGTCGCGGTCAACTCGGCGACGTCGCCATTTTCCAGATAGACCATGTTGCGCGTGACTTGCAGCAGGGCCGAGGCATCGGAGGCGGCATAGTTGCCTGTATCGGAAATGCCTAGGAGCAGCGGGGAGCCTTCGCGGGCGACGACGACCTTGTCCGGCTGGCGATGGTCGATGACGGCGATGGCGTAGGCGCCGACCAGACAGCGGCAGGCAATCTGGACGGCCTTGAAGAGGTCGGGTTCGGACTTCAGCGTGGCATCGACCAGATGGGCGATGCTCTCGGTATCGGTATCGGAGGTAAACACATAACCTTGGGCGCCAAGCTCCGTGCGCAGACTTTCGTAGTTTTCGATGATGCCGTTGTGGACGACGGCGATCGAGCCGGAGACGTGCGGGTGGGCATTGCGCTCGGACGGCACGCCGTGGGTGGCCCAGCGCGTGTGGGCGATGCCGGTGATGGACCGAGTGCCGGCCGACGCGGCTTCGAGTTCCGCGACACGGCCTACCGAGCGCACCCGCTCGATGCCGTCGCCCGAAATGACGGCCAATCCCGCCGAATCGTAGCCACGATACTCGAGCCTTTTCAGGCCTTCAACAAGAACAGGGACGATGTTGTTGCCGGCTGCTGCCGCGACGATGCCACACATTGAAAAGACTCGCCTAAAAAGCTTTTCATTATAGCAGCTTGCGCACACTTCAGTCGGTGCGCCAAGCCAATGAGCGCTACTCCAGTCAAGCCTTTCCAGCCGCCCTCAGGAGCATGCCATTCTGGTCCTTGCTTGAAAGAATCGGCCCACCCCCCAACAAGGGCCATTCGATGCCGATGCCGGGGTCATTCCAGGCGATGCAGCGCTCATGGTCAGGAGCGTAATAGTCGGTGGTCTTGTAGAGAAATTCGGCCGCCTCGGTGAGGGTCAGGAATCCATGGGCGAATCCCGGAGGAATCCACATCTGCTTCTTGTTCTCCGCACTGAGGGTCTCGCCGACCCAGCGCCCGAAGCTCGGTGAATCCTGGCGAATGTCAACTGCCACATCAAAAACGGCCCCCAACACGACGCGAACCAGCTTGCCTTGCGCTCTTGGGGCCATCTGATAGTGCAAGCCACGCAGCACGTTCTTCTCACTCCGGGAATGGTTGTCCTGAACGAAATCCAGATCGAGGCCGGTCACTTGGCGAAAGGCATCGCGGTTGAAGCTCTCGAAGAAGAAGCCGCGCTCATCACCGAAGACTCTGGGCTCGAGGACGAGGACGTCGGGGATGGCTGTCAGGGTGGCTTTCATTTGTCAGCCACTCTGGAGGAGGCGCTCTGCGCGCGGAATAGTAAAGAGGGTTCGGAAAACAGGCGCGAATCGGTGAGTTTCAGGTGGTCTGCCTCTCTGCGTACGACCCGCAGCAGGAACCGGAGTCGATGAGACAGGGCTGGGTCGACGGTCATAGCAGCACTCCTTGTCGCCGAGCGACCTCGTGGATCGGAAGGTACGCCAGGTTCGGGGCGGCGATCAAGACATCGACCCGCCGTCCGCGAAACAGCCGCGAAACGTGCGCAGACAATCTGGCTACCGTCAGTACCGGGTTTTCGGCCGGGAATGGAAGTTCGAGAAACAGGCCGACATCTCCCCCCCTGGCTTGTTCATCAAGCCGCGACCCGAAGAGACGCACACATGCCTGGTCTCCAGCCACTTCCCGGGCCAGGCAGGCAATCGCTCGGGTTTGTTCCTGGCTGATGCGCATCGGGGGCATGCTACCTCAGAACACCCGGTTTTCCAGCAATCCGAGCAGGTACTGCCCGTAACCGTTCCTGGCGAGCGGTCGGGCCAGCTCGGCGAGCCGGTCGGCATCGATCCAGCCTTGGCGGTAAGCGATCTCCTCGGGGCACGCCACCTTCAGCCCCTGGCGCTTCTCGATGGTGGCGATGAACTGCCCGGCTTCGAGCAGGCTGTCGTGGGTGCCGGTGTCGAGCCAGGCGTAGCCGCGGCCCATGATCTCGACATCGAGCCGGCCCTGTTCGAGATAGAGGCGATTGAGGTCGGTGATCTCGAGTTCGCCGCGCGGGGAGGGCTTGAGATCGCGGGCGAGGCCGACGACGGCGCTGTCGTAGAAATAGAGGCCGGTGACGGCGTAGTTGGATTTGGGCTCTTTCGGTTTCTCTTCCAGACTGAGCACCTTGCCGCTTTGGTCGAACTCGGCAACGCCGTAGCGTTCCGGGTCATGGACGTGGTAGGCGAAGACCGTGGCACCCTCTGCCCGCGCGTCGGCGTTGCCAAGAATATGGTGGAAGTCGTGGCCGTAGAAGATGTTGTCGCCAAGCACCAGCGCCGATGGGGAATCGCCGATGAAAGCGGCGCCGATGATGAAGGCCTGCGCGAGACCGTCCGGGCTGGGTTGGACGGCATACTGCAGGCTCATTCCCCATTGACTGCCGTCGCCGAGCAGTTGCCCGAAGCGCGGGGTGTCCTGCGGGGTGGAGATGACGAGGATGTCGCGGATACCCGCCAGCATGAGGGTGCTGAGCGGGTAGTAGATCATCGGCTTGTCGTAGATCGGCAGCAGTTGCTTCGATACCGACAGCGTCGCCGGGTGCAACCGGGTTCCGGCGCCGCCGGCGAGGATGATGCCTTTGCGGGGAGTCATGATCGTATCAATAATCGCGCGTAAAGCTTCGGCATCAGTCGGCTCCGTACTGCCTGCCCATCCACTGCTTGTAGGCGCCGCTGGTCACATTTTGTACCCACGCCTGATTGTCCAGATACCACTGTACCGTCTTGCGGATACCGGTCTCGAAGGTTTCGGCAGGCTTCCAGCCGAGTTCGCGTTCGATCTTGCTGGCGTCGATGGCGTAGCGGCGGTCGTGGCCGGGGCGGTCCTTGACGTAGGTGATCTGCTCCTTGTAGGGCTTGCCGTCGGTGCGCGGGCTGAGTTCGTCGAGGATCGCGCACAGGGTGTGGACGACGTCGAGGTTGGGCTTCTCGTTCCAGCCGCCGACATTGTAGGTCTCGCCCAACCTGCCCGCCTCCAGCACGCGGCGGATGGCACTGCAGTGGTCCTTGACGTAGAGCCAGTCGCGGATCTGCTGGCCGTCGCCGTAGATGGGCAGCGGCTTGCCGGCCAGCGCGTTGTGGATGACCAGCGGGATGAGCTTTTCCGGAAAGTGGTAGGGACCGTAGTTGTTGGAGCAGTTGGTGGTGAGTACCGGCAGGCCATAGGTGTGGTGGTAGGCACGGACCAGATGGTCGCTGGCGGCCTTGCTGGCCGAGTACGGGCTGTTGGGTTCGTAGCGGTTCGTTTCGGCGAAGGCGGGGTCGTCCTTTTCCAGCGAGCCGTAGACTTCGTCGGTGGAGACGTGAAGGAAGCGGAAATTCGCTTTCGCTTCGGCTTCAAGTCCGTTCCAGTAGGCGCGCACGGCTTCGAGCAGGCGGAAGGTGCCGACGATGTTGGTCTGGATGAAGTCCTCCGGGCCGTGGATGCTGCGGTCGACGTGCGATTCGGCGGCAAAATTGACGACCGCACGAACATGGTGTTCGGACAGCAGTCCGGCAACGAGGCCAAAGTCGCCGATGTCGCCTTTGACGAATCGGTGATCTGCATCGCCATCGAGGCTCGCGAGGTTTTCGAGATTACCGGCGTAGGTAAGCGCATCGAGGTTGATGACCGCTTCGTCACCGGCCGCCAGCCAGTCGAGGATGAAATTACTGCCGATGAAGCCGGCACCACCGGTGACGAGGACCATTGCATCGACCTGTTATCTTGGTGCGACGGATTGTACCGCAGCGCCGGGACACCATGTAGCCCGTCTGGCTGCGGACGTGGCGCTGATGCTTTCGGCAACTCGCCTTGCACCAAAGTCGAGACCTTGCCACGCACCACCTCCGAAACTTGGTAGGATTCGCCCCTCGCGTCGGAAAACGGAAGGCCGCAGACCTTGAACGCGATCGGAATCAGCACCCGGCTCGTTCCGTCCTGATCGAATCAACACCCGGAGCAGACCCCTGTGCAGCACGACAGCCATCGCCTGAGAGCCAACAACTTCGATCTCCTCAGACTGCTGTTCGCGGGAACCGTCTGCCTGGTCCATGTTCACGGCCTGTCCGGATTCAGCGAGTTGGAGCCGATAACCCGATTCCTGTCAGCGGGGACGGCCGTGAAGGCGTTCTTCGTGGTCAGCGGCTTCCTAATTTTCATGAGCTTCGAACGCTCCTCCTCGCTCAGGGCTTACGCCGTGAAACGGGTCCGCCGCATCTATCCGGCCTATTTCACCGTGGTAATGCTCTGCGCTATAGGTCTTGCGGCGGTCAGCTCATTGAACGTCGAGGACTACTTCTCCTTTGCATGGATCAAGTATGTCGTCGCCAACCTGCTTTTCCTGAACTTCCTGCACCCGACACTGCCTGGAGTCTTCGAGGGCAACAAGATGCCCGAAGTCAACGGCGCGCTGTGGACGCTCAAGATCGAGGTGCTGTTCTATCTCTCGGTGCCCTTTTTCGTCGTTCTTTTCAGACGCTTTTCGCACCTCTCCGTAATTCTTGTCACCTATTGCGCGTCTGTTGCACACTTGATGGTGATGACATCGATTGCCGAGAGTACCGGATCGAATCTGTATGTGCAGCTTGGCAGACAACTCCCGGGGCAGCTTTCCTATTTCATGGCGGGTGCCTTCTTTTATTACTTTCTGCCTCTGTTCGAGCGCAGATGCATCTATTTTCTGGTTGCGGCTATCATCGCTCTCACCATCAACTCCAGCTACCCGATGCCGTTCTTCGAACCGTTCGCCCTTGCAACCCTGGTGGCCTTCTTCGGTTTGTTCCTGCATGTTGGGAATTTCGGCAAGTACGGGGACTTTTCCTACGGCGTATACATCCTGCACGTCCCGATCATTCAACTTCTTCTGGTATCCGGCCGCTTCAGCGACAGCCCCTGGACCCTCCTAGGCACGTCCGTCTTCCTGACCGCAATTTGCGCCATCGCAATGTGGCACCTGGTTGAAAAGCGATTCCTCTTTCGCACCAGCCATTACATCGTGGCGGTATCCGCTGAAGGAGAGAGCGAAGCAAAACCTTAGGACCGTCACTCCGCTTACGCAGTTTGACCCGCGGCATCTCTCCATCGGTCAATCCGCCCGCACCCGCTGGAAACTGGCGAAGCGTGGCAGCCCCTTCCGTGTGAGGTCGTGGTAACGATAAGTCACCGTGGTGCCGAGTAGCGGCGGATCGCGGCGTTGCTGGTCGGTGAAGCCGGTGCCCAGCGAAAATTCCCGTCCGTCTTCGGCGCGGACGCGCAAGGCGCCCATCCTGCCGGCGTGCCTGCCCTTGCCTGGCAGGTAGCCGATGACGACTGCTTCGGCATCTTCCCAGGGCTTCATCTTGAGCAGGGTGTCGCTGCGGCCGGTTTCGTAAAGGGCATCAGCACGGTGCAGCATCAGGCCTTCGCCGCCCGCCTTGACGACCTCTTTCATGCGTTTCTGCAGGCTGCTGCGGTCAACCACCCTGAACTGCTCGATTTCACGCAGCCACGGCACATTCGCCTGTCTGACCGTTTCACGAATCTGTTCGGCGCGCTCGGCAAAGGTGCCGGGCGCGCCGGGCAGTTCGAAGATCATGTAGCGCACCTGCCGCCATTCGGCATCATCGGGAACCTCGCGCCGAACGATGCCGGCGAGCCGCTCGAAGGTGCCGCGGCCCATCCAAAGTTCGCCGTCCAGAGGGCGCTTCGGCAGGCCTTCGACAAACCAGGCGGGAGCATTGATGGACTTGCCGCTGCGGAAGCGCAGGGTCTGGCCATCCCAGATCGCGCGCACACCGTCGAGCTTTTCACTGACGAGATACTGCGCAACGTCGACCTGATTGCGATAGACCTCGGCGAGGAGGATGGCCGGGGCTTCGGCGCTCACCGGGATGGCCGGGAGTGCCAAGACCAACGCCAGAATCAGCGTGCGCAACACGCCGATCATTTCAGCCCTTGTCCGTCCACTCGCGCCTTGCCTGCCGGGCAACGCCGAATATCTCCTCGAGGCACTCGCCATCGTTGCGTGCCAGCGCCAGGCGGAGGTCGTCGAGCTGGGCGCGGTAGCTATCGAGTTCGGTCAGCAGCGCGTCGCGGTTGGCAAGACAGATGTCGCGCCACATCTCGGGGTGGCTGGCGGCGATGCGCGTGAAGTCGCGGAACCCGGAGGCAGCAAAGGTGAAAAACAGGTCGGCGTCCTCGCGCACCGCCAGATCGTGAACCAGCGCGAAAGACAGCAGATGCGGCAGATGGCTGACCGCGGCGAACACCCGGTCATGCGCTTCCGGCGTCAGTTCGTAGATATCCGCCCCGCACAGCGACCAGGCGCGCTTGATGTGGTCGAGGGCATCGTCGGTGTTTTCCGGCAGGGGCGTGACGACGACCTTCTTGCCCCGGTAGAGATCCCAGCGCGCGGCCGAAGGGCCGCTGTTTTCGGCGCCGGCGATCGGGTGCGCCGGCACGAACTGGCATACCCGGTCGCCGAACGCTTCGCGCGCGGCGGCAACGACATCGCACTTGGTCGACCCACCGTCGGTGACGATGGTGTTGGGGCCAAGGTAGGGGGCGATGCGCTCGAAGATCTCCGGCATCTGCGCCACTGGCGTCGCGACCAGCACGATGTCGGCGTCCTCGATTTCGTAGGTCGGATTGATGCCGGCGCGGTCGATGACGCCGAGTTCCTGCGCAACTCTCAGCGTCGATGGTGTACGACCAAAGCCGACCACCTCCTCGACCGCCTCGGCCTCCTTGAGCGCCAGCGCGAACGAGCCGCCGATCAGGCCGGTGCCGAAAACGACGACTTTGCCGAATTCGGGCATTTACAGCGCCTTCTCCAGCGCTTCGAGGAATCGGGCGTTTTCCGGCTCGCTGCCGATGGTGACGCGCAACCATTCCGGCAGGCCGTAGCCGCCGATCGGCCGGACGATGACGCCCTGCTTCAGCAGCTTCTGATTGACGCCCGCCCCGTCGCCCGCTCGAAAGGTGACGAAGTTTCCGTGCGAAGGAATGTGTTCCAGTCCGAGGCGCTTGAGGCCGGCGACGAGTTGTTCCATCCCGCGCCGGTTGAGTTCGTAGCTTTCGGCAACGAACAGGTGGTCGTCGAGCGCGGCGATCGCCGCGGCAATCGCCAGGTTGTTGACGTTGAACGGTTGGCGCACGCGGTTCATCAGGTCGGCGATTTCGCCCGATGCCAGCGCATAGCCGACGCGCAGTCCGGCGAGGCCGAAGATCTTCGAGAAGGTGCGGGTGACAACCAGGTTGGGAAAGTCCCTGATCCAGGCGGCGGTATCGACCCGTTCGGCCGGCGGCAGGTATTCGTTGTAGGCCTCGTCGAGGACGACGACCACATCCTGCGGCACCGCTGCGAGAAAGGCGCGCACCTCCGGATACGGCAGGAAGTTGCCGGTCGGGTTGTTCGGGTTGGCGATCCAGACAATGCGCGTGTCGGGTCGAATGGCGGCACGCATGGCGCCCAGGTCATGCCCGTAGTGCCTGGCCGGGGTCGCGATCAGTTCTGCTCCGGTCGACAGCGTCGCCAGCGGGTAAACCGCGAAAGCGTGCTGGGCGAAAACCGCCGAACGACCCGGCGCCAGGAAAACGCGGGCGATCAGGTCGAGCACGTCGTTGGAACCGTTGCCGAGGACGACCTGGTTCTGCGTCACGCCGCAGCGCTCGGCCACCGCCCTGATCAGTTCGAACTGGTCCGGGTAGCGCTCGACGCCGCTGATCGCCGCCTCGACCGCCCTTCTCGCCTTCGGGCTCATGCCCAGCGGATTCTCGTTGGACGCCAGCTTGACGATCCTGTCGACCGGAATGCCCATCTCGCGGGCCAGTTCGCTGATCGGCTTGCCCGGCTGGTAGGGTGAAATGGCGCGAACGTAGAACAGCGCTTGTTCAACGAGGCTCATGAGCGGTTCCTCAATAGACGGCGACCGGGTAGGACCCGAGAATCTTCAGATAGGCGGCACGCGCGGCGAGTTCGTCCAGTGCGGTCTTGACCGCCGGGTCGTCGCGATGGCCGTCGACATCCACGTAGAAGACATATTCCCACAGCGCATGCCTGGCCGGGCGCGATTCCAGGCGCGACATCGAAACGCCGGCATGTGCGAACGGCAGCAGCAGTTCATGCAGGGCGCCGGTGCGATTGGGCGCCGACATGATCAGCGAGGTCTTGTCGCGGCCGGAAGGGCCGGCATCATGCTTGCCGAGCACCAGGAAGCGCGTCGTGTTGTTGGGCTCGTCCTCGATGTTTTCGGCAAGGCGCGGCAGGTTGTAGCGGGCGGCCGCGGCTTCGCCGGCAATCGCCGCCGCTCCGCCCTCGTCCGCGGCATTCTGCGCCGCCTGCGCATTACTGCCGACCGGTATGCGCTGCGCGTTGGGCAGCATCCGGTTCAGCCACTCGTGGCACTGCGCCAGCGACTGGGCATGCGAATAGACCCTGGCGATCCTGGACAGATCCGCTTCGTTGGACAGCAGGTGCTGGTGAATGCGCAGCACCAACTCGCCGCAGATCCTGAGCGGGGTCGCCAGCAGCAGGTCCATCGTCCGGCCGACCGCACCCTCGGTCGAGTTTTCGACGGGGACCACCGCGTATTGCGCGTGCCCCGACTCGACCTCGCGGAAGACATCGTCAATCGAGACCTGCGGCAGCAGGCGGGCCGCGTGACCGAAGTGCTTGGTCGCCGCCGATTCCGAAAAGGTGCCGAGCGGCCCGAGAAAGGCGATGCCCAGCGGCTCTTCCAGCGCCAGGCAGGCCGACATGATCTCGCGGAAGAAGAAGGTGATGTTTTCGCCCGGCAGCGGGCCGGGGTTAGCTTCCTGCAGGCGGCGCAGCACCTGCGCCTCGCGCTCGGGACGGTAGATGTGCCCCGCCTCGCCGTGCGCGGCCTTGATCTCGCCGACCTTCTGCGCGCAACGCGCGCGCTGGTTGAGGAGGCGCAGCAGTTCGCCGTCGATGCCGTCGATTTCGGCACGGACGCCGGCCAGTTGCTTCTGCAGTTCGTCACTCATCGGCCTCTACCCGCTGCGTTTGGCGAAGTCGTTCATGAAATCCACCAGAACCTGCACGCCTTGCAGCGACACGGCATTGTAGATCGAAGCGCGCATGCCGCCGACCGACTTGTGGCCTTTCAGCGAAACGAGACCGTCCGCCTTCGCTTCGGCGAGGAACGCGGCGTCGAGCCGAGGATCGGCCAGCGTGAACGGGACGTTCATCAGCGAACGGCAGTCGCGATCGACCGGATTCGCGTAGAAGCCGGCGGAAGCGTCGATGCACTCGTACAAAATGCGCCCCTTTTCGGCGTTGACCGCGGCAATGCCTTCCAGTCCGCCTTGGCGTTTGAGCCATTGGAAGACGAGGCCGGCGATGTAAATCGCGTAGGTCGGCGGCGTATTCAGGAGCGAACCGTTCTCGGCCATCAGCGCGTAGTCCATCACGCTCGGGATGGTCACCGGCGCCATGCCGAGCAGTTCCTGGCGAATGATGACCAGGGTCAGGCCCGCGGGGCCGATGTTTTTCTGCGCCCCGGCGTAGATCAGGCCGAACTTCTCAACCGGCACCGGGCGCGACAGGATATGCGACGACATGTCGGCGACCAGCGGCACGCCGGTGTCGGCGATGCGCTCGGCGCTGATCTCGACGCCGTGAATGGTCTCGTTGGTGCACAGGTGCAGGTAGGCGGCGAACGGGTCGAGCCTGATCTCGTCAGCCACCGGCAGACGGGAGAAAGCGCTGCTTTCGGTCGTCGCCGCGCAGCGGACATTACCCGGACTTGCCGCCACTCGTTGCGCTTCATTGAAGGCCTTCTTCGACCACGAACCGGTGACGATATAGTCGGCCGAACGCCCGGCCAGCAGGTTCATCGGGATTTGCGCGAACTGCAGGGTCGCCCCGCCCTGCAGGAAGAGGACCTCGTAGCCGGGGGGAATGGCCATCAGTTCGCGCAGGTCGGCTTCGGCCTGCTCGATGATGCCGGTGAATTCCTTGCCGCGGTGGCTCATTTCCATGACGCTGCAGCCGGCGCCATGCCAGTCGAGCATTTCTTCCTGCGCCTGGCGCAGGACTTCTTCGGGAAGGGCGGCCGGCCCGGCGCTGAAATTCCAGACCCGGCTCATCATTCCTCCCCGGCAGCCTCGCCCGCCGCTCCGCCGGCCGCGCTGCCGTTGGTTTCAGATTCGCTGTCGATGTCGCCGACGTTCTCGACGATCTTTTCCAGCCCGGCGAGCTTCTCGCCGTCGTCCAGCGAAATCAGCGTCACGCCCTGCGTCGCACGGCCCATGCCGCGGATCTCGGCAACGCGGGTCCGGATCAGCACGCCGCCGGTGGTGATGAACATGATCTCGTCTTCGTCGCGCACCAGCTTGGCGCCGACGACGACACCGTTGCGCTCGCTGTCGGCAATGGCGCGTACGCCCTGGGTGCCGCGCCCGGAGTGGCGGAAATCGGCGAGCACGGTACGCTTGCCAAAGCCGTTCTCGGTCGCCACCAGCACGGTCTGCTGGTCGCTCTCGGCAACCAGCAGGGAAATCACCGATTGCCCCGGCTGCAGGCGCATGCCGCGCACGCCGCGGGCGCCGCGACCCATCGGCCTGACGTCCTCCTCGTCGAACCAGACCGCCTTGCCGGCGTCGGAGACCAACACGATGTCGCTCTGGCCCGAGGTCAGCTCGACACCGATCAGGTAATCGTCGTCGTCGAGCGCAACGGCGATGATGCCGGCCTTGCGCGGGTTGGAGAAGTCGGACAGCGGCGTTTTCTTGACCGTGCCCATCAGGGTAGCCATGAACACGTAATGGTCGTCGGAGAATTCCTTGACCGGCAGCACGGCGTTGATGCGCTCGCCTTCCTCCAGCGGGAAGAGATTGACGATCGGCTTGCCGCGGCTGTTGCGGCTGCCCTGCGGCGCCTCGTAGACCTTGAGCCAGTAACAGCGGCCGCGGTTGGAGAAGCACAGGATGTAATCGTGGGTGTTGGCGACGAACAACTGATCGACGAAATCCTCGTCCTTGATCGCCGCCGCCTGCTTGCCGCGACCGCCCCGCCGCTGCGCGCGGTAATCGGTCAGCGGCTGGGCCTTGATGTAGCCGCCGTGCGAGAGGGTCACCACCATGTCCTGCGGCGTGATGAAATCCTCGATACCGAGTTCCTGCGTGTGCAGGACGATCTCGGAACGGCGCTCGTCGCCGAACTGGTCGCGGATGGCGGTCAGTTCGCCGACGATGATCTCGGTGATGCGCTCGGGACGGGCCAGGATGTCGAGCAGGTCGGCGATCTTGACCATGACCTCCTTGTACTCGCCGACGATCTTGTCCTGCTCGAGGCCGGTCAGGCGCTGCAGGCGCAGTTCGAGGATGGCCTGCGCCTGGGCGTCGGACAGCCGGTAGCCCTGCTCCGAGAGCCCGAATTCCGGCGCCAGGCCTTCGGGACGCGAGGCGTCGGCCGCCGCGCGCTGCAGCATCTCCTCGACGACCGGGCTGCGCCAGGTCCGCTCCATCAGTCCGCGCTTGGCATCGGCCGGGGTCGCCGCCGCCTTGATCAGGGCGATGATTTCATCGACGTTGGACAGCGCCACGGCCAGACCTTCAAGGATGTGGCCGCGCTCGCGTGCCTTGCGCAGTTCGAACACGGTGCGCCGCGTCACGACTTCGCGCCGGTGGGCGAGGAAGCATTCGAGCATCTGCTTCAGGTTCAGCAGACGCGGCTGGCCGTCGACCAGCGCCACCATGTTCATGCCGAAGGTGTCCTGCAGCTGCGTCTGCTTGTACAGGTTGTTGAGGATGACCTCGGCGACTTCGCCGCGCTTGAGCTCGATGACGACACGCATCCCGGACTTGTCCGACTCGTCGCGGATGTCGGAGATGCCCTCGATCTTCTTCTCGTTGACCAGCTCGGCGACCTTCTCGATCAAGGTCTTCTTGTTAACCTGGTAGGGAATCTCGTCGATGATGATGGCCTGACGATTGCCCTTGTCCATGTCCTCGAAATGCGTGCGGCCGCGCATGACGACACGCCCGCGGCCGGTCTTGTAGCCTTCGCGGACACCCATGATGCCGTAAATGAGCGCGGCGGTCGGGAAGTCGGGGGCGGGAATGTATTCGATCAGATCATCGATACTCAGCGCCGGGTTTGCCAGCAGGGCCAGACAGCCGGCGATCACCTCGTTCAGGTTGTGCGGCGGGATGTTGGTCGCCATGCCGACCGCAATGCCGGCCGAGCCGTTGATCAGCAGGTTCGGGATGCGCGCCGGCAGAACCAGCGGTTCGTTTTCGGAACCATCGTAGTTCGGTCCGAAATCGACGGTTTCCTTCTCCAGATCTTCGAGCAACTGGTGGCCGATCCTGGCCATGCGCACTTCGGTGTAGCGCATCGCCGCCGCGTTGTCGCCATCGACCGAACCGAAGTTGCCCTGGCCATCGACCAGCATGTAGCGCAACGAAAAATCCTGGGCCATGCGGACGATGGTGTCATACACTGCCGTATCGCCGTGCGGGTGATACTTGCCGATCACGTCGCCGACGATACGCGCCGATTTCTTGTACGCCTTGTTCCAGTCATTTGAAAGCTCGTGCATCGCGAACAGCACGCGGCGATGCACCGGCTTGAGGCCGTCGCGCACATCGGGCAGCGCGCGGCCGACGATGACGCTCATCGCGTAATCGAGGTAGGAACGCCGCATCTCGTCTTCGAGGCTGATCGGCAGTGTTTCTTTGGCGAATTGGTCCATGCTTCACGTCCGCGCCACCCGGGCAGCGCTGTTATTGGTCGAATCGAGTGTAATTTGATATTTTAACATGCCACGCACACCCAGTCAGACGCCGTTGTCCATCACAAGCACTCGCCAATTCATCGACTTGCTGATCGAGCCACGCTGGATCGCCGCGGTCGACCCCGATGTGACGCTCACGAACCATGCCGTCGCCGTCCACGCCGGACGGATCGTCGCCGTCCTGCCGAGTGGCGAGGCGCGCGACCGCTTCAATCCGAGGCAGCGGGTCGTGCTGGAGGACCACATCCTGATTCCCGGCCTGGTCAACCTGCACACGCACGCCGCGATGTCGCTGATGCGCGGCCTGGCCGACGATCTGCCGCTGATGGACTGGCTGCAGGGACACATCTGGCCCGCCGAATCCGCCAACGTGTCGCACCAGTTTGTCCTTGACGGCACACGCCTCGCCTGCGCCGAGATGCTGCTGGGCGGCGTCACCTGCTTCAACGACATGTATTTTTTCCCGGAAGCGGCCGCCAGCGCCGCCAGCGAATTGGGCATGCGCGCCATGCTCGGCATCACGGCGCTCGAATTTCCGACTCCCTATGCCAGCGATGCAGACGACTATCTGGACAAGGGACTGGCGGTCCGCGAGCAATGGCTCGCGGACCCCCTGATCGGCTTCTGCCTCGCCCCCCATGCCCCTTATACGGTGGCCGACGCAGCCTTCGAGAGAATCGTCACCCTTGCGGCACAACTCAACGTGCCGATTCATTGTCATGTCAATGAAACCCGCCACGAAATCGAGGAGAGCCGGCGCCAGCACGGCGTCACGCCGCTTTTGCGCCTACACCGCCTTGGCCTGCTCGGCCCGGGGTTCATCGGGGTGCACGCCATCCACCTGGACGATGGCGAGTTCGAACTGCTCGCGGAAACCGGATGCAGCGTCGCGCATTGCCCGACCTCGAATCTGAAACTGGCCAGCGGCGTTGCCCCAATGGTGCGCATGCGACAGCTCGGCATCAACGTCGGCCTCGGAACCGACGGCGCCGCCAGCAACAACCGCCTCGACATGTTCGGCGAAATGCGCCTTGCCGCGCTGCTGGCCAAGGTCAGCAGCGGCGACGCCAGCGCGCTGTCCGCCCGCGAGGTTCTGCGCATGGCGACGCTGAACGGAGCGATCGCACTCGGTCTCGGCCACGAAATCGGTTCGATAGCCCCCGGCAAGGCGGCCGATCTGGTCGCTGTCAGCCTCAAGGGACTGAACACCACGCCCTGTTACGACCCGGTATCGCACCTCGTCCATGTCGCGGGCCGTGAATGCGTGACGCATGTCTGGGTTGCCGGGAAGTGTTGCGTAGACGACGAAAAGCTCTCCTGGAGTCGCCAAAATGACTTGGAATCGGCAATCACCCTGTGGCAGAATAGGCTGGAGGTCAGTAGTGAATCCTGAAAACAGGTCGCTACGCGGGTAAAAAAGTTTGCTAATTTTCTTCAACGAGGGAAACCAATGATCAAGAACATTGCCAAAAAATCTCTTCTTCTGGCTCTGCTGGCCGGTATCGGCTTCGGCGCCACCGTTGCTCAGGCACAGGAGCGCGTGTATGTCATCGACCAGCGCGACGTCGTCGCCCTGAGCGGCTTCGGCCTGT